>DHCFD07801__coassemble_1458_pt1 | contig 15270 bp, 13 predicted proteins | sample DHCFD07801__metabat2_low_PE_026 | metagenome-assembled genome bin DHCFD07801 | reverse complement strand
ACGGTGCTCAAGGGGCTGAACTTCACCGTGAGTCCCGGCGAGCGCGTCACCCTCATCGGGCCCAGCGGATCCGGCAAGACGACGATCCTGCGGCTCATCATGACGCTCGAGTCGCTGACGGACGGCTACATCTTCGTCCACGGGGACCCGCTCACCCACGAGGAGCGCGGCGGGAAGCGCGTCGCGCTGCCGGGCAAGCAGGTGCGGGCGAACACGAAGCGCATCGGCATGGTGTTCCAGCACTTCAATTTGTTCCCCAACATGACGGTCATCGAGAACCTCGTCGAGGCCCCCATCCACGTGCTGGGACTCAGCCGCTCAGAGGCGACGGAGAAGGCCCGCGGACTCCTGGCGAAGGTGGGCCTGTCCGACAAGGAGACGGAGCACCCGTCGCGCCTGTCCGGCGGTCAGCAGCAGCGCGTCGCGATCGCCCGCGCCCTGGCGATGGACCCGGACATCCTGCTGTTGGACGAGGTGACAAGTGCACTGGATCCGGAACTGGTGGACGATGTCCTCCAGGTGCTGCGCGACATCGCGCGGGACACGGACATCACGATGCTCATCGTCACGCACGAGATGCAGTTCGCCCGGGACGTGTCCCAGCGGGTCATGATGTTCGACGGCGGCGTCATCCTCGAGGAGGGGCATCCGGAGGACATCTTCACCAACCCCACGCAGGAGCGGACGCGGAAGTTCCTCTCCGCGGTCCTCGACTGACGCTTCCGCGGTCCTCGACTCACGGTCCTCGACCGTAGGCCGGCCGGACCCGCTCAGTCCGCGGTGGCGTCGTGGGTCGCGGCAGCGTCGTCGTCGACGAGCTGGAGCAGCCACATGCGGGTCTCGCCGTACGTCTTCTCCCGGTACACCTCGAGACGGTCGGGCAGTCGCGGCTGCGGTGAGCGGACCGACCGCTCGACGACCAGCAGCGCGCTGAGCCCGTCCAGCAGGTCCTGGATCCCGCCCAACAGGCGGGCCAGCTCGTCCTCCCCCAGCGGGTAAGGCGGGTCCGCGAGGATCAGGGTGAAGGACTCCCCGTCCTCGCGCAGCCGCTCGACGGCCGACTGCGCCTTGAGCCCCAGCACGCGGGTGCGGGTCTCCTCCCCCAGGTCCGCGATGCTGCGGGCGATCGCCGCCTGCGGGCCGGAGCCCTGGTCGACGAGGGTGACGTGGGCGGCACCGCGGCTCAGCGCCTCGAGGCCCAGGGAGCCGGAGCCGGCGAACAGGTCGAGGACCCGGGCCTCGTCGCACGCGTGCATCCCGTCGAGCATCGCGAAGAGCGATTCGCGCACCCGGTCCGGCGTGGGACGGGTGTCCCGACCGCGAGGGGCGTGGAGGGGGCGGCCCCGGTGGCGACCCGCGATGATCCGCATGTCAGCCCGCCTCGATGAGGTCTTCATCCGCGTCCGCGAAGATGAGCGCGATGAGCCGGGCCAGTTCGGGGGTGGCCGCGAGCGCCGGGTCCTGCTCCAGCAGCGCCGCCGCGTCCTCCTTGGCGCCCCGGATGATCTCCTCGTCGCGCAGCACGGACAGGTGGCGCAGGCTCGAGCGCCCGCCCCACTGGGCGCGACCCAGCACGTCGCCCTCGCGCCGGCTGCGGATGTCGTACTCCGCCAGCGCGAAGCCGTCCAGCGTCCCCGCGACGGTCGTGAGCCGCTCCATCGCCTCCGATTCCGGGTCCGCCTGTGTGAGGAGGAAGCAGAGGGACTCATCGCCGGCGCGCCCCACGCGTCCGCGCAGCTGGTGCAGCTGGGCGACGCCGAACCGGTCCGCGTCGATGATCACCATGACCCGTGCGTTGGGCACGTCGATGCCCACCTCGATGACCGTCGTGGACACGAGCACGTCGATCTCACCGGCCGCGAACGATCGCATCGTGTCGTCCTTCTCGTCCGCCGGCAGCTGCCCGTGCAGCACTCCGATGAGTGCGCCGACCAGGGCGGGGGTCTCCCGCAGGATCTGCGCGACGTCCTCCACGCCCGGCCGGGCCACACCCGTCTCCGGGTCCGGAGCGGTCGCCTCGATCCGGGGCAGCACGACGAACGACTGCTGGCCCCGGGCCGCGTGCTCGCCCACGACCTCCAGCACGCGGTCCACCCAGTGCGGGTGCTGCGCCAGCGACACGAGGTGGGTCGTGATCTGCTTCCTCCCCGTGGGCATGTGGGTGAGCGTCGAGACGTCGAGGTCGCCGAACACGGTCATCGCCGCGGTGCGCGGGATGGGGGTCGCCGTCATGACGAGCGTGTGGGGCGTGCGCCCTCCGGCCTTCTGCCGCAGCGCCTCCCGCTGCTCGACGCCGAATCGGTGCTGCTCGTCGACGACGACCATGCCCAGGTCGTGGAAGATCGTCGTGTCCGACAGCAGCGCGTGCGTGCCCACGACGATGTCGACATCGCCGATCGACAGGTCCAGCAGTATGCGACGCCGCTCCTGCGTCGACAGGGACCCGGTCAGCAGGGCGATGACGACGCCGTTCTCCTGCCGCAGCAGCGCGGACTCCGCCGCGAAGTCGCCCAGGGCCTGCGCGAAGGAGCGGAAGTGCTGGGCTGCCAGCACCTCCGTGGGCGCCAGCAGAGCCGCCTGCGCGCCGGAGTCGACCGCCTGGAGCATCGCGCGCAGGGCCACGAGCGTCTTGCCGGAGCCCACATCGCCCTGCAGCAGCCGGTTCATGGGCACCGCCCCGGCGAGCTCCTGCGCGATCTCCTGGCCCGCGTGCTCCTGGGAGGGCGTCAGCGCGAACGGGAGCGCGGCGTCGAACGCGGCGAGCGTCCCGTCCGTGCGGCCGGGCAGGGCAGCCGCGTGCAGAGCCTCGTGCTCGCGCCGGCGCTGGTGGAGCACCGTCTGGAGTGCGAGCGCCTCCTCGTACCGCCACCGCCCGGTCGCCTCCGTCGCCTCCTCCATCGTCCGAGGCCGGTGCATGCCCCAGTAGGCGGTCCGCAGGTCCTGGATCCCGTGCTTCTCCCGCAGGAACGCAGGGATCGGATCCTCGAAAGCGGAGGCGGGTGCGGCGTCGAGCGCAGCCCGGATGATGCGCCGGAAGGCGGCCGTCTTGACCCCCTTGACGGACCGGTAGACGGGGACCGGTGCGGTGGGGGCGAAGGCCTGCTCGGCCTCGGTGCCCTTCGCGACCTCGCCGTCCGCGGTGAGGACGGTGGGGTTGCCCAGCTGCAGGCGGCCTCGGTAGTGCTGGATCCGGGCGGTCATGAGCAGCCGGCTGCCGGCCTCGAACGACTTGACCAGCCACTGCTGGTTGAAGAAGACCGCGTCCGTCGTGCGGTCGTTGTCCGTGACGGTGACAGTCGTGAGCTGTCCCTTCCGGTTCTGCATGCGACGCGAGCTGATGTCGACGACCGTCACGTGGAGGACGACGTCCTCGCCGTCCGGCAGCTTCTCCAGCCCGCGGATGTCCGTGAAGGTGCCCGGGTCGATCCAGCGGTGCGGCAGGTGCCGCAGCAGGCCGTCGAGGTCACGGATCCCGGCCGTGACGAGCGCCTTCCGGCTGCGCCCGGCGGCCTGCGCGAAGACCTCCGCCCGCGCCTCCTCCTGCGCCTGGGCCTCCGCGTCACTCAACGCCGACCACCAGCCACGAACTGGACTGTCCGCCGTCGATGACGACGGCCTCGGCGTCCGTGTGCTCCGCATCGATGCGGATGCGCAGACGGGTGACCGCGGCCTCGGGCATGGCGGTGCCCACGAGCAGGGTCACGAGGTCTCCGCCGGCGCCCAGCAGGCGGTCGACGAGGTCGCCGGCGGCGGCCTCCGGATCCGTGCCCACCGCGCGGATCCGGCCGTCGACGAGGGTGAGGGCGTCGCCCTGCGAGTACAGGAGCGGACCCTGCGCGTGGTCCTCCGGCGCCAGGACGACGGCGCCCACCCGGGTGCCCGCGGCTGCCGCGACCATGTCCGTGAGCACGTCGTCCGCGTTCCCGAACGGATCGAAGACGGCGGCGGCCGCCGCGACCGAGGCCGCATCCCGGGTCCGCAGGACCTTGGCCGTTCCCAGCCCGGCCAGGGCCTCGGCCGCGGTCACAGAGTCCGGCAGGACGAAGGCGGCGGACTCCGCCAGCTGCGCGGCGAAGTCGACCGCCTCGTGCAGGTCGGAGCGGTCGGAGCGGACCGCGAACGCACCCGTGAGTGCCAGAGACAGGAGGAGGCCCGGGCCGTCGGCCAGGGCGATGAGGGTGGCGGGGTCGTCCGCCGGGCGGGTGCTGGAGAGGTCCTCGACGCGCAGGTCGACGACGCGGTGGACGTCCATGACCTCGAGGAGACGGCGCGCCTCGTCGACTCCCCCGTCGTGGGCGGTGTGGACGTGGACCTGCGGCCAGTCGACGACGATGCTGGTGCCGCCGGCGCGGGCGAGCGCGCGCTTGAGCGGGCGGGTGCGGTCGCGGGTCTCGCCCAGGTGCGCGACCAGTTCGAAGCCGATCTCGCCGCCGTGGGCGCCCAGATCCGGCAGATCGGGCAGGCGGCCCGTCGCCCCGCCCGGGAACTCTGGGGTGGCCGTCACGGCGGAGTCCCCCTGTGCGGCCGCCACGGCGTCCTCGCCGGCGACGGTGACGCAGAGGAGGTCGAAGAGCTCGACGATGCCGGAGGAACCGGCGTCGACGACGCTGTTCTCGCGCAGGACGGGCAGCTGGCCGGTCGTCTCGCGCAGGGCCGCGCGCGAGCGCTCCCGCACCGCCAGCACCAGGTGCAGGAGGTCGTCGCCTGACTCCGCGCGCTCGCGGGCCTCGTCCGCCATCGCGTCGAGCACCGTCACCATCGTGCCGTCGACGGGGTCCGCCAGTGCCTCGCGGGCGCGGGCGGCGGCCAGGCCCAGGGCGGCGGCGAAGGACTGCGCATCCGGGACCTCCACCCCGGCCAGTGCGTCCGCGACCCCGCGCAGGGCGACGGAGAGGATGAGGCCGGAGTTGCCGCGTGCGCCGCGCTGCGCGCCGGTCGCCATCGCCTCGACGACCTGCGGCAGGGTGACCGCGCCGTCCAGCGATTCGACCGCGCGGTAGGCGGAGCGGACGGTCAGGTAGAGGTTGGTGCCCGTGTCGCCGTCCGGGACGGGGAACACGTTGATCGCGTTGATGCCGCTGCGCTCACGGCGCAGCCGGTCGACGGTGCGCTTGGCCCACCGTGCCGCCAGGTGGCCGCTGATGCGGGCGTCGGGACCGGGATCCGCCCCTGAACCGCTGCGCTTGCCCACTCACTCCCCCGAGCCGCTGAAATGCCTGAAACCGCCGTCCGGGTCGACGGCGACGAACCCGGAGTCCCCCACGGGCACCCCGTCGATCAGCACGGATGGGACGGTGCTGACCGGACGCACGCGCCCGACCAGCCTCCACCCTATCGGATGGACCCCCTCCGGCACCGTCGCGAGGAACCCGTGGTCCTCCCCTCCGGTCAGCACCCACCGGCGGGCGCGGGCGCGGGCGGCGGACTCCTCCTGGGAGGCGGCGTCTGCGACGGGCTCGTCCGTGTCCGCTTCAGCCGCCTCCTCGAGGGCGCGGACCCGGTGCGCGACGGGCACGAGATCGTCCGCCAGCGCGTCCAGTGCCGCGGAGTCCAGGTCGAGGTCGACGCCCGAGGCCCGGGCCAGTCTCCCCGCATCGGACCCCAGTCCGTCGGATAAGTCGATGAGCGCGGCCGGCTGTCCGTCCAACGCTTCCCGCAGCGCATCGACGGCCTCGTAGGCGGGACGCGGTGCGCGCTGCGCCTCGATCGCTGTGGCGAGCAGCGCGTCCGGTGCGGCGGCAGCGGGGAGCCGGGCGGCCTCGGCGGCGGGTATTTCCCCGGCCTCGGCAGCGGGAGTCTCCACGACCTCGGCACCGGCGAAGAGTGCGTCGAGGCCGGCGGCGGCCCACCCGGTGCGCCCGCCCAGCCACACGGTGTGGCCCGGGCGTGCCGCGTTCCGGGTCAGCGGTGCGGACTGTGCCGGGAGGCTGCCCAGCGCGGTGACGGCGATGACGATCTGCCGGGCGTCGGACAGGTCGCCGCCCAGCACGACGGCTCCGGCGCGGCCGGCCTCCTCGACGAGCCCGTCGACCAGGCCGTCGACGAAGGAGGCGGGGGTGTCTCCGGGTGCGGCCAGCGACAGGAGCAGACCGGTGGGCCGGGCTCCCATCGCGCGCACGTCGGCCAGGTTCTGCGCGGCGGCCTTGACCCCCAGCCGGTGCGGGTCCAGCCAGCCGTCCAGGAAGTCCTCGCCCTCGACGAGCATGTCAGCGGAGCTCACGAGCCGGCCCGGAGCGTCCGTGACCGCGGCGTCGTCACCGGGCCCCACGACCACGGTGCCGTCCTGGGGGATGCGGGCGAGGATCCGGGCGATGAGGGCGTCCTCGCCCAGCTGGGCGAACGTGGGAGCAGACGTCATCCCACCAGTATGCCCGCAGGCGGCGACCGGTAGCCTGGAGGGCATGCGCCACCGCCCTCCCCGCCGTTCCCTCGCCGCCGTCCTCGCGGTCGGCACCCTCGTCCTCACGGGATGCGCCGACGCCCTCGTCGTCGATGCGGCGGAGGACGCGGCGAACCCCGACTGCGCCCTGCCGATCCTGCTCATGCCGGATCAGATCGGGGATCTGGAGCAGCGCACGACCTCGTCCCAGGGGACGACGGCGTGGGGCGAGCCCGCCAGCGTCATCGTCCGCTGCGGCGTGCCGGAGCCCGCCCCCACGACGGATCCGTGCGTGACCGTCGACGGGGTCGACTGGGTGCAGGTGCGCGGTGACGAGGACACGTGGCAGTTCGTCACCTACGGCCGCTCCCCCGCGGTCGAGGTCCTCGTGACCCCCACGGTCGTGTCCGGTGCGAACGCGCTGGCCTCCGTGTCCTCCAGTGTGTCCGAGATCGAGCAGACGGCGCAGTGCGTCGACGCCCAGGACGCCGAGCAGGTCGAGGGCGAGGTCCCCGCCGGGTGAACCGGCGGGTGTGAGGGCGGCCGGGTCGGTGCGGTGATCCGACCGGCCCCGTGAGCCGACGGAGAGACCTGCGGGGTCAGCCGGCGGCGCGGTGGTCGCGCAGCGCGATGTCGACGAGCAGGTCGACCAGTTCGTCGTAGCGCACGCCGGAGCGGTCCCACACGACGGGGAACATCGAGCTGGGGGTGAAGCCCGGCATCGTGTTGATCTCGTTGATGAGGACATCGCCGTCCGGCGTCACGAACGCGTCGACGCGGGCCAGCCCGCTGCAGTCGAAGGCGTCGAACACCTGCCGCGCCAGTTCCTGCACCCGCGCGGTCGACTCCGGGGAGATGTCCGCCGGGCACGTGATCCGCACGGCGTCCGCGTTCAGGTACTTCGTCTCGAAGTCGTAGAAGTCCGCGCCCGTCACCTCGATCTCGCCGGGGACGCTGGCGCGGGGTCCCTCGTGGAAGCGGGTGCCCAGCACGCCGCACTCGATCTCGCGACCCGTCACCATCGGTTCGACGATCGCGGCGGAGTCATGGGCGAACGCCTCCGTGAACGCTGCGTCCAGCTGCGCTGCGTCCTGTGCGTCCGACACCTTGGACACGCCCATCGAGGACCCGGCATTGGCCGGCTTGACGAAGACCACGTCGCCCAGTGCCTGCACACGGGCGAGGACGGCGTCCGGATCCGTGCGGTACTGGCGGACCGTCACCGGCTCCCACGGGCTCGTGGGGATCCCCGCGTCGCGCAGGACCGCCTTCATGTACCGCTTGTCCATGCCAGCGGCGGACCCCAGCACGCCGCAGCCCACGTACGGGACGTCCATGAGCTCGAAGAGGCCCTGGATCGTGCCGTCCTCACCGTACGGACCGTGCAGCACCGGGAAGTACACATCGACCGTCGCGATGTCCTCGACGCTACCGTCCCGCTGGACGACGCGCAGCGGGGCGCGGCGCGTGTCCAGCGGGAAGACGATCTCCGTCCCGTCGTCGACGACCTCCGGCATCGCCTCCGTGTCGAAGCGGAAGTCCTTCGCATCCTCGACGATCCGACAGACGCCCTCGCGGGTCATGCCGATCGGCAGGACGCGGTAGCGCTCCTCATCGAGAGCGCTGAGGACTCCGGCTGCGGTCACGCAGCTGACGGAGTGCTCCGAGGAGCGGCCGCCGAAGAGGACGGCGACGACGGGACGGGTGTCGGCAGGGTTCATGCGCTGGGTGTCACTTCGCTTCGTAGGTGGTTTCGATCCAGGCGCGCCCGATCGAGTGGAAGAACAGGTTGAAGCCCACGAAGGCGGGAGTCGCGGACTCGTCGACCTCCAGCGGGGCATCGAGGGCGTGCACGATGAAGAAGTAGCGGTGCGGGCCGTGGCCGGCCGGCGGAGCGGCGCCCACGAACTCCGGTGCCCCGGCGTCGTTGCGGACCGTGATCGCGCCCTGGGGCAGCAGCCCCTTGTCCGGGGTGCCGGCACCGGCCGGCAGCTCCGTCACGTCCGCCGGGAGGTTCGTGACCGTCCAGTGCCAGAAGCCCGAGCCGGTGGGCGCGTCCGGGTCGTAGCAGGTGACGGCGAACGCCTTCGTCTCCTCCGGGAAGCCGGACCAGGACAGCTGCGGGGACACGTCCTCACCGCCGGGCACGCCCATCTTCCCCGAGGTCTGGGGAGCGGACAGCTCCTGTCCCTCGGCGATGTCCGTGCTGGTGAGATCGAAGCGAGGCAGATCGTTGAGCTTGTGGAAGGGGGTGTTCACACTCAGTCCTCTCATAGGTGACGGAGCCGGACCGATCAGTCGGCCGGCCCCTCGTGCTTGCGCTTTCGAGCCAACAGGAGCGCCCCCAATTCGTCAACCCGCAGGTGGCCGGAGATGACCGCCGCGACCGCCTGCGTGATGGGCAGCTCGACGTCGTGCGCCTGCCCCAGAGCGAGGACCGCGCTGGCGGACTTGACGCCCTCGGCGACCTGGCGGGTCTCCTCCACCGCCTCGTCGACCGTCATCCCGGTGCCCAGCAGGCGTCCGAACGAGCGGTTGCGGGACAGGGGCGAGGCGCAGGTGGCGACGAGGTCGCCCAGCCCGGCCAGACCGGACAGCGTGTGCGTCTGCGCGCCCATGGCCAGTGCCAGCCGCGTCGTCTCCGCCAGGCCGCGGGTGATGATCGAGGCCTTCGAGTTGTCGCCCAGACCCTGCCCGTCGCACATGCCCACGGCCAATGCGATGACGTTCTTGACGGCGCCGCCCAGTTCCACGCCCACGACGTCCGTGTTCGTGTAGGGCCGGAAGTACGAGGTCGCGGACAGTTCGGCCACCGCCTCCGCGGTCTGCATGTCCGGGGCCGCGACGACGGTGGCGGTGGGCTGCTCCTGCGCGATCTCCTTCGCCAGGTTGGGGCCGGAGACGACCGCGATGAGGTCCGGGTCGTGGCCGGTCACCTCTGCGATGACCTCGCTCATCCGCCTGCCGCTGCTGCGCTCGATGCCCTTCATGAGGCTCACGAGGATCGCGTCCGCGGGCAGGAGGTCGCGGACGGCCTCGAGGTTGTCCCGCAGCGACTGGGCGGGGACGGCCAGGATGACGGCCTGCGCGCCGGCGAGGGCCTCCTGCGCATCCGTCGTCGCCGTCACGTTGTGGCCCAGAGCGATATCGCCCAGGTACGCGGAGTTCGTGCGGTGCTCGCGGATCTCCGCGGCGACCTCGTCACGGCGCGCGAGGACCGTCACGGGGTGTCCCGCATCCCCCACGACCTTCGCGAACGTGGTCCCCCAGGACCCGGCGCCCAGCACTGCGGTCCTCATCGTGCCTCCTCATCGTGGGTCGTGGACGGGTGCTCCGCGTCCCAGTCCCGGATGGCGATCCGGAAGCGCTCCGGCAGCTCGACGCCGCGCAGGTGGGCGACCTCCGCCGCGATCCCGGCGGTCACGCGGTCGGAGAACCGGCGGGCCAGCTGCGCGGATGCGGTCCCGTGCGCATCCGGCGCGGGCGGGACGATGGGATCGCCGAACCGGACCCGGACCGTGTCGAAGGGGCGCGGCCTGATCCTGCTGCTGTGCACCGGCATGACGTCCTCGAGGCCCCAGTGGCCCACGGGGATGACCGGGATGCCCGTCTCCACCGCGAGGCGGGCCACACCGGTCTTCGCGACCTGCGGCCACAGCTCCGGGTCCTTCGTGAGCGTCCCCTGCGGGTAGATGACGACGGCCTGGCCCGCCGCCAGTGCGTTCTTCGCGTGGATGAGGGAATCGCCGGCCTTCGTCGAGGCCCGCAGCACCGGGATCTGGCCCATCGTCACGAGCGCCCGGCCCACGAACCCCTTGAAGATCGAGGACTTCGCGAGGAAGTGCGGCAGGACGCCGCGCCTCCACACGGCCATCGCGATGACGAGGGGGTCGATCTTGCTGGCGTGGAACGGCGCGAGGATGACAGGGCCGTGGCCCAACTGCTGGTCCCCGGTCGACTCGATGCGCGTGAGCGCGCGGATGAGGACGCGGATCGCATTCGCCGTGGGCGTCGCCCAGAACAGGCTGCGCTTGAGGGCGGCCGGCTCGAACCGCGGATAGGCGACCTCAGAGTCCGCTGCGGCGCGGCCGTCGGCCGCCGGTGGCTGCGCGCCGGTCACGCGGCGTCCTTCACGTCGAAGCGGGCGCCCAGGCCGTGCAGCTTGTCGAGGAAGTGCTCGTAGCCGCGGTTGATGACGTCGATGCCGGAGACCCGCGACGTGCCCTCCGCGGCCAGCGCGGCCACGATGTGCGAGAAGCCGCCGCGCAGATCCGGGACGGTGAAGTCCGCGGCCCGCAGCGGTGTGGGGCCGGCGATGACGGCCGAGTGGAGGAAGTTCTGGCGGCCGAAGCGGCACGGGGAGCCGCCCAGGCACTCCCGGTAGAGCTGGATGGTGGCGCCCATCCGCTGGAGCGCGTCCGTGAAGCCGAACCGGTTCTCGTAGACCGTCTCGTGGATGATCGACAGTCCCGAGGCCCGGGTGAGGGCGACGACGAGCGGCTGCTGCCAGTCCGTCATGAAGCCCGGATGGACGTCCGTCTCCAGCACCGTCGAGGTGAGGTCGCCGCCGGGATGGCGGAAGCGGATCCCGTCCTCCAGCACGTCGAAGCGGCCGCCGATCTTGCGGAAGATGTTGAGGAACGTGACCATGTCCTGCTGGCGAGCGCCCTCGACCATAATGTCGCCGCCGGTCGCCAGAGCCGCCGAAGCCCACGACGCGGCCTCGTTGCGGTCCGGCAGGCTGCGGTGGAAGTAGCCGTCCAGGCGGTCGACGCCCTCGATCCGCAGCACGCGGGCCGGGTCGACGGTGATCGAGGCGCCCATCTTCTGCAGGACCATGACGAGGTCCATGATCTCCGGCTCGATCGCGGCGTTGCGCAGCTCCGTGACACCCTCCGCGCGGACGGCGGTCAGCAGCACCTGCTCCGTCGCGCCCACGGACGGGTACGGCAGCTTCACCTTCGTGCCGCGCAGCCGCTGCGGCGCGGTGAGTCGGATGCCGCCGGGGGTCTTGTCCACGACCGCGCCGAACTTGCGCAGCACGTCGAGGTGGAAGTCGATGGGGCGGTCCCCGATGCGGCAGCCGCCCAGGTCCGGGATGAACGCCTGGCCCAGCCGGTGCAGCAGCGGACCGCACAGGAGGATCGGGATGCGGGACGAACCCGCGTGCGCATCGATGTCGACGATCGAGCCCTGCTCGACCGCGGCCGGGTCGAGCACCAGCTCGCCGTCCGCATCCCCGCGGTCCGGACCGGGTGTCACGCGGACGCCGTGCAGCTCCAGCAGACCCGTCACGATCTCCACATCGCGGATCGCGGGCACCCCGCGCAGCACGGAGGGCGTGTCCCCCAGCAGCGCGGCGACCATGGCCTTGGGAACGAGGTTCTTCGCTCCCCGGACCCGCACGGTCCCCTTGAGCGGCACTCCGCCGTGGACATCGAGCATTCGAGCCCCCTCTGCTGTCGGACGCTGCGCGCAGCGTGAATACGCACACGGTCGCCCGGCGGGCGACCGTGTGAATGGTATCGGATTCCCCTTGGCGAGGCGGTCAGGCCGAGGGTGATGCCGTCAGAGGACGGGCAGGGTCTTCGGCTTGTGCGCGGGTCGCGTCTGCTCGAACGCCTCGATCGACTCCTCGTGCTGCAGGGTCAGCCCGATGTCGTCGAGCCCCTCGAGCAGGCGCCAGCGGGTGTAGTCGTCGATCTGGAACGGGACCGTCAGCGTGTCTACGCTGATCGTCCGCTGCACGAGGTCGACCGTCACCTCCGTGCCCGGGTGGTTCTCGAGGATCTTCCAGATGAGCTCGATGTCCGACTGCTCCACCTGCGCGGCCAGCAGTCCACCCTTGCCCGCGTTCCCGCGGAAGATGTCGCCGAAGCGGCTGGCGAGCACGGCGCGGAAGCCGTAGTCGTGCAGCGCCCACACCGCGTGCTCGCGCGACGAACCCGTGCCGAAGTCCGGTCCGGCGACCAGGACGGAGCCGTTCGTGTACGCCTCGTGGTTGAGGACGAAGTCCGGCTCCGAGCGCCAGCGGGCGAACAGCGCGTCCTCGAAGCCCGTGCGGGTCACGCGCTTGAGGTAGACGGCCGGGATGATCTGGTCGGTGTCGATGTTCGATCGGCGCAGCGGCACCCCGACACCCGTGTGGACGGACAGCTTCTCCATGCTCACGCCTCCTTGTGCGCGGTTGCGGCGGCGGACCCGCCCGTGGCGCGGACGGCGCCCGGGGTCACGGCCAACGGGATGAGAGCGGGACGGGCCTGGGCCTCTGCGGCGGCAGCGGCCTCGGCCTCGCGGGAGACGGCCACGGCCCGGGGATCCGCCTCCGGCAGATCGGAGGGGGACGACAGCGTGCCTCGGACCGCGGTCGCGGCGGCGACCAGGGGGCTGACCAGGTGCGTGCGACCGCCCTTGCCCTGACGGCCCTCGAAGTTGCGGTTCGAGGTGGAGGCGCATCGCTCCCCCTCCGCCAGCTGGTCCGGGTTCATGCCCAGGCACATCGAGCAGCCGGCGAAGCGCCAGTCCGCACCAGCAGCCTTGAAGACCTGGTCGAGACCCTCCTCCTCCGCCTGCAGGCGGACGCGCGCAGAGCCGGGCACCACCATGAAGCGGATGTTCTCCGCCTTCTGCCGTCCGCGCAGCACGTCCGCGGCGGCACGCAGGTCCTCGATGCGGGAGTTCGTGCACGAGCCCAGGAAGACCGTGTCGATCCGGATGTCCCGCAGGGGCGTCCCCGGCGTCAGACCCATGTAGGCCAGCGCGTTCTCCGCGGCCTCGCGGTCCGTCTCGTCCGGGAAGTCCGCCGGGTCCGGGACGTCCGCGGACAGCGGCAGGCCCTGACCGGGGTTGGTGCCCCACGTGACGAAGGGCTCCAGATCGGAGGCGTCCAGGACGACCTCCTCGTCGAACTGCGCGTCGTCGTCCGTGCGCAGCGACGTCCAGTACTCGACCGCCGCGTCCCAGTCCTCGCCCTGCGGCGCGTGATCGCGGCCCTGCAGGTAGTCGAACGTCGTCTGGTCCGGGGCGATCATGCCGGCGCGGGCACCGGCCTCGATCGACATGTTGCAGATCGTCATCCGAGCTTCCATCGACAGCTTCCGGATCGCCTCGCCCCGGTACTCCAGGACGTAGCCCTGGCCGCCTCCGGTGCCGATCTTCGCGATGACCGCGAGGATGATGTCCTTCGCCGTCGAGCCCTCCGGCAGCTCGCCCTCGACCGTGATCGCCATCGTCTTGAACGGCTTGAGGCTGAGCGTCTGCGTGGCCAGGACGTGCTCGACCTCGCTGGTGCCGATGCCGAAGGCCAGGGCGCCGAACGCGCCGTGCGTCGAGGTGTGCGAGTCGCCGCAGACGACCGTGGTGCCGGGCTGGGTCAGGCCCAGCTGCGGTCCCACCACGTGGACGATGCCCTGCTCCGCGTCGCCCAGGGAGTGGAGGCGGATGCCGAACTCCTCCGCATTCGATCGCAGGGTGTCGATCTGCTTCGCGGACGTGGGATCCGCGATCGGCTTGTCGATGTCCTGCGTGGGGGTGTTGTGGTCCTCCGTCGCGACGGTGAGGTCCGGCCGGCGCACCGGACGGCCAGCCAGCCGGAGGCCCTCGAACGCCTGCGGGCTGGTCACCTCGTGGACCAGATGGAGGTCGATGTAGATGAGGTCCGGCGCGCCGTCCTCTCCCTTCCGGACGACGTGGTCCGCCCACACCTTCTCCGCCAGTGTTCTGCCCACCGTCACGTCTCCTTCCACGAGCCCTCCAGGGTCTAGGCCCACGAGAGTACCCTCGAAATTCTGAATGGTGGACTTGCATCTCATATGACGGACTGTCTAGATTGTGAGACATGACATCCACGAACAGCAGCAGCGGTGTCGGCGTCATCGACAAGGCCGCACTCGTCCTCTCCGCCCTGGAGGCGGGTCCCGCGTCCCTCGCGGAGCTTGTCTCGCTGACCGGACTCGCGCGCCCCACGGCCCATCGCCTGGCGGTCGCACTGGAGTACCACCGATTCGTGAACCGGGACCTGCAGGGTCGCTTCGTCCTGGGGCCGCGACTGGCCGAGCTGTCGTCCGCCGCCGGTGAGGATCGGCTGCTGGCCGCGGCCGGTCCCGTCCTGGCGCACCTGCGCGATCGCACGGGCGAGTCCGCGCAGCTGTTCCGCCGGCAGGGCGACCTGCGCCTGTGCGTCGCCGCGGCCGAGCGCCCGGTGGGCCTGCGCGACTCCGTCCCGGTGGGCGCGACCCTGAGCATGCGCGCCGGGTCCGCCGCCCAGGTGCTGCTGGCGTGGGAGGAGCCGGACCGCCTGCACACGGGCCTGCGCGGCGCCCGCTTCTCCGCCACGATGCTGTCCGGCGTCCGGCGACGCGGCTGGGCGCAGTCGATCGCGGAGCGCGAGCGCGGCGTCGCGTCCGTCTCCGCGCCCGTGCGCGGCCCCAGCAACCGCGTCGTCGCATCCGTGTCGATCAGCGGACCCGTCGAGCGCCTCACCCGGCAGCCGGGCCGCCTCCACGCGGAATCCGTCATCGAGGCCGCACGCGTCCTGACGGAGGCCCTGACCCGCGGGTGAGGCAGCCCCGCGGTTGCGGCCCGGCTGTGGGGCGCTCGCACGGCTCCCCACCCGTCCGGCACCACCTGCTCGACGACTGAGGTTGCGTTTCACAGACCGATTCGGTCTGCAGAACGCAACCTCAGTTTCCATGTCGTGGGGGCCCGTTGCGCTGCGGGCTGGAGGCTCGCTCCGTCACTGCCTGGCGGGCTGGACGCACGTCGTGTGGCTGCCTGGCGGGGTGCGGGGCCACCGTGCCCCGCCTCGCACACGACGAAGCCCGATCCTTCGCGTTGAAGGATCGGGCTTCCGATCTGTACCCCCGAGCAGGTTCGAACTGCCGTTTCCGCCT
>DHCFD07801__coassemble_1438_pt1 | contig 15586 bp, 15 predicted proteins | sample DHCFD07801__metabat2_low_PE_026 | metagenome-assembled genome bin DHCFD07801 | reverse complement strand
GGCGACCCCCACTGGCGCTCCTACACCGCCGTGCTGGTCCGTGACAGCGAGTTCTCGCTGCTCGTGAGGCCCCGCGGGCCGGTCTCCCGCGCCCTCACCCGCCTGCGCGCCGGTGACCGCCTCACAGTCTCAGGCCCCTTCGGCGGGCTCACCCCGGACTCCCTCACCCCGGACATTCCCACACCGGGCACTCCCGCACCGGAGACCCCCGCACCGGACCCGCTCGTGATCCTCACCGCGGGAGTGGGCGTCACGACCGCGCTGTCCCTGCTGCCGGGTCTCCCGGCGGACCAGCCGGTCAGCCTCGTCCACCTCGACCGGAACGCGGATCCGGGCACCAGCACGTCCGTCGACGCGCTGCGCGCCCTGGCCCAGGGGCCGGGACGCGACCTCCTCGTCTGGGACACGGGGTCCCGCGGTCGCCCCGGACCGGGCGACCTGCAGGAGTGGGTGACCGGGGCCTCGGCGGCGGTGGTGTGCGGTGGTGCCGACTTCGTCCAGGCGGTCGCGGAGGCGTGCACCGCGGCGGGGCTGCCGGCCACGCGGGTCCACCGGGAGGCCTTCGCATCGCCGCAGGACGCCGCGCGGCTCACGGACTTCTCCCCCGCGACGGTCGTGCGTCCGGACGGGAGCCGACTGCGGTGGACGCCGGAGTCCGGCACGCTGCTCGAGGCCCTCGAGGCGGACGGTGCGCAGGTGACGTACTCCTGCCGCGCGGGCTCGTGCGGCACGTGCGCGATCCGGGTCGACGACCCTCAGGCCAGCGCGGCCGTGCAGGACGAGACGGCCCAGCCCGGGCCGGGCCGGATCCTCGCCTGCGCCCGCGTGCCGGTGGGCTCCCTCACCGTCCTGAGCGAGGACTGAGGACTCCTCGGACAGCGGGGTGGGTCTACTCGAACATCGCGCGGTACTGCGGGAAGCGCTCCAGGTAGCGGTCGACGTAGCTGCACATCGAGCGCAGCTTGTGGTCGTCGCGGGCGAAGACGTCGAGCGCCTCCGTCACGAGCGTGCGCGCCCATCCCTGCCGGGAGTGCGACTCGTCGATGATCGTGTGGAGGATCGTGCGGACGTCGCCGTCCATCCGGTACTCGAGGAAGCCCACGAGCACGGGAGCATCGCCGGACAGATCGCGGACGACGATCCGGTTGCGGTCCGGCTCCTCCACGATGTCGTACGCTCGCGAGACCTTCGACGGCTCTGCCATCGGATACCCCTCTCTCAGTCCTCGCCCTTGGCGGGACCCGTCGACGCTGCAGTCTTCCTGGACATCCTCTTCTCAAGGTAGCGCGCCAGACCGGCGACGACCATGTTGATGATGATGAAGAGGACGGCGCCCACGATGAACGTGGGCAGGAGGTTGTTGTAGGACCGGCCGATCGCGTTCACCTGGTACAGGAGGTCCTGGTACGTGACGATGAAGCCCAGCGCGGAGTCCTTGAGGAGCACGACGACCTGCGCGATGAGCGTGGGCATCATCGCGCGGACGGCCTGCGGCATGAGGATGAGGCGCATCGTCTGCGAACCGCGCAGGCCGATCGACATGGCCGCCTCGCGCTGCCCGGTGGGCACCGCCAGGATGCCCGCGCGCATGATCTCCGCGATCACCATGCCGTTGTAGAGCGTCAGGCCGATGACGACGGACCAGAAGGACCCGATGTCGTTGCCGAACAGCAGGAACGTCGCGAAGATGAGGAGGAGCACGGGCACGCCGCGGAAGATCTCCAGCACGATCGTCGACGGCAGACTGATGGCGCGCTGAGGGGCCAGGCGCAGGAGCGCGAAGGCCACTCCCACGACGAGCGCGAGGACCGTGGCGACGATCGCGACCTTGATCGTCGCCCACATGCCGGCCAGCAGGGTCCGCTGGATGACGGCGTAGGAGAACGGGGCCCACTTCGCGACGTCCAGCTGACCCGCGTCCTGGAACTTCCAGACGATGAAGGCCAGCAGCCCCAGCAGCACGAGGACGGAGACGACGGACAGCGTCGTGTTGAGCCGGCGGGTGCGGGGACCCGGAGCGTCGAACAGGACCTGGGTGGGGGCGCTCATCGGAGGATCACCAGCTTCCGCTCGAGGAGGTCGAAGACCCGGCCGATCACCAGCGCCAGAGCCAGGTAGACGAGCGCGGTGGCGAGCAGCAGCGGGATGACGATGTCGCCGCGGACCTCGATGGCCCCGCGCATCGCGGAGATGAGCTCACGGTTGTTGAAGGCGGAGGCGATCGAGGTGTTCTTGAGCATCGCGATGATGACGCTGCCCAGGGGCGGCAGGACCGTGCGGAACGCCTGCGGCAGGACGATGAAGGACAGCACCTGGGTGAATGACAGGCCGATCGCGCGAGCGGCCTCCGCCTGCCCCACCGGCACCGTCGCGATGCCGGAGCGCAGCGTCTCCGCCACGAAGCAGGAGGTGTAGGCGATGAGGGCGATGTTCGCCAGCACGAACGAGTTCATCGAGGCCGTGCTGCCGAATCGGATGTCGAGGTACGGCAGCCCGAACACGCAGAAGAACATGACGAGCGTGAGCGGCGTGTTCCGCACGACGTTGACGTACGCGGCGGAGGCGCCGCGCAGCACCGGGATGGGCGACACGCGCATCGCGGCCAGCAGCGTGCCGCCGATCAGGCAGCCGATCAGCGTGACGCCGAACAGCGACAGCGTCCCCCAGGTTCCGCTGAGGAACGTCTGGATGAGCGTATTCACAGGTGTCCTTCGTTCTCCCTGTCAGGTGGTCCCGGAGGCGGCCGGCGGTCATGCCGCCGGCCGCCCCCGGGCGGGACCGAGGTCCCGGTGGAGATCAGCGCCGGTCCGCTCAGTAGCGGTCGACCTGGGGCTGCTCGACGTCGGAGGCGTCGCCCAGCGTGTACTCGAAGGCCTCCGTCCAGGTGCCGTCCTCCATCGAGGCCTCGAGCGCGTCGTTGACCGCGTCGCGCAGCGCCTGGTCGTCCTTGGGCATGCCGACGCCGTAGGGCTCCTCCGTGAAGGGCTCGCCTGCGACCGTGAACTCTCCCTCGTACTGCGCGGCGTACCCGCGGAGGATCGCGTCATCGGTCGTGACGGCGTCGACGGAGCCGGACTGCAGGTCCGTCACGCACTTGGAGTACGTGTCGTACGTGACGAGCTCCGCGTCCGGGTACTCCTCCGTGATGTTCTGCGCGGGCGTCGAGCCGTCGACGGAGCAGACCGTCGAACCCGCCAGGTCGTCCGGGCCGGCGATGTCCGAATCCGCCGCGACCAGCAGGTCCTGGCCGGCGACGTAGTACGGACCGGCGAAGTCGACGACCTCCTTGCGCTCGTCGTTGATCGTGTAGGTCGCGACGACCAGATCGACGTTGCCCTGCTGGAGGAACGGCTCGCGGTTCGCGGACACCGTCTCGACCCACTCGATCTGGTCCGGCGCGAAGCCCAGCGCAGCGGCGGTGATCTTCGCGATCTCGATGTCGAAGCCCTCGGGGGCGTCCGAACCCGGCTCTGTGTTGCCCAGACCGGGCTGGTCCATCTTGACGCCCACCTTGAGGGTGCCGGCGGAGTCCGCCGCTTCCCAGGTGGGGCTGTCGGACAGGTCGACGTCCTCGGCGACCGTGTACTCGGGGGCCTCGGCCTGGGCCTCCCCCTCGCCTCCGACCTCGGGGGTGCCCTCCTGACCGCAGGCGGTGAGGGCGAGCAGCCCCACGGCGGCGCCTGCGACGATCGTGCTGAGCTTCTTCATCTCTTCTCCTTGTCCGGGCGCCCGGGTTCTCCGGTGCGCCTGTGGGTCTGCGCCGTGGCGCGGGGTGTGGTCAGTTGGTGAGCAGCTTCGACAGGAAATCCTGTGCGCGTGACGACTGGGGGTTCGTGAAGAACTCCTCCGGCTCCGCGACCTCGACGATCTCCCCGTCCGCCATGAACACGACGCGGTGCGCGGCCTTCCGGGCGAAGCCCATCTCGTGGGTGACGACGACCATCGTCATCCCCTCCTGAGCCAGCTCCACCATCGTGTCGAGGACCTCGTTGATCATCTCCGGGTCCAGCGCGGACGTGGGCTCGTCGAAGAGCATGAGCTTGGGCTTCATCGCGAGCGACCGGGCGATCGCCACGCGCTGCTGCTGGCCGCCGGACAGCTGGGCGGGGTATTTGTCCGCCTGGTGCTCGACCCCCACGCGGCGCAGCAGTCCGCGCGCCAGCTCATCCGCCTCCGCCCGCTTGAGCCCGCGCACGCGGATGGGACCCAGCGTCACGTTCTCCAGGATCGTCAGGTGGGCGAACAGGTTGAAGGACTGGAACACCATGCCCACGTCCGAGCGCAGCCGCGCCAGTGCGGCGCCCTCCTCCGGCAGCGGCTGTCCGTCGATCTCGATCGTGCCGGAGGTGATCGTCTCGAGGCGGTTGATCGTGCGGCAGAGCGTCGACTTGCCGGAGCCGGACGGCCCGATCACGACGACGACCTCACCGCGGGCGACGCTCAGATCGATGTCCGTGAGCGCCTGGAAGTCCCCGTAGTGCTTCTGCACGTCCCGCATCACGACGAGGGGCGCTTCCGTGTCCGGGGTCACATTCGCAGTCATGCCGCCAAGACTACGCACATTGCGCTCGCAGGGGCATCCCAGGAACGTTTCTCACGCGTTCCGGGCTGGAATCGAAACCCAATCGTCACCGAACGCAGGTGGTCCTCCGACACGCGTGCAGCGCCCGGAACTGATCTCAGCCGATGAGACGATCGCGCCACACGCGTGGACATGAGGCAGATTCGGTGGCCACAGCGTCAGATCTGCGCATAATGATGCGAGCCCAGCTTCACCGTCGACCGCGACCTACGAAGGATTCACACAATGGCGTCACCCTCCGATCGTTCCGACTCCCAGTCCGCAGGGCACATGATCGTGCGGTCCCTCGAGCAGCACGGCGTAGAGCGCGTCTACGTGGTGCCCGGGGAGTCGTACCTCGATGTCCTGGACGGCCTCCACGACTCGACGATCGAGACGGTCGTCTGCCGCCACGAGGGCGGCGCGGCCTACATGGCCGAGGCCGACGGCAAGATGTCGTCGATCCCCGGCGTCGCGATGGTGACCCGCGGTCCGGGCGCCGCGAACGCGCACGTGGGGCTGCACACCGCCTGGCAGGACTCGACCCCGATGGTCCTCTTCGTGGGACTCATCCCCTTCGAGCACCGCGAGAAGGAGGCGTTCCAGGAGTTCGACCCCAAGGCGTGGTTCGACACGGGCGCCAAGCGCGTCATGGTGCTCGATCACGCGGAGCGCGCCTCGGAGATCGTGGCGGAGGCGATGTTCGCGGCGAACTCCGGCCGTCCCGGCCCGGTCGTCGTGGGCCTGCCGGAGGACATCATCCGCGAGGCGCACGAGGACTTCGTGCACCCGGAGATCCCCATCGCGACCGGCGGCATGACGGTGCAGGACTGGAAGGCGCTGCGGTCCGCGCTGGACGGCGCCGACCGCCCCCTGTTCGTGTTCGGCGGCAACGACTGGACGGACGAGGCGGCGGAGACGTTCACCCGCTGGCTCGAGGACCACAATCTGCCGGCGGCCGCGGAGTGGCGCTGCCAGGGCACGGTCCCCTTCGGCTCCCCGTCGTACGTGGGTCCGCTGGGCTACGGTCGCCCGGCCTTCACGTCGCGGCTCATGGACGAGTCGGACCTGCTGGTGTTCGTGGGCACGGTTCCCGGCGACGTCATCACCGACGGCTTCACGGTCCGGCAGAACTGGGAGAAGCAGAACTTCATCGTGACGATCGATCCGTCGCTGCGCGGACGCTCCGGTCCCGTCACCTACCAGATCGTCGCGAAGCCGGACCCGTTCATCCGCGACCTCATCCGCATGGACCTGCCTGTCCGCGACACGTGGCGCCAGTGGACGAACCGCCTGCGGAAGGCGCAGCTCGAGTTCTCCGCACCCCCGGAGGCGCGGCCGGGCGAGGGCCAGGCGCGGATGGCGACGCTCATGGGCGGACTGGTCGAGCGCCTCGACGAGGACGCGATGGTCACCTTCGGCGCCGGCGAGCACACCAACTGGGCACACCGGTACTTCCCCACGAACGGCTACGCGTCGATGCTGTCCGCGCGCAACGGGTCGATGGGCTACTCCGTGCCCTCCGGGATCGCGGCCTCGCTGCGGTACCCGGACCGCCAGGTCATCACGATCGCGGGCGACGGGGAGTTCCTCATGAACGGTCAGGAGCTGGCGACCGCCGCCCAGTACGGCGCGCACCCCCTGGTCGTCGTGATGGACAACCAGGAGTACGGCACGATCCGCACGCACCAGGAGCGGGAGTACCCGGAGCGCATCTCCGGCACGCAGATGAAGAACCCGGACTTCGCACTCATGGCGGAGGCCTTCGGCGGGGTCGGCATCCGCGTCGAGCAGGACGCGGACGTCCCCGCCGCCCTTGACCGGGCGTTCGAGGCGATCGGTGAGGGCACCTTCGCCCTCATCCACATCGTCGTCGAGCAGCGCGTGAAGGCGTACTGACATGGCGACGGAGGATCAGACGACAGGCGGCAGCTCGCAGGACTCCCCGCTCTCCGGTTTCCCCTTGCGCTCGTACGACAAGCTCCGCTACGCGGACACGGACCGCCAGGGCCACGTCAACAACGCCGTGTTCTCGACCTTCTTCGAGACCGGTCGCGTCGAACTCATCCACCAGCTGCGCCAGGTCGCGGCGGACTCTGCGCGTGACTTCGTCATCGCGAAGATCACGATCGAGTACGTCGCGGAGCTCCTGTGGCCCGGCGACGTCGAGGTGGGCACACGCGTGATCCGCGTGGGCACCAGCTCGATCATCGTCGAGCAGGTGCTCGTGAGCGAGGGCATCGTGCACGCGCGCGCCGAGTCTGTCATGGTGCTGACGGACACGACGACGCGTCGCTCGACCCCGCTGGACGACCGCTCGCGGTCGTCCCTCGAGAACCTGCGCTGACGGCTCAGGCGCCCGCGACCAGGCGGGCGCCCTCCTCGCGCAGCTCGACCTTGCGGACCTTCCCGGAGACGGTCATGGGGAACTCCGCACGCGTCTCCACGTAGCGGGGCACCTTGTAGTACGCCAGCTCGCCCTGGGCGAACGCGCGCAGATCGTCCGCGGTGAGGGTGTCGTGCCCGTCCGCCAGCACGACCCATGCCATGAGCTCCTCGCCGTACTTGCTGTCCGGCACGCCCACGACCTGGATGTCGCGCACTGCGGGGTGGCGGTAGAAGAACTCCTCGATCTCGCGGGGGTAGACGTTCTCGCCGCCGCGGATCACCATGTCCTTGATGCGCCCGGTGATCTCGATGTATCCGTCCTCGTCCATGACGCCGATGTCGCCCGTGTGCATCCAGCGGGCGGCGTCGATGGCCTCGGCTGTCTTGTCCGGCTCCTCCCAGTAGCCCAGCATGACGGAGTACCCGCGCGTGCAGACCTCCCCCGTGATGCCCCGGGGCACAGTCCGCCCGTCGACGGGGTCGACGATCTTCACCTCGACGTGCGGCATGACCCGGCCCACCGTCTCCGTCCGACGCGCCAGCGAGTCGTCCGCGCGTGTCATCGTCGACACCGGCGAGGTCTCCGTCATCCCGTAGCAGATCGCGACCTCGTCCATGTGCATCCGGTCGATGACCTGCCGCATGACCTCGACGGGGCACGTGGATCCCGCCATGACACCCGTGCGCAGGGCGCTGAGGTCGTACGAGTCGAAGTCCGGCAGCGCCAGCTCCGCGATGAACATCGTGGGAACGCCGTAGAGCGACGTCGCCCGCTCGTCCTGCACGGCCTGCAGCGTGGCCGCGGGATCGAATGCGGCGGCCGGGATGACGGCGGTCGACCGGTGCGAGACGATCGCGAGCGTGCCGATCACCATCCCGAAGCAGTGGAAGAACGGGACGGGCAGGACGACGCGGTCGGCCTCCGTGTACCCCAGCAGCTCACCGATCGAGAATCCGTTGTTGAGGATGTTGTGATGGCTGAGGGTCACTCCCTTGGGGAAGCCCGTCGTGCCGGAGGTGTACTGGAGATTGACGGGGTCGTCGGCCGTCACCTCCGCCTCCGCCTGCTCCAGGCGGGTGCTCCACCGCGCGCCGGCGTCCTCCAGCAGTGCCCGGCCGCGCTCCAGCAGTCCGGCGAACGACTGCTGCGCGGGCACGTTCGCACCCGCCTCGGCCCCCAGTGGGCCCGGCACTGTGTCGAGGGCGAGGACGTCGACGCCGCCCAGCGTCTCCGCCGCCTCGTGCGCGATCGCGAGGTAGTCGGAGCGGGCATCCGCGATCTGCGCCACGACGGTGCGGGTGCCGCTCTGCCGCAGCACGTACTCGAGCTCGTGGGCGCGGTAGGCGGGGTTCACGTTGACGACGACACCGCCCAGGCGAGCGACCGCGTAGAGGACGAGCGTCCACTCCGGCACGTTCTGCGCCCAGATCGCCACCCGGTCCCCCGGCTGCACACCGCGGTCCAGCAGCGCGACGGCCAGTGCGCGCGTGTCCTCCTCCAGCTGCGCATACGTCCATCGGCGTCCGGACGGGACGTCGACCAGGGCCTCGCCGTCCGGCCGGGCGGCCGCAGCCGCCAGGAGATCGTCGCCCAGGGTCAATCCCAGCAGCGGGACGTCAGAGGTCCCGGAGCTGTAGGACGGGGTGGCGGATCGCGGGTTCACGTCGTCGTACTCCTCACTCTCGGCATTGAGCCGCCGGCGGCACCGACGGCGTGCGCCATCCTTGCATACCGTGACGCACCGCACATCCTGACACTCGGAACATCCCCGCCTGACACTCACACCTCCGCCGCCCGGACCCCGTGACCGCCCGGCCACGCATGTGACAGATCTGGGACAGTCCGCACGGGGTCGGGGCAGCACGGGAAAATAGAGTGGCACCATCGACGGTGCCGGGTGCGCCGTCCACCGCAGAAGGAGCGACCCCATGTCCACGAAGCAGAACCAGCGCCGGTTCGCAGCCCCCGCCCCCGCCGTCTACGAGGCGGTCACCGCCGCTGCGCAGAACGCGGTCCAGGTGATGGAGCGCGACGAACAGACCCTCTCGCTCGTGTGGCAGACGAAGAAGTCGCTGTTCTCGTGGGGCCACATCGTGGGCGCCCGGGTCGCCCCGGACGGAGACGGCGCCGTCCTCGACCTGGTCGTCTCCGGCCTGCCGGACGCACCCCGGGCACTCATGGACGGGAAGAAGAACGAGTCGATGGGCCAGCGTGTGCTCGACGAGGTCGCCGCCCACCTGGAATGACCCGCCCGTCCGAGCTGCCCGTCTGAGCTGCCCGTCTGAGCCGCGGCGCGGAGGGATCTGTCAGGCGCACTGCCTAGGCTGGAGGCATGATCTTCCTCGTCCGCATCCTCGTCAACGCCCTGGCTCTGGCCGCCGCGGTCTTCCTGCTGCCGGGCGTCACGATCTCCGGCAGCGACTCGCTCGCCGCGTCGATCGGCGACACCCCCGCGACGCTCGTCGCCTATGCCTGCATCGCCCTGGTCTTCGGCATCGTCAACGCGTTCGTGAAGCCGATCGTCTCGTTCGTCTCGACGCCCCTCACATGCCTGACGCTGGGCCTGTTCTCCATCATCGTGAACGCGCTCATGCTCGTGCTGACGGCCTGGCTGTCGGAGTTCACGCCGTTCGTCCTCAGCATCGACTCGTTCTTCTGGTCCGCCGTGCTGGCCGCCATCGTCGTCGCGGTCGTCTCCGCACTGCTGGGCTGGCTCCTGCCGGACACCCGGTCCGAGGCCGTCCGTGACTGACGGGGACCGCGCCCCTGCGGTCCCCCTCTCCCTCCTCGACCGCGCGCTCACGCCGGCCGGCGTCGCCGACGCCGCCGTACTCGCCCGCGTCGTCGACCGGGCCCGCACGGCGGAGGACCTGGGCTTCCACGGCTTCTGGGTCGCCGAGCACCACGCCGTCCCCGGCATCGCCGGCTCCTCCCCCGCCCTCCTGGCCGGGGCCGTGGCCGCGGCGACCCAGCGCATCCGGGTGGGCACCGGCGGCCTCATGATCCCCACCCTCCCGCCGTTCCTCCTGGCGGAGCACATCTCCGTCCTCTCCGCGCTCCACCCGGGCCGCGTCGAGTTCGGCCTGGGCGCCAGCACCGGCTTCACCGCCGCCGTCCGTCGCGCGCTGCGCCAGTCCGACGACGCGGCCGGCGGCTACGACGACGATGTCGCCGCACTCGTCGACACACTGGGCGGCCGCAGCCCCGTCACCCTCCGCCCGCAGCCGGCCGCACCCGTTCCCCTCCACCTGCTCACCGGAGGGACCCGGCTGCCGCTGGCGGCCCGGTTGGGCCTTGGCGCTGTCGTGGGCGGCCCGTCCGTCCACCCACCGGTGGACGCGGCCCACGGGGACGACCGCCGAGGTCCCGGTCACCCGGAGCACTCCCCGCTGGCCCGGTACCGGCGGGACTTCCGCCCCTCGCCCCACGGCGAACGGCCGCGGGTGATCGCGAGTGTCACCGTCGCGGTCGCCCCGACGCCGGAGGCGGCGCAGCGGCTGGCGCTGCCGGAGGTGTGGGCGACAGCGCTGTCGCGCTCGACAGGCTCCTTCGACCCCCTGCATCCGGTCGACGCGCTGGACCCGGACCGACTCACGCACCAGCAGGCGCGGCGCGTGCGGCGACAGCTCGACACGACCGTGCACGGCACGCCGGAGCACGTGCAGGAGCGTCTCACCGCGATCGCGCGGTGGACCGGGGCGGACGAGCTGCTGCTGACCGGCGGGGTGTCCGACCCGGAGGCCGGCGCCCTGTCCGACCGCCTGCTGGCGGGTCTGTCGATCCGGCGCTGAGCCGCGTGCTTCAATGACGAGCATGGACACGTCCCCCTCCAGCGCCGGCGACGCACGGCACCACCGCAGGCACCCGGAGTCCGTTCGCTCGCAGCACCGGTCCGCCGTCGAGGAGGCCTCGGACGCCCACAGCCCGTCCGAGGTCCACGAGTACCGCATCGACCTCGAGCGGCTGCGGTTCTCGCCCTACTTCGGTCGGCTGTCCGCAGTCACGCAGGTGGTGCCGCAGTCCGGGGTGGGCCCCATCATGCACAACCGGCTCACGCACTCGCTCAAGGTCAGTGCGGTCGCGCGCGTCATCGCCGCGAATCTCGCCGCCCACCAGGCCCGGCACCGCGCGCACGCGGACGGTCGCGGCGCACCCGACCCGGTGGGCGCGACGCTGACGCACCTGGGCGGCTGCGACACGATCGTCGCCCAGTCCGCCGCGCACGCGCACGATCTGGGCCATCCCCCGTTCGGGCACCTGGGCGAGCGGACCCTCGACCGGATCGCCCGGACGGAGCTGGGCCTCCCGGAGGGGTTCGAGGGCAACGCGCAGACCTTCCGGATCCTCACCGCACTCGACACCCTGGGGCGTGACTTCCCCGGCCTCAACCTCACCGCAGCGGTGCGCGCCTCCGTACTCAAGTACCCGTGGACGCGCGGGCAGTGGGCGGGCGTCGACCTCGAGCAGGTGCCGGCGGAAGCCCGCCCCCGTGGAGTGGGCCTCGATCCCACGGGCGGGGCCGTCAAGTTCTCCGCGTACGCCCTCGAGGCGGAGGAGATGGATGCGGTGCGCTCCGCGTTCCCCACGATCGATCCGTTCCAGCAGACGGTCGACTGCGCGATCATGGATCTGGCCGACGACATCGCCTACGCGGTCCACGACCTGGACGACTTCGTGCGCGCGGGTGTGCTCCAGCAGGCGGAGGTGGCCGGGGAGTTCCACGCGTGGCTGGGCGATGATCCAGGCCTGCGCGACTCGGACACCCGGGATCTGCGGATCCGTTGGCGGGAGCCCGGCGCCTCCCTCGAGCTGCTGCGCCGCGATGCGCTGCGCAAGGACCCGTGGATCGCCCACAGCGACGAGTTCGAAGCAGCGGTGCGCCGCATCAGTGCGGATCTGGGCGATGACCTGCTCACCCGGCCCTTCGACGGAGGCGGCGAGGCGGAGCGCAAGGTCTCCGCGTTCACGCGACGCTGGATCGAGCGACTGCGCACCAGCGTCGTCGTCGAAGCCGAGCCACCCGTGCGCGGCGGACACGTGCGGCTGGACCGGCGCGCCTGGCACGAGGTGCTGGTCCTCAAGTTCGTGCACGCGCGCTTCGTGCTCGACCTGCCGGACATCGCCCTGGCGCAGCGCGGCCAGCGGCGGGTCCTCGAGGAACTGGTCCGCGGCTTCGACGCGTGGCTGTCCGACCCCTTCGACGGCGGCCGCGCACCCCGGCGCCTGCTCGAATGGGTGGACCACACGACGGAGGCGACGTTCGCGCTGCGGGACCGCCGGCCCGACCTGCTGCTGGGCGCTGCGGACGACGCGGGGCTGCGCAGGCAAGGCCGATCACGGGCGATCCTCGACTACGTCGCCTCGCTCACGGACCAGCAGGCCGTGGCGACCCACGCCTCGCTCACCCGCGGGTGAGCGGACCCCTCAGTACGCGACGAGGTAGACGACCGCCCCGATGACCGCACACGCGCAGACAGCGAAGCACAGGTAGGCCGACGCCAGGCGCAGTCGCTGCTGACCGGGAGTGAGCGGCTCCCGCAGCATGACCTTCGCGACCTTCTTCTCGATCTTCGCCGCCTGCTTGGGAGACCGCACGGCGATCGCGTCGGGGAACTCCGCGGGCGGCACGACCGGCGGACGGCCTCCGGAGACGAGCATGCGCAGGCCCAGCGCGTAGAAGAAGACGCCCACGGCCGCGCACGCGAGCGAGACGATGAAGACCTCCACGAATGCGAACCAGTCGATCATGCGCGATCCCTCCCCTGGGCCTTCGAACCCTGACCCTTGAAGTCGACGGCGTTCCCCGACTCCGCGACATCGCTCACCGCGTTCGAGTGATCGACGCGGGTCGCCAGCGAGCGGACGTAGAGGTAGACGACGATGCCGCCGGCGACCGCCGCGTCCAGCAGGAGCCCCCAGGGGCCCACCCACATGATGACGAGTGTCGCGAGCGCGCCCACGAGGCCAGCGGCCGGCAGCGTCAGCAGCCACCCGGACACGATCTTCCCGGCGGTCGACCATTTGACGGTCGATCCGCGCCGCCCCAGTCCGGACCCGATGACGGAACCGGAGGCGACCTGGGTGGTCGAGAGTGCGAATCCCAGCGCGGAGGACACGAGGATCGTGGCGCCGGTCGAGGTCTCCGCAGCGAAGCCCTGCGCGGGCCGCACCTCCGTCAGGCCCTTCCCCAGGGTGCGGATGATCCGCCACCCGCCCATGTACGTGCCCAGCGCGATCGTGATCGCGCACGTGAGCACGACCCACAGCTGGGGCTCGTGGTGAGCGGCCGACTGCCACCCCACCGTGATGAGCAGCAGGGTGATGATGCCCATCGTCTTCTGCGCGTCGTTCGTGCCGTGCGCCAGTGCGACGAGCGACGAGGTGAAGATCTGGCCCCGTCGGAATCCGTCGCGACCGTTGGGCTTGCCGTCGTAGCGCCGGGTCATCCGGTAGGCGATCTTCGTGGCGACGAAGGCGACGATGGCGGCGGTCAGCGGGGAGAGGACGGCGGGCAGGATGATCTTCGACAGAACGCCGCCGGCATTCACCGCCGTGTAGCCCACCCCCACAATCGTGGCACCCAGCAGTCCGCCGAACAGGGCGTGCGACGAGCTGGACGGCAGCCCCAGCAGCCACGTGAGCATGTTCCAGAAGATCGCGCCGATGAGTCCGGCGAAGATGACGAACGGGAAGAAGTCCGCACTGATCCGGTCCTCGTGGATGATGCCGCCGGACACGGTCTTCGCGACCTCGGTCGACAGGAGCGCGCCGATGAGGTTGAGGATCGCGGCCAGTGCGACGGCCGTCCTGGGCTTGAGAGCTCCTGTGGCGATGGGCGTCGCCATGGCGTTCGCCGTGTCGTGGAAGCCGTTCGTGAAGTCGAAGAAGAGTGCGAGCGCGATGACCAGCACGACTGTGAGTGTGAGGAATTCCACTGACTACCTCGGGTCGGAGGAACCGTGCGGACCGGTCCCCGTGCGGGGGCCCGGTCCGGGCGGTGGCAGTCACGTCGGCGCGGACTCTCCCGTCGACCGGCATTCACTGCGAGTACATCTCATCGTAAACAGAATGTCACTCGAGCGGTAGCGCGGCGGCGACGTCCGCGGCCAGGAGGGCGGCCTCGGCGTCGGTGAGGGCGTGGACCGTGAGCCGCAGCCGGTGCGCGACCGCGTCCTGTTCCCCCACCCGGAAGTCCTCGCCCGCGCGCACCAGCCACCCGCGCTCGGCCAGAGGGCGCAGCACGGACCGGGCGGGGACCGGCAGCTCCACCCACAGACTCAGGCCGTCGCCGGCGGAGGTGGGGACGCCGTGCTCCGTGAGGATCCGGGCGACGGCGGCGTTGCGCTGCGCGTAGTGAACACCCGCGCGCTCGATCTGCGCACTCGCCTCCGGATCCGTCAGCAATCCGTGCGCCACGCGTTGCAGCAGGTGGCTCACCCACGTTGTGCCCGGACGCAGGCGCATCGCGAGGCCGGCGGCGGTGTCCGCATCCGAGGCGACGAGCGCGACGGCGATGTCCGGGCCGATGAACTTCGACAGTGAGCGCAGCAGGGCCCAGCGGCGGTGCCCCGGGCCCACGAGCGGATGGAACGGCTGCCGGGACAGGAGCGAGAAGTAGTCGTCCTCGATGACGAGGACGTACGGGTGATCCGCGAGGACCTCCTGCAGGGCCGCGGCGCGCGCGGCGGACCGCGACGCGCCCGTGGGATTCTGCGCGCGGGGGGTGCTGATGACGGCGCGGACGCCCTGCTCCAGTGCCGCGCGCAGGCCGTCGACCGTCATGCCCTCCGTGTCGACGGGGACCGGGACGGGCCGGTACCCGCCCACCCGGACGGTGTGGATGCTCGAGAGGAAGCACGGATCCTCGAGCGCCACGGCGTCGTCGCGGCCCAGGGACTGGGCCAGCAGGCGCTCGACGGCGTCCGCCGCTCCGTTCGTGACCGTGAGCGAGAAGTCGTCCGGGACGTCCGGGCCGATCCAGTCGCGCGCCCACGCCTCGAGGTCCGGGTCGAGCACCGGTGCGCCGTAAAGGACGGGACCGCCGTCCAGGGTCCGCAGGACGGGCGATAAGTCCGGGATGAGCGCGGGATCCGGGTTGCCGCTGGCGATGTCGCGCAGCGTCGCCTGCGGAGCGTAGCCCTCCTGCGCGACCGGCTCGATGCCGGCGATGCGCGTGCCCGCCCGCCCCTGTGCTTCGACGATGCCGGCCCGGGCCAGCTGGCCGTACGCGGCGACGACCGTGTTGCGGTTGACGCCCAGCTGCTCCGCCAGCGCGCGCACCGACGGCAGGACATCGCCGGACACCAGGGCGCGGCGGTCGCGCAGGAATCGGATCGACTCCGCGATGTCCGCCGCCGTACCGCCGGTGATGTGCGCGGATGCGTCGTCGCCGTGCGCCGCCTCCATGTCGCCCTCCTCTGGTCGTCGACTCCGCTCCATGCTACGTTACGGCCTATGCCAATCTCTGGCATAGGCCAAACGAAGCGAGGAAGAGCATGACACCGCAGTCCACCCCGTCCCAGTCCGCCGCGCCCGAATACGTTGCGCCCGCCGTCGAGTTCGCCCGATCCCTCACCGGCGGGGTCATCATGGACGTCGTCACCCCGGAACAGGCGCGGATCGCCGCCGAGGCCGGC
>DHCFD07801__coassemble_1398_pt1 | contig 16556 bp, 14 predicted proteins | sample DHCFD07801__metabat2_low_PE_026 | metagenome-assembled genome bin DHCFD07801 | reverse complement strand
GCTCGCCCAGGACCTCGATGTCGAGCTTCTGCGTGTACCAGGAGGAGTCGACCGCGCCCAGCGGCAGGCCCTCCCGCTCGAGGATCCGGCCCTGCTCGATGTGGATCTCCGCGTACCCGGCCACGGAGTCGACGGGCGGCACGCCCGGGTCGTCGTCGGAGCCCAGGTACTCGATCGAGGTGAGCGCCTCGCGGACGCTGACCCCCTGCAGGTCCGTGACCTCCAGCATCTCCTCGCGGTCCATGAGTCCCGCGTAGACGGAGCTGCCCATGATGGAGGGCGCGAAGCGGCCGCCCTCCTCGTTGAACCAGTCGACGACGACCAGGTCGTGGGCGGCGGTCAGTTCTCCGTCGCGCACCTTCCGCTCGACCTGCTGGGCCGCGTGGAGGGCGGCGATGACGCCGTAGGCGCCGTCGAAGCGGCCGCCCTTGGGCTGCGAGTCCAGGTGCGAGCCGGCCATGATGACGCGCGCCTGCTCGCCCCCCTCCGCCGAGGCCAGGGGCACCCGGGCGAACAGGTTCCCGATCCCGTCCACACCGGTGGTCCACCCCCGGTCGTGCGCGAACCGGACGAACCAGTCGCGGGTCTGCCGGTCCTCGGGGGTCGCCGCCTGCCGCTCGACGCCGCCCGCGTCCGTCGCGCCGATCGTCGCGACCTCGTGGAATGCCGTGAGGAACGCGTCCTCGGGTGTCTGTGTCACGATGCTGCTCCTTGCTGTGCGTGGTGGCTTCGCGTGCGCGACGGGCCGGCCTCCGCAGGCCGGCGCCGCATGATGCTCACTCAGACGAGGTACTGGGAGGTGCCGCGCTTGAGGTACTGCCCGTCGCCCTTGCTGCCCGTGTACCGGTCGTTCTCCACGATGACGCGGCCGCGGCTCAGCACCGTGTCGACCTTCCCGTCGATCTCGAAGCCCTCCCACGCGTTGTAGTCGATGTTCATGTGCGAGGTGTCCGCGCTGATCGTCGTGTGGCCGCTGGGGTCGTAGACGACGATGTCGCCGTCCGCGCCCGGCTGGATGACGCCCTTGCGGCCGTAGAGGCCGAACATGCGCGCCGGGGTCGTCGAGGTGATCTCGACGAAGCGCTCGAGCGAGATCTTCCCGTCGACGACGCCCTGGTAGAGGAGGTCCATGCGGTGCTCGACCGTGCCGAACCCGTTGGGGATCTTCGAGAAGTCGTTCTTCCCCAGCTCCTTCTGCTCCTTCATGCAGAACGGGCAGTGGTCGGTCGACACCATCTGCAGCTCGTCCATCCGCAGCGACTTCCAGAGGAACTCCTGGTGGCCCTCGTGCTTGGACCGCAGCGGCGGCGACGCGACCCACTTCGCCCCTTCGAACTCGCCCCACTGATCGCTGTGCGCGGCCAGCTGGTCCTCGAGGCTGAAGTAGAGGTACTGCGGGCAGGTCTCGCCGAACACGTTGGCGCCGCGCCCGCGGGCCTCCGCGATCTGCATGGCCGCCTGCTTCGCGGTCACGTGGACGAAGTAGAGGGGGCAGCCGGCGACGTCCGCGATCATGATGGCGCGGTGCGTCGCCTCCTCCTCCATCTGCCACGGACGGGTGAGGCCGTGGTTGACGGGGCCGGTCTCGCCGCGCTCCAGCGCCTGCTGGACCAGCACGTCGATGACGGAGCCGTTCTCCGCATGCATCATCATGAGCGCGCCGTTGTCCGCGCCCTTCTGGAACGCCCGGAAGATCTGGCCGTCGTCGGACAGGAACACGCCCTTGTAGGCCATGAAGAGCTTGAAGCTCGTGACGCCCTCGTTGACCAGCTCGTCCATCGCGACGAGCGACTCCGGCTGGATGTCGGAGAGGATCTGGTGGAACCCGTAGTCGATCGCGCAGTTGCCGGCGGCCTTCTCGTGCCACAGGTTGTACTGGTCCATGACCCGCTGCTCCGGGTACTGCGTGATGAAGTCGATGATCGTCGTCGTGCCGCCGTACGCGGCCGCACGCGTGCCGGTCTCGAAGGTGTCGGAGGCGAACGAGCCGCCGAACGGCATCTCCATGTGGGTGTGCGCGTCGACGCCGCCGGGCAGCACGTACTTGCCGGACGCGTCGACGACCCGGTCGACGGTGCGCGTGAGGTCGGAGCCCAGCAGCTGGGACCCCGGCGGCAGGACCGCCGCGATCGTCTCGCCGTCGATGAGCACATCGGCCTCGACCCTGCCGGTCGTGTTGACGACGGTTCCGCCGGTGATGAGTGTGGTGGTCATCGGTGTCCTCCTGTGTCGGTGTGTGCTGGTCGATGGGGTGGTGCGGGCCGGGTGGTGCGGGTCAGCGGACGGGGACTGCGGCCTCGGCGGTTTCCTCCGGGGTGATCCGGACGGTCCGGCCGGAGTTCAGCAGCCGGTAGGCGAGGCCGCCCACCAGGATGCCGGCGGGCCACGCGAACGGGACCGCGTCCGCCCAGGCGGGGACGAAGGTGAGCAGCAGCGCGACGGCACCGCCGATCACCAGCGCCGCGATCGCCCGCGGGTTGTAGCCGCCGCGGTAGAAGTAGATGCCGTCGGGGCGGCTGGTGAAGAGCGACTCCGTGTCGATCCGCTTGCGGCGCAGCAGGTAGTAGTCGACGACGATGATGCCGAAGAGCGGGCCCATGAAGGCGCCGATCCCGCCGATCAGCTGGTTGACGATGACCGGGCTGGAGAACAGGTTCCACGGGGTCACGACGACGGACAGGACGGCGACGAGGGTGCCGGCCCGGCGGAAGGTGAAGAGGCCCGGGCGGATGTTGATGAGGTCGTACACGGGGGCGACGAAGTTGCAGATGATGTTGACCCCGGCCGTCGCGATCGCGACCGCGATGATGGTGACCAGCAGGATCGTGACGCTGTCGATGTCCGCCACGAGGTGGACGAGGTCGTGGGTGGCGTCGCCGTAGACCTCGGCGGCGGCCAGCGCGATGATGACGGAGACGATCCCGAACAGGGAGGCGTTGATGAGCAGGCCCAGCGCGTTGCCGCGGCGCACGGACTGCTCGGACGGCGCGTTGCGGGTGAAGTCCGCGAAGTTGAGCGACGGGCCCGCCATGTAGGCGGCGACGATGAAGGCGGCCGAGGCGACGCCCAGGACCTGGCGGGCGCCGGAGGGGACCTCCGCCGTCGTGACGGCGGACAGATCGATGGTCCAGCCGGCGCGCGACAGCATCCAGATGGCCAGCGCCAGGACAGCGACCCAGATGGTGGGTCCGGCGAAGTCGGTGAGGCGCCGGACCGTCTCCAGACCGGCCAGCAGCACGGCCCACTGGAGGGCGGACAGGAGCAGGAAGCAGATCCAGCCCAGGGCGGACAGACCCAGGAAGGTGCCCTCCGCCAGTCCCGCGGTGCCCGGCGCGATCTTCATGACGAGGATCATGACGGCGGCCGAGGCGAGGTAGGTCTGGATGCCGTACCAGAACACCGCGACGATCGCGCGCAGGATCGCGGGGATGTTCGCGCCGAAGACGCCGAAGGCGGCGCGGGCGAAGACGGGGAACGGGACCTTCTCGCGCTGGCCCGCGACACCCGTGAGGTTGTTGGCCCAGTACAGGATGATCGCGCCCGCGATGAACGCGATGATCGCCTGCCAGCCGTTGAGTCCGAACGCGAAGAGGCCGATCGCCATCGTGTATCCGGCCATCGAGTGCCAGCCGGCCATCCACCAGTTGAAGAGATTGAGCGTCTTCCACGTGTTCGTCGCGGACTCCGGTGCCAGCTCCGGGTTGTACAGGGCGGCGGAGCGATCGAGCGTGTGGGACATCGGGGCCTCTTTCCGGGGTGTGACGCGCCCCCGGTGCGCAGCGGTCCGCTGATGCGACGGTGCATCGGGAGCGTCCGGCGCTGCCCCTCCGAGGGTGATCGGAGTCACTCTCATCGTGTCGCCGGGGTCCGGGGGTGTCTAGCGGAGAGTTGTGGCCAGGCTCACAACCAGAATCGATGAGCCCGCCGCACCGGTGGCGGCGGTCCCGTCTCACTCCTCCGGCAGGTAGTGGTCCATGCAGGAGCGCACGAAGGCGCGGGCGCGGATCGTGAGCCGGGTGTGCTCCGGCCAGACGGCGATGACCTCGATGGGCGGCAGCTCGTCCCGCAGGTCGAGTGCCACCAGCTGGGCCCCGGAGTAGGTGGCGGGCGTGGGGTTCTGGTTCAGCAGCGCGTATCCGTGCCCCATCGCGGCGAACGAGCGGACGGTCTCGTAGTCGTTGAACCGGTACCGCACGTCCGGGGCGACGCCCACCAGGCGGAACAGCTGGTCGTAGTAGTCGCGCGAGTAGGGGAAGTCGAGCTGGATGAACGGCTCGTCCGCGAACTCCGCCAGGTGGACCGAGCCCCGGTCCGCCAGCGGGTGGGTGCTGGACACGAACACGTGCGGGCGGACGGTCTCCAGCACGCGCGTCTCGAAGCCGGGCCCCAGGCCGTGGGCGTACATGAGCGCGATCTCGCAGTCGCCGCCCACCAGGGACGACCGGATCTCCTCGAGGTTCCCCGCGATGAGGTCGACGTCGACGCCGGGGTGCTGCTCCTCGAACGACGTGAGGACCCGCGGGAAGCGGAACGGGGCGATGGGGGCGTACACGCCCACCGTGAGGCGACCGGTCAGCGTGCCGCCCAGCAGTGCGCCCTGCTCGCCCAGGGATTCCGCGCTGGCCAGGAACGTCCGGGTCTTCGCCGCGAACCGCCTGCCCGCCGGCGACAGGGTCACGCTCCGGTTCCGCTGCCGGATGAACAGCTGGACGTGGAGGCTGCGCTCCAGCTGGGCGATCGCGGTCGACACCGCGGACTGCGAGACGTGGAGCTCCTCCGCTGCGATCCGCATGCTCTCGTGCCGCGCGACCTCGTTGAAGTAGCGCAGCTGGTTGAGCGTGAAGGGGAAATCCATGATCCGATCCTGCCAGGTCCGGAGCTTCCTGCCTGTCAGCGGGGTCACAGTGGTATGAGTTGTCTCACAGTCGCGGTGTCGCGTAGCATCCGATCCCAGTGGGACGACCTGTCCCCGTCATTCCCGCCCGGACCGGGCGGTCAGCGGCAGTCTTCGCCGTCGGAACCGCGGTCGCGCACTTCGCACCGCTCTCCCTTCGATGTGTCGATGAGGACCCATGCGATCACTGCGCTCAGTTTCCCCGCGCCTCACCTCTCCGCGTCTCCTGTCCATGCGCCTCCCGTCCCCGCGGCCCGCCCGGCTGCGACGGGCACCGGCGCTCGCCGCCGGCCTCCTGGCCGTCGCCCTCGCGGCGACCGGCTGCGGGACCGGTTCCGCAGCGACGGAGGACTCGCCCGCGGTCCCGGCCACGGCCTCGGGCGCGGGGTTCCCCGTCGTGGTCGACAACTGCGGGACGGAGGTGGAGGTCGCGGCGCCGCCCCAGCGGATCGTCACTGTCAAGTCGACGGCGACGGAGCTGGTCCTGTCGCTGGGGCTGGGCGAGAAGCTGGTGGGCACCGCCTTCAACGACGGCCCGCTGCCCGACGCACTGGCGGATGACGGCGCGGACGTCCCGCAGATCAGCGAGGCGGTCCCGTCGCAGGAAGCCGTCCTGGAGCTGGAGCCGGACCTCGTGTTCGCCGGCTGGGAGTCCGTGTTCGCCGCCGACGGAGCCGGGGAGCGGGATTCGCTGGCCGGTTTCGGGGTGGCCAGCTACGTCGCGCCGTCGGCCTGCCAGGGCGAGGGGTACAAGCCCGCGACACTCGCGTTCGAGGACGTCTTCGACGACATCCGGGAGGCCGGTCGCCTCTTCGATGCGGAGGACGCCGCCGAGGCCCTGGTCGCCTCCCAGCAGGAGCTCCTGGACGGTGTGGATCCGGTCGAGGGCGCGCCCACCGCGCTCTGGTACTCGTCCGGGACGGACACCCCGTACGTGGGTGCCGGCAGCGGGGCGCCCGCGATGATGATGGAGCAGCTGGGGATGGAGAACATCGCCGGGGACGTGGACGACACGTGGACGAGCCTGGGCTGGGAGACCATCGTCGAGCGCGACCCGGAGGTCATCATCCTCGTCGACGCCCAGTGGAACACCGCGGAGGACAAGATCGCCCGCCTCGAGTCGAACCCCGCGACCGCCGGGATGCAGGCGGTCGAGTCCGGCGCGTACCTGCGCCTGCCGTTCGCCGCGAGCGAGGCCGGGGTGCGCAACGCGGAGGCCGTCGTGGACCTCGCGGACCAGTACGGATCGCTGGACCGATGACCGCGACGAGGCTGTCGGAAACCGCGACGGCACCGCCCGAGGCCGGCCGGGGCTTCGGGAGTGGTGTCGACAGCGGGACCGGTGGGGGCCTCGGGGGCGGTGGTCGAGGGCCGGGACCGGGCCTCGTGACGGCCGCGGTGCTGGTCGTCGTGCTGGTCGTGTCCCTGGGCGTCGCGGTGACGCTGGGGGCGGCGAGCATCGGGGTCGCGGATGTGGTCGCGAGCGTGCGCGCGCGGCTGACCGGCCAGGATGCGGGTCTGTCGCAGATGCAGGAGGGGATCATCTGGAGCCTCCGCATGCCGCGGGTGCTGACCGCCGCGGCGGTGGGTGCCGGCTTGGCCCTGTGCGGCGCGGTCATGCAGGCGACGACACGCAACCCGCTGTCCGATCCGTATCTGCTGGGGCTGTCGTCGGGCGCGTCCGTGGGTGCGGTCCTCGCGCTGCTGGTGGGGGCGCAGGCGCTGCTGCCGCCGGCCGCGTTCGTGGGTGCGATGGCGGCGCTGCTGGCGACCGTGGGGCTGGCGCAGCTGGCGGGCGGACTCACACCGTCGCGGACGATCCTGGCCGGAGTCGCGGTGTCCGCGCTGGGCGGTGCGATCACGAGCCTGCTCATCTTCTGGAACGCGCAGGGCGACTCGTACCGCGACATCCTCAGCTGGCTCATGGGCTCCCTGAGCGGGGCCGACTGGGCCGACACCGTGCTGGTCGCCGTCGCGGTGGTCGTCATCGGCGTGCCGATCGTCGCGTCCGGGCGTCTGCTGGACGCGTTCGCGTTCGGGGACGACGCCGCCGTGGCGCTGGGCGTGCGCGTCGACCTGGTGCGGTGGCTGCTGCTCGCGGCGACCGCGGTGCTCACCGGTGTCCTCGTGTCCGTCAGCGGTGCGATCGGCTTCGTGGGGCTGGTCGTCCCGCACGCGGTGCGCCTGCTGGTGGGGCCGGGTTACCGCGCGGTCCTGCCCGTGTCCGCGCTGGGCGGGGCGGTGCTCCTGCTGTGGGCGGACACGCTGGCCCGCACCGCGTTCGACCCGCGCGAGCTGCCCGTGGGCATCGTGACCGCGATCCTGGGGGCGCCCGTCTTCGCGCTGCTGCTGACCAGGCGGAAGGGAGGTGCGTGAGGGTGCTGCGGATCGAGGACCTGACCGTCCGACTGGGCGGGAGCCGCATCGTCGACGGGGTGAGCGCGCAGCTGCCGCGCGGGACCGTGACGGGCGTCATCGGACCCAACGGCGCGGGGAAGTCGACGCTGCTGCGCGCGCTCGCGGGGCTGGTCCCGGCGACGGGGGTGGTGCGGTGGGACGGCGCAGGCCGTGGCACGGACCGTGGCGCGGGTGCGGACCGTGGCACGGGCGCGGACCTGCTGCGGATGCGCGTGCGCCAGCGGGCCCGCCTGCTCGCCCTCGTCGAGCAGAGCGCGCACACCTCCGAGCCCCTCACGGTCCGCCAGGTCGTGGAGCTGGGGCGGATGCCCCACCAGCGGGCCCTGCGGTTCGGGGGCACCGGTCGCACGGACGCGGACCGGGTGGAGGAGGCGATGTCGACGACCGGCTGCGCCGACCTGGCCGAGCGCCGGTACACGACGCTGTCCGGCGGGCAGCAGCAGCGGGTGGGGCTGGCGCGGGCGCTCGCCCAGGAGCCGGAGCTGCTCCTGCTGGACGAGCCCACCAACCACCTGGATCCGCGGGCCCAGCTGCGGACGCTGCGGCTGGTGCGCGATCTGGCGGATGCGGGTCTCACCGTGGTCGCCGCCCTCCACGACCTCACGCACGCGGCCGGAGTCTGCGACACCGTCCTGGTCCTGCGCGACGGTGCGCTGCACGCCGCCGGTGATCCCGCGCGCGTGCTGAGTCCGGACACCATCCGCGAGGTCTACGGCGTCGAGGCGGATGTGCTGGCCCATCCCCGCACGCTGGCCCCGGTGTTCGCGCTGAGCCTGCCGGACGCACCCGGCGCGCAGGGCGCGCCCCTCTCTCAGGGCATGCGCAGCGCGGGCAGCACCGACTCCCCGAACGCGGCGATGGCCGCGCGCGGATCGGCGGCGACGTGATGCAGGTAGATCCGGTCGAAGCCCAGGTCCAGGTGCTCCTGGATGTAGGCGCGGTGCGCGTCCAGGTCCGGGGAGATGAAGACGTGCCCGTCGAAGTCCTCCGCGCGGACGGTGCGGGCCAGCTGCCGGAAGTCGTACGGGGAGCGGATGTCGGACTTGCGGAACGGCATCGCCCCGTTGGGCCACAGGTCGAGCGCCTGCCGGGTGGCCTGGTCGTGGGTGCCGGCCCACGACACGTCCAGCTGGATCGCCCGGATGAGCGCGTCCGGATCCCGGCCCGCCTCGCGGGCGCCCTCGTCGAACCGTGCCAGCAGCTGCGGGACCCGGTCACCGGGCGCCCCCACCGTGATGATGCCGTCCGCGTGCCGGCCCACCCGCTTGGCCGCGACGGGGCCCGAGGCCGCCACGAGGATGTCCGGTGCGGTCGCCGGCATCGTCCACAGACGGGTCGACTCCATCGTGAAGTGCTTCCCCGTGTAGCGGACGTCGCGATTCTGCAGGGAGCCCGCGAACAGGCGCTTGATGAGGTCGACGGCCTCGAACATGCGGTCGATCCGCTCCGGCGCCTCCGGCCAGTACTGCGCGACGACGTGCTCGTTGAGCGCCTCGCCGGACCCGATCCCCAGCCAGTGCCTGCCGGGCTGCAGCGCGGCCGTCGTCGCCGAGGCCTGCGCCACCACCGCGGGATGCAGCCGGAAGCTGGGTGTCGTGACGCCCGGACCCAGGTCACCGGTGGTGTGCTCGCCGATCGCCCCCAGGACGCTCCACACGAACGGTGCCTGGCCCTGCTCGGGCGTCCAGGGCTGGAAGTGGTCCGCCGCCATGACTCCGGAGAAGCCGTGCCGCTCCGCGTGGACCGCCAGCTCCACCGCGTCGCGGGGTGCGACGTGCTCCAGTCGCAGCGACAGGCCGATCGATGCCATGGGGACTCCCTCGTTCATGCGGTGCCGGGCGGGCGAGCGGCTGCTCGTCGCGCGGTCGGTCGCCGCGCGGCACGGACACCCTCGACGGATCGGACCGGTTCAGCCGGGCCCGGCCCGGGCCGACACCACAGGAGGCATCCATGACCCTGCAGATCTTCGCACTCGATGGTATCCGTGAGGTGGTCCCCGGGGATGATCTGGCCGCTCTCATCCTCGAAGCGGCGGACGGCAGTCTGCGCGATGGCGACATCCTGGCGGTGACCTCGAAGATCGTGTCGAAGGCGGAGGACCGGTTCGTCCGCGCCGACGATCGCGAGCAGGCGATCACGGACGAGACGGTGCGCGTGGTCGCCAGTCGGGAGACCCCGGGCGGGACCGTCCGGATCGTGGAGAACCGCCTGGGCATCATCGCGGCGGCCGCGGGCGTCGACAGCAGCAGCGTGCCCGTGGGCACGGTGCTCCTGCTGCCGGAGGACCCGGACCTCTCCGCCGCGCGGATCGTCGACGCGATCCGCGAGCGGGTGGGCGTCCGGGTGGGGGTGCTCGTGACGGACACCCTGGGGCGCGCGTGGCGGATCGGGCAGACCGACGCGGCGATCGGCGTCGCGGGGATGGACGCGGTCCGGGACCTGCGCGGCACGGTCGATGAGCACGGGCAGGAGATGAGCGTGACGATCGCGGCGGTGGCCGATGAGATCGCCGGAGCCGCCGACCTCGTCAAGGGCAAGGCGCAGGGCCTGCCCGTCGCGGTGGTCCGCGGGCTGAGCGACCTCGTGCACACGGACGATCGGGCGGTGGCCGCCACCGGCGCCCGGGGTGCGGCGGCGCTGCTGCGACCGCAGGCGGAGGACATGTTCCACACGGGCGCGGCGGAGTCGCGGGCGGAGGGCTTCGCGCAGGGGTACGCCGCAGCTCTGCGCGACCACGGGATCACGCCGTGAGCGAGTCGTCGTGGGACGTCCTCATCCCGGTCAAACGCCTCGCGGCGGCGAAGAGTCGCCTGGGCGACGTGGACGACGCGCACCGCAGGCGGCTCGCCCTGTCGTTCGCGACGGACGCGGTCACGGCGGCGCTCGCCGTGACCGCGGTGGGGCGGGTCCTCGTCGTGACGGAGGATCCGATCGTCGCGGCTCAGCTGTCGGTCAGGGGTGCGGAGATCGTGGGTGAGACCCGCGGGCACGGCCTCAACGCCGCGATTGAGGCGGGCCTCGACGCGCTCGCCGCCACGGGGGACGCACAGCGGATCGCGATCATGACCGGCGACCTCCCCGCGGTGTCCCCGGACGAGATCGCGGCCGCACTCGCGGCCGCCGCCGGACTCCGGCTGGGCGTCCTCGCCGATGCCGAGGGCACGGGCACCGTCCTCCTCACCACCGACGCGACAGCGGAGGGTGGGGCCACCGCGGCAGCCCTGACGACCTCGGCGGTCCGTCCGGTGCCCCGCTTCGGACCGGACTCGTACGCCCGCCACCGGGCCGCGGGCCACGTCCCGATCCCGGGCGATTACCCGGGGCTGCGCCGCGACGTCGACACGCAGGCGGATCTGCGGGAGGCGCGGCGGCTGGGTCTGGGAGCCGCGACGTGCGCGACGACGCGCGAGCTCGTCGACTCCTGAGCGAGCCTGGTCATCCTCCCCGGTCAGCGGCGTGTGCGTGCGGCCAGGTCCAGGGCGGCCTGCGCCATGTCCGCGGTGACCTCCGGGGAGCGCATGAGCAGCGGCACCGCCGCACACGCGATCCCGGCGGCCTGGACGCGGGCGACCTGGTCCGCGTCGTGGGTGTCCACGAGCCAGCCGTCCAGCAGTCCGCCCGCGGACCGCGCGCCGTAGTGCAGTGCGACGCCGGCGGCGGAGACCTCGACGCCCACCGTCTGCAGGCACTGCGCCGCCATCCCCAGCACGTGCGAGTCCCCCAGGATGGGCGAGAGACCGATGACGGGGGCGGCCGTCTGCCGCAGTGCGTCCGCGATGCCCGGGATCCGCAGGATCGCACCGATCGACACGATCGGGTTCGAGGGGGCCAGCAGCACGACCTCCGCGTCGCGGATCGCCTCGAGGACGCCGGGGCCGGGGGCTGCCTGGTCGGCTCCCGCCTGGACGAACTCCTGGGCGGGGAGGGTGGCGCGGTGGCGGACCCACCACTCCTCGAAGTGGAGGGTGCTGTCGTCGGCGAGGCGGACGCGGGTCTCGACCGGGGCCTCGGTGGCCGGCAGCAGCGTCGCCCCCAGCTCCCAGCGGGCGGACAGCCGGTGGGTGACGGCGGCCAGGCCGTGGCCCTCGCGCAGCAGCTGCGTGCGCGCGATGTGGGTGCCCAGGTCCAGGTCGCCCAGGGTGAACCAGTCCGCCCCCACGCCGTAGGCGATGAGCTCCGCACTCACCCGCTGTGTCTCGTCCGCGCGGCCCCACCCGCGCTCGCGGTCGCCCACCCCCGCCAGCCCGTAGAGGAGCGAATCCAGGTCCGGGCACACCCGCAGCCCGTTGAGCCACATGTCGTCGCCGGTGTTGACGACGCAGGTGAGCGAGGGGACCGGGGCGCCGTGGGCCGGGGAATCCGGGCCCGAGGCCGTGGCCGGCTCTGTGGACGGGCCGGGCTCCGTAGGTGAGGTCGGGTCGAGGGGTGGGGTTGGAGTCGTGGCCGTGGCCGGCTCTGCGGCCTCCCTCTGCAGGAGACAGCGCACCCCCTGCGCGAAGCGGGAGCCGCCCACGCCGCCGGACAGCATCGTGATCCGGGCCGGCGGCGCAGGTGCGGCAGGGGCGGTCGGATCCTGCATCGAGACCTCGTTCCGGAGCCGCGCGGGGCGGGCTCATCGATTTCGGTGGTGAGTCTGGCCAGAACTGGATGTTAGACACGTCACAGTGGGGTCGCGACCATTGAATCACGACACCGGCATCGCAGGGACGAGGACGTTCCGCCGTGCCATCCGGACGGGTGGCCTGCAGCGGGCCGGCGGGAGCACGCAGTCGTGTCCGACATCCGAGGAGAAACCATGGTTCGCGTCGCAGTCACCCAGACCACCTGGACGGGCGACAAGGAGTCCATGCTCGACAAGCACGAGCAGTTCATGCACGACGCCGCAGCGCAGGGAGCCCAGGCGATCAGCTTCCAGGAGCTGTTCTACGGCCCCTACTTCGGCATCACGCAGGACAAGAAGTACTACGGGTTCGCAGAGCCGGTCGACGGTCCCGTCGTCCAGCGGTTCTCGTCGCTCGCGAAGGAGCTGGGCCTCGTCACGATCCTCCCGATCTACGAGGAGCAGATGCCGGGCCTCTACTACAACACCGCCGTCGTCGTCGACGCGGACGGCTCGAACCGTGGCATCTACCGGAAAAACCACATCCCGCACGTCCAGAACTTCTGGGAGAAGTTCTACTTCCGCCCCGGCAACCTGGGCTGGCCCGCCTTCGACACCGCGATCGGACGCGTGGGCGTCTCCATCTGCTACGACCGGCACTTCCCGGAGGGCTGGCGGATGCTGGGGCTGGCGGGCGCGGAGATCGTCTTCAACCCCAACGCCTCGAAGCCCGGCCTGTCGAACCGGCTGTGGGAGCTCGAGCAGACGGCCGCGGCCGGCGCCAACCAGTACTTCGTCGCCGTGTCGAACAGGGTGGGCCGCGAGGACAACGAGTACGGCGACGAGGCCGTCGACTTCTACGGCACCTCCTACTTCGCGGACCCCCAGGGCAACTACGTGGGCGACACCGCGTCGTCCGACCAGGAGGAGATCCTCATCCGCGATCTGGACCTGGGGCTGGTGCGCGAGGCCCGCGACAACTTCCAGTTCTACCGCGACCGCCGCCCCGACAGCTACGACGCGATCTCCGCGCCCTGACCGGAGGCCGCGACCCCCGCACCGCAGCACGCAGACCGTCGAACGCAGTACGCCGATCCCCGAATCGAAGGAGAGCCCAGCAATGGACTTCGGAGTCGTCATCCAGGCCAACCCGCCCGCAGCACGCACGATCTCACTGGCGAAGAAGGCGGAGGAGCACAAGTTCTCCCACTTCTGGACCTATGACTCCCACATCCTGTGGCAGGAGCCGTACGTCCTCTACTCGCTGATCCTCGAGCACACGAACCGGATCACCGTGGGCCCGATGGTCACGAACCCCGCGACGCGCGACCTCACGGTCACCGCCTCGACGTACGCGACGCTCAACCACCACTTCGGCAACCGCACCGTCTGCGGGATCGGCCGCGGCGATTCCGCACTGCGCGTCATGAACAAGAAGCCCGTCACCCTCGCGGAGTTCCGCGAGTCGATCGGCATCATCCAGGACCTGGCGAACTCCCGGTCCGTCGAGCTGAACGGCTCGGAGATCCGCTTCCCCTGGTCGCAGGACTCGAAACTGGACGTGTACGTCGCGGCCTACGGCCCCAAGGCGCTCGCGATCGCCGGTGAGACCGGCGACGGCTTCATCCTCCAGTGCGGCGACGTCGAGATCGCCGAGTGGATGATCAAGACGGTCCGCGACGCCGCAGCCGGGGTCGGACGGAACCCGGACGACGTGAAGTTCTGCGTCGCCGCGCCGTTCTACATCACCGACGGCACGGAGGAGAACAAGCAGCACGCGATCGAGCAGTGCCGCTGGTTCGGCGGCATGGTGGGCAACCACGTGGCGGACATCGTCAAGCGCTATGGCGGGGACGGCACCGTCCCCCGTGCGCTGACGGACTACATCGAGGGTCGCGAGGGCTACGACTACAACGACCACGGCCGGTCCGGCAACAGCCACGTCGACTTCGTGCCGGACGAGATCGTCGAGCGCTTCTGCATCATCGGCACCGCCGAGGAGCACGCGCAGAAGCTCGAGCAGTACAGGGAGCTGGGCGTCACCCAGTTCGCGGGGTACCTGGACCACGACAACAAGGAGGAGACGCTGCGGGTCTACGGCGAGACCCTCATCCCCGCATTCACGGAGCGCCTCCAGGCGAAATCCTGAGCTGAGCCGACCGGCTCCCGCCGGCGGCACCTGACACGGCCCGATGGTGTGCCGGACGAGGAGTGAGTCATGTCAGCATTCGGATGGAAACTTCACGGCGATGGGAAGAACATCGCCCCCGGACGAGCGGTCGCACCCGGTGAACGACTGAGCTGGCCGAGGACGGCGGGGCTGGGCGCCCAGCACGTCGTCGCGATGTTCGGCGCGACGTTCGTCTTCCCCATCGTCATGGGTCTCAACCCCCAGTTGGCCGTCATGATGAGCGGGTTCGCGACGATCATCTTCCTGCTCATCGTGAACGGGAAGGTGCCCAGCTACCTGGGCACCTCCGCCGCGTTCGTGGGCGGCGTCGCCGCGGTGACCGCACAGGGCGGCACCCCGCAGCAGGTCACCGGCGCCATCCTGGTCGCCGGCGTGGTGCTCGCACTCGTGGGCGTCCTCATCCACTTCCTGGGCGCGGGCATCCTCGTGAAGGTGCTGCCGCCGGTCGTGACCGGCGCGGTCGTGCTGCTCATCGGCTTCAACCTCGCGCCCGTGGTCGCCGGCGTGTACTGGCCGCAGGACCAGTGGATCGCCGTCATCGTCATGGTGGTCATCATCGTCATGTCGGTGGCGCTGCGGGGCTTCCTGGGACGGATCGCGATCCTCCTGGGACTGGCCTTCGGCTACGTGCTGTCCTGGGTCTTCGACAGCGTCTTCGGACAGATCACCTCGTACAACGCGGCCACCGATGCGGTGGACACGCACTTCCGCGTCGACTGGTCCGGCGTCATGACCGCTCCGTGGGTGGGCTTCCCGCCGACGACGGACACGGCGGCCGGGGTGGTGGGCTGGCACCTGCCGGAGTTCAACGCCGCGTTCATCATCCTCATGCTCCCCGCCGTCATCGCGCTGGTGGCGGAGAACGTGGGACACGTGAAGGCGGTCGAGGAGATGACCGGGGACCGGCTCGATCCCTACATGGGTCGCGCGGTCGCGGCCGACGGCATCGCGACGGTCGTGGCGACGAGCATCGGCGGTTCGCCCACGACGACGTACGCGGAGAACATCGGCGTCATGGCGCAGACCCGCGTCTACTCCACTGCCGCGTACTACATCGCCGGCATCGTGGCGATCATCTTCGGCTTCTCGCCCAAGTTCGGCGCGATCATCTCCGCCACCCCCGGTGGCGTGCTGGCGGGCATCACGGTCGTCCTCTACGGCATGATCGGCCTCCTGGGCGCGAAGATCTGGAGCGAGAACAGGGTCGACTTCTCGAAGCCCATCAACATCGTTCCGATCTCCGCGGGCATCATCATCGCGATCGGCGACGTGAGCCTCGTCGTGACGGAGACGTTCACCCTGTCCGGCATCGCGTTCGGCACGATCGTCGTCCTCGTCATGTACCACCTGTGCCGGATCTTCGCGCCGGCGGAGGACGTGGCCACCGGTGAGGCGGGAGGTGCGACCATCTCCGTGGGCGGCACCGGCAGCCACAGCCTCGAGGCGCTGCGGCTGCGGGAGAACTACGGGCTGTACGGCCACCGGGTGCTGGGGCGCACACAGGACGGCTCCCTCATCGTCGAGGAGAGCCCGCGGCAGGAGCCCGGGGACCCGGCCGACGACGGAGGCCGTGCGGCCTTCGACGTCCACGCGGGCCTCGACGAGCCGGGCCGGTGAGCGATCAGTCCACCGGGTTCCCGCGACAGGGACCACCACCAGGCAGTCGAGGACCGACCACCACGCAGTCGAGGACAGGAGACGATGTGACGGAGACGAGCGGGACCCGGACCAGGACGGTCGCGATCCTGGGTGGAACGGGCAACCTGGGCCGGGGCATGGCCGTCCGGCTGGCGAAGGCCGGTCACCGGGTCGTGATCGGGTCGCGGGATGCGGACCGGGCAGCGGCCTCGGCGACGGAGGTCGCGCAGCTGACCGGTTCCACGGAGGTGACCGGAGCGGACAACGGGGACGCGGCGGCCGGCGCGGACGTCGTGCTGGTCGCGGTGCCCTTCGCCAACCAGGCGAAGACGCTCACCGGGGTGAAGGACCGGCTGAGGGAGGGGCAGATCGTCCTCGACGCGTGCGTCCCGCTGGGACCGGCGATCGGCGGGCGACCCACCCAGCTGGTGGGGGTGTGGCACGGGTCCGCGGCGCAGCAGGCGGCCGCGCTGGTCCCCGACGGGGTGGCGGTCGTGTCCGGCCTGCACACCCTCAGCGCGGACGACCTGGCGGACCCGGACCTGCCGCTCGAACAGGACACGCTCATCTGCGGCGACCGGAAGGCGGACAAGGCGGCGGTGACGGAGCTGCTGAGCTCGATCGACGGGCTGCGGGTCGTCGACGCCGGCCGACTGGAGATGAGCCGGATGGTCGAGGGGCTCACGCCGATCCTCATCGGGATCAACATCCGCAACAAGGTGCATTCCGGCTTCAGGATCACGGGGCTCGACTGAGCGCTGGGACCCGACCCCTCGTGGGGACCCGGCTGCGCCTCGGAACCCGGCTGCGACGAG
>DHCFD07801__coassemble_1392_pt1 | contig 16656 bp, 15 predicted proteins | sample DHCFD07801__metabat2_low_PE_026 | metagenome-assembled genome bin DHCFD07801 | reverse complement strand
ATTAAAAGTCCGCTGCTCTACCAACTGAGCTATAGGCCCACGAGGAGTCTAGCGGCACGCGATCCATCCGTCCCCCAGCCGCGTCTCCCTCCCCGCCACCGCCGCCGCGGGATAGGCTCGAACCAGCCTCACACCCGATCCGTCAGGAGCGCGTCATGGTCACCGCAGCACAGCACGTCGTCGACACACTGGCACTGAGCGGGGTGAGCCGCGTCTACGGGATCGCCGGCGACTCGCTCAACGGCTTCACGGACTCCCTCCGCGCCACGGACGGCATCGACTGGGTCAGCACCCGCCACGAGGAGGCCGCCGCCTTCGCCGCCTCCGCCGAGGCCGGACTCACCGGCCGCCTCGCAGCCTGCGCCGGATCCTGCGGCCCCGGCAACACCCACCTCATCAACGGCCTCTACGACGCGAAGCGCTCCCGCGTCCCGGTCGTCGCCCTGGCCGCGCAGATCCCCAGCGACGAGATGGGCACCGGCTACTTCCAGGAGACGAACCCGCAGGAGCTCTTCCGCGAGGCGAGCGTCTACGTGCAGCCGGTCAACCACGCCTCCCAGCTGCCCCGCCTGCTGCGCATCGCGATCCGCGAGGCGCTCGCCCAGCGCGGCCCCGCCGTCCTCGTCATCCCGGGGGACGTGCTGCTGGACAGCGTCGACGCCGCCGCCGAGGCCGTCCTCCCCACGCAGACCTCACTCGTCCCGGCGGGGCCCGCTCTGGCCGGCGCGGCGCAGGCCCTCAACGACTGCACGAAGGTGACGATCCTGGCCGGTGCCGGGGTCGAGGGCGCGCATGACGAGGTCGTCGAACTGGCACAGCGTCTCCAGGCCCCCATCGTCCACGCGCTGCGCGGCAAGGAGTTCATCGAGCACGACAACCCCTACGACGTGGGGATGACCGGCCTGCTGGGCTTCTCCTCCGGCTATCACGCGATGATGGGCGCGGAGACACTCGTCCTGCTGGGCACGGACTTCCCCTACCCGCAGTTCCTCCCGCAGGACGCGACCGTCATCCAGGTGGACGTGCGCGGCGGGCAGATCGGTCGCCGCATCAGCGTCGAGCACCCCCTCGTGGGCGACGTCCGCTCCACCGTCCAGGCGCTGTTGCCGCTGCTGACGCAGAAGACGAACTCGAAGCACCTGGACCGCATGGTCAAGCACTACGGGAAGACGCGGAAGGAGCTGGACGAGCTCGCGACCCCGGCCCGTCGCCGCATCCACCCGCAGTACCTCACGCGCCTCATCGACGAGGCGGCCGCGGACGACGCGGTCTTCCTCCCCGATGTGGGATCTCCCGTCATGTGGGCGGCCCGCCACCTCACGATGAACGGGAAGCGCCGGTTGCTGGGCTCGTTCACCCACGGATCGATGGCGAACGCGCTGTCCCAGTCGATCGGGGTGCAGTCCGCGGAGCCGGACCGGCAGGTCGTCGCGCTGGCCGGTGACGGCGGCCTCACGATGCTCCTGGGCGAGCTGCTCACTCTCACCCAGCATCAGCTGCCGGTCAAGACCGTCGTCTACAACAACGACTCCCTCAACTTCGTGGAGCTGGAGATGAAGGCCGCCGGCTTCGTCACCCACGCGACGGACCTCAACACCCCTGACCTGGCCGCGGTCGCAGACGCGCTGGGGGTCAAGGGCTTCCGGGTCGCGAACCCCAAGGACCTCGAGGCCACCGTGCAGGAGTTCCTCGCCCATGACGGCCCGGCACTTCTGGATGTCGAGGTTGAGCGTCAGGAGCTGTCGCTGCCGCCGTCGATCAAGGCGCAGCAGGCGGCGGGCTTCGCCCTCTTCGCCATCCGCACCGTCCTGTCCGGACGGGGGACGGAGCTCATCGACCTGGCGAAGGCGAACATGCGCCAGCTCCTCTGAGCCGGTCCCGCCCGTCAGGCCCGCCCGGCCCCGTCGAACCCGCCCCGCCCGTCACGCCCGCTCCGCCTCGTCACGCCCACACCACCGTCCTGCGCCCACACCACCCTCCTGCCGGGCGATCCGTGTGTCGATCCGTGTCGATGTGTGACGCGGTGACCACGCGTCGGAGCCGGACTGCACCACTGTTGTCTCGTTCACGAGCACGGCAGACAGAGGAGCGGGACGATGGCGGAGAAGACGACGGGCGGGCCGACGGGTTCGGGCATCCGCGAGGAGCTGGCGGCGCGCAAGCGCAAGCGCTCGCTCCTGCTGGGAGCGGGAGCGGGCGTCGCCGCGATCGCGCTCGTCGCCGGTGTGACACTGGCCGTCACCGGCGGCGACGACGACGGCGACGCGCAGGCGGAGCGGCAGTCGCTGAAGCTGGCGACCTCCGAGGACAACGCGTACTTCGACGCGGTCGCAGAGGTGGCAGGCGAGAAGGGCGTCGACGTCGAGTGGGTCAACCTCGACGACTGGGTCCTCCCCAACTCCGAGGTCTCGAACGGCGCCCTGGACGGCAACGCCTTCCAGCACATCCGGTTCCTCGCCACCTACAACGAGCAGAACGACGACGACATCGTCCCGGTGTTCACGACCGTCGTGACCCGGTGGGGCCTCTTCTCCCCGGACTACGACTCGATCGAGGACCTGCCGGACGGGGCCACCATCGCGATCCCGGACGACGCGGCGAACTCCGCCCGTGCCCTGGGGATCCTCGACAGCGCGGACCTCATCACCCTGCGGGAGGGCGCGGGCGGCTTCGCCTCGCTGGAGGACATCGAGGACAACCCCAAGGACCTCACGTTCACGGAGCTGCAGGCGACGACGATCCCCCAGCAGTACGACGACCCGTCGCTGGACGCCGTCGTCGTGGGGTCGAACTACTTCGATCCCAGCCAGGAGATCACGATCGACGACGCGCTCATCGCGGACGACCCGCAGGGCGACGAGACGCTCCAGTACGCGAACGTCATCGCGACGACCGCGGACCGCGCGGACGATCCGGTCTGGGACGTGCTGCGCGAGTCCTACGACGATCCGCGCGTCACGGAGGCGATCGACGAAGAGCACTTCGGCCGCGTCGTCCGCCTCGACGTGGAGGACGACCGCCTGCAGGACGCGTTCGAGACCGTCACGGAGGAGGCCGCGAGCGTCTCCTGACGCACACGCCTGCGACGACAGGCCGCCTCGGGGTGGGCCGACAGGCCCGTCCCGGGGCGGTCTCACGAGCGGAGGGGTTTCAGAGCCGCACGTCGGGCCGCCACGTCTTGGGGACCTCGGGCGCGGACTCCGTGCCGTCCGCAGCGTCCGGTGCGCCGGCGTCGTCCGTCTCGTCGACCTCGGGCAGTCCCAGCTGGTCGACGGTCTCGCCCTGGATGTCGTTCCGGCGCTTGCGCGCGGTCATGAGGTGCCGCAGGCCGGCCATGAGGTCCGCGTCCTTGAGCGCGGAGCTGGAGGCGGGGTCCAAATCGGCCGGGAAGTGGCTCGGCATGTCCCCGAAGGCAGTGTGCGCGTTCTTCACGACCGTGCTCGCCATCATCCGGTTGGCGACACCACCCACCACGGCTCCCACGCCGAAGGGCAGGGCGCGCCCCACGACGGAGCCGCCCGTGCGCGCCGCGTACGTGCGGATCAGCTTCTTGCGCAGCTTGCGCACCAGCGGGTCGATGACGACGGACGGCAGTTGCCGGGTCACGAGCGCACCGAAGTTGGAATGCACGGAGGGCCCGCCGTCGGCCTGCTGGGAGAACTGGCGGACCAGGTCCTTGCCGGCGCTGCCCAGCATGAGCCCCATGACCAGCGCGTTCGCGCGTGCGGGGTCCTTCACCTGGAGGTCGTGCAGTTCCGCCAGCGACTGCGCGTAGAGAGCGGACATCTCCAGGAAGCCGCCGGTCTCCACGGCGGCCAGGCCCAGCGCCGCGCCGGTGCCCAGCCCGGGGACGACCGCGGTCGCGCCCACCGCAGCGCCGCCGCCGGTCGTGAGGTTCACGTAGTGCGTGCGGAGGATCTCTGCGATCTCCCCCGGCGTGGCGTGCGGGTGCCGCCTGCGCACGCTGCGGATGTAGGCGAGGACGACGGGCCGCTGGACGGACAGGGCGCGGCCAAGGAGCGTCTGCGCATGCGGGCGGAGCTCGCCGTTCTTCGTGAACGCGAACCTGGACGCGGCGCCGATCCGCTTCTGTGCCTTGCTGTTCGTGGTCATCGGTCCTCCTCGGGGCCTGGGGTGCGCCCGGGTGTCCGCCGCAGGATCGTCGGGCGGGGGACGCACTCACGACAGTACAAACACAGTCTGAGTGTCCGCCCATTCCTGAGAATCTCTCGTACGCCCGCGGACGGCGGGGAGTAGCCTGGTCGGGATGCGCCACCACAAGCCCGTGCTCAAGCCCGACCTGGACGCCTACGACGCGCGCCCTGACCCCGCGCAGCTGGCGGAGATCGCCCACGCGACCGCCGCCCTGCTGGTGCACGGGTCGACGGACCCGGCACCCGCCGCCGAGGCCGCGGACGGTCTCGCTCGCACCTCCCGTGCCGCTCGGGACGACGAGGCCACCGCCCGGTTCGTCCATCTGGCCGACGAGATCGGCCTCGAGGCGATCGCGGAGATCTGGTCGACCGCCTCGGCCGTGTCGCTGCCGGGGGTCCTGTGGCGGCTGTACGCGCTGCGCGAGTGGATCGTGCGCAACCCGCGCCTGTCCGCGGACGAGTTCACGGCGGGCCGGGCCGTCTCGCGGGCCCAGGGGGTGGGCGGGCGCATCCGTGTCGACCCGTACCTGGCGGAGCTGATCGCCGGGGTCGAGGACCCGCCCGGCCCGGACCAGGTGGTGCGCGCGGCGGACCAGATCCTGGCCGGCGCATTCCGCGGGGACTTCACGATGGCCCTCCTGCGGGCGGCCGCCTTCGCCGAGGTCGCGGCCGCCGGCCGCTGGGAGCTGGACCGCCACGAGGGGTCCCGTGCGTTCGAGCAGCTGGCCTCCGACCTCACCTCCGCCGCCCGCGCCTTCGCGGCGGGATCCCTGGGGTGATGGTTCCCGGGTGATGATTCTCATGCTGAGAAGCATCACGGATCGCGACTGATGCCCGCAGAACGCTCGGAGAGTACGATAGGGGCGTGGCCCTCGGGTCACACCGGGTGCCGGGCTGCTGAAGCCCCGGGCTCCAACATCAGCCGCTTCGAGCGGCCTACCGCCGAGAGGCGCTCTCAGTCCGGCACCCACCACAACCAGACCAGTGAGGTGATCTCCCCGTGCGCCTGCGCAGGCTGTCGAATGAGGCGGACTACTTCACGCACCTCGCGGATCTCGCGACCAGCCTCCGCAACGGCACGCTGATCCTCGCAGAGCTCACCGGCATCCCGATGGGGGAGCGGCGCGGTGCCGTCAGCCGCCTCACGGAGGTCTCCGACGCGGCGGATGCCGCGGAATCCGCCGTCCTGCGCGCCCTTCGGGAGAACTACGCGACCCCCGTCGACCGGGACGCGCTCTACCGGCTCGCCTCGACGCTGCGCGAGACGGTCCACCGGCTGGAGGCGGTGGGCTTCGCCCTGTCGTCCTCCGCGTTCGAGGAGTTCCCGGTGGGCGTCCACGAGTTCCTGGCCGTCCTGTCGAACGCCTCGGATCAGACCCACAGCATGCTCTCGCGGCTGCCGGCGAAGCCCGACCAGTGGCAGTACGTCGAGTCGATGTCGCGTCTGTTCCATCGTGCGGAGATGCTGCACCTGCAGGTGTCCGACGCGGTGCCGGCGGCCAGGCGCGGCCTGGTCCACCTGGCGGCCGCGACGCTGCTGGGCCAGATGTTCTACGAGGCCGCGCGGTCCTTCGCGGCGTTGGGCGGGGTCGTGGCGGAGATCGCCGTCCGGGAATCCTGAGCGGCGACCGTGGAGTTCCTCTTCCTCGCTGCCGTTCTGGCGACCACCGGGTTCGCCTTCGTCAACGGGTTCCACGATGCCGGTGTCACCGTGGGAAACGCGGTCCAGAACCGTTCCCTGAGTCCGCGGATCGCGCTCGTCATGGCCGCCGTCTTCAACTTCATCGGGGCCCTGCTGGGACAGGGCGTCGCCCTCACCGTGGCAGAGAACACCGTCACCCTCCCGCACGACCCGCACCTGCTGCTGTCCGTCGTGTTCGCGGGGCTCACGGCGGCGATCGTGTGGGGCATCGTCACCTACGTGGCCGCTGTGCCGGTGTCCTCGACGTACACGCTCGTGGGCGGTCTGCTGGGGGCGGGCCTGGTCTACGGCGCGGTCGCCGATTTCCAGGGCATGCTGCTGCGACTCATCCTGCCGCTGCTCCTGGCACCCCTGGTGGTCCTCGCGATGTCCGCCCTCGTGACGGCCGTCGTGTCCCGGCTGGCGGAGAACGCCGCACCCAAACCCCTGTTCCGCAATGCGCGGGCGGCTGATGCGGTCGTGACGGGCATCCTGGCGCTGGGCCACGGCGTGCAGGACGCGCAGAAGTCCGCGGCGGTCCTCATGATCGCGGTGCTCGCCTACCAGGGAATCGACTTCGTCGACGGCGAGGCGACGGACGTGACCTGGCCCGTGCGGCTCCTCATCGCTGCGGCACTGGCGATCGGCACGGTGGTCTCCGGTTGGCGCGTGGCGCGGACGGTCGCGACCCGCATCGTGCGGCTGGACCCCCTCAAGTCCGTCCTCGCCAACGGCGTGGCCGCGACCGCCACACTGGCCGCCGCGTTCGTCGTCGCCGTCCCCGTCTCGATCGTCTACTCCGTGACCGCCGCGAACGTGGGGACGCAGTTCTCCGGCCGCCGGGGCATCATCCGGCTGCGCTTCCTCCTGCCCGTCATCGGCACGGCACTCCTGGCGATCCCGGTGACCGCGCTGCTGGGCGCCGGTCTGGCGGGCCTCCTGGTGCTGGCGGGCGTCTGACTCACCGCAGGACGACTGATGCGGCGCGCTCTTTTGAGCGCGCCGCATCAGGTGCAGGCGTCAGTGGGGGAGTGGCTCCCCGTGCGGATCAGCCGAAGCGGCCGGAGACGTAGTTGAGCGTCTGCTCGTTCTCCGGGTTCTGGAAGATCGTGGAGGTCTCCGCGTACTCGATGAGCTTGCCCGGCTTGCCGGTGCCCTGGATGTTGAAGAACGCGGTCTTGTCCGCCACGCGCGCAGCCTGCTGCATGTTGTGTGTGACGATGACGACGGTGTAGTCCTTCTTCAGGTCGTTGATGAGGTCCTCGACCGCCAGGGTGGAGATCGGGTCCAGCGCGGAGCACGGCTCGTCCATGAGGATGACGGACGGTTCGACGGCGACCGTCCGTGCGATGCACAGACGCTGCTGCTGACCGCCGGACAGGCCGGAGCCCGGCTTGTCGAGACGGTCCTTGACCTCGTTCCACAGGTTGGCGCCGCGCAACGACTTCTCGACGATCGCGTCCGCATCCGACTTCGACAGACGCGTGCCGTTGAGCTTGTAGCCGGCCAGCACGTTCTCGCGGATCGACATCGTGGGGAACGGGTTGGGGCGCTGGAACACCATGCCCACCTCCGCGCGGATCCGGACCGGGTCGACCCCGGGGCCGTAGATGTTCTCGCCGTCCAGCAGCATCTGGCCCTCGGCGTACGCGCCGGGGAGCACCTCGTGCATGCGGTTGATCGTGCGGAGGAAGGTCGTCTTGCCGCAGCCGGACGGACCGATGAAGGCGGTGACCGCCCGGGGTTCGATGCGGATGTTCACGCCCTCGACAGCCAGGAAGCTGCCGTAGTAGACGTTCAGGTCGACGGCGTCGATGCGCTTTGCCATGGTTCCTTCGATTCCTTTGCTTCTGAGCCTGCTCGTGCTGTTCCGTGCGACCGCGGGGCGATCAGCGTCCGGACTTCTTGGGAGCGAACGCCCGGGCGACGATGCGTGCGATGAGGTTGAGCAGCATCACGATGACGATGAGCACGAGCGCCGCGGCCCATGCGCGCAGCTCCGAGGGCATCGGAGCGCCGGGGGCGGTGGGGTTGATGAGCTGGCGGTAGATGTAGACCGGCAGCGCGGTCATCCAGCCGCTGAACGGGTTCCACGTGGTGGTGGCGAGGAAGCCGGCCGTCACGAGGATGGGTGCGGTCTCACCGGTCACGCGGGCGATCGCCAGCGTCACGCCGGAGGCGATGCCGGAGATCGAGGTGGGGAGGACCACCTTCATGATCGTCCGCCACTTGCGCACGCCCAGTGCGTAGGAGGCCTCGCGCAGCTCGTTGGGGACGACGCGCAGCATCTCCTCCGTCGAGCGGACGACGACGGGGATCATGAGGACCGACAGGGCGATCGACGCGGACAGGCCCATCTTGACCATCTGCAGGTGGACCGGGCTGGACCCGATGAACGTGGTGATGAACAGCTGCACTGCCGCGAAGGCGAACAGACCCGCGACGATCGAGGGGATGCCGGTCATGACGTCGACGAAGAAGGTGATCGCGCGGGCGAACCAGCCGCCCCGGCTGTATTCGACCAGGTAGATCGAGGCGAGCATGCCGATCGGGACGGAGATGACCGTCGCGACGATCGTGATCATGAGCGTGCCGACGAGGCCGTGGGCGAAGCCGCCGGACAGCGGCGCGCCCTGATCCTGCGTGGCGGCGTCCGTGGCTCCGTTCGTGGTGGACATGTCGTACACCAGGAGGCCCGGGTTGGAGATGAGGGTGGGCAGACCCTGGGCGAACACGGTCCACAGGAGTGAGATCAGCGGGATGAGGGCGATGATGAACGCCGCCCACACGAGGTTGCGCCACAGGCCGTCCGTCGCGCGCCTCTTGTTCTCGACCACGCGCGTCGCGATGTACATGCCGATCACGTAGAGGACGGCGGAGACGATGAGCCAGCCGGTGATGGAGAAGCCTTCACCCATGAGCGCGGCGATCCCCGCGCCCGCGACGAGCGCGCCGCCGCCCACTGCGGCCCAGGTCCATGCGGGCTTCTGGCCCTCGGTGAGCGAACCGCCGTTGCCGCGGCCGGTCGTCTTCACGGCGGGCGCGGGGGCGGCGCCCTGGTCCTGATTCTTCAGTTCAGTCGACATCAGTTGGCTCCCGAGAATTCCTTGTGGCGGCTGACGATCCACCGGGCGATCATGTTCACGACGAGCGTGATGACGAAGAGCATGAGGCCGGCGGCGATGAGCTCGGACTGGCGCATGCCGAACGCCTCGGGGAAGTTCAGGGCGATCTCCGACGGGATCGTCTGGTTGCCGGAGGAGATGAGGCTGAGGGTGAAGACGCCGCCGGAGAGGACGAGCGTGACGGCCATGGTCTCACCCAGCGCGCGGCCCAGGCCCAGCATGATCGAGGAGACGATGCCGGCGCGGGCGAAGGGGAAGACGGTCATCTTGACCATTTCCCACTGTGTGGCGCCCAGCGCCAGGGCGGCCTCCTCGTGCAGCTTGGGCGTCTGGAGGAAGATCTCACGGCACAGCGAGGTGATGATCGGCAGGATCATGACCGCGAGGACGACGCCGGAGGTCAGCAGCGTGCGGCCCGTGGTCGAGGGGTTGCCCGCGAAGAACGGGATGAAGCCCAGGTTGTCGTGGAGCCAGCCGTAGATCGGGACCATCGCGGAGGACAGGGTGATCATGCCCCAGGCGCCGAAGACGACGGACGGGATCGCGGCCAGCAGATCGATGACGTAGCCGATCGGCGTCGCGAGCTTCCGCGGTGCGTAGTGCGAGATGAAGAGGGCGATGCCGACTGCGACGGGTGTGGCGAGGAGGATGGCGATCGCGGAGGCCATGAGCGTGCCGCCGATGAGCGGCATGACGTAGACCCAGAAGTTGTCCGCACTCTGGATCGAGTCGACGTTGGAGAAGGTCTGCGGTGCCAGCGCCGGCAGCGACTCGGTGACGAGGAAGATCGCCACGAAGGCGAGCACCAGGAGGATGAGCCCGCCCGCCCCGTATGCGAGCCCGGCGAAGATCTTGTCCGCGGAGGCGCTCCCTGATGACTTCGTGGTGGGCGAGGCGGATGCGCTCCTCGCTTCTGTGACCTGTTCAGCCACTGTGACTCCCCTCGGAGTGTCGCGTTCCGGGCGGCGGCCCGGGCGTGTGTCGGTTGAGTACGTCCTGCGCAGATGTGTGCAGGACCGACGATACCGCCGGCCCGCTCATCGAGCGGACCGGCGGCATTGCCATCTGATGCGTCAGGACGTCCGTCCGTCAGCCCTGGGCCGCGATGGCGCCCAGGCGCTCAGCAGCGGCGGAGCGGGTGTCCTCGGAGATCGGCGCGGAGCCGGCGGAGTCCGCAGCGGCCTGCTGGCCCTCCTCGGAGATGACGTACTCACCGAATGCCTTCGCCAGGTCAGCGGTCTCCTGGTCCTGGTACTGCTGGCAGTAGATGTGGTACGAGACGAGGACGATCGGGTAGACGCCGGCCTCCTCCGTGCTGCGGTCCAGCTCGACGGAGCCGTCCTCGTTCTGCTCGGACGCGTCGACGGCGGCCGAGGCCGCGTCAGCGGAGTACTCGACGTACTCGTCGCCCACACCCACCGCGACGGTGCCCAGGTCGCCCACCTGCGAGGCGTCCGCGTAGGTGATCGCACCGTCGGTGCTGCCGGCCAGCGAGACGACACCGGAGGTCTGCTGTGCGGACTCCGCTGCGATCTCGGACGGCCAGGTCTCGACCTCGTCGTACTCCCAGGCGTCGCCCGCGGCCTCGGTCAGGTACGCCGTGAAGTTCTCCGTGGTGCCCGAGTCGTCGGCGCGGTGCACGACGGTGATCGGGGTGTCGGGGAGCTCCGTGCCCTCGTTCTGCTCGGCGATCTTCTCGTCGTTCCACTCGGTGATCTCACCGGCGAAGACCTCAGCGATGGTCTCTGCGTCCATGTTCACGGTGTCGACGCCCTCGAGGTTGAAGGCGACCGCAACGGGGGAGATGTAGGCCGGGACGTGGAAGACGCCCTCCGGGCCGCAGATCTCTGCTGCCGTTTCCTGCTCCTCCTCGTCCATCGCGGCGTCGGAGCCCGCGAAGGAGTACTGGCCGGCGAGGAAGCCCTCGCGGCCCGCGCCGGAGCCGACCGGGTCGTAGTTCACGGTGAGGTCGGGGGAGACCTCGGTGACACCCTGCGTCCAGGCGGTCATCGCGGACTCCTGCGAGGAGGCGCCGCCGCCGATCAGGGTGCCTGCCGCCGAACCCGCCTCAGCGGACTCGCCGCCCTCGGCGCCGGAGGTGTCGCCGGGGCCGCCGCCGCAGGCGGACAGGGTGAGTGCTCCAGCCGCGAGGACTGCAGCGGCCGTGCCGAAACGCTTGAGCTTCACGTGGGTGCCTTTCGATCAAGTGTGGGACATCTGGGGGATTCCCCAGTGCAGGGGGGATGTCCCCGAGTGCGCTCCATACGTTACGAGTGCCGGGTGACCCGCAAGGTTGCGGAATGTGAACGCCCGGTGAATGGGATCCCCGGAGTATGGGATTCTGCTCACAGTCCTCGCTGCCCGCGTTCGCCTGCGGTGACGGGCGTCACGCCGAGAGCGTGCTGGGCGTGGGTGTCGTCGCCTTCACGTGTCGATGGGGCGGTAGCGCTCGAACTCGACGATGCGGGGGACGGGTCCCGGGCGCACGTAGGCGACGAGGATCTCGCCCGGGTTCATGTACGGGTCCCGCGGGGGCAGTGACTTGGCCAGTCCTTCCGGCGAGTGCCGGGCCAGGACCTCCAGCACGGTCGGCAGCACCGGACGGTGCGTGCACAGCGCGGTGGGGACGCCTTTGTGCAGGATCTTCGTGAGCACCGCCTCCGTCTTCGCGGCGTCCTTCGCGTTGGCCTTCTCGCTCAGTGGCCCGCTCTTGCGGACCCGCTTGCCACTCGCGGCTGCGAACGGCGTCAGCGTCGCCACGCAGCGCTTCCAGGGGCTGGAGACCAGGCGCTTGACGGGCCAGGCGGACAGCAGCCCCGTGAGCGCCAGCGACTGTCGCGTGCCGATCGCCAGGAGGGGGCGCTCGTGCTCCGTCTCGTGCCACTTGCTGCGCGGGAACGCCTTCCCGTGCCGGACGATGATGAACGGCCACGCGCGCAGACTGCCGGAGGCGTGCGCCTGCTCGACCTTGTCCAGCTGCTCGCGGTCGGCGAACCGGGTGAGGCGCCGGCGCGCCTCCTCGACCGTCATCCACTCCGCCTCGTCGATCTCCTTGAGGTCCGCGATCGTGCCCTGGGGCCGTTCCGTCACCTCCGCGGCCCAGTAGGCGACGTGCTTCCGCAGGTTCTTGCCCACCGTGTACCGCGCGCTGGGCAGCGGCAGGCCCAGCTGGACGTCGTACCCGGTCTCCTCGCGCACCTCCCGGACCGCGGCCTCGGGCAGGGTCTCGCCCTTGTCCACCTTGCCCTTGGGCCACGACCAGTCGCGGTAGCGCGGGCGGTGCACCAGGAGGACTTCCAGGCCGTACTGGCGCTCGCGCCACAGCACGCAGCCCGCGGCCAGGACGTCCGCCTTGAGGCGGGCGGACTCCCCGGCGTGGCTGACGGGGGTGGGGCTCATCCGCGCTGCCTCGACCAGCGCGTGCGGTGGGCCCGGTAGAGCTGCTGCTGATAGTCGTCCAGTGCCGCGCCGTCGGCATCGGAGGCGATGCGCGTCCAGACGCCGTCGCAGTCCAGCTCGAAGTGCGCGGTCGAGTCGCTGAAGGCCAGGTCGAGCATCTGGCGGACCTCGTCGACGTGCTGCGGGTCCTGGAGGCGGACCAGCGCCTCGACCCGGCGGTCCAGGTTGCGGTGCATGAGGTCGGAGGAGCCGATCGACGCCTCCGCGTGCTGCAGACGGTCCCCGTGCTCGAAGACGAAGGCCCGCGAGTGCTCCAGGAAGCGGCCCAGGATCGACCGCACCTCGATGTTGTCGCTGAGGCCGGGGATGCCGGGGCGGATCGCGCAGATCCCGCGCACGAACAGCTGCACCTCCACACCTGCGCGCGAGGCCAGGTAGAGGTGGTCGATGATGGCCTCGTCGACGATCGAGTTCATCTTCATCCGTATGCGCGCCCGCTCGCCCCGCCGCGCGCGCTCCGTCGCCTCCCGGACGTGCTCCAGCAGGCCCTCGCGCACCCGCGACGGGGCGACGAGCAGACGCGAGTACGTGGTGTCCGGAGCCAGTCCGGACAGCTGGTTGAAGAGCTTCGCGATGTCGCGGCCCACGACCGGATCGGAGCTCAGTAGGCCCAGGTCCTCGTAGATGCGGGCGGTCTTGGGGTGGTAGTTGCCGGTGCCCACGTGGCAGTAGCGGCGCAGTCCGCCCGCCTCCTGGCGCACGACCATGCACAGCTTCGCGTGCGTCTTGAGGCCCACGATCCCGTAGACGACGTGGACGCCGGCGCGCTCCAGCTTCCTCGCCCACGTGATGTTGTTCGCCTCGTCGAAGCGCGCCTTGATCTCCACGACGGCCAGCACCTGCTTGCCGGCCTGCGCCGCCTCGATGAGCGCGTCGACGATGGGGGAGTCGCCGCTGGTGCGGTAGAGGGTCTGCTTGATCGCGACGACGTGCGGGTCCGCCGCGGCCTGCTCGATGAACGCCTGGACGCTCGTGGAGAACGACTCGTACGGGTGCTGCAGCAGGATCTCGCGATCGCGCAGTGCGCCGAAGACGTCCGGCTGGTCGGAGGACTCCGCCTCCGCCAGAGCACGGCTGACGAACGGCACGGCCTTGGGGTAGTGGAGGTCCTCGCGCGGGATGTCCGCGAGGATCGACAGCCCGCGCAGGTCCAGCGGGGTGGGCAGTTCGTAGATCTCCGACTCGTCCAGGGCCAGCTCGGACACCAGCAGCTCGCGCACGCGCGGGTGCATGTCGTCCGTGATCTCGAGGCGGACGGCGGGGCCGAACCGGCGGCGCTCCAGCTCCTGCTCCAGCGCCTTGAGGAGGTTCTCCGCGTCGTCCTCCTCGACCGCCAGGTCCTCGTTGCGGGTGATGCGGAAGCAGGAGGCGGACACGACCTCCATGCCCTCGAACAGGATGTCGAGGTGGGCGGTGATGAGCTCTTCGATGGGCAGGAAGCGGGCCGCCGCGTCCGGATCCGGTGCGGGCCGGGTGCCGCGCCCGCTCTGTCCGGCCTGCTCGATCGAGGCGACGTCGATGAAGCGGGGCAGGACCGGCGGGACCTTGACGCGCGCGAAGTGCTCGACGCCGGACCGCGGATGGCGCAGGACGACGCCCAGGTTGAGGGACAGTCCGGACACATAGGGGAACGGGTGCGCGGGGTCGACGGCCAGCGGGGTGAGCACGGGGAACACGCGCTCCTCGAAGAGACGCGCCATGGTGGTGCGCTCCGTCTCCGTCAGGTCGTCCAGGCCCACGACGCGGATGTCCTCCGCCTCGAGGCGGGGGCGGATGTCCAGGCGGTAGAGGTCCGCGTGGCGGCGGGCCAGCGCACCCGCCTTCTGCGTGATCGCCTTCATCGTGGCGCGCGGCTGGGTGCCGGTGACGGACGGGACCGCCAGGCCCGTCGAGATCCGCCGCTTGAGGCCGGCGACGCGCACCATGAAGAACTCGTCCAGGTTCGAGGCGAAGATCGACAGGAAGTTGACCCGCTCCAGCAGGGGGATCGTCTGGTCGGCCGCCATGTCGAGGACGCGCTCGTTGAACGCGAGCCACGACAGCTCCCGGTCCAGGAAGCGGTCCGGCGCGGCGGGCAGGTCGTGCTCCTCCCCGAAGGCCGTCACGTCATGCTGCATGGGGGTCCTCCGCGGGCTCGAAACTCACGTGGACAACCGTACGTGAGAATCCGACCGCCCTGTACAGCGGCAGAGCCTTCTCGTTGTCGCTCTCGACGTAGAGCTCGATGGCCTCCGCACCCGCCGTGACCAGCCGCCTCATCCCCTCGAGCAGCAGGGCCCGACCCAGCCCGCGCGCGTGCACCTCCGGGTCGACGCCGATGACGTAGACCTCGCCCATCCGCAGTCCCGACGGGTGGTCCGCGTGCATCTTCGTCTCGTGGAATCCCAGCAGCCGGCCGTTGGCCGTCGCCTCTGCGATGACGACGCCGCCGAGGTCGAAGTCCGGATCCGCAAGCCGCGCCCGGTAGTCCGCGGGGTCCTGTCCGCCCTGCTCCGGGTGCCAGTTGAAGGCGGCGTTGTTGACCCGGGCCCAGGCCTCGGCATCGGCCGGGCGCACGCTGCGCAGCACCGTGCCCTCGGGCACCTGCGGCTCCGGCAGCTCGGGGATGCCCTCCGTCGTGAGCTGGAGCAGCTCGCGGGAGCGGGAGTAGCCGGCCTGCGCGGCCATGTGCGCGGCGGCGGGGTGGTCGCCGTGCGACCAGAACCAGGGCCGGCCGCCGGCGTCCCGGGCGGCGCGGTCCAGGGCGGTCACGAGGAGCCGACCCAGGCCTCGGCCGCGGTGTGCGGGGTCGACGACGGCCTCGGCGGCCCAGCGGTCGCCCTGCAGAGCGGCGGCGCCCACACCCACGAGGGGAGCGGTCGGGGAAGCGGATTCTTCTGCGGGGACGGTGACGCCCACGAGGACGGCGGTGCCGGCGGCGGCCGCCTCGAGCAGTCCGTCGGACAGCGGTGCCGGCCCGTCCGCACGGGCCGCGGCCGCGAGGAGCGTCTGCGCCCCGTCCAGATCCGTGGGCGTGGTGAGGCGGGCGGTGCCCGCGGTGCTGTCGGTCAAGGGTCCTCCTGCGCTTGCGTCGCCGTCGCACCAGCTTAGGCCCGGGCGGCCCCGCGGCGCCCGCCCGTGCGCGGCGAAGCGACACGGGCGGGCCGGTGATGCAGGATGGAGGGGTGTTGAGATGGATGCGTGTCGTGATCGCCCTGTGCCTCACCCTGGTGCTGGGGGTGTCGACGGTGCTGGGCGAGCACCTCTTCAAGCCGTCCCTGGCGTTCGCGCCGGGCGCCGGGCTCGTCATGCTCGTGTTCGCCTACGGGTGGCCCCGGCTCACGGACTCGCCGCAGCCGCGCGCCACCTCGATCATGCTGGCGCTCCTGGGCGCGGCGGGCCTGTCCGCGACGGTGCTGGCGGAGGCGGAGCCGTTCCTCGAGTGGCTGCCCACACTGGTGGGCATCGGCCTGCTGTGGGCGTTCGTCCAGAACCTGTCCCGCGGGATGGGTGCGACGCACGCGACCGCGAACGTGTCCGCGCAGGTGGCGGGTGTCGCCATCATCCTGTCCGCGGCGACCTGGGTGGCGACGTTCCGGCTGACGCCGGACCACGGCACGATCCTGGCCGGTCTCGTCGCCGTCGTCCTGGCGCTCGCCGCGACCGCACTGCCGTGGCCGGCCCGCTACACCTCGCCGCTGGCGATCGCGGCCGGGGCCGCGGGCGGTCTCATCGTCGCGCTCATCCTGGGCGATGTCGCCTCCGGCCTCGTGCTGGCGGGTGTGCTGGGCGCGATCATGGGCGTCCTGGCGGCGGCGGTCGACCGGCTGCTGGGACTCGTCGCCCAGTCGAAGTACCAGTCGCAGGCGCTGTCGGACTCGACCCGGCGCGACAAAGCCCGGCTCTTCGCGGTGCACGCCTCGCTGGGGGCGGCGCCCATCGCGCTGGGCGGCGTCATCGTCTACGTCCTCACCCGCGTCGCCGGCGTCTGAGTCGACTGCGTCTCTGTGCGCCCGGGCCTCCGCCTGGACCTCCGTCCGGTCGGCGGGCGCGCGCGTCCCGACCTCCGACCGGGTGCGTGTCTGTGAGATCCCTGGGTTAGACTGCCGCCCATGGAGAACTACACCGGACTCGTCCTCTTCTTCGAGGCTCTCGTCGCACTGGCCGCTCTGGGTGCCGCAGGCGTAGGCGTCAAGGTCGTCGTCAACCTCTTCAAGGTGAAGCGCTGACCCATGCCCGTCGAGATCCCCGTCGACCT
>DHCFD07801__coassemble_1372_pt1 | contig 17114 bp, 16 predicted proteins | sample DHCFD07801__metabat2_low_PE_026 | metagenome-assembled genome bin DHCFD07801 | reverse complement strand
TCCGTCTGTGCCGTGGTCATCGGTCTCCTCCGTCCGTCGCCGTCTCCGCCGTTCCCGAGGCCGCCGGCCCGGCGCCCGCAGAGGCACCCCCTGCTGCCGCCGGGACCCGCCGCCCGTAGTCCACGGGCCGGGAGAGGCGGGGTGCGACGGTCAGGGGCGCCAGCTGCTCCTCCCCGATCGCCGCGAGGTACTCGCTGTGGTCCTTCGTGCCGCGCACGTGCGTGTCGAGCCACTCCTGCAACCGCGCACTGTCCTTCGCCATCTGCGGCCACATCCGGTAGAACGCGTTGTCGCGGTCGTAGGAGCCCTGGACGTACGAGGGGTGGGCCCCGCGGGGGACGACGCAGACCGCGTCGACCGCGTGCGCGGGGATGAGGGTGCGGTTGGGATCGGAGCGCACGACCTCGTCGTCGACGATCTCCTCGACCGTCACGATGACGCGGTCCGCCGCGTAGACGGCCTCCTGCTGGACGCCGGTGATGCCCCAGATCTGGACGTTGCCGCGGCGGTCGGCCCGCTGCGCGTGGACGATCGTCACGTCCGGGTTGAGCGGCGGGACGACGTAGACGGTGCCGTCGCCGTACGGATCGTCGACCAGCCGGATGTCCGGGTTGACGGAGGGCAGGTCCGATCCCGCGTACGACCGGATCGGGATGAACGGCAGGCGGGAGGCGCCCGCGTGGTAGCGCAGCACCATCGCGTGGTGGCTGTACTCCTCGACCTCCAGCGGGGCCGGGTCGTGCTTCTCGATCCGGCGGCGGATCTCGTGGAGGGCGCCCGCGGAGCCGGAGGCGAAGAACGAGCAGACCAGCCGGTCGACGCAGCCGGCGGCGATCATCATGTCCGAGAGCAGGTCCGGGGTCATGCGGCAGAACGTGAGCCCGCGGCGCCCCTGCCGGATGATCTCGTGGCCGGCCGCGAACGGGATGAGATGGCTGAACCCCTCGAGCGCGATCGAATCGCCGTCGTGGACCAGTTCCCGGATCGCTTCCGGCAGCGGAACGACTCTGTCCTTCGCCATGTGTGGCCCTCTCGCTGTGCGGCAGTGACCCAGCCAGATTAAGTCAGTTTCAACGAGGAATCCAGTGGACATACTTACCAACTGAACATCAATCTGCCATACTCGTGCCCATGGAGCTCCAGCAGGTGCGCGCTTTCCTCGCGGTCGCAGAAGAACTGCACTTCGGTCGTGCGGCGGAACGCCTGGGCATCGCCCAGCCGCCGCTCAGCCGTGCGATCCGCCAGTTCGAGCAGGAACTGGGTGCGGATCTCTTCCACCGCACCACCCGCCACGTCTCCCTCGCCCCCGCCGGCGAGGCCCTCCTGGGCCCGGCCCGCGAGCTGCTCGAAGCGGCGGAGACCGCACAGCGGTCCGTCACCATGGCCTCGGCCGGGGACGTGGGCCGCGTGCGCCTGGGCCTGGGCACCCTGTCCTCGCACCGGGTCGCCTCGCGGCTGGTCGCGGAGTCGCACCGCCGCAAGCCCGGCATCACGGTCGAGCTGGAGAGCAACGTGTACACGGAGGAGGGCATCGCCCGCCTGCGCGACGGCACGCTGGACCTGGCGCTGGTGCGCTGGCAGACGCAGCCGCCGGGGATCTCCGGCCGTCCCGCGCTCTACGAGCGGCCCATGGTCGCCGTGCACGCGGAGCACCGTCTGGCCGGCCGGTCGTCGGTCACGATCGACGAGCTGCGCGACGAGCCGTTCATCCTCCTCCCCGCGGACCCGGGTTCCACGATGCGCGACCTCACCCTCCAGTGGTGCTACGAGGCGGGCTTCGCGCCCCGCGTCGTCCAGGAGGCCCCGGACACGCAGCTGGTGAGCGCGCTCGTCGCGGCGGAGATGGGCATCACGATCACGTACGACTCCGTCATGGCCCACATCCACGACCCGCACCTCGTCGCGGTCCCGCTGGCGATCGAGCACGACCCGATCGTCGTCTACCTGGCCCACCGCGCCGGGGAGGCCGCGCCCGCACTGCGCGAGGTCCTGGCCGCCGCCGCCGAGGCCGTCCCCACACCCAGCCCGCCCGTGCACACCGTCGCCGCGCACCGCGCCGCGGCCACCGACCCTGTCCTCACCTCCACCATCCCCACCTACAAGGAGACACTGTGACCCAGACACCCGCTTCCGCCAACGACATCGTCATCTGCGAGCCGCTGCGCTCCCCCGTGGGCGCCTTCGGCGGCCAGTTCAAGGACATCGCACCGGAGGAGCTGGGCCGCCAGGTCGTCACCGCCCTCCTGGAGCGCACCGGCATCGATCCCGAGGTCGTCGACGACGTGATCTTCGGTCAGTGCTACCCGCACATGGAGGCTCCCGCGATCGGCCGCGTCGTCGCGCTGAACTCCGGCATGCCGGTCACGGTGCCGGGGCGCCAGGTCGATCGCCGCTGCGGCTCCGGCCTGCAGGCCGTCGTCGACGCGATGGGCGCGATCGCCACCGGCGGCGCCCAGGTCGTCATCGCCGGCGGTGCGGAGTCGATGTCGCGCGCACCCTTCTTCAACGAGGACATCCGCTGGGGCATCCGCGGCGGCAACGTCGAGCTCAAGGACGGCCTGGTCCGCGGCCGCCTCACCGCGGGCGGCACGCACTACCCCGTGCCCGGCGGCATGATCGAGACGGCGGAGAACCTGCGCGAGGAGTACTCGATCGCCCGCGAGGAGCAGGACCGCCTGGCCGTCGAGTCGCACCGCCGTGCGACCGCCGCGACGGACAGCGGCGCGTTCGCGGAGGAGATCGTCCCGATCGTCATCCCCGCGACCCGCAAGCAGCCGGAGCAGCGGATCACGCTCGACGAGCACATCCGCCCCGGCGCCTCGATGGAGTCGCTGGGCAAGCTCAAGGCGATGCGCGCGAAGATCGACGAGGCCTCGACCGTCACCGCGGGCAACGCCTCCGGTCAGAACGACGGCGCCGCCGCCACGATCGTGACGACGCGGGCGAAGGCGGAGGAGCTGGGTCTCAAGCCGCTCGTCCGCATCGTCAGCTGGGGCCTGGCGGGCGTCCCGCCGCGCACCATGGGCATCGGCCCGGTGCCCGCGACCGCCGCCGCCCTGCAGCGCGCCGGCCTGGAGCTGAAGGACATCGACCTCATCGAGCTGAATGAGGCGTTCGCCGCGCAGGCGCTGGCCTGCACCCGCGAGTGGGGCTTCGGCGAGTCCGACTTCGAGCGCACGAACGTGAACGGCTCCGGCATCTCGCTGGGCCACCCCGTGGGCGCGACCGGTGTCCGCATCCTCACGACGCTGGCCCGCGAGATGGACCGCCGCGGCGCACGCTACGGCCTCGAGACCATGTGCATCGGCGGCGGCCAGGGACTGGCCGCGATCGTCGAGCGCGTGGAGGCCTGAGCATGACGGCGACCAGCCGACCGCTCACCGGCTTCACCGTCGTGGAGAACGACTCGTTCGTCGCGGCGCCGTCGGCCTGCCTGGCGCTCAGCCAGCTGGGCGCGGAGGTCATCAAGATCGATCCGCTGAAGGGCGGGCCGGACATCGACCGGTGGCCCATCACCCCGGAGGGGCGCTCCATCTACTGGGGCACCCTCAACCGGGGCAAGCGCTCCGTCGCGATCGACCTCCGCAGCGAGGAGGGGCAGGAGCTCGCCCAGGCCCTCATCACGGCCACGGGCGAGGACCCGGCGAAGACCGGCATCTTCGTGACGAACAACGTGGGCAGGTCCTTCCTGACGGACGAGGCGCTGCGCGCCCGCCGCGCGGACCTCATCCATGTGAAGGTGCAGGGCACGGCGACCGGCGGTCCCGGCGTCGACTACACCGTCAACGCGGAGACCGGCATCCCCGGCATCACCGGACCGGCGGAGTCCCCGCGGCCGGCCAACCACGCACTGCCCGCCTGGGACCTGCTGTGCGGCCAGGCCGTCGTGAGCTCCGTCCTGGCGGGCCTGCTGCAGCGCGCGACCACGGGTGAGGGCACGTACTCGGAGATCGCGCTCGAGGACATCGCGCTGGCCGCGGTCGCCAACCTGGGCTGGTACACGGAGGCGCTCCAGCCGGCCGGGGAGCGCGGCAAGCACGGCAACCACATCTTCGGGACCTTCGGCACGGACTTCGCCACCGCTGACGGTCGTGCGGTCATGATCACCGCGATCACGACCCGGCAGTGGAAAGCGCTCGTCGAGGCGACCGGCATGACCGCGGTCGTCGACGCTCTGCAGACCGCGCTGGGCGTGGACCTGTCGCTCGAGGAGAACCGGTACGCGCAGCGGGAGACCCTCGAGGCGCTCCTGAAGCCGTGGTTCGCCGCCCGCACCCTCGACGAGGTGACGCAGGCACTGAGCGGGACCGCGGTCCTCTGGGCCCCGTACCGCAGCATCGGCGAGGTGGCGACGGAAGCCGCTGCGGCCTCGGCGGCGGGGACGGCGACCGGCGTGCTCCGGGGCCTCGACAGCGACAGGCTGGGGCAGATGCTCGTGGGCGCCAACCCCATCCGGTTCGACGGCGAGTACCTGACCGGCGAGCGGCCCACCGTCCTGGGCGAGGCCACGCACGAGGTGCTGAGCCAGAAGCTGGGACTCACTCAGACGGAACTGGGAAGACTCTCAGACTCCGGTGTCCTGAACAGTTGATAACGTATGGGAACCGACCCGAACGTGCGGTGCGCCACAGTGCCGTAAGAGGGGAATGCGGTTCCCAAGGAAGGAATGATCACTCCCATGCGGATTGTCACTTTTGTCAAGTACGTGCCGGACGCCGCAGGCGACCGCTCCTTCGAGGCCGACAACACCGTCGACCGCGAGACCGACGGACTCCTGTCGGAGCTCGATGAGTACGCGATCGAGGAGGCCCTGGCCCTCACCGACAAGGACAAGGGCTCCGAGACCATCGCGCTGACCGTCGGCCCCGCCGACGCGAAGGACGCCGTCCGGAAGGCCCTGCAGATGGGCGCGGACAAGGGCGTGCACGTGAATGACGACGCCATCTCCGGCGCCGACGCCGCGGGCACCGCCAAGATCCTCGCCGCCGCCGTGCAGAAGGTGGAGCAGGACGAGGGCCCGGTCGACCTCATCATCACCGGCCTGTCCTCGACGGACGGCCAGATGTCGGTCGTCCCCGTCATGGTCGCAGAGCTGCTGGGCCGCCCCGCCGCGACGCAGGGCTCCAGCCTGGAGGTCACGGATTCGACGGCGACCATCCGCCGCGACGGCGACACGGCCTCGGAGTACGTCGAGGTGACGCTGCCGGCGCTCGTGTCCGTCACGGACCAGATCAACGAGCCCCGCTACCCCTCCTTCAAGGGCATCATGAAGGCGAAGAAGAAGCCGGTCGCACAGTACGGACTGAGCGACCTGGGCCTCGACGCCTCCGCGGGCGGTGCCGGCGCGTGGACGCAGATCACGCAGCTGGAGCAGGCCCCCGGCCGCACCGCCGGCGAGATCGTCACGGACGAGGGCGACGGCGGGCAGAAGCTCGTCGACTGGCTCGCGTCCAAGAAGCTCGTCTGATCCGTCCGCCTCACATCGACCACATACGCGAAGGAAGAGAAGCGCACTATGTCTGAAGTTCTCGTTCTCGTCGACCACGCGGACGGCACTGTCCGGAAGTCCACGCTCGAACTGCTCACGTTCGCCCGCCGCATCGGCACGCCCGTCGCCGTGTTCGTGGGCGACGCAGCCGCCGGTGAGGCCGCTGCCGGCTCGCTGGGCGAGCACGGTGCGGAGAAGGTCCTCGTGGCCTCCGACGCCGCGTTCGGCGAATTCCTGGTCGCCCCCACGGCAGAGCTGCTCGCGGCTCTGGTGCAGGAGCGCCAGCCGGCCGCGGTCCTCGTGACCTCCGGTGCCGCCGACCGCGAGGTCGCCGCACGCGCCGCCATCAAGACCGGCTCCGGCATCATCACGGACGCCGTGGACGTCGCCGCTGACGGCACCGCCACCCAGCAGGCGTTCGCCGCGTCCTACACGATCAACGGCAAGGTCACGCAGGGCACGCCGTTCATCGCGGTCAAGCCCAACTCGACCTCTCCCGAGGCCGCCGCGGCCGCCGGTGCCGTCGAGGCCGTGTCGTTCGCTCCGTCGGACGCCTCCAAGACCGCCCGCATCGTCAAGGTCGAGGAGAAGCCGGCTTCCGGTCGTCCCAGCCTCACCGAGGCCCCGATCGTCGTGTCCGGCGGACGCGGCACCGGCGGCGACTTCGCTCCCGTCGAGGCCCTGGCGGACGCACTGGGTGCGGCCGTGGGCGCCTCGCGCGCGGCGGTCGACGCCGGCTGGTACCCGCACTCCCACCAGGTGGGTCAGACCGGCAAGGCCGTGTCGCCGCAGCTGTACGTCGCGGCGGGCATCTCCGGCGCGATCCAGCACCGCGCCGGCATGCAGACCTCGAAGAACATCGTCGCCGTCAACAAGGACGACGAGGCTCCGATCTTCGAGCTCGCCGACTTCGGCGTCGTGGGCGACCTGTTCCAGGTCCTCCCCCAGGCCACCGACGCGGTCAACGCACGCAAGTGAGGTGAGGCCGGCGGGGCGGTGAGCCGCACCCGCTGAGGCGCACCACCTGCTGAGCAGCACAGAGGACGTCCGTCCGCCCGGTTGAAACCGGTGGGCGGACGTCCTTACACTGTGGAGGTCTTGAAGGCCCGGGCGTCGGGTCCGCATCCCCCATCACGGGAGGCTGCGTCCCCGCCGTCCGGGCCTTCAGCGTGTCCGGGCGGGGTGCGTCGGTCCAGCTGGGTCAGGACCGCTGGGCCAATGGTGTGACCGTGTGCTCCACGCCCAGGGCGTCGAAGGCGACGCGGGCGCAGGACAGGAGCCCCGCGTCGGAGGCCGTGAGGGTCATCTCCCCTCCGGATCCCGCGGCGGAACGGGCCCCGCCCGGACCGCCGACCCCCATGACGTCGACCGGCACGCCCACCGCCTGCTCGATGAACTGGCGGACCATGGGCGACCGCGCCACGCCACCCGTCGCCGGCAGCCGTGTGGGGCCGGCACCCAGGCGCTCCAGCAGCGCGGCGACGTCTGCGGCCAGTGCCTCGACGACCTCCCCGTACGCGGCGGCGGCCCGGGTCGCGGCAGCGCCGTCCGGGGTGGCTGCACGTGCGGAGGTGCTGGTGGGCGGTTGGACGAGGGCGGCCTCGGCGATGGCGTGCGCGCCCGGGGAGTGCGGGTCCGTCAGGTCCAGCAGGTCGCGGCGGGCGCGTGCGAGGGCCTCGCCGGCCTCGGGCAACCGGGCGATCGCCAGGTGACCGGCGGGGTGCGCGAGGCGGTGGCGGTCGACGGTCTCACCGGTCTCGTCCGGCAGAGGGAGCTGGGCGGCCGGTGTCGGGTCGACGTGCGCGACCCAACCCGTCGTCCCCAGGTGCAGGTAGACGTCTCCGGGCTCGCTGCCCACCGTCCCGTCCGTCGCGGAGCCCGCGTCGCCCAGCGCCATCACGACGGGCGTCCCCGCGGGGACGCCGAATGCGCGGGCGGCCTGCGCGCCCACCGGCCCCACGATGCCCGGGTCCACGAGCCGCGGCAGGCGCAGATGGGCGGGGACGAGCGGGTCCGGGCCACTCCGGGGGCCGGTGTCCGGAGCAGTGCCGTCCGGCGACTGCAGCGGGATCCAGTCGTCCGTCCGCGGGTCGTAGAGGCCGGTCGTGCTGGCAGTGAGCCGATCGCACACGGCGTCGCCGGTCAGCGCATGCGCGACCCAGCCGGCGGCTGAGAACAGCACGGTCCTCGACGCGGCGTATGCGGTGGGCGCCGTGCGGGCGACGTGGAGGAGCTTGGGCGGGAGCGCGTCCGGTCCCGGCGGCGGGGAGACGGCGATGCTCGGCGCCCAGGTGGGGTTGGCACGGGAGAGGTCGGCGAGCTCCGACCGCGCGTGCGTGTCGGAGTAGAGGACCACCGGATGGGTGGGCCGGCCGTGCTCGTCCAGGAGGACGAGGTCCTGCATCTGCCCGGTCACACTGACCGCGGCGAGAGGACTCGGAGCGGGGCTGCGCGACCCGTTCCCGCGCAGGCAGTCGGCGATCACCGCGCGGACGGCGTCCTGCCAGTCGTCGAGGTGCTGGTGCATCCGGCCGTCCGGCCCCCGGGTCGTCGACAGGGATGCCTGCGCGTCCTCCAGGACGGCACCGGTCTGGTCGAGGAGCGCGGCCTTCGCAGAGCTGGTCCCCACGTCGATCGCGAGGACGGGGCCGGATGCGGGCTGCGAAGATCGGGGGTCCGTGGTCACCGGTTCATCGTAGTGAACGAGGGCCCGAGACCCCCAGGTATCCGAGAACCGTTCCCATTGGGTATGACGCGCGTCACTGCGCCGGATAGACTGACGAGGACGAGCTGGACCACGAGACATCTCTGGAGGCAACTGTGAAGAAGCGCTTGATTCTGCTGGCGGGCCTGGGCATCGGCTTCGTGCTGGGCTCCTACTCCGGTCGTTCCAGCTACGAGAAGCTGCGGGCGCAGGTGGACCAGCTGTGGTCCGATCCGCGCGTGCAGGAGCAGTTCGAGAAGGCCGGCGACACGGTCAAGGAGAAGGCGCCGCAGGTCGCCCAGGCCGTCAAGGACAAGGCTCCCGAGGTCGCGGCCGGCGTGCAGTCCGCCGCCGCCACCGCTGTGGCCGCCGGCCGTGAGAAGCTCGACGACCTCACGCACGGCGACGAGGATGACGAGACCCTCGCCGACGTCGAGGACACGGACGACGAGGTGACGGAGGAGGACCAGATCAGCGCAGCCGTCGACGAGGCGCTCGAAGCGGATCCGGACGTCGTCTCCGATCCCTCCACGGACCCCGTGGACGAGGGCCCCGCAGCCCCTACGGCGTGACCCGACCGGCTGGGGTCCATGCTCAGTTCACAGGAGCGCGGAACCCAGCCGGCACACGTTCTCCGCGTAGCGGCGCAGCAGCGAGCGCTCCGCCCACGCCACGGTGTCCAGCGGCACCGACGAGCTCCGGAAGTCCTCGCGCTCCAGCGCGTACATCCGCTGCGTGAACTCCTCATCCACGATGAAGAGCGACACCTCGTGGTTGATGGAGAAGGACCGCTCGTCCATGTTGGACGACCCGATGACGGTCACCTCGTCGTCGACCAGGATGAACTTCGCGTGCAGGACCGTGGGCGAGTGGTATTGGAAGATCCGCACCCCGGCCTCCACCAGCTCGTCGTAGTAGGACTCCTGCGCCTTCCCCGCGATCCAGTGGTCGTTCGTCGCACCCACGTACAGCCGCACGTCCACACCGGACTGCGACTCCGTCTTGAGCGCCGTCAGCAGTGCGGGGTCCGGCACGAAGTACGGCGACGAGATCACGATCTCGCGGTTCGCGTTGTAGATGAGGTGGGTGAACAGCTGCAGGTTGTTCTCCTGCTCGAAACCCGGACCGGACGGGACCACCTGGGCGAGGACGCCCGTCGCCTCCTCCGGGATGTCCAGATCCTCGTCGATCTCACCCAGCAGCGGATCGTCCGTCTCCGAGTACCAGTCGGAGGCGAACACGGCGTCCAGCTCGTCCACGACGGGGCCCGTGCAGCGGACCATGAGGTCCTTCCACACGAGCCCGCGGCGCACGTTCGACGCTTTGTTGTAGGACGGATGGATGATGTTCTGCGAACCCGTGAAGGCGACGTCGCCGTCGACCACGAGGATCTTGCGGTGGTTGCGCAGATCCAACCGCTGGTATTCGCCCCGCCACGGCCGGATGGGCATGCTGCGCCGCCACAGGAGACCGGACGAGTCCAGGAGCTTCACCAGTGAGCGGTAGCCCGGGTAGCCCAGCGACCCCAGGTGGTCGATGAGGATCCGCACCTCGACACCGCGCCGGTGCGCGTCGATGAGAGCGTCGAACAGCTGCCGGGTCGTGTCGTCCAGGGTGACGATGTAGAACTCGAAGTGCACGAAGCGCTTCGCCCCGCGCACCTCCCGGGTCATCTGCTCGATGCAGTCGACGGAGTCGGAGACCAGCTCGAACGAGTTCCCGTGCACCATCGGCAGCGCACCCAGCTCGTAGTTGAGCTGCGCGGCGGTGCTGAGGGGCAGCGGCAGATGGTCGGAGGCCCCGATGATCGCGCGGTGGCCGGTCGCGGACTTCACCCTCTCGTTGATCTCGTGCTGCTTCTCCCGTCGGCGCTGGGGCAGGTTGGGCGACCCCAGGAACAGGAAGAGGATGATCCCCACGAACGGGATCATGAAGATGAGGATGAGCCAGCCCAGCGCCGCGGTCGGCTTCCGCCGGTACCCGACCGTCCCCAACGCGACGATGCGGACGATCGCGTCGATAACGAGCAATGTGATCGCGACCCAGCCCGGGAACTGCGCCTGAATCCAGGTGAAGATCCCGCTGGGGTCCATCCGCGCCTCCTCCCCGACGACCGGGCGCCCTGCGATGCGGCAGAGGCATCCTCGCTGCTCTCAGAATCCTATCGGTCCGTGCAGACACGAAAGCGCCGCGCCTCCTCGTGCACCGGGGCACAGGGAGGCGCGGCGCGCGCGACGGGTCAGATGTGGCGGCCGCCGGAGATCTCCTGCACCGTGCCGGTCATGTACGAGGACATGTCCGAGGCCAGGAACAGCACGACCGAGGCGACCTCGGACGGCTCACCCGCACGGCCCATCGGGATCTCCGCGAGCTTCGAATCGATGACGTCCTGACGCATCGCAGCGGTCATCGCCGTGTTGATGAAACCGGGCTGGATCGCGTTGACGCGGACGTTCTTGAAGCCCACCTCCTTCGCGGCGGCCTTCGTCATGCCGACGATGCCGGCCTTCGCGGCGGAGTAGTTCGTCTGGCCCAGCATGCCGACCTTGCCGGAGATCGAGGACACGTTGATGATCGATCCGCCGTTCTCCTGCTCGCGCATGACGGCGGAGGCGGACTTGAGTCCGTTCCAGGTGCCGCGCAGGTGGACGGCGATGACCTGGTCGAACTGCTCCTCGGTCATCTTCCGCATCGTCGCGTCGCGGGTGATGCCGGCGTTGTTGACCATGACGTCGACGCTGCCGAACACCTCGTTCGCCTTGTTCACGAGAGCCTCGACCTGGGCGAGCTCGACGACGTTGCAGGCCATCCCCACGGCGCGGTCGCCCACGCCCAGGTTCTTCGCGGCCTCCTGGACCGCCTCCTCATTCAGATCGCCCAGGACGACGTTCGCGCCCTCTGCGACGAAAGCCTCGGCGATCGCAAGGCCCAGGCCCTGCGCGGCTCCGGTGATGACGGCGGTGCGGCCCTCGAGAAGTGCCATGTGCTGTGTCTCCTTCATTGCTGTGTGTGGCGGTGCGGTCTGGACGGACCGTCACTTCTGCAGGTGCGCGCCCTTGATGAGCTGGCGGGCGATGACGAGGCGCTGGATCTCCGAGGTGCCCTCGTAGATCCGGAACAGCCGCGCGTGGCGGTAGAAGCGCTCGACGCTCGTCTCGCGCATGTAGCCCATGCCGCCGTGCACCTGGACGCCGCGGTCCGCGACGCGGCCCAGCATCTCCGAGGCGTAGAGCTTCGACGTCGACGGACCCAGCTTGCGGTCCGATCCGTCGTCCCAGCGGCGCGCCGCATCGAGGACGAGTGCGCGGGCGGCCCGCAGCTCCGTGTAGCAGTCGGCCAGCTGCGCCTGCACCAGCTGGAAGTCCGCGATCGGGCGGCCGCCCTGCTTCGCGTTCTTCGCGTGCTCGACCGTGTCGTCGAGGATGCGGGTCGCCTGGCCCACGCAGATCGCGCCGATGTGGAGGCGGCCCTTGTTGAGCGAGGCCATCGCCGCACGGAAGCCCACCTCCTCCTCGCCACCCACCAGGCTGGCGGACGGGACGCGCACGTCGTCGAAGAAGATCTCCGAGGTCAGCGCACCGGCCTGGCCCATCTTCTTGTCCGACGGGCCCACCGTCACGCCGTCGGCCTGCGTGGGGACGAGGAACACGGAGATGCCCTTCGAGCCCTGTGCACTGGGGTCCGTCCGGGCGAACACCATGAGGACGTCGGACAGCGCCGCGTTCGTGATGAAGCGCTTGGCGCCGTTGATGACGTAGTCGTCGCCGTCCTTGACCGCGCGGGTCGTGAGGCCGGACGGGTCGGAACCGGCGTCCGCCTCCGTCAGCGCGAACGACGCGACGACCTCGCCGGAGGCGATCTTCGGCAGCCATTCCTGCTTCTGCTCGTCCGTGCCGTAGTTCACCAGCACCTGGCCGGCGATGCCGTTGTTCGTGCCGAACAGCGACCGGTAGGACGGTGTCGTGTAGCCCAGCTCGAAGGACAGGAGAGCGTCCTGCTCCGCGTTGAGGCCCAGTCCGCCGAACTCCTCCGGGATGGCCCAGCCGAACAGGCCCATCTCCGCGGATTCGTCGCGGATCTCGCGGGGGATCTCGTTGGTCTCCTCGATCTCCAGCTCACGCGGGATGACCTTCTCGCGGACATAGGAGCGGACGGTGTCGAGGATCGACCCGAGCGTCTCCTCGTCGACGCCGGGGGTGACCGGATACGGGTTCGTGTCTGCCATGCGTCCGCTCAGTCCTCTTCCACCATGAGCGAGACGGCCTCGGCGATCGCCGCGGGTCGGTCCTGGCCCTCGATCTCGATGACGTGGTTCATGACGACCTGGATGCCCGTGTCCTTCCGCGTGACCTCCTTGAGCGTCACAACGTCGCGGACCTTCGAGCCCACACGGACCGGGTTGGGGAAGCGCACCTTGTTGAGACCGTAGTTGATCTTCATCTTCATGCCGGTCACGTCCGTGACCTGCGCGCCCAGCAGGGGCAGGAGGCTGAGCGTCAGGAAGCCGTGTGCGATCGTGCCGCCGAACGGTCCGTCCTTCGCCTTCTCCTCATCGATGTGGATCCACTGGTGGTCGCCGGTCGCGTCTGCGAACAGGTTGACCCGCTCCTGGTCGACCAGGACCCACTCGCTGGCACCCAGTTCCTGACCCACGAGCTGCTCCAGCTCCGCTGCACCGTTGATGACTCGCACCATCGCGCTCTCCTTCTCTCCGGGATCATGCACGCCGCACTCATTCTTGCGACCGCGCAAAGAATCGTTCATCTCTCTAGACCATTTCGGCATCAGTGTATCGTCAGACGTGCCGTTTGTCAGCGCCTCAGGCCACCGGAACACCTCCTGATCGAACGTCCAGCGAGGGACGGGGCTACCATCGGCAGGAGAGCTCCCATTGCAGCGGGCCACGTACAGCGAGGAGAACACATGAGTTCCGAATCCCAGTCAGCAGCACAGACCGACCAGGCGGCGGGAGCCTTCGACCTCGCCGCGCTGGTCCACGGCGACGACCGCGCGGACCTGTCCGGGCAGGCCGACCACGACGCGCTCAAGCGCGCCCAGCAGAAGTCCGCGCAGCAAGCGACGGATGAGCAGGGGCGCCCCACCCGCTCGTCGACGGGCGACCTGCTGGACTACGCGAAGAAGGTCCCGGTCCGCCCCGCCACCAGCGTCATCATCCTGCGGCAGGCCCCGGACCTCCAGGTCTTCGTCCAGCACCGCGTCACGACCATGGACTTCGCCGCCGGCGTCGTCGTGTTCCCCGGCGGCCGCGTCGACCTCCAGGACGTGGAGGAGGCGGCGGGCCTGCCGGTCGATCCGGCGGATCTGGACCGTCACCTGACCGCGTGGTCGCAGACCGACGCGGTGCGCAACGGCCTGGCCGGCAGCGTCGCGGATCCCGGTGCGGAGCCGGCTGAGGCTACCCCCGCCGAGGCCGCTCAGGGCGTCCGCACCCTGCTCGCCTGCGCGATCCGCGAGGTCGAGGAGGAGACGGGCCAGCGTCTGGGCACCGGGATCATGCATCCGTGGGCCAATCTCGTGACCCCGCCCGGGCGCTCGAAGCGGTTCGACACGTACTTCTTCGTGACCGCCGGTGAGGGTCTGGCCGACCTCGCGCACCAGACGACGGAGGCGACGAACTCGGAATGGCTCAGCGTCGACGACCTGCTGACCGGCGAGGTGGAGGGCCGCTACCGGCTCATGCGTCCCACACTCGCACTGCTGACGGAGCTGCAGACCCTGGGCACCGTCGACGCGGTCCTGGAGCAGGCGACGAACGGGGCGCGGACGATCGAGTCGATCCGCCCCCAGGTCCCCGGCATCCACTGACGCGCTGACCGCCCCTCGGCGAGACTCCCCGCGGAGCGCCGCGCACCCGCTCAGCGCGAGGCCGCGGCGCGCACCCGCTCACACGAGCCGGTGCACGCCGTCCTCGTCCACTGTGACGACGCCGCGGTCCACGAGGTCCGCCAGGTGCTTGCCGCACGTGCTGACCTCGACGCGGTCGGCGAACGCGGGACGGCGGCCCGGGCGGTAGACGACACCGCGACCCACCATCCCCTCGGCCGTGTTCACACCCGCGCGGACCAGGTCGAGGATCGCCTCCTCCCGCCGGTCGAGCACCCGACCGAAGTCCGCCAGCGCCTGCAGGTACTCCGCGCGGTCCCGGTACGGCCCCTTGTGGTGCGCGGTCGCGACGACGTCCGCCGTCAGCCGCGCGCACGTCTCGAGCGTCGCCCGGTAGTCCGCGATCCGGGCGCCGCGGTCGCTGTAGAGCGGACCGAAGGACGACAGGTCGACGTCCCCGATGAAGGCGACGCCGTCCGGCTGGACGAGGAAGCCGGAGTGCCCCGGCGTGTGGCCGGGCAGGTGGATCGCGGTGACCGTGACGCCTCCGCCCAGATCGAAGACGTGGCCGTCCTCGAACGTCCGCACGTCCGGAACGGGCGACCAGCGGAACTCCTCGACCATCGCGGGCGCCGCCTCGTCCGGGATGCCCATGGCGTCGAGGAAGACGGCTTGGTCCCGCATCGCGGCGGCGTCCGCAGAATGGACCCAGACCTCGGCGGCCTCCCCCGCACCCACGGTGTGGTCCTCGTGGCTGTGGCTGACCAGCAGCAGGTCCGCGTCAGCCGGCGAGGTGTGCAGAGCGGAGTCGATGAGCGCGGTCCGCTCCGTCCCGCGCACCAGCAGCGGGTTGGCCTGCGGGTACTTCCCGCCGTTCTCCGGCCGCAGCTGCACGGTGTGCAACCCCAGCCGGACCTCCTCGACGGTCATGCGGTCTCCTCTCCTGCAGCTCAGTACAGCGGCGGACGGGTGTCGCCGGCGAACGGGTAGCGGGCGCGGAAGTCGTCCGCGATCTCCGCCATCGTCACCCACTCGACACCCTCGTGGCCGCCGATGTACTCGATGAGCCGCTCCAGCATGAGCAGCACCTGCGGACGGCCGGACACGTCCGGGTGGATCGTGATGGGGAAGACCCCGTAGTCCAGCTCCCGGTACACCCAGTCGAACTGGTCCTTCCACAGCTGCTCGATGTCCCGCGGGTTCACGAAACCGTGCGAATTGGCGCTGGCCTTGATGAACATCATCGGCGGCAGGTCGTCGACGTACCAGTTCGCCGCGATCTCCACCATGTCGATCGTCTCGCCGTGGGTCAGCGGCTTCATCCACTCCGCCGCATCCTTGTCGTAGTCGATGTTCGTCCACTGCTCCCCCAGGCGCACGTAGTAGGGGACGAAGTCCGCGTGCGACTGCGAATGGTCGTAGTCGAAGCCGAACTCCTGCAGCAGCGACGCCGTCCGCTGCGACATCTCCCACCACGGCGCCACGTAGCCGCGCGGCGCCTGACCCGTCGCCTTCGTGAGGACCTCGACGGACCGCTCCATGACGTCCCGCTCCTGCTGCGCGGTCATGTCGACCGGGTTCTCGTGCGAGTAGCCGTGCGCGCCCACCTCGTGACCGGCGTCGACGATCATCTTGAGCTCATCCGGGAACGTCTCCGCGGAATGGCCCGGCACGAACCACGAGGCACGGATGTCCTCCCGCTGGAACATCTTCAGCAGCCGCGGCACACCCACCTCACCGGCGAAGATGCCGCGCTGGATGTCATTGATCGAGTCCTGGCCGCCGTACGAGCCCAACCAGCCGCCCACCGCGTCGATGTCCACACCGAACGACGCCATGATCCTCTTCGCCATGATCCGACTCCTCTCGTGGTGCCGCGCCCGCGTGACGCGGTTCACCGTCAGCCTACGACAGCGCTCCGGACGTCGTCAGGTCCTCTCACGTGCGGGTCCTCCGTACAGGCGCCGGTGCTGCGCGCGGCCGACGACGGCGTCCGACTACAGGTTTCCACGGCAAGTGATTGCTAGGCTCGGCCCATGGAGAAACCATCCCCGCAGCTCCCGCAGTCCTCGGCGCACCCGCACGACGCGCATGCGCACAACTCGACCGAAGCCCGCTGGCTGTCCGCGGACGAGCAGGCCGCATGGCTGTCGCTCTGGACGACGACCGTCTGGCTGCCCACCCGCCTGGACCAGCAGATGCGGCGGGACGCGGGCCTCAGCCTCGTCGAGTACCACTCGCTGTCGCAGATCGACATGAGCCCGGAGCGCACGCTGCGGCTGAGCGAGCTGGCCTCCGTCACGAACATGTCGCTGTCCCACCTCTCCCGCGTCGTGACGCGCCTGGAGAAAGCGGGTCTGCTGCGTCGCGAGCCGGACCCGTCCGACGGCCGCTCTACGCTCGCGATCCTCACGGACGCGGGCCACGACCGCGTGGTCGCCGCCGCCCCCGGACACGTCGAAGCGGTCCGAACGTACGTCTTCGACCGCTTGGACGCGAAGCAGAAGGACGCCCTGGGCGATGCCCTGGGCCCCATCGCCGAGGCCCTGCACCCCGCCCGCATCGCCCGGCTCTGAGAGAGACCGGAGGACGCGGGCGGCACGGCGGGACGCCGCGGCTCAGCCCTGCTGCTTCGCCTCCTTCTTCGCGGCCAGCTCCTCCATGCGCTTCGCGACGGCGGCCTTCTGCTCGTCCGTGCCGCGCAGCTCGCGCAGCGCCTGCTGCTCGGCGGCCAGGCCGTCAGCCAGCGATGCGGAGTCCGCCATGTCCACCAGGCGCTTCGCCCACACGAGCGCGGAGCGGGACCGCCCGGCGATCGCCTGCGCCAGTGCGTGCGCCGCGGCGACGGGATCGTCGGACAGCTCGTCGACGATGCCCCAGTCGTGGGCCTGCGTCCCGGAGATCGTGTCGCCGGTGAAGATGAGGCGCTTCGCGCGCGACGGGCCGATGAGGCGCGGCAGCAGCTGCGTGCCCATCATGTCCGGGATGATTCCCCAGACGACCTCCATCGCGGACAGCTTGGCGTCCGGGGCGCTGATCCGGATGTCCGCGCCCAGCGCGAACTGGAACCCGCCGCCC
>DHCFD07801__coassemble_1371_pt1 | contig 17157 bp, 13 predicted proteins | sample DHCFD07801__metabat2_low_PE_026 | metagenome-assembled genome bin DHCFD07801 | reverse complement strand
ACGAAGCCCACGCACCGCGCGGCACTGCTGAACCCGGGGGAGCGCAGTACGGTCCTCACACGTGCCTTCACCGGTCGTCCGGCACGCGCGCTCTCCAACCGCTTCACCGCGGCGATGGAGGAGGCCTCGGTCGTGGGGTACCCGCAGGTCCACGTCCTCACCGGCGGGATCCGTGCGGCTGCTGCGGCCGCGGACGATCCCGAGTTGCTGCATCTGTGGGCGGGCACCGGGTTCGCTGCGTGCGCGGATGAGACCGCGGCTTCAGTCCTCAGTCGGTTCGACGCGCTGCGCCGTCCGGAGCCCTCGACGCCGGTGCCGTCAGGGGGCATGACATGAGTATCGTCCTGCTCACCGGCGCCGGCATCAGCACCGCCGCGGGAATCCCGGACTTCCGAGGACCCCAGGGCGTCTGGACGCGCGATCCCGAGGCCGAACGCACGTCGACCCTCTCCTGGTACCTGCGCGATGTGTCCGTCCGGCATCGTGCGTGGCAGATGCGCCTCGAGTCGCGGGTGTGGGAGCGCGATCCGACGCCCGCGCACCGGGCGATCGCCGCGTTCGCCGCAGCGGGGAATCCGACCACCGTCATCACGCAGAACATCGACGGCCTGCACCAGGCAGCCGGCAGCCCCGACGCGGACGTGCTGGAGGTCCACGGCACGGCCCGATCGTGGCGGTGCGAGGACTGCCGTGCGACCGGTCCCATGGCCGAGGCCGCGCAGAGGGTGCGTGAGGGAGACCCCGATCCGCGCTGTCCCACGTGCGGCGGCATCATCCGAGCACAGACGATCCTCTTCGAAGAGGCACTGGACGCGGACGTCCTCGACGCCGCGTTCGCCGCCGCGGAGGCGTGCGACGTGCTCGTGGCCGTGGGCACGGGTCTGAGCGTCCACCCCGTCGCCGGACTCGTCCCCGTCGCCGCGCAGAACGGGGCGCGGACGGTCATCGTGAACGCGCAGTCCACACCGTTCGACTCACTCGCGGATGTCGTGGTGAGAGGCGACCTCCAGGAGGAACTGCCCCCGGTCCTCGCAGACCTCGCGGAGCTGCGAGGCACGACCCCCTGAATGGACGGAGCCCCCTGCGCCGGTGCGGCTCAGGGGGCTCCTCGTCAGCGGGGCGGTGACCGGTCAGAACTCTTCGTAGACCGCCGGGTCCTGATCTTTCAGACGGCCATCCGTGCGTCCCAGCTGCGTGATCGCGGCGACCTCGTCCGCTGTCAGCACGACCTGTGCGGAGGCGAGATTCTCCGCCTGCCGGTGCGCATCCGCCGACTTGGGCAGTGGCAGTGCACCCCTCGCGATGTGCCAGGCCAGCACCGCCTGCGTGGGCGTGATCCCGTGCGCGGCGGCGACGTCCCGGACCACGGGCTCCGCCAGTACGTCACCGGCACGGCCGATCGGGCTCCACGCCTGGGTGATGATCCCCATGTCCCGGTGGAGATGCAGCGCCTCCTCCTGGGGGAAGTGCGGGTGCAGCTCGATCTGGTTGACCTCCGGCCGCACACCGGTGGCGTCCTCGACGTCCTGCAGGTGCTCCGGCAGGAAGTTCGACACGCCGATGTGGCGGACGAGGCCGCGCTCCTTCGCGTCGATGAGCGCCTTCCACGCCTCCACGTAGAGGCCCCGGCTGGGATTGGGCCAGTGGATGAGCAGGAGGTCGATGTGCCCCAGCCCCATGCGGAGGACGGATTCCTCGATCGCGGTGCGCGCGGCCTCGGCGCCGTGATGGCGACCGGCCAGCTTCGAGGTGACCACGGCCTCGGCGCGGTCCACACCGGACTCGCGCACGCCGGCACCCACTGCTGCCTCGTTCTCGTAGTTGAAGGCGGAGTCGAGCAGGCGGTAGCCGGTCCGCAGCGCGGTCGCGACCGCTTCCGCCCCCTCCCGACCGTTCAGACGGTAGGTCCCCAGCCCCACGGGCGGCAGGACGAGGCCGGAGTGCGCAGTGTGCTCACTCAGAGGTGCTCGATCCCCGCTCATGCGCGCCCCCGATCCGCGGCGATGAGGTCCGAGGCCTTCTCGCCGATCATCATCGTCGTGATGTTGGGGTTGACCGTCACGATCTCCGGCATGACGGAGGCGTCCGCGACACGCAGTCCCGTCACGCCCTTGACCCGCAGCTGCGGATCCAGCGGCGACATGTCGTCGTCCACCGGCCCCATTCGCACGGTGCCCACCGGGTGGTACACGGTGTTGTGCGTCGCGAGGACGTAGTCGCCGATCTCCTGGTCCGTCTGCGCCTCGATGCCCGGGGAGAGCTCGCGGCCGGCCCACTCGGCCATCGCTGGCTGGGCGACGATCTCGCGCGCCAGCCTGATCCCGGCGATCGCGACCCGCAGGTCGTGGCCCTCCGGGTCGGTGAAGTAGCGCGGGTCGACGCGGGGCTTGTCGCGGAAGTCGCGGCTGCGCAGGCGCACCGTCCCGCGCGAGCGCGCACGGGTCACGTTGGGCGTGAGGCAGAACTCGTCCTCCGCGGAGGGGTAGCCCTGACGCGCCGTGTGCATGTCGAACGGCACCGTGCCGTAGTGCATCATGAGGTCCGGGCGGTCCAGCCCCTCCTCCGTCGCGTGGAACAGACCGATCTCCCACCACTGGGTGGACGTGCGCACCATCGGCTTCTTCGCCTCCCAGCGGATGACGGCCTCCGGGTGGTCCTGCAGGTTCGCGCCGACCCCGGGGGAGTCGACGCGGACCTCGACGCCCACCTCGCGCAGGTGGTCGGCCGGGCCGATCCCGGAGAGCATGAGCAGCTTGGGCGAATCGATCGCACCCGCGGACACGATGACCTCGCGCGTCGCGCCGATCCGCGCCGTCCGTCCGTGGATGTCCGCGACGACGTGGACGCCGGTCGCCTTCAGGTCGTCGTCCAGCTCGATGCGGGTCACCTGTGTGTCGGTGAGGATCGAGAGGTTCGCGCGATCCAGGTGGGGGTGCAGGTACGACACGGACGACGAGGCACGGGTGCCGTCCGCCTGCCGGTTGATCTGGAAGAAGCCGGCGCCGTCGACGACGGTCTCGCCCGTGTTGAAGCGGGAGCGGGGGAGACCGGCCTGCTCGGCCGCGTCCAGCAGGTTCACACCCGACTTGTCGTCCGGCGGGACATTCATGATGTGGACTGGGCCATCCGTGCCGTGATGCGGCTCCGGGTCCTCGTTCGTCTCGAGGCGCTGGTAGAGCGGGTACACGGAGTCCGCGTCCCAGCCCTCGGCGCCGTACTCGTGCGCCCAGGCGTCCAGGTCCTCCCGCGGCGCCCAGAAGGCGATGCAGGAGTTGTGCGACGAGCAGCCGCCCAGGACTTTCGCGCGAGCGTGCCGCATGAAGGAGTTGCCGCGCTCCTGCGGTTCGATCGGGTAGTCCCAGTCGTAGCCGGACTCCAGGAGGGCGGGCCAGGACTCCAGGTCCAGGACCGCGGGGTCGTCGACGTCGGTGGGTCCGGCCTCCAGCAGGCCGACGGTGACGGCGGGGTCCTCGCTCAGGCGCGCGGCGACGGCCGCGCCGGCGCTGCCTCCGCCGATCACGATGTAGTCGAAGGTCTCCAGTGTCTTCATGTCCATCCTCTCGTCGGTGTCCGCGACCGGGTCAGTCCTCTGCGAACCAGTCCGTGACCGCCGGCTCCGTGTTGTGGTAGATGTGCTTGGCCTCGAGGTACTCCGCCAGGCCGGTGGGGCCCAGCTCGCGGCCGAAGCCGGACTGCTTGAAACCGCCCCACTCCGCCTGGGGGAGATACGGGCCGAAGTCGTTGATCCAGATGGTGCCGTGCCGCAGACGGGACGCGATCCGCTCGGACCGGCCGGCGTCCTGTGTCCAGACGGCGCCCGCCAGGCCGTAGATCGTGTCGTTGGCCAGTGCGACCGCTTCGTCCTCGGTGGTGAAGGTCTCGACGGTGACGACCGGGCCGAAGCCCTCGTCCTGGACTACGGACATGCCGGTGTGCACCTGGTCGATGACGGTGGGGAGGTAGTAGAAGCCCTTCTCCAACTCGCCCTCGCCCCAGCGGCCGCCGCAGCGCACGCGTGCACCCTCGGCGACGCCCTTCTCGACGTAGGCCGTCACCTTGTCGCGGTGGGCGGCGGAGATGAGGGGACCGGTCTGCGCGCGCTCGTCGTAGGGGCCGCCCAGTCGGATCGCCTCTGCCCGGCGCACCAGTTCGTCCACGAAGCGCGGGGCGATCGACTCCTCGACGATGAGCCGGCTGCCGGCGGAGCAGACGAGGCCGGAGTGGATGAAAGCGCCGTTGAGCGCATTGTCCAGGGCGGCGTCGAAGTCCGCGTCCGCGAAGACGACGTTCGGGTTCTTGCCGCCCAGCTCGAGCGCGACCTTCTTGACGGTCGCCGCGGCGTTGGCCATGAGGTGGCGCCCGGTGACGAGGCCGCCGGTGAAGGAGACCAGGTCGACGTCCCGATGAGTCGACAGCGGTGCACCGGCCGTGGCCCCCGCGCCCAGGACGAGGTTCCCCACGCCCGCGGGCAGCCCCAGGTCGTCGAGGACCTCCATGAGGAGGATCGCGGTGTGCGGGGTGAGCTCCGAGGGCTTGAGGACGAAGCTGTTGCCGGCGGCCAGCGCCGGTGCGACCTTCCACGCCGTCTGCAGCAGGGGGTAGTTCCAGGGGGTGATGAGAGCGCACACGCCCACCGGTTCGTAGACGATCTTCGCCCGGACGGCGGGGTCGCCCGCATCGACGACACGGCCGGCCTCGGAGTCCGCGATGCGACCGAAGTAGTCGAAGCAGTTCGCGATGTCGTCCATGTCGATCCGGGACTCGACGATCCGCTTCCCGGTGTCGTCGGACTCCGCACGCGCGAACTCCTCCTTCCGCTCGCGGATGGTGGCCGCGGTCGCGGTCAGGAGAGCGCCGCGCTGCGCGGCGGGGACGGACGACCAGACGCCGGAGTCGAAGGCGCGGCGCGCGGCCTCGATCGCGGCGACGGTGTCCGCTTCGGACGCCTCGTCGACGGTCGCGACGAACTCGCCGTTCGCGGGGCAGTGGATGTCACGGGTGCCGCCGTCCAGTGCGGTCGTCCAGGCACCATCGATGTACAGGGTGGTGGGCATGGGATGAACCTTCTTCCGTCAGTCGCGTGCGTGTGCGGGTGGGAATGGCGGGGCGGTCAGAAGTCCGCCTGCCAGTCGGGCGTCTCCGCCGCGGACCCCTCCGTGGGGAGGGTGCCGCCGTCGTCGGAGGCGATGCGGACGAACTCGAGGTGGGATTCGAACCGGGTGAGGACGTCTGCGATGAGCTGCTGGGCGCTGAAGCCGTACACGTCGTACCCCTGCGAGCCGGCGGCGGAGAACACCTCGAGGCGGAAGACCCGGGCACCACGACCCCCGTAGCCGCCCACCCCGGGCGCGCGGCGCGGGACCGGGTAGACCTGGTAGTCGAAGGACTGCTCGCCCTCGAACCGCACGCACAGAGCGACGTCGTCGACGTGCAGTGAATCGACCGGAGTGCGCTCGATGGTCGCGTCGAATCCCTTGTCGACCAGCTCGCCGTGCACTGCCGTGAGGGCTGGTTCCACGATCGTGTCCTGGAACCTCTGCGCCTGTGCGGCGCTGGGGAGCGCGGTCATCCGACTGAGGCGCTGTCGCCAACTGAGGCCGCCGCCGGAGGCGATGCCGGCCGGCAGCGCGGCCAGTCTGCCCTCGCGCTGATGCGCCTCGACGCGCAGCGCCTTCCAGAACGACGCCATGACGAGGTAGAGGACGACGCTGAAGGGCAGCCCGATGATGACGGTGGCGGCCTGGAGCGTCGTGACGCCGCCCACGATGAGCATCGCCATCGTGAGGACACCGGTCGCGACGGACCAGAAGATGCGCACGGACTTGGCGCCGTCCTCGCGGGGATCGTCGATGACCGACGTGAAGCTCGAGAGGACCAGGGCACCGGAGTCCGCGGACGTCACGTAGAACAGCAGGCCCACGACCGTCGCAAGACCGATGAGGAAGAAGGCGCCGGGGTACAGGGACAGGAGGTCGTAGAACCCCTGTTCCGGCACATTCATCGCGATCTGGCCGAACTCCTCGTTCCCGGAACGCACGAAGTCGAGTGCGCTGTTGCCGAAGATCGAGATGAAGATGACGATGAAGGCGAGGGGGACGACGAGGACGCCGGTGACGAACTGGCGGATCGTGCGGCCGCGCGAGATGCGGGCCAGGAACAGGCTGACGAACGGCGCCCAGGCGATCCACCACGCCCAGAAGAACAGGGTCCACGCGGACATCCACTCATCGGGCTGCTCCCACGCGAAGGTGTCCAGCGTCATGCCGGGGAAGCGCGAGAGGAAGTCGCCCACGTTCATGACGAGGGCGTCCAGCAGGAACCGGGTCTTGCCGGCGACCAGCACGTAGAAGAGGAGGACAATGGCCAGCAGCACGTTGAGCTCGGAGAGCCGGCGGATGCCCTTCTCGACTCCGGAGACGGTCGAGAGCGTCGCCAGCAGGACCGCGAAGACGATGAGGCCGATCTGCGCTGCCGTCCCCTGGTCGATGCCGAACATGAGATAGAGGCCGTAGTTGAGCTGCACGACGCCGATCCCCAGGCTCGTCGCGATGCCGAAGACCGTGCCCAGGACCGCGGCGACGTCGACGGAGTCGCCCAGCCAGCCCTTGATCCGCTTCCCCAGGATGGGCTGCAGCAGGGAACGGATCGACAGCGGCATATTGCGGCGGTACGCGAAGTAGGCGAAGGCGGCACCCATGAGCGCGTACATCGCCCACCCGGTGATCCCGTAGTGGAACAGGGTCCAGACGATGCCCTGGCGCGCCGCCTCGATCGTCTCGCCGTCGCCGGTCGGAGGAGCGAGGTACTGGGTGACGGGCTCCGAGACGGAGAAGAACATGAGGTCGATGCCGATGCCCGCGGCGAACAGCATCGACGTCCAGGTGAAGAGGTTGTACGTGGGCCGCGAATGGTCGGGGCCCAGTCGGATCTCACCGGACCGGGAGAGAGCGATCACGAGGACGAACGCCACCATGAGGGTCGCGGTGAGGATGTAGTACCAGCCGAAGTTGGCGGACACCCAGACCACGGCGGTGTTGATGACGGTGTCGGCGTTCTCCGGCATGAGGATCGCCCACAGCGCGACGGCGAGGATCAACGTTCCCGAGGTGATGAAGACGCGCCAGTTGATGCGGGTGGGGGACCCCGTGCGGGGTTGGTCGTCCAGGGGAGGCCTGCCGTCGCCCGGCGGGTTCGCCGGGGCTTCCGATCGATCTGCTGGGGCGCTTCCGGCCACGTGTGACGTCCTTCCGCAAGGGGTGACTGAGCTGTCGGTCGAGATTGACGGTAGCAGGGTCTCAGCGGGGGGTGCGGCGGATCGTGAGGGGCCTCACCAGTCCAGATGTGCCGGAGACGAAGGACGGGGAGCCCGCAGTGCGGACTCCCCGTCGTCTCAGCGCCGGTCTCAGAGAGCGCGGCGGCGTGCGATCACGAGGGCCGTGATGCCCCCGCCCACCAGCAGTGCACCGACCGTCAGCGCGGTCGCAATCGTCGCACCGGTGCGGGGCAGGCGCTCGTCGCCGTCCTCGCGACCGTCGTCGTCACCGCTGCCGCCCTCATCGTCGCCGCCCTCGTCCTCGCGCGGATCGTCCGTGGGCGTGCCCGTGGGCTCGTCCGTCGGCTCCGCGCTGGGCGAGTCCGACGGATCCTGGCTGGGCTCGTCTGTCGCGTCATCCGTCGCGTCGTCCGTGGGATCCGTGCTGGGCTGCTCGGAGGGATCCTCGCTGGGCTCGTCCGTCGGCTGCTCCGTGGGCTGCGGCTCCTCCGCCAGGAGGTCCTCCACGGAGTAGTACGTCGTGGTGCCGGAGACCTCGTTGCCGACGATGAGCATCGCGTCCGCGACGCTGTCGTCAGCCGTGCCGGGAGCATCCTCGCCGGGCACGAACGTGATGGACTCGGGGCCCAGGTCGCCGGCACCGGCGAACGCGTCCGGGTCGTCCTCGCCGGAGACGGAGAAGTCGCGGTTGTTGACATAGGTGACGTACTCCGGCGAGCGGGGGTCGGTCACATCCATCGTCACGAAGCCGCTGGTGCGCTCGAAGCCGATGAACGCGTACGTGCGATCGCCGATCGATCCCACCTCGATCGCCTCGGGCTCGGGGCCCTTGTCGTCCGAGCGGCCGTCGAAGTTCGACTCCGAGTGGTTCGAGTTGAAGAAGTCGGGGTGGACCTCCGAGGTGATCTCCTCGAAGAGCGAACCGGAGTTGTAGATCTCCGTCCCGTCCTCGTCGAGGATCGAGAACGACCGCGACCCGCTCACGTGGATCTCCTCGTAGCAGGTGCCGTCCTCGGACAGGCCCTCGGCGACCGTCGCGGTCAGGCGGCCCAGGTTCTCGTCCTCCGTGAGCTCGTCGAGTGTGAGGTCGGTGCCCTCGGCGACCGACTCGCACAGCGGTGCGATGTCGTCGTCTCCGAAGTCCTTGACGCGCGCCTCTTCGCTGTAGGCGTCCCAGTCGCGCAGATCGCCCTCGTCCGCGGTGAACAGGTATGAGCTGCCCCCGATCTGTGTGGACTTGATGGTGTCCGGAGCGCGGAATGCGGTCACCGGCCAGTTCTGCCGATTGATCGCATCGTCGCGGTCGGACACGTCGAACGCGACGTCGCGCAGATCCGTGGTCTCGAGCGGGACGATGCGCTCGACGGTCGCGGACTCGAGGTCCGTGATAGCCAGGGCGTTGGCCTCCTGGAGGGTCGTGTACGCGCGGCCGCCGATGACGGTCGAGTACTCGGGCTCGAGGTTCTCGGACACCGGGCGCTCGGGCGTGCCCGTCCCCGCGTCCTCGCGGCCGCCGTAGATCCGCACACCCTCCGGCAGCGCGTCGCCCTCGAAGGCGTGGAAGTCCGCGGCGCGGTACTGGGACTGGTCCGCAGCGGCCACGTCGTCCGACAGCGACACGATGCCGATCGAGCCCTCGGGGTCGACGGAGTAGTCCTCGGCCGGTTCGCCCTCGTTCGCGATGACGGCGTAGGTGCCGTCCTCCGACAGGACGACGGAGTCCGGCAGCGCGCCCACGGTGACGGCGCCCAGGATCGTCGGCTCGGCCTCGCGGACGTCGGCGAACAGGAGCCAGCCCTCGTCCGTCTTGTCCGGAGCCTCGACGGCGACGACCGCCAGGCCGTCCTCGCGCACCGCGACGGAGTTCGCGACGGCACCGGCGGGGATCGTGGAGCCGTCCGCGACCTCGGTGCCCTCCGCTGTGATCTCTGCGACATGGGTGGGGGCGGTGGGGTCGGAGGCGTCGAGGATGTCGACCACCCCCTGCTGCGCGTTCACGACCAGAGTGCGCTGACCGGCGGCGTAGTGGACGACGATCTCTGCGGCGGACTCGTCGAAGATGCCGGTGTCGTGGGTGCCGATCGGTGCGATCGCAAGCGATGCGTCGTCGGCGGAGTCGATGATCGGTTCGTCGACGATGACGGCCGCGGCGGGGGCGACGACGGTCAGTGCCAGGAGCGAACCGGCCGCGGCGGCGGCGAGTGAGCGGTGCATGTGAGCCTTTCGGAGCTGTGTGGGACGCAGGTGTCGGGCGGACGCAGGGGCCGCCGATCATGCTCGACGTTAAGAAACCCAGGGGACTCTCAAGGTGACGGCAGGTGATGTCCAGATGTGTGGAAGGTGAACTCCGCCACCGCGGCGGAGCGGGTCCGGCGGGCTAGAATGGGTACGATGTTCGGCCCGGTCAGACGGAGCCTGCGCGCCGTTGGTCGGCGCTGAACCGAAGAGTGACGATCCAGGATGGCGATGGCTGAAGCAGACGAGACGAACGACCGCGACCGCAGGGACGACCGCGATCGACCGCGCCGGGACGGCGACGGGCGGGACGCTCGCGGACGCGGTGGACGTGATCGTGACGATCGGGGTCGTGTGCGGTCCGGCGGACCGCACAGCCGTTCGGGAGGAACCGGCCGCGGCGGATCCGGAACCGGCCGCTCCGATGGCCGGCCGCAGCGCAGCCGCTGGAACGATGACGGCCGTCCGGGCTCCGACCGACGCGGTGGGGGAGACCGCCGCTCGTCGGCACGCGGTGACCGGGACGGAAACGACCGGGGTCCCCGCGGCGACCGCCGCGAGGGAGACCGTCGTGACGATCGCGGCGCGCGCCGCGACGACCGCGGACACCGCGGTGATCGGCAGGGCGGGCCTCGCCGTGACGGCCGTCCGTTCGAGCGGAACGACCGTGGGCCTCGGGGCGACCGACGTGAGGGGGACCGTCGCGATGGTCCGCGCCGCGACGACCGCGGCCCCCGGGGCGAGCGGTTCGACGGCGACCGCCGTGGCGGCGACCGGCGTGAAGGCGGATGGCGCGACGACCGCGGACCCCGTCGTGATGACCGGGGCGGCCAGCGTCGTGATGACCGCGGTGGGCCTCGCCGGGACGATCGCGGTGGCCCGCGCCGTGAAGATCGCGGTGGTCCCCGTCGCGACGACCGGGGCCGTCCCCGTCGTGACGACCGGGGTGGTCCGCGCCGGGACGAGCGGGGCGGCGCGCGCCGTGGCGGTGCGAATCGCAACGACGACCGACCCCGTCTGCCGCAGGGCCCGCCGATCCCGGAGGGGATCACGGGTCAGGAGCTGCCCAAGGAGATCCGCGCGCAGTTGCGTCCCCTCTCGAAGGAGACTGCAGACCGCGTCGCACGGCACCTGGTCGCGGCCGGCGAGCTGATCACCACCGATCCCGCGGCCGCCCACGAGCACGCGAAGACCGCCGCCGCGCGCGGCAGCCGGATCGCAGGTGTGCGCGAGGCCGTGGGCATCCTGCTCTATCACCTGGGCCAGTACGACGAGGCGCTGCGGGAGCTGCGCACGCACCGGCGGATCGCAGGCTCCGATGACAACCTGCCGCTCATCGCGGATGCGGAGCGCGGGCGCGGCCGTCCGCAGAAGGCACTCGAGCTGTTCGCCGAGGCCTCCGAGGGCGGCCTGGGCCACGACCTCTACACCGAGCTGCTCATGGTCGCCGCCGGCGCCCACATGGACCTGGGTCATGTGCCGGAGGCCCGCGCGCTCCTGGAGACCCGGAACTTCGCGGGCAATGCGAACGGGACGCTGGTGCGACTGCTGTCGGTCTACTCGGACGTCATCCGGCTGCAGGGCGACGACGACCTGGCCGACCGGTACGAGGAGCTGGCGCGGCGCACCGCTCGGGCGACCGGCACCCTGTTCGGCGATGAGGAGACGGATCCCAACGCGGGCGTGGAGATCGTCACGCTCGAGGAGCTCGAGCTGCCCGAGGACGAGGAGACCCCGGCGGACGACGAGACTCCGGCGGGCGACGAGTCCCCGTCAGGGGAGTCTGCCTCTGCGGACCCGGCCGAGGCCGACACCGTGGCCGAGGCCCCGAGGACGGAGTCCGCCGCGGCAGCGGCGGTGGATGCGGAGCAGGCGACCGACGCGCCGGAGGACACCACTTCCGAAGCCGTCGCCGCTGACCCCGCCGAGGCCGGGGAGACCGGGTCTGCCGCGGACACCGCCGCCGCACCGGCGGACGAGGAGGCGGAGGCCCGCCTGCGCGCGGTCGACTCCGAGTTCGACCAGGAGATCGTCGACGAGCTCGACGAGATCCTGGGCGAGACCACAGGGGACGACGCCGAGGCCGCGACGAGCGGGACCATGGCGGACGACGGGACGACGGACCACGCGGAGGCCGCTGCGGCCGAGACGACGACGGACGATGTCGAGGCCGCGGCGGACGAGTCCCAGGTCGCGACGGACGAAGGCGAGACGACGACCGACGGAGCCGAGGCGCCCGAGGAGACCCCGCCCGAGGCCGCTGCGCCGGAGACCACGGCTCCCGCCGACTCCGCCCAGGATGACGAGGATGAGGATGAGGATGACACCCGCGCTGACGACGAGGAGCTCACGGAGCCGCTCTTCGACCTCTGACCGCCGGCGGTGCACCCGGTCTCGCGGAGTCGTCCGATGAGCGGTCTCGACTTCGACGGCCTGCTGCTGGACCTGGACGGCTGCGTGTACACGGGACGCACCGCCGTCCCCGGCGCCGCCCGGGCGCTCAACGGCCTGGCGGAGGCCGGGGTGCCCGTCGTCTTCCTCACGAACAACGCCTCGCGATCCGCTCGGCAGGTGGCCGACCACATTACCGAGCTGGGTGTCGATGCACGTCCGGAGCAGGTCCTCACTTCCGGCATCGTCGCGGCGCGGGAGCTGGCGCGCACGATGCCCGCCGGCGCCCCCGTCCTGGTGGTGGGGTCCGAGGCACTCGCCGACCAGGTGCGCGACGCGGGCCTGTCAGTCGTCACCCGCGCGGCGGACGACCCCGTCGCGGTCGTGCAGGGGCACTCCCCGGACACCGGGTGGCGTCAGCTCGCGGAGATCTGCACGGCCGTGCGCGCGGGCGCTGAGTGGTGGGCGACCAATCTGGACCGCACGTTCCCCACGGAGGCCGGACTGCTGCCGGGCAACGGCTCGTTCGTGCGCGTCGTGCAGGAGACGACGGGAGCGACCCCGCAGGTGGCGGGGAAGCCCGCGGCGTCGATGATGCGCGCGGGCACCGACCTGCTGGGGGCCGCGCGCCCGCTCATGGTGGGAGACCGCCTGGAGACCGACATCGCCGGTGCCCGTGCCGCCGGGATCACGGCCGGACTGGTGCTCACCGGCGTCCACCGCGAGGAGGATGCGCTCGCCGCGCCGGCGGAGGAGCGGCCCCACGTGCTCCTCGACAGCCTCCTGGACCTCCTGCCCGACGGCGTACCCCGGCGGTTCGCATGAGCGAGTCCGCACCGCTGCCCGGCGGATCGCTGCCCGTGCACGAGTGGGACGAGGCGCTCACCGCGCTGGACGCGAGCGAGGAGGACGCGCGCGCACGGGACGCACAGGCGCTGCTGGACCGCCTCGACGCGGCACTGGCCGACCTCTGACATGCCTGCCGACCCCACGCCCTCCGCTGACCAGGTCTCCGCGGATACGTCCACAGCCGGCAGGCCCTCCGCTGCCGGTCCCACCGATCGCCCGACGCCCCCGGGGCGTCTCGACACCGTCCTCCCCGCTCTGGGCCTGGCCGCGTCCCGCACCCGCGCGGCGCGCGAGATCCGCGCCGGTCGCGTCCGCGTCGACGGCACGGTCGTGCTGCGCCCGTCGGCACCCGTGGCGGCCGGCGCCCTCGTCGAGCTCGACGACCCGGAGCACTGGGTCGCCCGCAGCGCCCACAAACTGCTGGGCGCACTGGAGGACTTCGAAGCGGACGGAGCGCTCGCCCCCGCTGCGGTCGCGGGCACCGTCTGCCTGGACGCCGGTGCCTCCACCGGCGGCTTCACCCAGGTGCTGCTGGAACGCGGAGCCGCCGCCGTCCACGCGGTCGACGTGGGCCACGATCAGCTGGTCCCCGCCCTCGCCCGGGACCCGCGGGTCCACGACCTGCCGGGCACGAACGTGCGTGCTCTCACCCGCACGGACCTCGCCGCGCGGACCGACACACCCTTCCGCGCCGACGGCACTGTCGACTTCGTCGTCGCGGACCTCTCCTTCATCTCCCTCACCCTCGTCGTCGACGCCCTGCTGGCCGTGTGTCGGCCGCAGGCGGTCCTGCTGCTCATGGTGAAGCCCCAGTTCGAGCTGAGTCGCTCCGCTCTGGACAAGCACGGCGTCGTCACCCGCGATGCGGATCGTGCCCGTGCGATCGCCCGCGTCGTCGAGGCCCTCGAGGAGCGGGGCGCGCACGTCCGCGCCACCGCGCAGTCCCGCCTGCCCGGTCCCGCCGGCAACATCGAGCACTTCGTGCTGGCCCATGCCCCTGCCCCGTCCGCCACCTGCGGGAGCGCGGACGGGGGAACCTCCACCGGCGGTCCGGGTCCATCGGCTACCGTGGAGCGCGGTGCGCCGCTGACCGGCGGCGCCGCATCTGACCCTGCACCCGCCCCGGAGGTTGGCCCGTGACCCGACGGATGTTGATCGACCTCCACCCGCGCCGCGAGAACGCCCGGATGGCCGCCGAGGCCGTGTGCGCCGCGCTGGGAGCGAACGACATCGTGCCGGTCATGTCCCGGTCGGCCCACGACGTCCTGTGCTCGTACGACGACGCCCGCCCCAACGGCACGGAGATCGTCGACGACGACCGACTGCTGGCGGCGGCGGAGGACTGCGAGCTCATCATCGTCCTGGGCGGCGACGGCACGATCCTGCGCGCGGCGGAGCGCTTCCACACGCTGGGTGTGCCCGTCGTGGGCATCAACCTGGGTCATGTGGGCTTCCTGGCGGAGAGCGAGTCCGCGGACCTCGACGAGACGGTGCGCCGCCTGGTCGACCGCGACTACGACATCGAACAGCGGATGGCGCTCGACATCACCGTCCGCCTCGAGGGACGCATCATCCACCGTGCCTGGGCCCTCAACGAGGCGACGGTCGAGAAGGGCCCGCGCACGCAGATGATCGAACTGAGCGTGGGCATCGACGACCGGCCGGTGTCCACCTTCGGCTGCGACGGCGCGATCCTCGCGACCCCCACCGGCTCGACCGCCTACGCGTTCTCCGCCGGCGGCCCCATCGTGTGGCCGGACGTCGAGGCGCTGCTCATGGTCCCCATCAGCGCGCACGCGCTCTTCGCGGAGCCCCTCGTCACCGGACCGTCCTCGGTCATCGCCGTCGAGTACCGGGCCCGGCACGCGGAGGAGTCGGCCGTGCTCTGGTGCGACGGCCGTGAGGAGATCGGACTGCCCAGCCGCTCGCACATCGAGGCGTGCCGGTCTGCGCAGCCACTGACACTGGCCCGGATCCAACGCGGTCCCTTCACGGATCGGCTGGTGCGGAAGTTCCAGCTGCCGGTCGACGGCTGGAGGGGACCGGCGGGGGAGACGGCATGATCAGCTCGATCGGCATCGAGAACCTGGGCGTCATCACCTCCGCGCACATCGACCTGGGCACCGGCCTCACCGCCGTGACGGGCGAGACCGGAGCGGGCAAGACGATGTTCATCACCGCGCTCGACCTGCTGACGGGCGCCCGCGCGGATTCCTCCGCCGTGCGCCGGGACGCGGACCGGGCGACCGTCGAGGGCGTCTTCGCGCTCCCGGCCGGCGGCTCGCAGGCCGCGGAGCGGATCGAGGAGGCCGGCGGAGACGCAGACGGCGAGGCGGTGCTCACCCGGATGCTGCCGCGCGAGGGGCGGGCCCGCGCCACCGCGGGCGGCCGGACTGTGCCCCTGGGCGTCCTCAAGGACGTGGGTGCGGACCTCGTGAGCATGCACGGTCAGTCCGAGCAGCTGACCCTGCGCGGCCAGGCCCAGCAGCGTGCACTCCTCGACGCGCTCGCGGGCGAGGCCGGCCGGTCCGCACGGGACGCCTACACGTCCGCCTTCGACGCCCACCGCGCGCTGACCGCGGAGCATGCGCGCCTCGAGGAGACGCGATCGGAGCGGGCCGCCCGCATGCACTTCCTGCGCACGGCCCTCGAGGCGATCGACGAGGTCCGGCCCGTCCCCGGCGAGGACGCGGAGCTCACGGCGCTCGCCGCCCGCCTGGGTGCGGCGGAGGAGCTCCAGCAGTCCGTGGGCCGCGCCCACGACCTGCTGCTGGGCAGCGAGTGGGACGACGCCCAGAGCGCGACCGCGCTCATCGCGCAGGCGGCGGAATCCCTGGGCCGTGCCGGCGCGGTCGACGAGACACTCTCCGGCGCGATGGAGGCGCTGGACGACATCGCCGTGCGACTGGCGGACACGGGTGCGGACCTCTCGTCCTATCTGGCCGGGTTCGGCGACGACGAAGGTCAGTCGCTCGAGCAGACGGAGGAGCGCCGGGCACTGCTGGGCTCCCTGAGCGCCTACGGGGAGGACCTCGACGCCGTCCTCGCGTTCGAGGAGCAGGCCGGTGCGGAGCTGCTGGACCTGGAGAACTCCGAGGCGAGTCTGGGGGACATGGACACCCGCCTCGAGGAGGCCGCCCAGGCGTTGACGCAGGCGGGAGAGGCCCTGCGCGCCGTGCGCCGGCGCACGGCGGAGGACTTCTGCGCGCAGGTGGGCGAGGAGCTTGCGGCACTCGCGATGCCGCACGCCTCCCTCGAGTTCGCCGTCGAGGAGGCGACGCCCGCGGCCCACGGCGCGGACGACGTGCGCCTCCTGTTCCGGTCCCACACGGCCGCGGACCCCACGGACATCGGCCGTTCAGCCTCGGGCGGCGAGCTGTCGCGCGTCATGCTCGCGATCGAGGTGGTGCGGGCCCGTACGGAGACCTTCCCCACCTTCGTCTTCGACGAGGTCGACGCCGGCGTGGGAGGTGCGGCGGCCGTCGAGATCGGGCGGCGACTCGCCCGACTGGCGACCTCCTCGCAGGTGATCGTCGTGACACATCTGCCTCAGGTCGCGGCGTGGGCGGACCACCACCTGGTCGTCCGCAAGACGGACGAGGGCACCGGTGCGGTGTCCGGAGTCCGCGAGCTGGCGGGGGAGGAGCGCACCCTCGAGCTCGCCCGCATGCTGGCGGGCATGTCCGATTCCGCCTCCGCCCGTGCGCACGCGGAGGAGCTGGTGCGCGACGCGGACGCGTCGAAGACGGGCTTCCGCAGGGACTGATGGGATGATGTCCTCACCATGATTCTGCGCAGAACCCGAGAGAGGGTGGACACCGAGGCCGCGGTGGGCCCGGCGATCGTCCGGATCGACCGGCGGACGAAGGACCTCACGAAGCGACTCCAGCCCGGAGACATCGCGATCATCCGGCACGCGGACATCGACCGCGTGTCCGCGGAGGCGCTCGTCGACTGCCGCCCTGCGGCGGTCCTCAACGCGCACCGGTCCGTGTCCGGTGCCTACCCCAACCTGGGCCCCGGCATCATCGTGTCCGCGGGCATCCCGCTCATCGACGACTTCGGCGAGGACCTCTTCGACGGCCGCGTCGAGGAGGGCGAGGAGCTGTCGGTGGCTGAGGGCTCCCTGCTGCGCGACGGTGAGGAGATCGCCACCGGCACCGTGCAGACCGCGGACACCATCGCGACCGCGATGGCGGACGCGGAGTCCGGGATGACGGAGGTGCTGAGCGACTTCGTCGAGAACACCGTCGAATATGTCCAGAAGGACTCGGATCTCCTGACCGACGGCCTGCAGGTGCCGCAGGTGCGCACCTCCTTCCAGGGCCGGCACGCGCTCATCGTGGTGCGCGGCTACCACTACAAGGAGGACCTCGCGATGCTGCGCCCCTACATCCGCGAGCACCGTC
>DHCFD07801__coassemble_1291_pt1 | contig 20170 bp, 19 predicted proteins | sample DHCFD07801__metabat2_low_PE_026 | metagenome-assembled genome bin DHCFD07801 | reverse complement strand
GTGCGGTAGGCGGCCTTCGACGTGAGGGCGAGCGCCCCCATCGTCCGGCCGTGGAAGGACCCCTCGACCGCGACGACCTTCGTCCGACCCGTCCGGCGGGTGATCTTGAGCGCGGCCTCGTTCGCCTCCGCACCCGAGTTCGAGAAGTAGACGCTCGAACCCTCCGGTGCGCCGGCAAGGTCCAGCACGCGCTCCGCGAGGGCGATCTGCGGGGGCGAGGCGAAGTAGTTCGATATGTGGCCCAGCGTCCCCACCTGTGCGGTGAGCGCCTCGACGATCGCCGGGTGCGCATGTCCCAGGGAGTTGACGGCGATGCCCGCCAGCAGGTCCGTGTACCGCTTGCCGGTCTCGTCCCACACGTGGACGCCCTCACCGCGCACCAGCAGCCGCTGCGGGCGGCCCAGTGCGGGCAGGATCGACGCGGAGTGGTGCGTTCGCCAGTCGCCGTCCGGCACCGGGACCCCCGATCCCGCCGGCCCGGCCGTCACGGCTCCGCCGTCCGTCGTGCTGCTCATGCGAGTCCTCCCCTCGTCCTCTCGAGCGCCTCCGGATCCGCGCTCACCATCGTCCCGATCCCCTCCGTCGTGAAGACCTCCAGGAGGATCGAGTGCGCGACTCGGCCGTCGACGATGTGGGCGTGGCCCACCCCGGCCTCGACGGCCTCGAGCGCGGCGGTCATCTTGGGGACCATCCCCGAGTCCAGACGGGGCAGCAGCTCCCGCAGCTCGTCGGTCGAGATCTGCGAGATGAGGCTGTCCGTGTCCGGCCAGTTCCGGTAGAGACCGGCGACGTCCGTCAGCATCATGAGCTTGTCCGCGCGCATGTGCCGGGCGATCGCCGCCGCCGCCAGGTCCGCGTTCACGTTGAGCGGTCGACCGGGCTCGCCGCCCGCCTCCGCCGCGATCGAGCAGATGACGGGCACCCGACCGGCGTCCAGCAGCTCGTGGATGAGGTCCGTGGACACGGACGCGACAGTGCCCACGCGGCCCAGATCGACGCGTTCGTCGCCCACGACGACGGTGGCGGGCCGCGCCAGCAGGAGATCGCCGTCCTCGCCGGAGAGGCCCACCGCCGCGCTGCCGTTCTGGTTGATGCGGGCGACGATGTCCCGGTTGACGTCGCCGGCCAGCACCATCCGGGCCACGTGCGCCGCCTCTTCACTGGTGACGCGCTGGCCCGCACGGAACTCGCTGCTGATCCCCAGCCGGTCGAGCATCGTCGAGATCTGCGGCCCGCCGCCGTGGACGACGATGGGGCGGATGCCCGCGAAGCGGAGGAACGCGATGTCGTCCGCGAACGCCTGCTGGAGCTCCGGGCTCACCATCGCGTTCCCGCCGTACTTGATGACGACGGTCGCGCCCGCGAACGTCTTGATCCAGGGCAGCGCCTCCGTGAGGACGTCCGCCTTCGCCTGCGCCTGCGCCAGCCGCTGGGCCGGTGTCGTGATGGGGTCTGCTCTGCTCATGTCGAGTATGCGCTGTTCTCTTCGACGTAGTCGTGGGTGAGGTCGGAGGTCCAGACGGTCGCGGATTCCGGACCGGATTTCAGGTCGATCTCGACGGTCACCTCGCGGGTGAAGACGACGGACTCGGGGTCGTCGTCCGGGGTCGAGTCCGTGCAGACCCGCACCCCGTTGATCGTCACGTCGATGCGGGCGGGATCGAAGGTCGCGTCGGTCGTCCCGACCTGCGCGACGACGCGGCCCCAGTTGGGGTCCTCGCCGAAGATCGCGGCCTTGAAGAGGTTCGAGCGGGCGACGGATCGGCTGACAGCGACGGCCTCCGCGACGCTCGCCGCTCCCGAGGTCGTGATCGCGATGTCGTGGTGCGCACCCTCCGCGTCCACATGGAGCTGCCGCATGAGGTCGAGGCACGCGTCCGTGAGGAGCTCCGTGAAGGACCCCTCGTCCGGCGTCGCGCCGGAGGCGCCCGAAGCCATGAGGATGACCGTGTCGTTCGTCGACATGCAGCCGTCCGTGTCGAGGCGGTCGAACGACTGCGCGGTCGCCGTGCGCAGCGCGCGGTCCAGCACCGCGGCCGGCAGGTCCGCGTCCGTCGTGAGGACGACGAGCATCGTCGCGAGACCGGGGGCCAGCATGCCAGCGCCCTTCGCCATGCCGCCCATGCGGTATTCGCCGGGGGCGCCGGCCGCACCGTCGACCTGCGCGGTGCGCTCGATCGTCTTGGGCACGGTGTCGGTCGTCATGATGGCCTCGGCGGAGTCCTGCCCGTGCCGGGGCTCGGAGCCCGCAGCCGTGACGAGGTCCGGCAGGCCGCCCAGGATCCGATCCCGGAAGTCCTGGCCGCCCACCCCGATGAGGCCGGTCGAGCAGATGAGGACGTCCTGCGCGGACACGTCGAGCAGTTCGCCGGCCCGCTCGGCGGTCATGTGGGACGTCTGGAAGCCGAAGCTGCCGGTGTAGCAGTTCGCGCCGCCGGAGTTGAGCACGACGGCGCGGGCGCGGCCGTCCGCACCGGCGGTCTCCGACCAGAGGACGGGGTTCGCCTTGCAGCGGTTCGACGTGTAGACGGCGGCGACCGCGTCGGACGGTCCGTCGTTCACGACGAGGGTGAGGTCGGGCCTGCCGGAGGGCTTGAGGCCCACGGCGCTCCCTGCGGCGCGGAAGCCGGACGGGTGGGTGATCGTCATGGTGCGACTCCATTCACGGGGAGGGCGAGCGCCTCGTCGAGGCCCAGGGCGAGGTGCGCGGACTGCAGGGCCTGACCCGCGGTGCCGCGGACCAGGTTGTCGAGGGCCACCGTCACGAGGACGGTCCCGGCCCGGGCATCGAGCGCCCACTGGATCTGCGCGGTGTTCGAGCCGGTGACGGACGACGTGCGCGGCCACCGGCCCTGCGGCAGGGCAGTCACGAACGGTTCGTCCGCGTAAGCGGACGCGAAGGCCTCTGCTGCACGCTCTGCAGCCTCGTCCGGGCTCACACCGGGCACCAGGGGCGCGGAGAGGGTCGCGTGGATGCCGCGGACGACGGGGACGAGCGTGGGGGTGAAGGAGATTCTCACGGCGCCGTCGTGCTGCCGGCCCGGGTCGACGCCCAGCACTCCGGCGAGGTTCTGCTCGATCTCCGGGACGTGCCGGTGCGTTCCCGCCTGCCCGTACGAGCTCACGTCGGAGAGGATCTCACCGGCCAGCAGGTGGGGCTTGAGCGCCTTCCCCGCGCCGGAGACCCCGTTGGCCAGTGCCGCGGTGAGTCGGGTCGGGTCGACGAACCCGGCGGCGAGGAGCGGCTGGAGACCCAGAGTCACGGCGGTGACGTTGCAGCCGGGGACGGCGATCCGCGTCGCCTCACGGAGAGCCTCGCGCTGCTTCGTCCCGTCCGCGCGCAGGAGCTCCGGGAGTCCATAGGTCCACGTGCCGGGGTGCTCGCCGCCGTAGAACTCCGTCCACGCCGACACGTCCTGCAGCCGGTGGTCGGCGGCGAGGTCGAGGATGAGGGTCCCGGGGCTCGTCTGCTCGAGCTCCGCGGCGATCGCCCCAGAGGCGCCGTGCGGCAGCGCGAGGACGACGACGTCGTGACCCGCGAGCTCCTGCGCGGTCGAGGGGACGATGACCCGGTCCGCGTACGCCGCGAGGTGGGGCTGGTGCTGACCCAGCGCGTCGCCCGCCGTCGAATGGCCCGCGACCGTCGTGACGCGAAGGCGCGGGTGCCCGGCCAGCAGGCGGAGGAGCTCACCGCCCGCGTACCCGGTGGCACCGGAGACCGCCACAGTGTATTCACTCATGCGAATAATCATACACCCTGTTGTCTGGCACGGGTGCACCGCGCGTCCGACTGCCGAACGCTCTCGTGCCGCAGCGCGGCTGCGCGTTAGTGTCGTGCTGTCAGCGTAGACCCGAACCGGCGCGGCGACCGCGCGGAGATGAGGCGGACCATGGTGGAAGCATTCGGAGTGAGGGCCCTGGAGGCCGGAGGACCCGAGGTCCTCGAGTACGGACCGATCGACGTCGCGGAGCCGGGCGAGGGCGAGATCCTCGTCGAGGTGCACGCCGCGGGCATCAACTTCATCGACACGTACCGCCGCTCCGGTGTGTACCCCATGGACTACCCCCACACCGTGGGCGTCGAGGGCGCCGGCGTCGTGACCGCCGTGGGCGAGGGCGTCACCCTCTGGAGTGAGGGCGATCGCGTCGCCTGGCACGATGCGCCGGGCTCGTACGCGACGCATGCGATCGTCCGTGCCGACGTGGCGATGCGGGTGCCGGAGGGCGTCGACTTCGCCGCCGCCGCGGCGATCCCGCTCCAGGGCCTCACCGCCCAGTACCTCGTGACCGACTCGCACCGGATCGTGCCGGGTCAGACGGCCCTCGTCCACGCGGCCGCCGGCGGCGTGGGCCTCCTGCTCATCCAGCTCATCAAGCACCTGGGCGGACGGGTCATCGGCACCGTGTCGACGGAGGAGAAGGCGCAGCTGGCCCGCGACGCCGGTGCGGACGAGGTGTTCCTCTACGGCGAGGGCGTCGACGTCGCGCAGCAGGTCCTCGGCCTCACGGACGGCCGCGGCGTCGACGTCGCGTACGACGGAGTCGGCAAGGACACCTTCGATGCGTCGCTGCGGGCGACCGCGGTGCGCGGCTCGCTCGTCCTCTTCGGCGGCGCGTCCGGACAGGTGCCGCCGTTCGACATCCAGCGCCTCAACGGCGAGGGCGGGATCTTCCTGTCGCGACCGTCGCTGGCCTGGTTCGTCCGCACCCCGGAGGAGCTGGCCGAGCGCTCGGCCATGCTCTTCGAGGGCCTGCAGGCCGGCTGGCTGGACTTCCGCGTGGGGCAGTCGTTCCCGCTCGCGGACGCCGCCGAGGCCCACCGCGCCCTCGAGGGACGCCGCACCACCGGCAAGGTCGTCCTGACCGTCTGAACGGCTCTTCGCCGACCACACTCGCGGCACCTCCGCACGAGGTGACCGCCTCACTCCCGCACGCGCGCCCCTCGCCTCACGGCGGTGGGGCGCGCGGCGTCTCCCGATTGTTGCGTTCTGTGACACGGGACGTCCCGGTGCGGTCGGGCCCCGTCCACACTGTGGACGGTCGCCGGAGATCCCGGCCCGCACACCACACGAGGACACCCCCTTGATCGAACTGAGAGAGCTCCGGAAGGAGTTCGCGGGAGTCACCGCCCTGGACGGCATCTCCCTGTCCGTGCCCGCCGGCGGAATCCACGGGATCGTGGGCCGCTCCGGCGCCGGCAAATCGACCCTCATCCGCTGCCTCACCGGGCTGGAGCCCGTCACGGGAGGGAGCGCGCTCATCGACGGGCTCGACATCACGCAGCTGCGCGGATCCGAGCTGCGCGAGTCCCGCCGCGCGATCGGCATGGTCTTCCAGCACGCGAACCTGCTGGACTCCCGCACCGCCCTGGCGAATGTCGAGCACCCCCTCCAGGTCGCGGACGTGCCGCGCGCGCACCGCCGAGCCCGCGCGCTGGAGCTGCTGGACATCGTGGGGCTGTCGGATCGCGCCGGCAATCACCCCGCGCAGCTGTCCGGCGGGCAGCAGCAGCGCGTGGGCATCGCCCGCGCCCTGGCGGCCGAGCCCAAGGTCCTCCTGTGCGACGAGCCCACGAGCGCTCTCGACACGCAGACGACCGGGCAGATCCTCTCCCTCATCTCCTCCCTGCGCGACCGGCTGGGCATCACCGTCCTCATCATCACCCACGAGATGTCCGTGGTCCGTGAGATCTGCGATTCCGCGACCCTGCTGGAGAACGGTGCCATCACCCAGACCGGATCGCTCCAGGAGATCCTGTCCTCGCCCGGCACCCCGCTGGCGAAAGACCTCGTCCCCCTGCCGCCGCTGGACGACGGTTCGGCCGACCGCGCGCTGGAGGTGACGCTCGCGGGCTCCTCGCTGGCGGACGTGTTCGCGCTGGCCCGGGAGGCGGAGGCTCCCGTCGTCCAGGTGGAGTCCGGCACCCTCGAGACGATCGACGGCGTGCCGGTGGGCAGGCTCCGCCTGCTGTGCGACGACGCCTCCGCCCGAGCGGCGCTGGGCGACGCTCTGCGCGCGGGCGGCTTCCACGTCGAGGAGGCCGCATGACCTCCGAACGACCCACCTGGCTCGACAATCCCGCCATACGCGTGGAGCTGTGGCCCGCGCTGGGCGACACCCTGCTCATGACGCTCTTCGCGACACTCTTCGCGATCGTCGTGGGTCTGCCCCTGGGCATCTGGCTGTACATGACGGCGAAGGGATCACTGGCGGCGAACACCGTCGTCCACCGGATCGTCTCCGCCGTCGTGGATCTGGGCCGGTCGATCCCGTTCATCATCCTCATGATCGCCCTCATCCCGTTCGCCCGCTTCATCACGGACTCGGCGCTGGGCTGGCAGGCCGCGGTCGTCTCGCTCACCATCAGTGCGATCCCGTTCTACGCACGGCTCGTCGAGGCCGCGCTGCGCGAGGTGTCGGCCGGGAAGGTCGAGGCCGTCCAGATGATGGGCGCGAACCGGTGGCAGCTCATCCGCCAGGTGCTCGTCCCGGAGGCGCTGCCCGGACTGGTGTCCGGCGCGACCGTCACCTCCGTCGCCCTCGTGGGATACACCGCGATGGCCGGTGCCGTGGGCGGCGGCGGACTGGGCGCCCTGGCGATCTCGTACGGCTACCAGCGGTACCAGACGGACACGATGATCGCCTGCATCGTCCTGCTCGTCGCGTGCGTCGCACTCATCCAGCTGCTGGGCGACCTGCTCGCCCGCGCGGTCGATCACCGCGCGTGATCACCGCCCCTCTTCCACCCCTCACCCCAAGGAGAACCATGCGCAAGACCCTCACCCTCGCAGCCGCCGTCGCGGCGACCGCCCTGTCCCTGAGCGCCTGCGGCGCCGGCGGCGGGGACGAGCAGACCGTCGGCACCGAGGCGGACGGCGTCACGACCCTGACGGTGGGCGTCTCCCCCGTCCCCCACGGCGACATCCTCCGCTTCGTCGACGAGAACCTCGCCGCGGACGCCGGTCTCGACCTGGAGATCAAGGAGTTCACGGACTACACGGCGCCCAACAAGGCGCTGGTCGACGGCGACCTGGACGCGAACTACTTCCAGCACCTCCCCTACTTCGAGACCGAGGTCGAGGGCCAGGGCTACGAGCTGGCGCACTTCGAGGGCGTCCACATCGAGCCGTTCGCCCTGTACTCGGAGACGCTCACGAGCGTCGAGGACCTGCCGGACGGCGCGACGATCGGCATCAACAACGATCCCTCCAACCAGGGCCGCGCGCTCGATCTGCTGGCTCAGGCGGGCGTGATCGGCCTGGCCGACGGCGCGGACGCCGTCACCGCGACGATCCACGACGTCGCGGACAACCCGAAGAACCTCGAGTTCGTCGAGGCCGACGCCGCGCAGCTGGCGCGCACGCTGGCGGACGTCGACGCATCCGTCATCAACGGCAACAACGCGCTGGAGGCCGGTCTGTCCCCCACCGAGGACAGCATCCTCGTCGAGGACGGCGAGGGCAACCCGTACGCGAACTTCCTGGCGGTGCGCGCGGGCGACGAGACGAATGAGGCGATCGTCGAACTGGACGGGCTGCTCCACTCGGAGGAGGTCCGCCAGTACATCGAGGACACGTGGACGGACGGCGCGGTGCTGCCCGCCTTCTGACCGTCGCAGCACAACCGGCAGGGCCCCGGTCCGCAGAAAGCGGACCGGGGCCCTGCCCGTCCCGGCTTCCGGACGGGCTACGGCTAGTCCGCCGTCACGAGGCCGTCCGCCCGCCGGTCGCGCAGTGCGGGCGCCAGCACGATCGCGGCGAGGACCATACCTCCCAGCAGCACCCACGCGCCGAAGTACGTGAAGATCGTGAAGCCCGGTGTGAGGGGCGGTCCGAAGTCGAACGCCATCATGATGACGCCGGCCAGCACCAGAGCGGTCGCGAGGACGACCTGGATCAGTTGGTCGACCACGGTCCGCACGAGGGTGCGGATGAGGTCGATGTTGAGGCCGCTCGTGCCGATGTCGAGCGTCCCGTCCTGCAGGTGCTTGACGACGCGGGAGAGTTCGACCGGGAAGTTCGCGACGACCGGTCCCGTCGCGTTCGCGTACAGCATCGTCCGCCGCACGGCATCCTGCAGACTGCGGGAGTCCGCCAGCAGCTCCCGACCGTGCTTCCGCACCAGTCCCAGGAGATCGCTGGAGGGGTCAAGCCTCCGCAGGCTGTCCTCGAGGGTCGTGATCGCCCGGAACGCCTGCGCGACGGCGGTGGGCATCGTGAAGCCGTGGTCGAGGATGAAGGACAGCAGTTCGCTGAAGAATCCCGAGGCCGCGCCCCCGTCCGAGCCCGCGGCGGCCGAGGACACCCCGCCGTCGTACTTGAGCATGATCTGTCCGACCTCGCGCTGCACGTGCCGCAGGTCCATCCCCGGTTGCATCCCGAAGAGGTCGATGACCGCGTTGGTGGCGGCGAGTGAGTTCTGCTGCTCGAACGCGAGCAGGAGCTGGAGGACGTCGTGGCGGTCGCGGGAGTCCAGTCGTCCCACTGCGCCGAAGTCGATGAGTCCGATCCGCGCGGCGTCCGAGATCATGATGTTGCCGGCGTGCAGGTCCGCGTGGAAGACCCCGGCCTCGAGCATCTGCCGGGCGACGACGACGAAGAGCTGCTCCGCCATCTCGCGCCGCGCGATGGTCGACAGTCCGCCCAGCACCTCCTCCCCGCGCGACAGCGGCCGCCCGGGCATGCGCTCCATGACGATGACCTGGCGGCCGGACAGCTCCTCGTGGACGGTGGGGATCCGCACCTGCGACTGGGGCCGCGACTCGAGCTCCTGGCGCATCGCGACGGTCTGGCGGATCTCGCCCCGGTAGTCGAGCTCCTCCGCGAGGGAGTCGAGGAAGCCGCGGACGATCCCGGTGAGGCCGATGCTGCGGGCCCACGATGCGGTCCGCTCGAACCGCTCCGCCAGGACCATGAGGATGTCGGAATCCGCACGCACCTGCCGACGGAGGTTGGGGCGCTGGACCTTGACGACGACTTCCTCGCCGGAGTGGAGCACGGCGCGGTGCACCTGTGCGACGGAGGCCGCGGCGAGGGGCTTCTCATCGAACTCCCGGCAGACCTCGTCGATCGTGGCCCCCCACGTGCTCTCGAGCACCGGGCGCACCTGTGCGAGCGGCACCGGGGGCACCTCGGACTGGAGCGCGGAGAGCTCCTCCACGAACTCCGACGGGATCATGTCCGCTCGGGTGGCGACGAACTGTCCCAGTTTCACGAAGGTGACGCCGGCCGCCGCGAGCGCCTGCCCGGTCGTGTGCGCGACCTCGCGCATCGACACGGTCACGCGGAGACTCGAGGGGATGCGCGGACGCAGGTAGCGGCGCAGTCCGTAGCGGATGAGGAGGTTCTGGATCTCGCCCACGCGGCGGACGCGCCGGTACCACGTGGGCAGACGCGCGGCGGTCCGCGCGGCCTGCGAGAACGAGCCGGACGGCAGCACCAGCTCGATCGCGAGCATGACGTAGAGCTGGATCCCGATGAACCACCCGAAGATGAGCAGGAAGACCATCACGGCGGGGAAGCTCATGTCCAGGAACGGCACGGGTCCGCGCTGGACGATCGAGAGCATCTCGAAGGCCTGCAGCGACACGGGCCAGACGGAGAGGCCCATGACGATGGAGACGAGGGTGTTCCTCAGTGCGCCCGTGCCCACGGAGATGAGACGGCGGACGAGCACCCCGACGATGAGCGCGTTGGCGAGGCCCAGCACGATCGTCCAGACGATGTCCACGGGTCTCCTCTCCTCCGAAGGGGTGCGCGCAGGGGCGCGGCAAGACTAGCGCATGCGCAGGTCGAGTGTCCGGTAATCGTCGCCCAGCTCGCCTGCGACCAGCTCCGGCTGGGACCGGGCGAGCGATTCCGGCGTGTCGACGCCGGCCCGGACGTACCGGCCCGTCCACCCGTCCAGCCCGCCGGAGGCCAAGGCCACGGCCAGGTCCGCCACGAGCTGCGGATCGGTCCAGTCGTCCGCCGTCCGGTGGTCGTGGATGGGCATGGACCGGGTCATGTCCGAGTCGACGACCCCGGGTGACATCTCGAAGACGCGCAGACCGCGGTCGTGACCGTACTCGACGAGCGACTGGGCGATCCGGAACAGCCCGGTCTTCGAGGCGGCGTACACCGCGTGCGGAGGCGTGCCGTGCGCGCCGGACCCGGAGTTGAGGTCGATGATCCGCACGGGCGCGCCGGTGTCCTCCGCCGCGGTCAGCAGCTGCGGCAGCAGGGCGTGGAGCACCCGGATGACGCCGGTCAGATTCGTGTCGACCACGCGTGCCAGGTCCTCCGGGTCCGCCTCCCAGAGGGGGCCCTCGGACGCTTCGACGAGTCCCGCGTTGTTCACGAGCGTGCGCAGCGGGGTCCCCCACTGCTCCGCCGTGCCCGCCACGGTGTCCGCGAAGGTCGCGACGGACGCGGCGTCCGTCACGTCGAGGACGGTGCCCGCCACTCGGACCGATCCTGCGCCCGCGCCAGCGCCAGCGGTCAGCTCGTCCGTGACCCGCTGCGCGGCCGCCTGCGCGGAGGCCTCACTGCGGCCGGTCAGCAGGACGGGGTGGCCGGCCGCGGCGAGCCCCTGGGCCAGCTCCCGACCGATCCCGCGCGTGCCGCCGGTCACGACCGCCAGGCCGGTCGCGGGGTCCACCCGGGAGGCGTCACTCCCGGTGGACGTCGCCTGAGTTCCCACTGACTCCGTCACGAACGGACCTCCGCCCCGTGCGCCGCGGCGGCCGCGGCCGTCGCCGCCTCGCGGAGCGCGGACGCCTCGTCCGCGGTGAGCGTGCGGTCCGCGGCGCGGAAGGTCATCCGAAGCGCGACCGACTTCCGCCCCTCGGGGACCTGATCGCCGGTGTACACGTCGAACACCTCGAGCAGCTCCAGCTGGTCGCCGGCGGCGTTCCGGAGCGTGTCCATGAGGGTGCCGGCGGGCAGGTCCGCGTCGACGACGAGCGCGACGTCCTGGCGCGAGACCGGGTAGGTCGACAGCGCACCGGACCAGGTCCGGGTGTCCTCCTGGGCCAGCAGCGCATCGAGGTCGATCTCGAACGCGACCGTGCGCGCCGGCAGCCCCAGGTTCTCGCAGACCTTGGGGTGCAGCTCGCCCGCGTGGCCCAGCACGGACCCGTCGGGCAGCACGAAGCGCGCGCACCGACCGGGGTGCCAGGGGGCGTGGGCCGCGGCCTCCGCCCGCACCGTCCGCCCGTTCCCGGTCACGATCCGATGGACGAGGTCGAGGACGTCCCGGGCGTCCGCACGGCGTCCGCCGCCGTCGACACCGGGCAGCACCGTGTGTCCGGCGAGGACGCCGGCGACGTGGAACGGCTGGGCGGGGACCGAACGGGTCACCGCCGCCAGCTCGTCGTCCGTGGGATGGTGGCCGGGCGCGAAGCGGGCGCCGGGTGCGTCCGTGGGCCGACCGCCCACGGTCACGAGGCCCGCCTCGAAGACGGCCACGTCCTTGAACCCGCGTCCCGTGTTGCGCACGACCGCGTCCAGCAGCGTGCTGAGCAGGTGGGAGCGCATGAGGGGACGGTCCTCGCCCAGCGGGTTCGCCAGCCGCACCAGATCCCGGCGGGGATCATCAGCCGGCAGCAGCAGCGCATCCGCACGGGCGTCCGAGGTGAAGGGATACGTGAGCACCTCGGTGAGTCCCCGGTCCGCCAGCAGGTTCGACACCCGCCGGCGCGCTCGCTGTGCGATCGTGAGCCCGGACCCGCCGGGCGCCTGCGGCTCCACGGACGGGATCTGGTCGTAGCCGCCGGCGCGCACGATCTCCTCGACGAGGTCCACGTCCGAGACCAGGTCCGGACGCCACGACGGCACCGTCACCCGCAGGAGTGGTCCGGTCTCCGCAGACCCGTCCACGACCTCGGCGAGTTCTACGCCCACGGCGGCCAGCAGCGGGACGATGCGGTCGACCGGGTAGTCGACGCCCACCCGCTGGGCGGGCAGCCCGACCGGCAGGTCCACGACGTGCGGAGCCGGTGCCTCACCCTCCACCGTCGCATCCGTGCTGAGCGTCCCGCCGGCCAGCTCGACCAGGAGGTCCGCCGCACGACGGGCCGCGGCCGGGCCCAGCTGCGGGTCGACGCCGCGTTCGAAGCGCCGCGCGGCCTCGCTGGGCAGCTTGTGACGCCGGGCCGTGCGGGCGATCGAGACGGGATCGAAGTGCGCGGCCTCGAGGACGACGTCGCGGGTCTGCTCCGTCACCTCGAGCGCGGCGGAACCCATGACCCCGGCGAGGCCGATGATGCGGGAGGCCGGACCCGCCTCCCCCGCATCGGTGATGAGGAGGTCCTCCGGATCGAGCGTGCGGGTCACATCGTCCAAGGTCACCAATGTCTCGCCGGCGCGGGCCCGGCGCACCGTGATGGGACCCGCCAGCTTCTGGGCGTCGTACGCATGCAGCGGCTGGCCCAGTTCCAGCATGACGTAGTTGGTGACGTCGACCGTCAGACTGATGGGTCGCATGCCGGCCTCGAGGAGGCGACGCGCCATCCAGAACGGAGTCCGGACCGTCGGATCGATGCCCGTGACGGTGAGCGCGGTGAAGCGCGTGCAGCCGGGACGACCGTCCAGCGGCGCCTCGTCCGCGAGCTCGACCGGGAACCCGTTCTCCGTGGGCGCATCCGTCGCGATGTCCGCGGGGTCCGCGAAGATCTGGCCTTTGAGCATCGCGAACTCGCGGGCGATGCCGCGCATGCTCAGCTGGTAGCCGCGGTCCGGTGTGACGTTGACGTCGAGGGTGACGCGGTCCAGCCCCAGCAGTGCGATCGCATCCTGCCCCGGCTCACCGGTGAGGCCCAGGGTCGAGAGGACGATGATCCCGTCGTGGTCCTCGCCCAGGCCCAGCTCGCGCTGCGAGCAGATCATGCCGTCGGACACGTGGCCGTACGTCTTCCGTGCCGCGATGGCGAAGTCGCCCGGCAGCACCGCACCCGGGAGCGCCGCGACGACGAGGTCGCCGGGACCGAAGTTGTGGGCGCCGCAGACGATGCCGCGCGGCTCCGCCTCCCCCACGTCGACGGTGCACCAGTTGACGGTCTTGCCGTTCGAGTGCTCCTCCGGCTCCGCGGTGAGCACCCGACCCACGACGAGGGGACCGGTCACCTGCGGACCGATGTACTCCTCCTCCTCGAGGCCGATGCCCGCGAACTCCGCGGCGAGGACGTGCGCATCGTCGACCGCGGACAGGTCGACGAGCTGGGACAGCCATTCGAGTGGGACGCGCATCAGGCGTTCACCCCGAATCGTGCGGAGAAGCGGAGGTCGCCCTCCACCATGTCATGCATGTCGTTGATGCCCTCCCTGAGCATGAGCGTCCGCTCGATGCCCATTCCGAATGCGAAACCCTGGAACTCGTCCGGATCGACGCCCGCGGCGCGGAGCACGTTGGGGTGGACCATGCCGCAGCCGCCCCACTCGATCCAGCCGGGACCGCCCACCTTCTGCGGGAACCAGAAGTCCATCTCCGCACTGGGCTCCGTGAACGGGAAGAAGGAGGGGCGCAGCCGCGTGCGCGACTCCGGTCCGAACATCGCCCGCGCGAAGGCGTCGAGCGTGCCCTTGAGGTGGGCCATCGTGAGGCCCCGGTCGATCGCGATGCCCTCGACCTGGTGGAACACCGGGGTGTGGGTGGCGTCGAGCTCGTCCGTGCGGAACACCTTGCCGGGGCACACGACGTAGAGCGGCACGCCCCGCTCCAGCAGGCTGCGGGACTGCACGGGGGACGTGTGCGTGCGCAGCACCAGGCCCGCCTCCGGCGGATCCACGAAGAACGTGTCCTGCATCTGGCGCGCGGGGTGGTCCGGGCCGAAGTTGAGCGCGTCGAAGTTGAACCACTCCGCCTCGATCTCCGGGCCCTCCGCGACCTCCCAGCCGTGGCCCACGAAGTGGTCGGCGATCTGCTCCTGCAGCAGCTGGAGCGGGTGCCGGGCACCCTGCGGCGTCCGCTGCGCGGGCAGCGTCACGTCGATGGCCTCCTCGACCAGCACCTGCTGCTCCCGCAGCTCCTCCAGCTGCGCCTGCCGCTCCGCCAGGGCGCGGGACACCCGACCCCGCGACTGGCCCACCAGCTTGCCCGCGGTCGCCTTGTCCGCCTTGTCGAGGCCGCCGATCGCCCGGTTGGCCAGCGCCAGCGGCGAACGGTCGCCCGTGTGCGCGATCTTGACGGCCTTGAGGGCCTCGAGGTCCGCGGCCGCGCCGATGGCGCTGAGCGCGGAGTCGACGGCGGCGGACACCGCCGCCTCGTCACGGGGGTCGATCGGCGTCGGATCGACGGCAGTGGACTCAGACATCGTCCTTCTCTCGTGGTGGTGGGCGGATCCCCACGCGTGGGACCGTGGCGCGACTGCGGGCGCCGCGCTCAGTCTAACGCCGGTGCGAGCACCCGAAGGTGCGGGTCAGGCCTGCAGCGTACGGGCCGATTCGTAGATGCAGATGCTGGCGGCCGAGGCGAGGTTGAGGCTCTCCGCACGGCCGTACAGCGGGATCGCGACGGCTCCGTCGCACAGGGTGCGGTCCTCCTCCGGCAGGCCCCACGCCTCGTTGCCCAGCACCCAGGCGGTGGGTGCGGACAGGTCGAGGCCCGTGTCCCAGGGCCGGTGCAGGTCGTGCGCGGGCGGGTGCGCGTCCGCGGCGAGCACCTGCAGCCCCCGCGCACGGGCCAGCTCCGCGACCTCCGGCAGGCCCACTCCCGTGACGACGGGGATGTGGAAGAGCGATCCGGCCGTCGACCGCACGGTCTTCGGGTTGTAGACGTCGACGCTCGAGGACGTGACGATGACGGCGTCCGCGCCGGCGGCGTCCGCGACCCGCAGCACCGTTCCCGCGTTCCCCGGATCGCGGACCTGCGACAGGACCACCAGCAGTCGCGCCTCCCGGTCGACGACCTCGGTGAGGGGCACGTCCAGGTGCTCGACGACGGCGACGATGCCCTGGGAGGCGACGGTGTCCGTCAGCAGGGCCACGACCTCGGGCGCGGCCTGCCGGATCCGCACACCGGCGGCGGCCGCGGCCTCGAGGATGTCCGGATGGCGCTCTGCGGCCTGGGCCGTCGCCCACGCATCGACGACCGCGCCGTCCGCACGTGGGGCGGACTCGCCGTCCGCACCCCCGCGACCGGGCAGGGTCACCGCCGCCGGAGAGCGCTCGCCGTGCCGCACCAGTGCCTCGCGCACCGCCTGCGGGCCCTCCACGATGAAGCGGCGGGCCTTCGTCCGCCACGTGCGCTTCGCGAGCTTCGCGGCCTCCTTGATCCGCGGCGAGTCGGGGCGCGTGACGACGGGACCGGTGAGGCCGGGATGCAGATCCATGCGCTCAAGCCTACCCACGCGCCGGCGGGCCGGGACATGACGACGGCGGGGCCGGTCGATCCGCGTACGGATCGTCCGGCCCCGCCGTCAGGGGTCGATCAGGGTGCAGCTCAGGCTGCGGAAGTCTTGGGTGCGTTCACGTCCGAGGGGAGCGCGTCCTTCGCGACCTTGACGAGCGTTGCGAACGTCGCCTGGTCGTTGACGGCCAGCTCGGCCAGCATGCGGCGATCGACCTCGACGCCTGCGGCCTTGAGACCCTGGATGAAGCGGTTGTAGGTCATGCCGTTCGCGCGAGCGCCGGCGTTGATGCGCTGGATCCAGAGACGACGGAAGTCGCCCTTCCGCGCACGACGGTCGCGGTAGCTGTAGACCAGCGAGTGGATGACCTGTTCGTTGGCCTTGCGGTACAGGCGCGAACGCTGTCCGCGGTAGCCGCTCGCCCGGTCCAGAACGACCCGGCGCTTCTTCTTGGCGTTGACCGCCCTCTTCACACGTGCCACGTGTACTCCTTGTGGATATGGCCGCGGTGGCGCGGCCCTGGTGCGGCGGCATCACGGTGCCCGTCGGGCTGCCCGGTGATGCGGCCTCGAATGTCTGCTGTCCGGTTGATCAGCGCTTGCCGAGGAGCTTGAGGCCCTTGGCCCGGTCGCCCCCCGTCAGCACCTGGTCCATCGAGATCCGGCGCTTGCGGCGCGAGGACTTGTGCTCGGCGAGGTGGCGCTTGTTGACGCCCTCGCGCATGACCTTGCCGCTGCCCGTGAGGCGCAGACGCTTCTTGGCGCCGCTGTGAGTCTTCTGCTTCGGCATGGTGCCGTTCTCCTTACATCGTGTCGTCAGGCGGGGCGGGTCAGGAACCCTGCTCGGAGCGCTGCTCCTCGCGGACCTGGGCCTTCGCCTGTGCTTCGCGGTCGCGGCGGGACTTGACCTCCGCACGCGAGCCCTTCGATCCGGCGGACGCTTCGCGCGACTCCGCCTTCGCGTCGGCCTTGGACTTCGTGGGTGCGATGACCATGACCATATTGCGGCCATCGACCCGGGGTGCCGACTCAACCGTGCCCAGTTCGGACACGTCCTCCGCGAGTCGATTGAGGAGGCGCACGCCCATCTCCGGTCGCGACTGCTCGCGACCGCGGAACATGATCATGACCTTGACCTTGTCCCCGCCCGTGAGGAACCGCGTGACGTGGCCCTTCTTGGTCTCGTAGTCGTGCTCATCGATCTTGAGCCGGAACCGGATCTCCTTGAGAGCCGTGTTGGCCTGGTTCTTGCGGGCTTCGCGCGCCTTCTGCGCCGACTCGTACTTGAACTTGCCGAAGTCCATGAGCTTGGCGACGGGGGGCTTGGCCTGCGGTGCCACCTCGACGAGATCGAGGTCCGCTTCACGGGCGAGGTCAAGGGCCTTGCGCATTGCGACGATGCCCACCTGCTCCCCGTTGGGTCCGACGAGGCGGACTTCCGGGACCCGGATCTTGTCGTTGATACGTGGCTCGCTGATGTGCTGCTCCTTCTCGACTGAAGATGTTCTGCGGCGGTCGAGAACGGAAGAAGGCCCCGACTGCCGATGCAGAGGGGCCTTGGAAACTCCGCAGTGGACGACCGACCGGGGGTCGACCGTCACTGCTCGATGCGACCGGTGGGATCGCATCGAAAGGTACCCGATCGCCATGAGCGATCCAGGTGGGAGCTCGAAGCCCCTCTTCGCACGCATCCGATCATACGCGACTTCCCCCAGAAGTGCACATCAGCGGTGTGGGAGACTGGAGAGCATGAGCCAGACGCATTCCTTCAGCTTCGATCCCGACGCCGCGGCGTCCACTTCGCCTGCCGCGCAGGACGACACGACCGCGCAGGCGGTCCGCGACATCTCCGAGGTGCCGGCCGTCGAGGTCATCTCGACCGCCGCGATCCACCTCATGAGCGCCGCCGCGGTCAAGCTGGGCCTCAGCGAGGACACGGACTCGGAACGGGCGGAGGATCTCATCGATCTGGACGAGGCGCGGAAGCTCATCACGGCGCTGGCGGGTCTCATCACGGCCGGCGCGCCGGAGGTGGGCGACCAGCACGCGCGCCCGCTGCGCGATGGGCTGCGGTCCCTCCAGCTCGCCTTCCGCGAGGCCTCCACGGTCCCCGACGAGCCCGGCAAGGGGCCCGGGGAGAAGTACACCGGTCCGGTCCGCTGAGCAGCGGGCCGGACGGGCCGCACCACGGGCCTGAGGTCCGCGTCGCGGTCCGTCAGCCCTGCGTGAAGGTGAGCGCCAGCGAGTCGATCCGCTCGACCAGCGGCGCACTGGCGGCCAGGGCGTCCTGCAGCTGCTTACTCTGCTGAGGGGTGGGAGCAGCGGCCGCCCGGACCTCGATCCGGACCTCCGTCCCCCCGGCGTGCACGGCACGGGACGCCGGCCCCAGCCCCACACCGGTGATCCAACCGAACTCCCCCGTCGCGGTCCTGAGTGCGGACGCCACGGCCGCGTCCGCCCACGCCGGGACCCACGGCAGCCCCTGCAGGAACGACCACAGCGCCGGCCGGCGCAGCAGGAACGTGTGCGGGGTGCCGGGGTCGAGGACGACCAGCTGGGCCCCCTCCTCGACAGCGGCGGCGCCCAGCCGCTCCGCCTCGATGGGGACCGGCCGGGCGTCCGGGTGCCATGCGGTGAGTGCGGGGATGTCCGTGAACGCGGGTGTCGCCTCCCGGCCGTCCCCGGAGGTGAGGCGCACCATCGCCATCTCCGAGGAGTTGTCGTGCATGAGACCGCGGTCGTCGACCGTCTGCTCCAGCACCGTGGGCAGGATGGGTGCGTACAGCCGTGCTCCCGCCAGCGCACTCAGCACGCGCTGATGCCGCTGCGGCTCCAGCGGCTGGGCCGCGACCGCACGCAGAGCCTCCAGCAGCCCGGGGTCCGCCTCGCCCGTGTCCCCCGCAAAAGGATTGGAATGGAGCTCACGCCCTCCCCACGGGACGCCCGCGGAGTCCGCGGGCCCGCCCATGGCCCCCTGCAGGTGCGCGGGGATCTGCGGCGAGCCTCCGGTGGGGTCCGTCATCTCAGCGTCCGGCGACGTCGAGCGCCTCGGCGAGCGTGAAGCGTCCCGCGTAGAGAGCCTTGCCGACGATCGCCGAGTCGACGCCCGCGGGCACCAGTTCGCGCAGCGCGGCGATGTCGTCGAGGGTCGAGATGCCGCCGGAAGCCACGATCGGTCGGTCCGTGCGGGCGGCCAGGTCCGCGAGCAGCTCCGTGTTGGGTCCCTTGAGCGTGCCGTCCTTCGTCACGTCCGTCACGACGTAGCGCGTGCAGCCGGCGGCCTCGAGCTGATCGAACACCTCGTAGAGGTCGCCGCCGTCGCGCGTCCACCCGCGTGCGGCGAGCGTGCGTCCGCGCACATCCAGGCCGATCGCGATCTTGTCGCCGTAGTGTGCGATGACCTCCGCCGTCCACTCGGGGTCCTCGAGCGCGGCGGTGCCGATGTTGACGCGCTCCGCACCGGTGTCGAGCGCACGCTCCAGGGACTCCGTGTCCCGGATGCCGCCGGACAGTTCCACCTTGATCGACAGGGACTTCGTCACCTTGCGCAGGAGATCGTAGTTGGTGCCGCGTCCGAAGGCGGCGTCCAGATCGACGAGGTGGATCCACTCTGCACCCTCCTGCTCGAACGAGCCGGCGGCTTCGAGCGGCGAGCCGTAGACCGTCTCCGTGCCGGCCTCGCCCTGCACGAGGCGGACGGCCTGGCCGTCCGCGACGTCGACTGCGGGCAGCAGGGTGAGGGCGGGGGTCTCCACGAGCGGGGTCATTGCTGTTCCTCCGAGGTCGGGTGGTCGTGTGGTCGTTCGGTCAGTGTGCGGACCCAGTTGGCCAGGAGGGCTGCGCCGGCGTCCCCGGACTTCTCCGGGTGGAACTGGGTGGCGACCGTGGCGCCGTCCTCGACGGCCGCCGCGAAGGCGCCTCCGTGGTCCGCGGTCGCGGTGAGGGCCTCGGGCGGACCCGTCGGTGCTGCGTAGGAGTGGACGAAGTAGAAGTACTCATCCTGCAGACCCGCGAACAGACGGGAGCCGGCGGGGGCGTGCACCCGCGACCATCCCATGTGCGGGACGAGGGGCGAGTCCAGTCGCGCGATCTCGCCCGGCCACAGCGCGACGCCCTCCGTCCGCGTGCCGTGCTCCGTACCGGCGGAGAACAGGACCTGCATCCCCACGCAGATGCCCAGCGTGGGTCGGCCCCGGGAGTGGCGGTCGCGCAGCAGGTCGACACCACCGGCCGATGCGAGGGCGTCCATGACGGACGCGAAGGCTCCGACACCGGGGACCACGAGGCCGTCGGCCTCCTCGATGAGAGTCGTGTCCGCGGTGAGGACGACCGAGGCCCCGGTGCGCTCCAGCGCGCGCACGGCGGAGTGCACGTTGCCGGAACCGTAGTCGAGCACGGCCACGCGCGCAGCGGTCATCGGAACCTCCCCGCACCCAGCAGGCCGCGGACGCGCACGAGGGACGCGACGAGGACGGCTGCTCCGAAGACGGCGACGATCCAGCCCATGACGGACCCGCCGAGGCCCTGCACGGTGCCGAAGACGAGGACGACCAGGGCGAGGAGTGCGACGACGATCCACAGCAGTGCGGCCCGGGCCAGAGCGGTGCGCTGGGGTGTCATCGTCGCCCGTGACGCGTCCAGCTTCGACATCGTGGAAGTGTCGATCCACCCCTCGATGTCCCGCGGCTGGGCGGTCTCGAGGAGCAGGCGCTCGAGGTCGTCCGGCAGGTTCGACAGGGCGAGGCCGGCGGGCACGTCCGCCTCCCGCTCGCCCCTGCGGTAGTGCGCCGCGTCGATCTGCTCCTCGCTGCGGACCATGAGCAGCACCTCGTGCTTGCCCGTCAGC
>DHCFD07801__coassemble_1276_pt1 | contig 21051 bp, 17 predicted proteins | sample DHCFD07801__metabat2_low_PE_026 | metagenome-assembled genome bin DHCFD07801 | reverse complement strand
ACCGGCTGGGCGGCAACTCGCTCATCGAGCTGCTGGTCTTCGGCCGGATCACCGGTGAGGCCGCAGCCGCGCATTGCCGCGGCCGTGTCGTGCAGAAGCGGTCGCCCGAGGCCGTGGCCACCGCCCGCACGGAGGTCGCCGACCTGCTGGCCGCCGACGGCACGGAGAACATCCGCGCCCTCCAGCGCGCCGTCCGCGACACGATGACGGAGCACTGCGGCGTCGTCCGCGACGAGGAGGGGCTGCGCGCCGGCCTCGCGCAGCTCGACGCGCTCGAGGAGCGCTCCGCGGACATCGGGGTGCACCCGGATCAGGCCGGCTACCAGGATCTGGCGCACGCGTTCGACCTGAAGTCGTCGCTGCTGGCCGCCCGCGCCACCCTCGAGTGCGCGCTCGAGCGCCGCGAGACCCGCGGCTGCCACAACCGCGCGGACCACCCGGAGCAGGACCCGCAGATGCGCGTGAACCTCGTGTGGTCGGGACCCGGTCAGGTGACCCGCGAACCCATCCCCGAGGTCCCGGCTGAGATCGCAGCCCTCATGCGGGACGTCTCCCAGGACGGCAAGCTCGTGGAGTGAGCGTCACCCCTACGGGTCAGAGCCATCCCCGTACGTGAGGGGTGCCGTCACCCCAGCATGACGACGCTCGGGGTGTCAGTCACCCCAGCATGTCGGTGAGCAGGCGGGCGGTGGCGGCCGGGGCCTCGGCGGGGACGAGGTGGGCTGCGTCGTCGACGACGACCAGCCGCCCGTCGGGCACGCCCGAGGCGATCTCCTCGAGGCTCGCCGCGGGCGTCGGCACATCGTGCTCACCCGCGACTGCGAGGACGGGCACGCGCACCCGCTCCAGCTGATCGCGGACGTCGAAGGCGGCGAGCGCGCGGCAGACGGCGGCGTAGGAATGGCGCTCGGTCGCGGCGAGCGAGCCCAGCAGCTCACCGGCGATGACCGGATAGGCGTCCGCGAAGCCGGGGGCGAACCAGCGCTGGCGGGACCCGTCGACCATCGACTCCGCCCCCGCGGCCTCGACATGGGCGGCCCGGTCGTTCCACGCCTCCGCCTGGCCGATCTTCGCTCCCGTGCAGAACGCCGCCACCGCCTCGATCGCATCCGGGTGGTCGAGCGCCAGCTGCAGGGCGATCGCACCGCCCACGGAATCACCCGCGACGGCGAACGTGCTCGCCTGCGGCAGCGCCTGGCGCACGGCGGCCAGCACCGCCTCCGCCAGCTCCGCGATCGTCGTCGAGGCGACGGGGTCACCTGCCGCGGGGCCGTCCCCGTCCGCGATCGCAGCCGAGCGCCCGTGCCCGGGCAGATCCACCCCCACGACCGTCCAGTCGGCCGGGAGCTCCTCCACTGCCGCCCGCCACAGGGGCTCGACGGCGGTGCCCAGGGACGGCAGGACGACGAGCACGCGGTCGCCGTCCCCCTCGCGCAACGAGGTCGCAGTCAGTGCCGGCATCGCGGTCGAATCGGTGACGCGGGCCTGGGCAGTCGTGTCGGCGTGGGTAGTCGGGTCAGTCATTCCATGTCCTCTCGCGGGAACCGCCGCGCCCGCGGAACGGGAGCGGTCTGGTCGGTGGGGCAGTCGGGGAGCAAGTCGGGTCACAGGTGCGCAGCCGGTCAGACCCCGCCGCGGTCGTTCTCCTGCACCGCGTCGAGAACCAGGTCCCGGCAGATCTCCATGTGGCCCAGGTGCTGGGCGCACTCGTGGAGGATGTGCTGGAGGATCCACGCGGCGGACACGTCCGCGGCATCCGTGCGGCTGGTGCCCGGCGCGTGCGGATCCCGCACCCCGCCCGAGGCCGCTGCCCGGACCCAGCCCGGCAGTCGGGTGCGCAGGTCGGCCAGCAGGGCCACGGCCTCGGCGACGGTGCCCGTCGCACGGAACTCCGCGGCCCGGTCGCGGGGGTTCCGCTCACCGGCGATGACCGAGCCGCCCCAGTAGCAGGCCATCCCGTGCACGTGGGTGACCAGCGCGAACACGGTGTTGACGGTGCCGGGGACCGGGGTCCGGTTGATCGACGCGTCGTCCAGCGAGGCGAGGACGGACGCGATGCCGTCGAAGACCTCGGCGGCGACGTCCAGATAGGCGCGGGCATCGATCTCGGCGGGGGTCGCGGCGTCTGTCATGGGTTCAGAGTCGCACAGCGCCGGAGCGAACGGGGGCGTCAGCCGAAGAAGTCGTCCGTCGTCGCGTTGGGGTGCTTCGCCAGCGGCGTCACGCGGATCTGCATGTACGGGAACATGGGGAAGCCCGCGAAGACGTCGTGGAGCTGGTCGTTCGACTCGACGTCGTAGATCGAGTGGTTCGCGTACTCGCCCACGATCCGCCAGATCCCCTTCATGATGCCGCGGCGCTGCAGGTCGCCGGAGTACTCCTTCTCGCGGGCCTGGAAGTCCGCGCGGGTCTGAGCATCCATGTCGTCGGGGAACGTCACGTCCATGCGTGCGAGGAACAGCATCCTTCTTCTCCTTCACTGTCGACTCCGCCCCACTGTCGCAACCGGCGGGGCGGGTCTTGGTCGAACCTATTGTGCCCGGGTCACGTGCCCGGGGCACCGTGCGCACCGTGCGCGCCGAGGGCGCTGTGCGCGCTCAGATCGAGACGCCGAAGACCATCGGCACCAGCGTATAGAGCACGACCATGATGAGGACGAGTGACACGATATTGAGCCACACGCCCGCACGCACCATCTGCTTGATCGTCACCTCGCCGGATCCGAACGCCACGGCGTTCGACGGCGTCGCGACCGGCAGCATGAATGCCGAGCACACGGCCAACGTCACAGTGATCGTCATGAGCAGCGGATCCAGCCCGATGCCCACGGCCACCGCACCGAAGATCGGCAGGAACGCCGCGGCGGTCGCCGTGTTCGACGTCAGCTCCGTGAGCACGACGCTCACGACCGCGACGGCGAGGAGGACGACCCACCCGGGCACGGAGGTCAGTCCGCCCACCTGCTGGCCCACCCACTCGCTGAAGCCCGTCGCAGTGAACATCGCGGACAGGGACATGCCGCCGCCGAACAGCAGGAGCAGGCCCCACGGGATCTCCTTCGCCGCGGACCAGGTCAGCAGCGGCGTGCCGGCCGGATCCACCGCGCGCGTGTCGCGGGGGACGATGAAGCAGGCGATGCCAGCAGCGATCGCGACCTGCGTGTCGTCGATCGAGCCCAGGAACGGCAGGGTGGCCGCGACCCACGGGATCTGCGCGACGAAGGGGACCACGGTCCAGAAGAGGATCGCGATCGCGAAGATGACGGCGACGCGCTTCTCCGACGTCGACATGCGCCCCAGCTTGTCGTACTCGCTGCGGATGAGCTCGGCGCCGCCGGGCAGCTGATCCGCCTCGGGCCGGAAGACCAGGAACGCGAGCACCAGCCACGCGAGGCCCACCATGACGACCGCCCATGGCACGCCCACGAGCATCCACTGGCCGAAGCCCAGCTGGATGCCCTGCGACTCCGCGAGGTACCCGCGCATGAGCGCCATGGGCGGCTGGCCGATGAGGGTGGCGGTCGAGCCGATCGTCACGCCGTAGGCCACGCCCAGCAGCAGGGCGGCGCCGAACTTGGGGCCGCCGGCCTTCTCGTCGATCGAACGGACCAGGTTGAGGATCGACACGGCGATCGGGACCATGATGACCGCAGTCGCGGTGTTCGACACCCACGCGGAGATGAACGCGGAGGCGGTCATGAGGCCCAGGACCACCTGCGAGGGCTTCGTACCCACGAGTCGGATCGTCAGGAGCGCGACCCGCAGGTGGAGGTTCGACCTCTCCGTCGCGAGGCCCAGGATGACTCCGCCCATGACGAGGAAGACGACGGAACTCGCGTAGGGAGCGGCGACCTCCCCCACCTCGCCGGCGCCCACGAGGGGGAAGAGGACGAGCGGCAGGAGCGACGTGACGGGGATCGGCACGGCCTCCGTCATCCACCAGATCGCCATCCACAGCGCGACGCCCGCGACGGCGCGCCCCTCGAACACGAGAGAGTCCGGCAGCAGCCACGTCAGCAGCACGCCCGCGACGGGGCCCAGCAGGAAGACCCACCAGTTCCGGCGAGCGGCGGGGGCCGGTTCCACCCGGGTCCGCCCCGGCTGGGTGCCCGTGGTCGCCTTCGCCGGTGCGTCCGTGGTCGCCTCGGAATGCGCGTCGTCGAACATCCGACCTCCTGAGTCTTCGCGTCTTCGCTGCGTCGTGCGCTGTGTTGCCCCGTTCACACTAGGCAGGGCCATCAAGATGTTGAAGTATGCGTTTCCACGATATTGATATTCTGTAAGTCTCACTCGACTCGAAACGCGTCCTTCACTTCCGCGTCAGCGCCTTCCTAGTCTGGGGTGATGCCGCCGCTCGAGGAGGACGAGGAGGACCCATGGAATTGCGACACCTGCGGTATTTCCTCGCCGTCGCCCAGGAGCGCCACTTCGGCCGCGCCGCGCAGCGACTCCACATGGCCCAACCGCCTCTCTCCCAGCAGATCCGGCAGCTGGAGGCGGAGCTGGGCACCCGGCTCTTCGAGCGCACCACCCGCCGCGTCGACCTGACCGACGCCGGGCGCCTGCTGGTCGAGCGCGCCACCCAGATCCTCGCGGACGTCGAGTCCGCCGCAAACGATGTCGCCGAGGTGGGCCGCGGCGCCGCCGGCGTCCTGCGCGTGGGCTTCTCCGGCACCGCCACCTACCGGTACATGCCGGAGGTCGTCCGCCGCGCCGCGCGGGAGCTCCCCCACGTCCGCCTCCAGGTCGTGGGCGAGATGCTCACGCCCCAGATGGAGGAGGCGCTCCTGGAGAACCGCCTGGACGTCGCGGTCCTGCGCCCGCCCGTCAGCTCCGACGACATCGCCGTCGACGAGATCGCCCAGACCCCCCTGACCGTCGCGCTGCCGATCGACCACCGGCTGGCACAGGAGGACGGGCCCCTGCCCGCCTCTGCACTGGCCGGCGAGGACCTCGTCAGCTACCCGCGCACCTCGTCCGTCGCCACCATCACCGCCGAGGCCATCCGGCGCGCCGGCATCCGCCCCCGCATCGTGCAGGAGGCGACGGAGACGTCCACGCTCATCGCCCTCGTCGCCGCCGGGCTGGGCATCAGCATCATCCCCGCCGCCCACGCCCTCCCCTTCCACTCGACCATCCGCGTCCGCCCGCTGGACCCGCCCGTCACGGTCGGCCTGGGCATCGCATGGCGGGCGCACGACCCCTCGTCCCTCATCGCCGCCTTCCGGGACCTGGGCCGTCGCGCCGCCGAGGCCGCGGGGACCCCCGCTGGTCCCGCGCCGGCCCAGCCGGCGGGCGAGGACAGACACGTGAACGCGATCGGCCCAGCTCGGCCTGCAGCGGCTGCCGACCCGGCCTCACCACCGGCCGGGGCGACCACAGCCCCGCGTCCAGCAGGAGGCAACTCGGACGACGACCCGGCCACGGCCTCGGCGGGCCGACCCCTCAACCCAGCCACAACCTCGGCGACCATGTCCGACCACTCATCCACGACCTCGGCGGTCGCACCGCACCACGACGACACCACTCAGATCGGAGAACCATGAAGATCACCGCTCTCGACACCATCCCCTACACGATCCCGTACACGCATCCGCTGCGGTTCGCCTCGGGGGAGGTGCACACCGCGGACCACATCCTCATCCGCATTCAGACGGACGAGGGGATCGTGGGTATCGCGGACGCACCGCCGCGGCCGTACACCTACGGGGAGACGCAGCAGTCGATCCAAACCATCGTCCAGGACGTGTTCGCGCCGCAGATCATCGGCATGGACCCCTTCGACCGGGAGAAGATCCACGGGGTCCTCAACCGCACGATCCACAACCAGGTGGCGAAGGGCGCGCTCGACATCGCGCTGTGGGACATTGCCGGGAAGGCCCTGGGCATGCCGGTCCACAAGCTGCTGGGCGGCTGGACCGATTCGATGCGCGTGAGCCACATGCTGGGCTTCAAGCCGGCGCAGGAGCTGCTGGATGAGGCACTGCGGTTCGGCGAGGAGTACGGGATCACGACGTTCAAGCTCAAGGTGGGCCGCCGCCCGCTGAGCCTGGACATCGAGGCGTGCGAGGTCCTGCGCTCGGGCCTGGGCGACGACGTGGAGATCTACCTCGACGCCAACCGCGGCTGGACCGCGAACGAGGCGATGGAGGTGCTGCGCCGCACCGACGACCTGGGCCTCACCCTGATGGAGGAGCCCAACGACGCGAAGGAGGCGATGGGCCGGCGGCGACTCGTCCAGCAGTCACCGATCCCCGTCGTGGGCGACGAGTCCGTGCCGACCGCCGGTGACGCCTCGCGCGAGCTGCTGTCCGGTGGCTGCACCGCGATCTGCATCAAGACGGCGCGCTCCGGGTTCACGGAGGCGCAGGAGATCCTGGGGCTGTGCACCGGCCTGGGCGTCGACGTGACGATGGGCAACCAGATCGACACGCAGGTGGGGTCCCTGGCGACGGTGACGTTCGGGGCGGCCCACCGGGCGACGTCCGCACGTGCCGGCGAGCTGTCGAACTTCCTCGACATGTCCGACGACCTGCTGGCCGACCCGATCACCATCGCCGACGGCCGCATCGCCGTGAGGAACGTACCGGGCGTGGGCGCGGAGATCGACGAGGAGAAGCTGGCGCGGTACCGACAGGGGTGAGGTGCGGGGGTGGGGTGCCTCGCGAGAGGACGCCGCTGCCCGTGAACCCGTGACGAGAGTGCGGGCTGTCATGTGCATGGACGCAGATGACAGCCCGCACTCGTGATTCACCGTCGGGTCGCAATTCATCATCGGGCCGCAGCCTCGCAGTGGACGCCACAGTCTCGCAGTGGACGCCATCGCAGCCCGCTTCGCCCTCGTTCCTGTCTCGTCGCTTCCGCGGCGCCGCAGCACCCCTCGGGAACCTTCCGCCACGCCGCCACCGCGGCCCTGGCTTCACATCCACAAACTCGTGACCTCAAGTGCGCACCCCCTCAACAGGGCAAACGCACTCGACTTGCCCCAATCCTCACCAAATCAAACAAATTCGCGTTGACCTCTGGTTTTCGTTCACCCGTTCGAATAGACTGTTCTAACACGACATCGAACACAGTGATTCGACGATGACGTCGGATCGCATGAGCGGATCGACCCACGCAGTGCACAGGGACGTGCAGGAGGTGACCACGATGACCACAGACCCCAACTCCGACTCCACAGCGGGACCCTCCCCGGACCACGGCGCGGACCAGACGGCCGGCCCGCAGCAGAATGCGGAGCCCTCGCCTGACGTGCAGACGATCGACCCCCGGTTCCGCAGCCCGTACACGGATCAGGACAACGAGGCCCTCCAAGCACGTGCGCCGCACTATGCGCTGCTGCTCCAGGACATCGACGCCGCGGTCGCCGCTTCGTCCGGGTACAGGTCGCTGGGCGCCCGCGAAGCCCTCGCCGGGCTGAAGGCTCTCGAGCAGGCGCGCCGCCGGATCGAGCTCCTCTCCTCCGATCTGCTGGCGCACTACCACCGCATCGGCGACAGCGCTGCCCACGGGTACCGCTCGATCAACCACCTCCTCGAGGGCGAGCTCCGCATTCCCAACCATGAGGCGCGCCGTCGCACCCACCTCAGTGACAACCTCACCGACCGCACGTCCACGACCGGTGAGCCCCTGGGACCCAAGCGCCCCGCCATCGCGCAGCACTTCCAGCAGGGCCACCTCTCTGCGGACGAGGCCCGCACCCTCTGCAAGGCCGTCGACGACCTGCCGCCGTCCATCCACGCGGAGCACGCGGATCAGATCGAGGAGACCCTCGTGGATCTCGCCCCGTCGGTCCGCATCAAGGACATCCCCAAGCTCTCTCAGCGCATCATCGAGCACATCGACCCGGACGGGAAGCTGCCCCAGTACGAGACGAACCCGATGGCGTACACCGTCACGCTCATCCAGAAGCCCAACGGCGACTGGAGGCTGTCCGGCCTGCTCGACTCCCCCACCGGCGCCGTCTTCGACTCCCTCCTCAACGGCCGGATGGACGATGCGGACATCCCTGTCACCGTCAAGCCCCACACGAACGGCCGGGCTGCGGCTGCGGCCGCCCAGGCCGATGCGGCCAAGCCCACCGCTGACGGCGCTGAGGCCGCTGAAGCCAATGGGGCCAGCGAGACCTCGGAGGTTGCGGAGGTCGCTGAGGCGGCTGAGTCCACAGAGGCCTCCGTGGGTGCTGACGCCACCGACGGCGCTGACGCCGCAGCCGCTCCCGACACCACAGAGACCACAGAGGCCACAGAGGCCACAGAGGCCACAGAGGCCACAGAGGCCACAGAGGCCAGCGTGACCTCCGAAGCTGCTGAGGAGGCCGACGCCAGCGACTCCGCCGAGGCCGCTGGCCCCGGCGAGGAGCTTCCGTTCCCCGATGACTTCTACGAGTACTTCGCCGATTCCTCTGACGAGGAGCCCGCCCAGCGCGTTCCCCAGGTGCCGCTCGAAGTCGACTGGGCCACCTGGGACCTCACAGTCCACGCGGACGCCACCGTCACCGTCAACGGCGAGCCCGGGACGTTCCTCGAGGACCAGCCCCACATGTACCTGGATGAAGCCGGCTGGCCAGCTCGTCTCAGCGAGGCGGCGACTGCTGCCATGGTGGAGCTCCTCGCCACCGCCCGCGGGTGCCCCACCGGGACCGCCCATCGCGTGGTCCGCGAGAAGATCCTGTGCCGCAGGCCCGCAGGAGCCCCGGACGATGGCACCAGTCCGTCTGCTGACAGCGGAACTGGCCCGTCTGCTGACAGCGGGGCGCCGCCCGACCACCCCGACGCCACACACGAGGCGCACGAGGTGTCGTCGCCCCTCAGCCCCGGCGTGTTCGAGGACGGCACGCGCAATCCGGAGGTGCTGCCCACCAGTCCGCCTCCACCCGGCGTGGCACGCCACAGCCGCCTGGGGTTCCTCCTCCGCTGCGTTACGCGCCAGCGGGTCCTCCACGGTGCCGACCACGCACTGGTCGTCAGCGCGACTCCGGAGGACCTCGTCCACCCCCGCCGCAGCCTCTCCACGCAGACCGGCGGTCCCATCAGCCTCTCGGACCTCGAGGGCTGGTCGAACGCCGCGCAGACCTTCGCGCACATCACCGAAGGCGCCGGGCGCACCCTCGAGATCCTGTCGCACGGGCGTTTCGCGACTCGCACCCAGATCGCCGTTCTGACCGCTCGCGATCAGGGCTGCACCTTCCCCGACTGCGATGCCCCGCCCCACTGGTGCGAAGCCCACCACATCTGGCCCTATGCGCTCGGCGGTCCGACGACCACCGACAACCTCACCCTCGTGTGCCCCTTCCACCACCGGTGGTTCGAGGACTCCGGATGGACCTCCCTCTTCCGCAACGGGCTCCCCGCGTGGCGACCGCCCCGCAGTGTCGATCCGACGCAGCGGCTCCTGTTCCACTCACGCTTCCGGGTCGCACTCCTCAACCTGCCACAGACACTCCCACAGACGGAGTGAGCCGAGGAGCAGTGGGCCGCGGCCCGCCCTATCACGAGCGACCGCTCGTAACCGACCACCCGCGTCCGATGACTCACCCATCTGACGAGCCACCCCACAGACTCACCGCCATTCGATTCACCCCACGTTCGCAGAGGAGCGATCATGACCACGCACACCGACTCCACCCGCACGTCCCGGACGACGGACGCCACCGACTCGCACGGTGAGTTCCCGGCACCGCCCGCCCCGCTGACGGCCCTGCTGTCACAGCCGCTTTCGCCTCAGCAGAAGTTCAAGGTGCCCAAGGACGCGTGGCTGCGCCGGCTCGGGGAGATCCCCGAAGCCGCCGACGCCCTCGCGGCCCTCCCCGGCTGGATCAACCGCGACGACGCGGCGGAAGCCGTGCGTCAGCACTGGCCGGACTCCATCACAGCCGCATTCGTCAGTGCGATGGTCTGGGCATACGGGCCGAAGGCCGGCTATGCCCCCTATCGAGTGCTCAGAGTCCTCACTGCGTCCAAGACGCCTGACGGCAAGACCCTGAACGACCGAGTCACAGCGGCGCTCGAACGCAGCGTCGAGATCGCGCTCACGGAAGACGCCGTCGAGGCTTTCAGCTATCTCAACGACTGCACGCACAAGGTGCGGAGTCATCAGCGGGAGCACGCCGACATGCTCGTCGGCGTCGACTGCGGACGCATCTACGGCCTGGGACCGTCGTTCTTCACGAAGTGGCTCCAGGTCGCCACGCTCGCCTTCGCCCCGGAGGACCGGGCTCTGCCGCGGAAGACGACCAGGCGACCGACTGCGCTCATTCCCCAGTACCCGCCCGCACCCATGTGGGACAACCAGGTGGTCGTGTGGCTGGCGGACGTTGCCCGGTCAGTGGACCAGCGGATCTTCGAGCAGGAGCGGGGCCAGACGCTGTTCTCCCAGGAGAGCCCTTTTTCCCCACAGGGCCCGTTCTCTCCAGAAAGCCCCTTCCGCCCGGGCCGCGCGGCCGACCAACGGCGAACCGCTACCGTGTTCTCCGGCGGTGAGGGGTGGTCGCCCACCACCCCGGAAGGCGATCTCCTGCGGATGCGCGTCGCACGCACCGATCACTACGCACGGTACGTCTCACTGCTCAGCCGGTGGGGCGGACCGCACGGTCTGGACGCGTCGCAGGTCTGCGACCGCATCTACCGCCTGATCCGGCGCGACGGGGAGCCTCGATCGCGCGTCGCGTGAACGTCCTCGCGGCCTGCCCCACGAGATTCCTCCTCGCGAACCCTGGGCTGCGTCCGTCCGGAGTGCTTCACTGGAAGCATCGTCGGCGACCGTCGGCGGATCTCATGAACGGAGCACACCATGCCCGCTGCACTCCACCCCTACCTCCGGTTCCCCGGTAATGCCCGCGAGGCCTTCGAGTTCTACGGCGCGGCTCTGGGCTCCCAGCCGCAGTTCGCGACGTTCGGTGACTTCGGCGCGGTTCCTGCGGACCACCCCTCCGCATCAGCGATCATGCACGGATCGCTCGAGGTCACGGACCTCATCCGCCTCTACGTCTCCGACTCCATCGAAGGCATGACTCCGGGGCCTCTGGCAGTGGGGAACAACATCACGCTCGCGATCATGGGCGACGACGAGGCGGTCATCCGCGGGGCCTTCGAGCGTCTCTCGGACGGCGGCGAGGTTCAGATCCCGCTGGGTCCGCAGCCGTGGGGCGATGTCTACGGCGCCTTCACGGACAAGTTCGGCATCAACTGGCAGATGAACATCTCCGCCGCTTCCTGACGAAGGCCTCGGCGCCCGGCGACGGCCTCAGCGCCTGACGAGGTCCTCGGCGCGCGACGAAGGCCCACACGTCCGTCCAGCCAACCCGCGGCACCAGGGGCCATCGCCTCACCCGCATCGGCCCGCTGCCTCACCCCGCGGCGGCAGGGATGCCCGCTGCCCGCAGCTGCTCCGGGGACCGTGTGGTGAACAGCCAGTCACGGACCTCGGGGGTGGGCGCGATCGCACTGCGCTCGCGCACATCATCCGCACCCACGTGGTAGTAGCGGTAGCCGAACGGACGCAGAAGCTCCTCGAGCCGCGGACCGTCCGCATCGGGGAGCACCTCGCAGAGCATGTCGGGACGATGCTCCGCGAGGAACGAATGGCCGTGGGCGAACACGTCGACCTCGCCGCCCTCCACGTCGATCTTCATGACGACAGGGCCCGTCACCTCGTCCGTGAACGTGTCGAGCGCCAGGAATCCCACGTCTTCCCCGTCGTCGAACTCCATGTCGGACGACAGGAACGACGGCAGTGCCGAACCGCTGTCCACGGACGGCATCCGGGCCGTCATCGTCGGGTCGCCCACCCCGGCCTGATGGACGGCGGTGCGTCCGGCGAAGCCGTTGCGCACCAGGTTCGCGCGCAGCATCCGGACGACGGGCGGCACCATGTCGAAGGCGTGCGCTTCCAGGTCCGCGTGCGACGCCAGCGTCGCGAGTGTGAAGATCCCGGTGTAGGCGCCCACATCCACGAACGTGCGCGCATCTGCGCACAGCTTCACCACCAGATCGATCGCGAAGGCGTCGGCCGGGTCGGGGCGTCTGCCCTCGCCCCAGTAGAGCTCCTTCGCCACCTCGCACCGATCGGGCCGCAGCATGAGGAACTCACCGTCCGCCACGGTCGCTTTCACCTCGAGGAGCTCGCGGGGCGCGGGGAGCCTGCCCACACTCACGTTCGGCAATCGCGGCGCGACGGTCCGCATGAGCGGGTGGACGAGCGGATGGCTCAGCGCCGTCTTCACGTGCCTCTTCGCACCGAACCAGCTCTGCCGACGGGCTCGCTTCAACTGCGCCGACCGATCGTGGCCAACTTCTTCGGAGTCTGCAATGTCTCCAGTGTCCGCGGGGTCGCTTCCTGCCGTGCTGCTCATGATCGAACGCTTTCGTCGGGTGCCCGGTATGCCTCCAACCTACGTCGGATCGCATCCACAGCGCCGCACGGGTCCGTAACGTGAACCGACATCGGTGATCCGTCACCGCACGGTGTGCGGTGGCGGATCGCCCCAACCGACCCCCGGCACGGGGCTCCACCGACCGGTCACTGTTCCTGAGCCGCCGCCCACTCCGCGATGCGACGGGCGCTCTCCTCCTCGGAGAGGTCCTCCACCCGCGTCATGATCGTCCACCGCACGCCGAACGGGTCGCGGATGCTCGCGAAGCGATCACCGGAGACGAAGTCGGCCAGTGGTTCGCGGATCGTCGCCCCGGCGGCCTCGGCGGCGGCCACGACCGCGTCGGCGTCGCTCACGTAGAGGCCCATCGAGTAGCAGTCGTCGTCACCTTCCGGCGGAGCGACGAGGTGGTAGTCCGGCATGGGCTCGCCCAGCTGGAGCTGCCCGCGGCCCAGATCCAGGACCGCGTGGACGACGACTCCGCCCATCTCCGTCACGTCGACGACACGGGCGCCGAACACGTCGCGGTAGAACGTCACCGCCTCTCCCGCATTCGGGATGGCGAGGAACGGGGTCAGGCTGGTCGCGCCCTTCGGGGTGCCGTTGTCGGTATAGGTGCCGTGTGCTGCGCTGCGTGGTGTGTTCATGTCCTCGAGGCTACGGAGGCCCGCGCTCTGCAGGCTTGTAGATTCGCGCCAGACCGTGGATTACGCTCCGAGATGTGGACGGACCGCCTCAGCAGAGCAGCAGCGCGAGCACAGGCGACCGCGCCGATGCCCCCGAGGCCGCCACAGCCGCTGCCCCGCCGGCACCTCCCGCTGCCGCACCACCCGCCGAGGCCACTGAGTCTGCCGCCGACGTTCGTCCCGTCGCTCTCCCCGCCCCCAGTGACGGTGTCCTGTACCCGGCCAGGCTCCCGACTTTCCACCGCCATCCGGCGACCGGTGATGTCACCGCCTTCGTCCGGTGGTTCTGGTTCGCGCAGTGGGACGTCGCTCCGGGCCGGACTTCCCGGCAGCACCTCATCGGCTATCCGGCCAGCAACCTGGTCGTCTCCGACGACCGCACCGAGTTCTCCGGACCCGCCACCCGGGCGTCGCACCGCGATCTCACCGGCACAGGATGGGCGGTGGGTGCGCTGCTGCAGCCGGCCGCGATCCCCGCCGTCCTCCATCACGTGATGGCCAACCGCTCCGGCGCGCCGCAGGACACCGCTCCCGGCATCGCCGCACTGCGGGACACCGTGCGGCTGGTCGCCCTCCCCGACCTCGAGGCCACCATCCATGCGGCGATGACGTCGCAGCGTCCGCCCGCAGACACCCGCGCCGAGACCATCCGCGCCTTCACCGCGTGGCTCACCGCTCTACTGGGCGAGCCGACCGAGGAAGGGCTCCTGGCCAACCGAATGGTCGACGCCGCCGAGACCCAGCACCACCTCGACTCCGTTGCGGACCTCGCCTCTCACCTGCATGTCTCACAGCGCACCCTGCAGCGACTCTCCGCGACGTACGTGGGGCTGTCACCTGGGATGCTGATCCGTCGGCGACGTCTGCACGACGCCGCTCGGCGTCTGCGCGAGGAACCCGGACTCACACTCACAGACCTCGCGCACGAGCTGGGGTACTCCGATCATGCGCACCTGACCCACGACTGGCGCACCGTCCTGGGCATCACGCCCACCGGCTACCGCCGCAGCTCGCAGTCCGCGGGCACCACCGATCCCGTGTAGGCGTCGAGCCCGCCAACGTCGAAGGACTGGCCCCGCCCGTTAAGGTATGCGCTGTGTCCTCCACCCCTGCCGCGCGCCCACTGACCGCCCCGTCCACCACGTCGCTGGACCGGGCGTTCTCGCTCATCACCACCACGCCGGACTTCCCGTCACCCGGGATCCTCTTCCGCGACGTGACCCCTCTGCTGACGGACCCGGATGCGTACGCGAGCACGCTCGCCGCCGCAGCACTGCCGTTCTGCGACAGTGCCGGCCTGCCCCAGTTCGACTTGGTCGCCGGCATCGAGGCGCGCGGGTTCATCGTGTCGGCCGGCATCGCCGCCCTCACGGGCACTGGCACTCTCCCCATCCGGAAGGAGGGGAAGCTGCCCGACCCGCAGGTGCACGTCGCCTACGGACTGGAGTACGCCGAGGCCGCGATCGAGGCCTCCGGCGACCTCACCGGCCGCCGGGTGCTCCTCGTCGACGACGTGCTGGCGACCGGGGGAACCCTCGAAGCCGCGCACTCGGTGGTCGAGCAGCTGGGCGGGACCGTCATCGGATCATCCGTGCTCCTCGAACTCACAGAACTGGCAGGACGGGACCGCGTCCCGTCCTGCCATTCCGTCTTCACGTATTGATCGACTCACCACATCAGGGGTGGACGGGCCCGGAGAAGGCTCGCCGCTCAGCCCGCAGGCGCTCGGCCTCGACCTGACGGTCGACCTGATGCTGACGGATCGCGCGGGCACGGGCCTCGACCTGACGCGCGTATGCGGTGCGGGCCTGCGGCACTTCTGAGGCACGAGCCACTGCGGTCGGCTTCGACATCGACGGTGAGGCCGTCGTGGAGTGAACCGTCGTGGACGGTCCCGTCGTGTGCGCCTCCGCTGCCGGAGGTGCTGCCGCGCGCACCAGCACCGGGGCTGACCTGTCGACGTCGCGCGAGCGAGCAGTCGCTGAACCGCGTGCCCAGCGGACCAGCGTCAGACCCAGCACCAGTGCGATGCGACGGGGCAATGGATAGGGACGGGTGTACGACATGAGTGATCCTCACGGGTCGCGCCAGGGCACGACGACGTGCCCTGACAGTCACAACAGGAAATGATTCGAGCATCGGGTCTCGTGGCCGCTGAATGCATTCCAGCTAATTGCCGCTCATGCTCGATGAATGGTCGCGAATGACATTCAGGCATCACGAATGAACGCGGGTTGCGCGCATTCTTCACAACCGCGGAAATGGGCTCGCACCGATTTATCGGCCACGCGCAATCACAGGCGCATCCACACTGCAGACGTGCTGATCACAAGCATTCTGCTCGTCGAACAGCAGTCATCGAGCAGTAACGGCGAGTGACCGACGACGGCCGCAGACGTGCGAATCGGGAAACAGCGACTGTGCTGAGGCCTGCAGTGCGGGCCAGGACCGGCTGCCGACTCACGAGTATGCGAGATGCACGAGAATGCGAGACCCACGGGTCTGCGCGAGGCACGTCCGCGCGAATCGCCCGAGCCTGCGGCTCAGATGCTGTCCGACGGAACCAGCCGAGTGCTGGAACGCCGCGCCTCGTCAGCGCGAACTGCGACCCAGTGCGGGCTAGGACGGATCCGGGAGTACCGCATCCGTCCGCACCTCAGCAGACATCAGACCTCAGGCGACATTCAGCGGCCGGCGTGGCCCCGACGCCCGGCAGATCTCGCAAGGAGCACCCCGCCTGCGCTCGAGCCTCCTGTGGTCGAGCCGCGCGTGATCGCACCACGCGTGATCGAGCCCCAGGCCGCACCCGCGAGCGCTGCGCCGGCATGAGCCGCGCACGCACCCCCAGTGGAGAGCGCACCTTCGACTGCGACGGCAGTCATCGTCGTCGTATCGATCTTCATGTCGCCCTCCTTCCGGTCAGGCCAGCCCCGTCTCCGCTTTCCGCGGATCGGGCTGGATTCTTCTGTCGTGATCCGGTGAGAATCACCACCACATAAACTACACGTGCTCATACGAGCGCACAAGGGTTTATCGGAATGAATCCTTTAATTTCTCGCGGATTCATTCTTCACGGCCGGATCCAGAGAACCGACCGTCATCACCCCGCGTTCTTGAGCGTGGGGACCACGAGCACCGGCGACACGCTGCGGTTCAGCACCGCCTGGCTGACCGATCCCAGGAGCAGCCCCGCGAAGCCCCCATGGCCCCGCGTCCCCAGCGCCACGACGGACGCGGTCCGGCTGGCCTCCGACAGCACTCCGGCGGGCGACCCGTCGAAGAACTGCCAGTGCACACCGAGCTCCGGATGCTCAGCACTCACCCGCTGGGCCACGTGCGCCAGATGATCCGTGTACCGCTGCCGCACCGTGGGGATCTGAGCGTTGTACTCGACCGGGTTCGGGTACCAGGCATCCGCGTTGAGCGACGCCGCGGCGACCAGGGTGAGCGGCCGGCCGAACAGCTCCGCGATGTGCGCCGCCACCAGCGCGACACGCTCCGCATCGTCACTCAGATCGACGCCCACGACGACCTCCTGGCGGAAGTTCATCTCCTCGTCGACGTTCTGGAATCCGGGACCGCGCGGCTTGGGCGGGGTGGACTCGGTCAGCAACTGGGTGGGTTCGGCCTCGGCGTCCTCACCGCCCGGCTGCTCCTGCCGGGGAGCGAGGAGCTTGGTGGGGTCCGGTGTCTCCCACTTCTCCGGGATGACGAGCGTGGGGCAGTGGGAGTGCGCGGCGAGCGCCGCCGACACACTGCCCAGGAAACGGCCCGCGAACCGATTCCGGCCCCGCTTGCCCACGACCACCAGTCCCGCATCCGCGGTCTCGCGCACCAGGGCGTCGGCGGCGTGCTCGGCGACTGCGGAGGTCGAGACATCGACCCCGTCCGCCTCCGCCACCTCCGCGAGCGCGTCGAGCGGGACACGCGCATGGTCCTCCAGCACCTTCTCGTAGTTCTGCGCGACGACGGGGCCGCTCTCGTACCCCAGGGACGGGATGAGATACCCGCCCACCAGGCGCATGCTCCACCCGCGCCTCTTCGCCACGGCCAGTGCGATGTCGAACGCGCGTGCGCAGTTCTCCGAGCCGTCGACACCCACCAGCACCTGATCTTTGACTGTGGTTCCCGTTGTGTCTTCCATGACCGGATTTTACTCCTCGAACCTTCGAGATTCGAGAGTATTGGCGTCTGTGCACAGTCTCGAGCACCAACGGGAGCCAGTCCGCAACGCTCGTGCGCCAGCCGACCTCAACGAAAGGCGACGGACTCCCGGAAGGCGGCGACGGCCTCGGCGTCGGTGGTCGCGGTCTCTGCGGCCAGCAGGGCGTCGACGGTCGCGACGAAGGCGGCGACCTCCTCCTGGGTCCGGTCCGGCGACCAGCCCAGGACGGGCGCCACCAGCTCAGCCACGCCGGGGGCCGCGGCGACCCCGCGGTCCGGCGTCTCGAACTCGAGACGCAGGCGGCGGTGGAGGACGTCCTCGAGGTGGAGGGCGCCCTCGGCACGGGCGGCGTAGACGGCCTCGGCGGCGATGCAGTGGGGTGCGCCGTCCAGCGGGGCGGCGAGCGCGGGGTCCGCCTCGACGAGGGTGAGCAGGTCCGCGAACCGGCCGCCGTAGCGGCCCAGCAGTCGGTCGAGGCGTGCCTCGTCCCAGCCGTGGCCGCGCAGGGTGCGGTCGGCCAGCAGCAGGGAGCGGCGGGAGCCGGCGAGGTCGGCACCATCCGCGCCCAGCAGGGGCAGGTCCTCCGTCCTCGAGCGCGACTTGGGGAACCGCCCGCGCACGGCGAAGTCGACCGCATCCGCCGCCATGACGCGGTAGGTCGTGAGCTTGCCGCCGGCGATCGCGCTGAGACCGGGGGCCAGTTCCATGACCGCGTGCTCGCGGGACACCTGCGTGCTGTCGTCCGCACCGTCGACCGGTTGGAGCAGCGGCCGCAGCCCGGCATACGCGCCCACGACGTCGCTGCGGGTGAGGGTGGTCGCGAGGACCTCGTTCGCCTGGTCGAGGACGCGGCCGATGTCCGACGAGGTCACGAGCGGTGAGTCCACGTCCTCCGTCCACGGCGTGTCCGTCGTCCCGATGAGCCACAGGTCGCCCCACGGGATGATGAAGAGCACGGACGCCTCCGTCCGCGTGATGACCCCGACCCCCGCCGGCGCATCGATCCGGTCCCGCGGCACCGTCACGTGGATGCCCTTCGAGGCGAGCACCTCGAGGCCCGAGCGGGCGCCCGCCGCCTCCTGCTGCCGCCCGGTCCACACCCCGGTCGCCAGGATCGTCGCGCGGGCGTGGATCACGAACGACTCGCCGGTCTCCTCGTCGCGCACCCGCACGCCGGAGATGCGGGATGAGTCCGGGGCGGGCTGGCCGGGGTGGTCGCCGGAGTCGCCGGGGGCGCCGGGGCGGCCAGCCTGGTCCGGGTGGTCCGGCTGGCCGGGCTGGTTGCCGGGGTGGCCCGGCTGGTCCGCGCCGTCCCGCAGGTAGTCCGTGACCCGCACCCGGGACGCCGCCGAGGCCCCCAGGCCCACCGCTGACCGCACCAGTGTGAGGACCAACCGGGCGTCGTCCACCTGCGCGTCGAAGTACTCGATCCCTCCGTGGGGTGCGTGGAGACCCGGGAAGCGGTCCTTCACCTGTCCGGGCCCCAGGTGGCGGTGGACGGGCACCGCACGCCGCTGCCCCACCCGCGCGGACATGACGTCGTAGAGCGTGACCCCCGATCCCACGTACGCGCGGTCCGCCAACGGACTGGAGAAGGGCAGCACGAACGACACCGGGTGCACGAGGTGCGGGGCCAGGCGGGTGAGGAGGAGGTCGCGTTCGCGCAGTGCCTCGGCGACGAGGGGGAAGTCGAGCATCTCGAGGTACCGCAGACCGCCGTGCACCAGCTTCGACGAGCGGGACGAGGTGCCCTGTGCCCAGTCGCCCGCCTCGACGAGTCCTGTGCCGAGTCCGCGTGCGGCGGCGTCCAGCGCGATGCCCGCACCCGTCACTCCCCCGCCCACGACGAGGACGTCTAGCGGCGTCGCCGCCGAGGAGCGCGCGAGTGCCCGCAGCGACGCGGATCGAGTGGTCGGGTTCAGCGGAGCTGGGCGCACGGTGGACCTCGAATCGACGCGGAGGACTGGTCCCCAGCCTAACCGGGATCCGATGGGGCCTCACGGGGATCCGGTGGGGGCGCACGGGGATCCGATGTGGCCTCAGGGCGTGGACGTGGGCACGGGATCGGCGCCCTCCGCACAACTGCGCAGGGTTATCACGACACGCCGACGAATCCGCGCCCAGACGGGACAGACGGGACACCGGACCGTACTGTGAGCATGCCGCCGCAATCCGGGTCACGCCCTGTGGCACACGCGGTCGGCCGCGCCACGACGGCACACGCACACCCCGCACGACGACCCGGGAGACTCCGATGACACACCCTCCGCAGGACGGCACTCCTCGCGATCCCGGCACTCCGCTCGACCCCACCGCCCGTCACGCCGCCACGCCGGACACCGCCACCTTCCCGCGCACCTCCGCCGACCCCGACGTGCAAATCACCCAGCGGTCCCACCCCACGGAGGTCGGCCTCGCGGGCACCCCGCGCACGGGACACCCCGTCACGGACTACGACGTCCTCGATGATCCGGAGCCCCGCGTCGAACGGCCCGGTCTCGACGGCCGCACCGTCGACCGGTCAGGCAGGCTGCCCGCGGCATCGTGGAAGTTCGTCCTCCGCACCGCGTATGCGGGCTTCTTCCGCGATCACTGCATCGATCTGGCGGCCGGCCTCTCGTTCCGCATGCTGCTGTCGCTGGCACCGGCCCTCGTCTCCCTCGTGTCGATCCTCAGCCTCGCGGGGCAGAGCGGCACGATCGTCAACGACGTCATGGACGAGCTGGAGCGCATCGTTCCGTCCCAGACCTGGTCGACCATCCGGCCGCTCCTCGACTCCGTCCTCGACACCCCGTCGCCCGGACTGGGCCTGTTCGTGGGTCTCGCGGTCGCCCTGTGGTCGTCGTCAGGCTACGTCAAGTCGTTCGGTCGCGCGATGAACCGGGTCGTGGGCATCGAGGAGGGCCGCGGACCCATCGTCTTCAACGTCGTCATGTACCTGCTGACCCTGGGGATGCTGATCCTGGGAGCTCTCGCGCTGCTGGTGTTCGTGCTGTCCGGCCCGGTGGCCTCCGCGATCGGCGGGGTGCTGGGGATGAGCGATGTGTCCCTGGCCGTCTGGAACGTGGCCCGCTGGTTCCTGCTGGCCGGGATCGTGGTCCTCTGCGTGGCCGTCCTCTACCACGCGACGCCCAACCTCAAGCAGCCCCGCTTCCGCTGGCTCAGCATCGGCGCGCTCATCGCGATCGTCGTCTCGATCCTCGCGACGTTCGGCTTCACCTTCTACGTCTCGCAGTTCGGCGCCTTCAACGCGACGTACGGTGCGCTGACCGGCGTCATCATCTTCCTCGTGTGGGTGTTCATCGTGAACGGCATCCTGCTCTTCGGCGCCGAGCTCGACTGCGAGATCGAGCGCGTCCGCCAGTTGCAGGCCGGCCTCCCCGCCGAGGTCACCCTCCAGCTCCCCGTCCGCTCCACCAAGCTCACCCAGAAGCAGGCCCGGCAGGCCGAGGAGGAGGTCCGCCGCGCCGCCAACCTGCGAGCCACCGCCGGCACCAGCCAGAAGGACCCGCACGGCACCGCTCGGAAGTACGAGCAGAAGGCCGCGGGCACCCAGCCCAAGCACTGAGGACCATCCCCCGCGCTGAACGCCCGCCTCACTCCCCCAGGTGCACCGCCACGTTGTCGAGGAGTCGGGGCTCACCCACACGGGCCGCGACGAGGAGGCGCCCCTCCTGTCCGGGCTGGGCCTCGCCCAAGTCCGTGCCGGTGACGACCAGGTAGTCGGCGGTGATGCCGCGCGACTGCAGGACGCGGGCAGCGGCGGCGACCACGGCCTCGGCGCCGGCGGAGCCCGCCTCCGCACCCGCGCGCAGGGCCTCGGAG
>DHCFD07801__coassemble_1273_pt1 | contig 21196 bp, 16 predicted proteins | sample DHCFD07801__metabat2_low_PE_026 | metagenome-assembled genome bin DHCFD07801 | reverse complement strand
AGCGCGATCTGGAGGACCCGGGCCGCCCGGTACTTGCGGAACGCCCAGCCGAACGGCGCTCGGATCCGCGTGAGCACAGCACGTGCGGGGTTCTTCGGCAACAGGGGCTCCTTCGGTCTCAACGACGGGTGGTCGTCGCGGTCAGTGCGGTGAGGACGGGGTCGGGCTCGCCGGGGACCAGTGTGCGGTCGAGGGTCGTCACGACGGCGGCACCGGTCCGGCGCGCCGTCTCCTCCAGTCGCACGTCCAGATAATCGGTCCACCGTACAGCCCTGCGGACGTCCCACTGGTGAACGGGGATCATCGTATCGAGGAACACGCCCCGCGTCGCGGCGGCCGCCGCCCAGCTGCGCGGCGCCAGGATCGCGGGCCGGAACCGCGAGGTGATCTGTGCTGCGGCCAGCACGGCGTCCAGCGTGGATTCCGGGTCGACGTCCGCACCGGTGACCACCAGCAGGCTCACCGGTGCGTCCGGGGCGACGTGGGTGAAAACACGCGGCACGGGACCGGGTCCGCCCGCGCGACGGGCCGTCCACGCCCGCACCTCACCGGCCGCCGCGTACGCACGCTGCGCCGCGGGCCGAGCCCACTGCGGCGTGTGCCGGCGCGCTCCGCCCACCACGCGGCCCACGGTCCGTCGCACGGCAGCGGACGCTCCGCTCGCGGCCTCCCGCCGTCGCTCGAGCGGCTCCGCCCGCCAGCCGTCGGAGACCCGGCGCAGCAGCTCCGCGTCCACGTCGTCACCCAGCCGGGACACGAGCTCCGCCGCCGAGGCCCCGGCCGGCTGCCCGTCGAGCACCAGTACCCGCGCAGCCCGGTGGGCGCGCGCCAGGTGCGCGACCCGTGGGGCATCGACGGGACCAGACTCGATGGCCGGGTCGAGGTCCAGATCGTGGTCGGCCGTCACGACGACGGGCACCTGGGTGAGGTGTTCCCGCGACCAGGTAACGGCCTCGGCGACGGTGTCGTGACCCGTGCCCGCGGGGGCGACGAGCAGGGCCGTCGCGGCGCCCTTCCTCTGGGTCCCCAGCGCCGCAGGCTCGCCCGTGGGGGCACCTGCGAACGCGGCGAGGCGCTCGAGGTGGGCCTCGTAGCTGAAGCGTTCATGCACGGCCCGCAGCCCGCGCTCACGCTGGGCGGCCAGTGCGGCCGGGTCCGCGCTCAGGCGGTCGACGATCGCGGTGACGTCCTGCGGGGAGCCGTAGACGCACGCGTCGCCGAAGACCTGTTCCATCTGCGGCGGGACGATGCAGACGGCGCCGGCGGCCAGCCCCTCCAGCACGACGCGGCCGAAGGCCTCGACGAGTCCCGGGTGGTGGAAGTAGACGAGGAAGTCGATGCCCGCGAGGAACCGCGGCACGGGGACGGAGCCGAACGGCAAGGAGGTCCACGTCTGCGGCAGGCCGCCCAGGATCTCCTGGGGCGCCTCCGTCCCGCCCAGGACTCGGACGCGGTAGCGCTGGTCGTCCGGGTAGGCGGCCAGCAGGTCCTCGCGGGTGTCTGGCCACTTCGACCAGTGCCCGCGGCTGTGCCGGCCGATGACGGGGGTCTCCCCCACGAGGCCGTCGCGCGGCGTCGCCCAGACGGGCGCGTCGATGATGTTGACCCAGTCCTCGTCCACCATGGGCACATCCCGCCACGATTGGGTGATCGCGGTCCGCACCAGTGGGCCGATCGGCGCCCAGACGGGTGCGTGCCCCAGTGCGCGCTGGGCGTTCCGGTGCACGGTCTCCACGTCGTAGTACGGCTCGGTCGCCCGGTCGTCGACCGGCACCTGGTTCGCGATCATGACGGTCGTCTCGACCGTGATCCGCGGCAGGTCCTCCGGGATGGTGCTGAAGAGGGTGGGGTGGCGCACCAGCAGGGTGCGGGCGCGCACGGACTGGTGCGGCAGGATCAGCTCCGCCTTGCCGGCGGCCAGAACGTCCTGGATGCGCTGCGCGAAGGGCCGCCGACTGCGCTGCACGGGCGAGGGCAGGTGCAGGAGCGCGGTGCGGTAGCCCGCGCGGTACTGGGCCTCGATCTCCTCGACGACACTGGCCGTCGACCCGCCGGGGAAGCGGCAGTCGGTCGCCATGATGACGTCGAAGTCCCGCGTGCCGGTACCGTGCGCCTCGCTCATCGTGTCCTCATCCTCTCGTAGACCCGACGGACCGGCGCGATCCGGCGCAGGGCGGTGCGGACGCGGCGTCGCAGGGTGCGGGCCTCGACGGCGGGCACCCGCCCGATCCAGGCTTGGACGGCGTCCGGCGAGACGTCCGCGACGCGGAGGGTGCGGTGGGCACCCAGGCGGGCCACGGCCTCGGCGGCGGTCGCCTCGTCATCCGTCGCGACGTACCGGGCCAGCGACACCGGGGCGGCGTCCAGGTCGTGCAGCGCACCGGCCAGCGCGACGGTCTGCAGCCCGCGCACGTCCGCGTCGATGAGGAGGCGGACGAGGGCGGGGTCCAGCTGCACGGGTCCGCCCAGCGACGGCCCCGGCACCAGCAGGACGGTGACAGCCGGCGCCACGGTGGTGATCCGATCCGCTCGCACGTGCACGTGGCCGCTCATGCCAGCAGCTCCTCGACGCCGGGGCCGGTGAGACTGCCGGCGTGGGCCTCGCACCACAGATTCAGCATCGCGAGACTGCGCAGCAGGTGCTGCGGGCCGGTGCGGCTGAGCAGGCGGCGCCAGTGCTCGGTGCCCGCGTCGGCCAGACCGTCGACCAGCAGGGCGGCGGCGGGACCGTCGAGGACCAGCCGGCGCAGGACGGCGACGGACTCGTCCGCGGTGATGCGGCGCGGGTGGGGGCGCGGCCACGGGACCATGCTCTGCGCCGTGGGCAGCGCGGCCAGGTCCGGGTCGAACAGAGCGGTCAGCTGCGGGTAGAGCGCACCGCCGGCGTGCGCGGCCGCGGGGATGCGCAGGCAGGCCCGGGCGACCTCGTCGGCCAGGAACGGGGTGGCGACCGCGTGGGTGCGGGCGACCAGGCCGTACGGCGACTGGCTGATGCCCGGCAGCGTGCGGTTGAGGTACGCGGTGAAGGTCGCTTCGAACGGGTGGTCCGCGATGTCCGGCCAGTCCGCGTCGAAGGCGTCGAACGAGGCGCGGGAGCGCTCCCGGATGCCGCGCACCGCCTCTGGGCGCAGCACCTGCTCCGCACCCTGCAGGTACTTGAGGAGGCCGGCGATCCGGGCGGCCCGGTCGTCTCCCCCGGTGAAGTCTCCGCCCAGCATGAGGCCGCCGCCCAGACCGTCGAGGACCAGCCCGTCCACGCCCGCGATCCGCTCCAGCACGGGCACGAGCCACACGTGGTAGGACGTCTGGTGGTCGACGGCGTCGACGAAGCGGCGGATGTCGGACTCGAAGCGGTCGACGCGCGGGACGACGATCGTGTGCTCGAGGCCCAGGCGGTGGGCGACCTGCGCGGCGACCAGCTCCTCCAGCACGATCCCGGTGTCCGACGAGGTCGTGATCGCAGCCGGCGGGGTGGGAGCGGCGTGCGCGCCGGCCGCGTGGGCGGGGGCGACGCGGGAGACCGCGGCCCCGGCGGCGGCGAGGATCCGCGAGTCCCATCCGCCGCTCAGCGTCGACAGGAGCAGGTGGTCCTCCGCCAGGCGGGTGAGCGTCGAGGTGAGCGCATCCGCCACGTCCTCGATCCGGGCGGTACTGTCCTCCTGCACGTCCAGCCACGGCCAGCGCTCGCGCTCGAAGCGGACGGTGCTGTCCTGGACGTGCACGGACTCCCACGGGCGCAGGCGGCGCACTCCGGCGACGGTCGTCTTCCCGCCCAGCGGCGCACCGGCGGCCAGGACGTCCGCCCACGCGTCCCAGTCCGCGCGCACCGGGGCGCCCGCGGTGAGCGCGAACAGCCGGCTGGAGAAGCGGGCGGAGGTGCCGTCGTCCGCGACGTAGACCGGCACGGCGCCGGAGATCCCGCTCAGCAGCTCCTCGCCGTCGCGCGCGCGGCGGATGACGAGGGCGTCGGCCCGGCGTGCGGTGTCCGCGTCCTGCAGGTGGGAGGCGTGGAGCGTGCGCGGGGCCCACGCGAGGGTCGAGGCGTCGAGGCGCACGGTGGGGCCGTGGATGAGCGCATCGTGGTCCCCGTCCGCGCCCAGCGTGCCCACGACGTCCCGCACGTGCGGGTCGATCGCCGCGGCGGTGTCCGGGCGCGGACCGTCGGTGCTCACGCGCTGGTCCGTCCGCGACCGCGTCCCAGCACCCGCTTGGCAGTCGAGCGCACCCGGCGCCGCTTCGCCAGGTCGAGCATCCGCGCATCCGCGATCGCCCGGACGAAGTCGTGGGCGTCCACGTTCCAGTTCAGGTGGGTGCGGGCGAAGTCGTAGCCGCGGCGGCCCAGGCGCACCCGCTCCTCACGGTCGTCCCGCCACTGGCGGATGACGGCGGCCGCAGCGTCCACGTCGCCGAAGGGCACGACCGCTCCGCACTGCGCGTGCTCGACCAGCTCCTTGGGCGCCCGGTTGGGCGTCGTGATAGTCGGCAACCCGTGCGACATGTACTCGATGACCTTGGTGGGCTGCGAGTTCGTGTAGTTGGGCTCGTCGTGCAGCAGGCTGACCCCCGCCAGCGCACCGCGCAGTCGTCGCAGCGCCTGGTCGTTGGGCATGAAGCCGCGCCAGTCCACGATCCCCTCGTCCGCGGCGGCGCGCAGCTCGTCCTCGATGTCCCGCTCCGCCGGTCCGATGATCTCGACCGTCACCTCCGGCACACGACGGGCCAGCTCGATGAGCTCCGCACCGCCGCGGGGTCGCGTGAGCTTCCCCAGGTAGACGACGCGGCTGTCGCCCGGATCCGCGGGCTCTTCGTCCGGCACCCGGACGGAGTTGGGGACGACGGGATGGATGCGGGTGAACCGGTCGCGGTACCCGTGCTCCGCCAGCAGCAGCCGGTAATTGATCTCCGCGTACTGCTCCGCCGCGACCGCCCCGGCGCTCAGGAGGGGGCGCACACCGGGCGGCGCCCAGTCGCGCATGTGCAGTGCGGAGGCGGTGTCCTCGTGGACGTCCCAGATGATCGTCGCCTTCCGTCGCGGCAGCATGACGACGGACAGGAGCAGATCCGGGTCGTGGATGAGGATGACGTCGACCGTGCGGGACATGCTGGCCAGCAGGGTGCGGGCGGCGCGGACCGCGCTGAGGCGGTTCCGTCCCTGCGCCCGCGGCAGGTCGATCCCCCACACGCCCTCCGGCGGCGTCCGGCCGAAGGCCTTGAACGGCGCGGCGTACGCGACCTCGTGCCCCGCGTCCACGAGCGCCGGCAGTTCCCGGTGACGGATCCTGGCGTCCTCGGGATCGTGCACGACGGTCGCGATCAGGATGCGGAGGGGTGGAGCCATGGTTGGTAGTGTAACGACCGACCTGTTGCCGGGAGAACGCCCGCGGCGCACCGCGCGTCGAGCGTCTCCCATCACCCCGGAGGAGCCGTCATGGCCGTGGACGCCGTCGTCATGGGACTGGGGTACGTCGGGATGCCGCTCGTGCACGCAGCGGTGCGGGCGGGACTCGACGTCGTCGGATTCGACGTGTCGCGCGCCGTCGTCGACGGGCTCATGGACTCCCGCTCCCACATCGACGACCTGACCGACGCGGACGTCGCAGAGATCCGCGAGAGGGGCTTCCAGGCGACGGCGGACGACGCGGTCCTGGCGGAGGCGGACGCGATCGTCATCTGCGTGCCCACCCCGCTGGACGACGACAGCCGCCCCAACGTGGGCGCGGTCGAGTCCGCCACCCGTGCGATCGCCGCGCGGCTGACCCCCGGCACCCTCGTCGTCCTCGAGTCGACGACGTACCCCGGCACCACGGAGGAGCTGGTGCAGCCGATCCTCGAGGAGGGCAGCGGACTGCGCGCGGGCGTCGACTTCCACCTCGCGTTCTCCCCCGAGCGCATCGACCCGGGCAACCCCACGTACGGCCTCGTCAACACCCCGAAGGTCGTGGGCGGCATCACCCCCGCCAGCACACAGCGTGCGCGGGAGTTCTACGGCCGCTTCATCGAGACGACGGTCGCGGCGAAGGGCACCCGCGAGGCGGAGACCGCGAAGCTGCTGGAGAACACGTACCGCCACGTGAACATCGCCCTGGTCAACGAGATGGCGCAGTTCTGCCACGAGCTGGGCATCGACCTGTGGAACGCGATCGACATGGCCGGCACCAAGCCGTTCGGCTTCCAGGCGTTCTACCCCGGCCCCGGGGTGGGCGGCCACTGCATCCCGATCGACCCCAACTACCTCTCCTACAACGTGAAGTCCCGGCTGGGCTACCCGTTCCGCTTCGTCGAGCTGGCGCAGGAGATCAATTCCTCGATGCCCGCCTACGTGGTCCGCCGCGTGCAGGACATGCTGAATGACGACGCGAAGGCGCTGCGCGGCGCGCGGGTCCTGCTGCTGGGCGTCACCTACAAGCCCAACATCTCCGACCGGCGCGAGTCCCCCGCGGTCCCGCTGGCGGAGGCGCTGCTGGAGCACGGCGCGGACCTGTCCTACCACGACCCGGCGATCGCGGAGTGGACCATCTCCGGTCAGCGGATCCCCCGCGTCGAGGACGCCCTGGCGGCGGCTCCGGAGGCGGACATCGTGGTCGTCGTCCAGAACCACCGCGGCTACGACATCGACGCGATCGCGGGCGTCTCCCAGCGGTTCCTCGACACGAAGGGGAAGGTCACCGTCGACGGCGCGCAGCGCCTCTGACGGTCAGCGGGAGGTGCGGTCGAAGCCGTCGGTGACGACGACCTCGGCGGCGGGGTCCTCCTCACCGCGGTCGGGGAACACCCACGTGCGGTAGGCCCAGAAGCGGAACACCATCGCGAGGCCGATGCCCACGACGTTGGTGGAGATGTTGTAGGACAGCGGGTCGTGGAGGCCCAGCAGGTACCAGGTGACGCCCAGCGGCGCGACGACGATGACCATGCCGATGAGGTTGACGACGACGAACTTCCACATGCCCGACAATGCGGAGCCGGAATCGCGCTGCCCGTAGGTGAGGAACCGGTTGCCCACCCACGCGACGGCCATCGAGACGATCGTCGAGACGATCTTCGCCTTGACGGGGCTGGCGACCAGCAGGGCCGGGATGCCCAGGAAGCCGAAGAGCAGCAGGTTCGACAGGCCCACGTCGACCAGGTAGGACACGCCGCCCACGGACAGGAACGACAGGACCTCGCGGAAGAGGCGGCGCCGGTTCGCCCAGTGCTTCGACCACGCGTCGCGCAGCCGTGGCCTCGGGGCGGCCGAGTCGTCTCGTCGCCGTTCCAACATCCCAGTCCTCTGTCGTCGTCCCGCTCGTGGCCGGAGTGTCTCCGGCGAGCGCGTACCGATGCACTCTACGCGCCCGGGCCGGGGAGGCGCACCGGGCGCGCGCGGTCTCAGCGTCTGTTCGGACTCCGTTCACCCGGCCGGCGCATCACCCGGCCTGCTCAGAAGAGACCCGTGATGCTCCCGTCCTCCGTCACGTCGATGCGGTGGGCGGCGGGGTCCCGGGGCAGGCCGGGCATCGTCATGATGTCGCCGCAGATGACGACGATGAAGCCGGCGCCCGCGGACAGGCGCACGTCGCGCACCGTCAGCTCGTGGCCCTCCGGCGCCGCGCGCAGCGACGGGTCGGAGCTGAGCGAGTACTGCGTCTTCGCGATGCAGACGGGCAGGTCGCCGTACCCCTCCCGGACGAACCGGTCGAGGGTGCGACGGACCGCGGTGGGGATCTGGACGGAGCCCGCGCGGTAGACCTGCCGGGCGAGCGCCTCGATCTTCTCCACCGGTGACGCCTCCAGCGCGTAGGGGTGGCGGGGGCCGCCTCCCCCGGCCGCGTCGTGCTCTGCCGCGGCCGCGATGACGGCCTCGGCCAGGTCGAGGGCGCCGGCGCCTCCGTGCGCCCAGTGCTCGGCGGAGACCGCGCGCACACCCAGGCCGGCCAGGTGGTCGATCGCGGCGGTCACCTCCGCATCCGTGTCCGAGGGGAAGCGATTGAGGCTCACGACCGGGGTGAGGCCGTAGACGTCGCGCAGCACGCCCAAGTGGTGCTCGAGGTTCGTCATGCCCGCGAGCATCGCCTCGACGTCCTCCTGCTCCAGCGCGTCCTTCTGAACGCCGCCGTGGTACTTGAGCGCGCGGACGGTCGCGACGACGCACACGACGTCCGGCCACAGGCCGGTCGCGCGGCACTTGATGTCGAGGAACTTCTCCGCGCCCAGGTCCGCCCCGAAGCCCGCCTCCGTGATCGCCCAGTCGCCCAGCGCCAGCGCGGACCGGGTGGCGAGCGCACTGTTGCAGCCGTGCGCGATGTTCGCGAAGGGACCGCCGTGGATGAAGGCGGGGGTGTGCTCGAGCGTCTGGACGAGGTTGGGCGAGAGCGCGTCGCGCAGCAGGGCGGTCATCGCGCCAGCAGCCCCCAGGTCGTCGACCGTGACCGGAGTGCGGTCGCGGGTGTGCGCGACGACGATGCGGGACAGGCGCGCCCGCAGGTCCGCGACACTGGTGGACAGGCAGAAGACGGCCATGACCTCGCTGGCGACGACGATGTCGAAGTGGTCCTCGCGCGGCACCCCTCCGTTCAGCCCGCCCAGCCCCACCGTCGCGTTCCGCAGCGCACGGTCGTTCAGGTCCACGACGCGGTGGATGTGGATCCGGCGGGGGTCGATGTCCAGCGCGTTGCCGTGGTGCATGTGATTGTCGAGCATCGTCGCGGCCAGGTTGTTCGCCAGTGCGATCGCGTTGAAGTCGCCGGTGAAGTGGAGGTTGATGTCCTCCATGGGGACGACCTGCGCGTGCCCGCCGCCGGCGGCGCCGCCCTTCATGCCGAAGACGGGTCCCAGGCTGGGCTCGCGCAGGGCGAGGACCGCTTGTCCCGTAGGGGCCTCACCGGCGACGATCCGGCGGCGGTTGCGCTCGTTGAGCCCGTCCGCCAGGCCGATGCTGGTCGTCGTCTTCCCCTCCCCTGCCGGGGTGGGGCTCATGGCGGTGACGAGGACGAGCCGGCCGGGCGTCGTCTGCGCCTCGACCCGTTCGAGGACGGACAGCGGCACCTTCGCCTTCGTCCATCCGTAGGGGACCAGGTCGTCTGCGGCCAGCCCCACCGTCTCCGCGATGTCCGTGATCCGCTGCAGCTGCGCGGCCTGGGCGATCTCCAGATCGATGCTCATGGGGCCATTCTGCCCGAGCGATCCGACATTCGGGAGAGGTCGCTGCGGCAACGGGCGCGACCAGACTGGATCGTCCGACGCACCGACGAGTCGTGGGGACCTCCCACGCCGCACGCCCGCGTCTGGAGGGCGCACGATGTCCCGGGCGGGATCACCGTCGTGCGGTCTCACTCCGGCGCATGAAGTCCCACGCATCGGAGACGATGGCCTCCAGTCCCAGCTCGGGTTGCCAGCCGATGAGTTCTTGCGCGCGCAGATTCGATGCGACCAGCGAGGTGGGATCGCCTGGACGGCGGGGCCCCTCCACCGCGGGGATCGCATGACCAGTGACGGCTCTGCACGCCTCGAGAACCTGCCGCACCGTGTATCCGTTGCCGGTCCCCAGATTGATGACCCGATGGGTACCGGGCTCCGATGCTTCCATCGCCAGGAGATGCGCCCGACCGAGGTCGACGACATGGAGGTAATCGCGCAGCGCTGTACCGTCGACCGTCTCGTAGTCAGTGCCGAAGATGCTGCACGATTCTGTGATTCCGGCCGCGACCCGCAACAGGTTGGGGATCAGGTGCGTCTCCGGCGAGTGTCGCTCGCCTTGAGCGCCCAGTGCGCCGCCGACGTTGAAATAGCGCAACGAAGTCGCAGCGAGACCGTGCGCTCGGCTGTACGAGGCGATCATGTGATCGACTGCCAACTTCGATGCACCGTACGCGTTCACCGGTTGCGCTGGTGTGTCTTCTGTGATGGGAGACACTGCAGGCTCCCCGTACGTGGCCGCCGTGGAGGAGAAGATGATCCGAGGGATGCCCGCCCGTCGCATCGCTTCCAGCAGTTGATGCGTCCCGGTGACGTTGTTCTCCCAGTACCGCTCCGGTGCTTCGACGGACTCGCTCACCAGCGACTTCGCTGCGAAATGCAGCACGCCGTCGAACCCCTGCCCATCGATGTGCGGGAAGCAGTCGTGGATACGCCCTTCGACGAATCGCGCGCCGCCCGGCACCGCGTCCCGATGTCCTGTCGACAGATCGTCGAGGACTGTGACCTCGTGGCCGGCGTCCAGCAGCTGAGCCGTGACCACCGAGCCGATGTATCCGGCTCCTCCTGTGACGAGGACCTTCATGGCGGACTCCTTCGGTGAGGATGCGAACAGCGCGCTAACCTGGCCAGGTTAGCGGGTCGTCGGTGCGGTGCCGGCGCTGAGCGTCGCCGGAGGGGCACAGGATCGATGATCATCAAGGCGTGGGTCGTCAGTCTGCGCGATCAGTTCCTCTGGCAGCGCAGGGTGCGCATCCCGTTGCTACTCGCCGCCGCGGGCGTCCTCGTGGGCGGAGTCACCCTCATCCCGTGGGTTCCATCAGTGGCGCTGCTGCTCGTGAGTCTCCTGGGCCTGCTCCTCGGCCTCGTCACACTGGTGCAGGAATGGGTGAACCTGCAGCAACGATTCCGCGATTCGAAGCTGATAGAGCGCTCCCCCATCTTCGCGGGTCAGCCTCCATTCGACTCAGACCTGCCGGACTCGTTCGCGACGACCCGGGGGACGATCCTGTACAGCGGAGCGCTCAATCTGCAGATGCTCGGAGGTCGCACCTGGCAGGCAGACATGCGACCGACGCACTACCGGTTGCCGTCAGAACTCGCGGAGATCGCTCCGTACATCCTCCGCCGCACGAGCGGAGGAGGCTATCTCTTCAACGGCGAATGCATCCGAATGCTGGGCGACTGCCGCGTCGACGGAAGCGGCATCATTCCGTTCCAGTCCACGGGATTCTTCGATCATCTGTGCTCCAATGAGCTCATGCGCTGGGAAGTTCCAGGCAGACACGGACGGCCATGGGACGTCCGCAGCGACTTCCTCTACGACGAGGACCGCCGGTTGATTCCGCTGGCCAGCAGCGAGCTGGCGAACGTGGTCGGAGTCTCCACTCTTGCCATTTCCCAAGACGGCTTCGCTCTGGTGGTGGGTCAGAGTCATGAGAACCACGCGAGTCAAGGGCTTCTGGCCCCATCGGGCTCCGGCAGCCTGGAGCCGAAGGACTTCGACGACGACCTTCAGACGTTCGCACTCAACGGTGCGACCCGGGAGTTCCTCGAAGAGACAGGAGTACCGGCTGATCTGATCGCGGGATCACGGCTGATCGGATATGGGAGGTGGTTGGAGAGAGGAGCGAAACCGGAGTTCTTCGGCATCACCCTCCTCCGTGAGGACGCTGAGCAGATCGACCGGAAGCGTCGTCGCGTCGGTGGCGAAGAGGCTCTGTACACGCAGAGGTCCCAGTGGCTGTCAGTGGCTGACCTCTTGGACGAAGCCGGCGAACTGCGATCGACCATGAGCATGCCACTGGTCTTCTCACTCCACGCCCTGGCAAAGGCACTGGAGCAGGATCCGGATCTCCTGTCGCCCACCATTCACATGGACAGAGGACCGGACGACAGAGGGACATAGGTCTCACCGGATCTCACCAGAGCACTCACAGCGCACCTCACACGATCGGCGGACGTCCCGCCATCGACATCGCGAGGAGGCCGCGGCCGGACAGTGTGCGCTGCTCCTCGTCCTCCACTGGGATGATCTGACGCGATCAGCGCGCGGGTTCCGCGCGCACGTCCGCTCGCCTCACTACAGTGGTTCACGCACGGTGACACCAGAGAGAGGACCGGGATGAAGGCGTGGATGCGGGAACAGGCGCAGGCACTGGTGCGATCCTCTGCGTGGAAGGCGACGAGCACGTGGATCCGCGGCCGGGCGAGAGGGCTCCCCGCGGGTCATGAGCTCCACGGCGTATCCGTGCCCGCCGACATCGTCGTGTACTTCGGCGACAAAGCGGAGAAGACCTATCAGCTGACGCAGTGGCTGCCGGTCCTCGAGAGACTGAACGAGGAACACAGAGTCCTCCTCGTCTTCAGGAAGCTGGGGGCTCTGCGCGAAGTCAAGGGCTCCACGAAGCTGCCGATGGTGTTCGTGCGCCGCTTCGAGGACCTAGCAACGCTCTACTTCGAGAACGACTACAAGCTCGCGATCTACGTGAACAACGGCGTCACGAACTTCCAGTCCCTCTCGTACGCTCCCATGGTCCACGTGCATGTGAATCACGGGGAGAGCGACAAAGTCAGCATGGTGTCGAATCAGGCGAAGGCCTACGACTGGACCCTCGTCGCCGGGCAGGCCGCCCTGGAACGCCACCGTGCCGCGCTCCTGGACTTCGACGAGTCGAAGCTCCTCGCAGTGGGAAGGCCTCAGCTCGACATTCCGCGCGACAGTGAGCTCGTCCCCAGCGCACGTCGCACCCTCATGTACGCACCCACATGGGAGGGGGAGAACGACGAGAACAACTACACCTCCATCGATCGCTACGGCGTCGCCATCGTGAGGGCCATGCTGGCCGTTCCGAACGCACGTGTGATCTACAAACCCCATCCCCGGGTGGAGGAGTCCGCGGATGAGGCCGTCGCAGAGGCGGACGCGCAGATCCGCGAGCTCATCACCGCTGCGGGAGAGCCGCACGCGGTGAAAATGCAGGGTGACATCCTCGCGATGTTCGCCGACGTCGACCTCCTCGTCACCGACATCTCCAGCGTGGGACTCGACTTCCTCTACCTCCGACCGGACCGACCGCTCATCCTCACGGACCGTCGCACCGACCCAGCGAAGCTGCAGGCCGACGCACCCATCAGCAGGAGCACTGCCGTCATCGACGGGAATTCCCGCGAACGGATCGGCGATCTCATCCGCACCCAGCTCGAGTCGGACGAGCACACGGAGGCTCGGGCCCGGATGCGGACGTTCTACTTCGGCGACGGTGGTGTCGGCTCGTCCACCACCGCGTTCCTCAGCACGATCACGCGGCTCATCGACGAGCGCGAGCAGAAGCTCGCGGTCTTCACGCGGCAGGCCAGTAACATGGAGGCGTCCGACTGAGGCGCTGAGGCACTCAGGGAGTCGCGTCGACCTCGAGGCTCAGATTCCCGTGCACGGTCGCGTAGATCCGAGCACGTCCCCCCACACCGCGCTCGGTGGTCGGATCGAGGGCGCCCGTTTCGACCCCCAGTCGCCTCTTGTGCGGGGAGCCCGCGGTCGTGAGCCAGAAGTCGTAGGTGCACCGGGTATCGGGATCCAACCGCGCTTCCGGCACGAAGACCCGGAAGCTCGCGCCGTCAGGTCCGGGGCGCATGTCCACGGGCATCTCGAACCCGTACTTCCTGTCACGGGATGCGACGCGCAGACAGACCGCCCCGGGCTCGGTCGGCCACGCGCCGATGGCGGTCCCCCGCAGTTCGAGCGCGCGTTCCGCGGCGTCGACGAAAGCGGCGTGCGACACCGCGGCCGCGCTGCCCGGTTCGGGCGGGTCCGGCTGCGGCTCCATGAGCGCTGTGCAGGCGTCCGCCCACATGCGCGTGACGCGCAGGTCGTCGAAGCGCCGCGCCTTCTGCTGCGCCGCTCGCCGCATGTCCACCCGATCGGCCTCATCCATCGTGACGAAGCGACGGACGGCGTCCGCCAGCGCCTCGACGTCTCCCGCAGGTACCACGAAGCCGTCGACGCCGTCCGAGATGACGTCGCCGGGGCCGTAGCGGATGTCGTAGGCGATCGGGATGCAGCCGGCAGCCATCGCCTCGACGAGCACCAGCGGCAGTCCTTCGTAACGGCTGCTCAGGATCAGGAAGGAGGCGGTCGTGAGGCGATCCGAGGCGGTGGGATCGTAACCCCGCAGCGCGACGCGTTCGGAGGCCCCTTCCTCCTCGATGAGCGAGTCGATCTCCTGCTCCAGCGGCCCTGAGCCGTAGACGTCGACGTGAGCGGGCAGTTCCGGTGAGTCCTGCTCCAGCAGTGCGAAGGCGCGGACGGTGTGATCGACCCGCTTCTGCGCGCTCAAGCGCGCCAGCATGATGCCGTCGCCGGGGTCGCGCGGCGTCTCGACGTCCGGCAGCTCGTGCGCGATCTCGCGCGAGTTGGGCACGACGAAGGTGTGACTCGTGCGGGGGAAGGCCTCCGTGAAGTCATCCTTCTGCCGCTGCGTCAGGAACGCGAGGCCGTCGAAGCGCTCGTGCTCGAAGCTGATCGGAGCACGGGACACCGTGAAGGGACCGTAGGACGACGTCGCGGTCTCCTGGAGGTGCGGGTTGTGGAAGACCTGCACAGTCCGGACGTTCGGCCTCCGGTAGTGGTGGAGGAACGACCCGACGTACTTCGAGTCGTTGAGGACGATCGCCGGTTCGGAGCCGACGACATGATCGACCCATGCGAAGTAGAGGTCACGCGCACGGGGCCAGTGCCCCAGCTCCCTGCCCCGATGATCGAGGAGGACCAGCCCGCGTCCGCTCTTCAGCTTCCGCTCATCCCTCACGACCACGGATCCGTTCGGACGCTTGTGCTCGGTGATGCGGACGGAGCCGTCCGCAGAGACCATTGTGCGCACATGGTCGTCGTCGGACCTGACCGCGAGCTCCATCTCATGAGGGACCTGTTCGGGCGCCGGCTCGGCCGCGTGCGCGAATGCGCGAAGCTGCGACCGGCGCATCGTCGCGATCTCCGCCCAGCAGTTGCGGAGATGCACGCGTGCGCCCAGCTTCCCCATCGCACGCAGCTCGTTCGTTTTGCTCTTCACGTCGAGGGATGAGCTGAAGGTGAGGATCGGCACGTCTCGCGCACCCAGCTCGGAGATCATCGTCGATCGTCGCAGCAGCACACTCGTGAGACCTCCGAAGTCCTCCGGAATGGTCCATGTCATCGCAACGATGCGACAGTCGGGGAAGGCGATCGCGGGAGGAGCGGGCGTCGTGCTCGTGCGGTCATTCCTGCCAAGCAGCCGCGCCATCCTTGTCAGAGGATTCTGTGGGACCACCCCGCCTCCTTCGTGTGCGCGCCCGGCACCGGGCACCGCTGGTTGGGGCTCGCCGCCGCGTCATCACGCATTCCTGCCCGACGTACCGGTGGGCCGATCGGTTAAGCTCGACCAGGGTACATCGCGACCGCTCCGGCCCTCACAGTACGTGCGACTGAGAGGTGCGGCAGCGCCGCGCTGCGGGCCCTCCGGCAGCTGAGACAGACAGGCTTGAGACATTGACTTCAACGGGCAGAATCCTCATCCGGGCCACCCCGTCCCCCCTGGACGACGTCGACCCGGGCGAGGCATGGCGGCTGAACGCGTTCCACAACAACAGCGGTAACGTCGCGTTCCCCTTCGGCCTGTTCCGGAACCTCATGTCGGACACCACCGCCGTCGACTCCGACTGGTACGGAGCCCGTCTTCCCGAACCGGAAGAGGTCAACGAGCAGTACGACGCGTACATCCTGCCGATGGCGAATGACTTCGGCGGTCATTTCAAGGGCGAGATGACCCGGATGACCCGGTTCATCGAGCGCCTCACGATCCCCGTGGTCGTCGTGGGGATCGGTGGAGCATTCGCTCTCGACGACACGTTCGATTCCCCAAAGCCCTTCGATTCTGTGGCGAAGCGGTTCGTCGAGGCCGTGCTCGAGAGGTCCTCACTCATCGGGCTCCGGGGTGAGATCACCGGACGGTACCTCGAATCGCTGGGATTCACAGAGGATCGGCACTTCCGCGTCATCGGAGATCCGACCCTGTACAACCTGGGCCGGGAACTGTCGATCCGCCCGTTCGAGTACCGACCTGATCTGAAGATCGCGTACAACATGACGCCCAAGGCACCGCAGGAGGCACTCGCCTTCCTCACGAAGCTGCCGGAGTCGTTCCCTGACGCGACCTACATCCCCCAGGACTTCGGCGACTTCTCCAAGCTGTATTCCGGGATGGTGGACGTCACCGCCAATCCGTTCCGCGATACCGTCGACAACTACCCGAACTCCTTGGCCCACACGCCGTTCCGCACCGGAAACCTCCGGTTCTACCTGGATGCGCCCTCGTGGATCTCTGACATGCGCGAGTTCGACCTGTCGATCGGAACGCGGATCCACGGGAACATCCTGCCGACGCACGCCGGGACCCCGTCCCTCACGCTCATGTACGGCTCCCGCCTCACGGAGCTCGCGGAGTACCACCACCTGCCGCGCATGTTCGCGGCCGATGTCGACCCGGACGCACGACTCGCAGACCTCGTCGAGGGTGTCGACTTCCACGAGCCGGAGAGGTATCACGCGGAGAACTTCGACCGGTACGTCTCCTTCCTCGACGAGAACGCGATCACGCACTCCTACCGGGAGGCGGAGACGGAGCTGCCGTTCGACCGTCGTCTCAGCGAGCGGCAGCTGCCGGGGCCGATCGCCCCGATCACCGCGCTCTCTGACCTGGACGAGATCCGCGAGCGCCTCACGGTGGGCCACGACATCGCACGCGAGAAGACTGTGAACCAGAAGGACGCGATCAAGCGACTGCGGTCGGAGATCGCGAAGCTCAAGGACGAGAAGAAGGACCTCCAGGCTCAGCGAGACGTTGCGCAGAAGAAGGCCCGTGCCGCTGAACGACTGGCGGCCTCGCGCACGCCGCGCGGCATGGCGGGGCGCGCGAAGCGCCTCGTCAAGAGGGTCGGCTCGCAGGCAGCCTCCCGTCTGCGGCGATAAGACCGTCAGGACTCCGTCGCGGATGTCTGCTGGTGCAGTCCGCAGTCGCACCGCACCAGCAGACAGCGTGGATCAGACGACGGGCGGCCGTCCGTTCACGGACATCGCCAGCAGCCCTCGGCCGGACAGCTTCCGCTGCGGCTCGTCCTCACCCCAGGGGTCCTCGCGCCAGCCCGCGCGCCATCCGTCGAACCACGGTCGCAGATGGTCGGGCTTCCGGCCCCACCGCACGGTCTGCACGAGTGTCCACGACCCCACGTAGGCCCAGCTGAAGGGGAACGGCAGGTTCCGGCGCGCCAGCCACACCCTGTTCCGCGCGTTCATGAAGAAGTACTCGTCATGCCGCTTGGGGTCGATGACGGGATGAGCAACGGTCAGGTCTCCCATGTACCAGACCTGGTAGCCCGCATCCCACACCCTCCAGGCGAGCTCGATTCCCTCGTGGGCATACCAGAACGGTGCGGGCCATCCCCCGCATTCGTCGAAGGCGCGCCGCTGCAGCGCGACTGCTCCCTCCCACACGGAGAAGACCGTGGAGGAGTGCTCTGCCGAGCCCTTCCTCAGTCGTGGGATCCATCGCCTGGGTGCATCATCGCGTGAGGGGTCCACGACCCGCGGCTGCACGAGGCCGATGCGCGGCTGGGTCCGCATGAGCTGTGCCATCCGCAAGAGCGTCGTGTCGTCCGGCAGCCACGCGTCGTCGTCGAGGAAGAAGAGGAACTCCCCCTTCACGTGAGGGACGCCCTCATTGCGCCCCGCGGGGATCCCGAGGTTGTCCGGCAGCGCGAGAGAGCGGACCCCGTCGGGCAGCCCGGTGGGCTCCCATCCGTTGCCCACGCAGATGACATCGAGGTCAACGCCCCGCTGGGCCAGCAGGGACTCGAGGCCGCGGCGCAGCTCATCGGGGCGATCGCCCTGCGTGAGGACGACGACGCCGAAGCCGTACCGCCGCGAGGTTGCAGGGCGGACTTCTACGGGCGGCGCGGCAGGCGCGTCGGAGCGAGCGTCGCGAGGGGTGTTCCGAGCGGTGTCCGCGGGAGCCGAGCGTCGCGGTGGTCGACCGGTCTCGTCAGGTGCGGTCGGCGGAACGAGTTCGAAGGTCTGCGACCCATCGGTCGACCGCCCCACGTCCAGGACGTGGGCGTCGCGGCGCAGATGTGCATACCGGTCCCACGCGTCAGGGTGGTCGGGCAGGTCGAACGGGCCGTCGTTCTGCGGTCCCTGGTGCGCGCGGGTCGGGTCCGTGGTCAGCAGACGCCGGTTCCGTCGAGGATCACTCATGAGAGTCTCCTGGACGCGACGATCGCGACGAAGTGCCCGACGACGGAGACCGCGCACAGCACTGCGAGCCCGACGACCAGCACACGGTCTGCCTGGATCCCCACACCGGCGACGATGCCCACGATTGCGGCGACGACCGCGAGGATCGACATCTCCACGGAATGGTAGAGGCGGTGGAACGGGACGAAGCGAGCGATCCTCTTGAGCGTCGCCACGGGGCCGGCATGGACAGCGGTCGCCTCTGCCGTGTCCGGCAGACGGTCCAGTCCGTTGAACGCGCGGGAGACGTGCACCATGTCGTTGAGCGCCTTGTTGAAGAGGACCAGGCAGCCCAGTGCCAGCCCGGCAACAACGTACGGGTAGGAGCCTCCAGGGTCCGTCCGCAGCAGCGAGAGATCACCGACTGCACGGAATCCGAGGGCAATCGCCACGGCTCCCTCTGTCGTGTAGTGACCGACTTTGTCGAGGAAGACCCCCATGGCACTGCTGGTGCCCCGCCACCGCGCCACTTCCCCGTCGCAGCAGTCGAAGTAGAGCTGCAGCTGTGAGAAGAAGAGCGCAAGGAGCGCTCCCACGATGCCGGGGATGAACAGCGACGCTGCGATGGCCCAGCCTGAGACGATCATCAGCCACGTGACACCGTTGGCCGTGATGGGCGTCCGCACCAGGAGGGCAGTGAGATAGATCGAGATGTGGCGGAGGTAGAGCTCGGCAGTCCAGTGCTCGGCGTTCTTCCGCGCTCGCACGTGCGGCGGCTGAGCAACGGCACGCAGCTCATCGAGCGTGGGCGAGGGTGAGCGAGAGTCGATCGACATCGCACACACTCCTCTCCAGCAGCCTCATGATGCGGGGGCGGACCCGCGCTTGTCCGGGTCGTCCGGCCAGCCTGCTGAGAATCTGATTTTACCGGCTGTTCACCTGAAGCATATTCAGATGACTCTCAAGCACCGGGCGTCGGCCCGGATCTCCACTCAGGCGGGCACGGTCCCCAGGTCGTTCTTGATCTGCGTCGTGGAGATCTCCGGCGTTCGCGGGAGGTAGATGACCTCGCACTGGTCAGACAGGAAGTCGAACTTCCCCGTCCAGTCGTCACCCATGACGAAGGCGTCGATGTGGTACTTCTGGACGTCTGTCGTCTTCTGCTCCCACGTGTCCTCGGGGATGACGAGATCGACGTAGCGGATCGCCTCGAGCATGTTCTTGCGGTCCTCGTAGCTGAAGTAGGACTTCTTGCCCTTGCCCGCGTTGAACTCGTCCGTCGACAGCGCGACGACCAGGTAGTCTCCCTGCGCCTTGCACCGCTGGAGCAGACGGATGTGCCCGTAGTGCAGCAGGTCGAAGGTGCCGTAGGTGATGATGCGACGCATGGAACTCCCATTCATTCCGAAGAGCGGCCACCCGATCGTAACGGGACGTTCACCTTCCAGCAATGAAAAAGCGTGTACTCTGCCGCTCTTCACCCGAGAACCACAGGGTCTCTGCAGGAGCGCTCACGGGTCGAACTGGTGGATCTCTAGGCCTTCCGCTCCTCGCGCAGGCGTATCGCCCACATGACGGCGTCCTCGAACCGGGACTGCTGCTGACCGGGCCCGGTCGGCCCCAGATACCTCTCTGCGAGGTCGGCGGCGAGCTCACCGGACGCGGTGGGGTCTTCCAGCGCCGCGCGTACTCGCTCCCCCACGGTGTGCCCGTCGTCCGGCTCGATCGCGGACGCGCGGTCGAAGAGACCGCCGTCGATGACCTGCGCACGTGGGTCGGACGGCCTGATCATGACGAGCGGCCGGTCTGTCGACAGCCAGTCGAAGGCGACGGACGACATCTCGCAGACCGCCGCATCGGCCACATCCAGCTGCCACCCCACCTGTGACGTCGTGTCCAGGAACCCCCGGGAGTCCTGCTCCACGAGCTCCCGGCACTCGGCCAGGGCATTCCGCGCGGCGGCAGATACGACCCCAGTGCGCGGATGCGGGCGGAAAATGACTCGGAACCCCTCGTCGAAGAGCGAGGTGATCGTGTCGACGCCCGACAGCGCCAGCGTCCCATAGGCCATAGCTGGCGAGTCGCCCTCCCATGTGGGTGCGACGAACACGACCGAGCCCTGCTGGGACGCCGCGGCGGATGACGTCCATTCCATCGGAACAGGACGCGGACCATCCAGCTGCGGCCGGCCCACGTCCATCATCCGCGACTCCGGCATGCCGATGAGCGCATCCACGATCCTCTCGCGTGCGGCTGCACCCGCCGTGAAGACCCAGTCATAGGCCTTGAGCTGGTTGGAGATCATCGACTCCTTCTCGCTCTCGCCGTGACTCAGGTGGACATGCGCGGGACCGGAGAACCGCAGCGCCTGGAAATTCTTCATCGACTGATTCACGTACAGGACGACACGCAGACTGGGTTGCTGCATGAAGGTCGTGAGTCCCGCCGAGAGACGGGAGAACCGCACGGGCAGCGACGTCTCCCCGTCGATGGCCAGCGCGTGGTCCGCCGAGCGGCAGAGGATGCCCACCGGGGCCTCGACGCCCAGTGCTCCACTCAGGTGCCGGGCCAGTCCTTCCAGGGGTCCCAGCCACTGCTCCAGCTGGTACCGCGCATCAGCATCGCCCGCGAAATGCACCCCCACGACGAACGAGTCGTCAGCACTCACCCGCATCCGGTCGGGGACCCGGGTCTCGAGGAGACGCTCGGTGGCGGCTCCGCGAGCTCGCCGTGCGATGCGCGCTCCGCGCTCCGCATAGGGGGTCGTCCGGACGCGGGCGGCACGGTAAGCGGTCGAGATGCGCCGGGTGAGCTCGGTCATGCGTCGATTCTGCCTCATGAACTCGGTCTGAGCGGGAGGGGAGTCACCGCAGGCAACCTTCCGGCGGGCGCTCCACAAGAGGCGAGCGCTCGGATCCGGTGACGGCCGCGGGTGGGGGGCGAGCGTCCGCTATGATCCGATCATCGGAACTCTCTGACTCGTAACGCGCGACTGCCGACGAACACCCCGCTGACTCCTGCACCGTGGCACTCCCCTGTCGAATTCCTCCCCCAGGAGTCTCTGTGAAGTCGCTCATGCGCATCCTCCTGTCCGCACTCGCATCCGTCGTGCTGGTCGCTGGTGCGGTCGTTCCCGCCCATGCCGCCTCCACCTCCTTCGACGTCACGAAGCTGACGGCGAAGGACATCGTCGTGAAGAGCAGCAGTTGCTACAACACGACCGTCACCATGTCGCACAAGAAGTCCGGGGTGGACTGGTGGGAC
>DHCFD07801__coassemble_1266_pt1 | contig 21629 bp, 21 predicted proteins | sample DHCFD07801__metabat2_low_PE_026 | metagenome-assembled genome bin DHCFD07801 | reverse complement strand
CGCGTGTCCGAGGAGGTCGAGCTGGAGCGGGTGCTGCCCGTCATCCGCGAGCTGGCCCGCGACGGTGCGCGCATCAGCATCGACACGATGCGGGTGTCCGTCGCGCGCGCCGCCCTGGAGGCCGGCGCCTCGATCATCAACGACGTGTCCGCAGGCCAGGCGGAGTCCGGCATGCTGGGGCTCGCCGCGCAGACGGATGCGGACCTGGTCCTCATGCACTGGCGCGGTCTCCTGAGCGACGCGAAGGCGCCCGTCCACTACGACGACACGGTGCGCGAGGTCGCGGACGAGCTGCGCGAACGCGTGGACGCGGCACTCGCCGCGGGCGTGGCCCGGGAGAGGCTCATCCTGGATCCGGGGCTGGGCTTCTCGAAGAACGCGGAGCACAACTGGGAGATCCTGTCCCGCCTGGACGTGTTCGCGGACCAGGGGCTGCCGCTGCTGGTCGCGGCCTCGCGCAAGCGGTTCCTCGCCTCGCTCGTCTCCCCGGAGGATCCTGCGGCGGCCTCCCTGGAGGACCGGGACGCGGCGACCGCGACCGTGAGCGTCCTCGCCGCGCAGGCGGGGGCGTGGGCGGTGCGCGTCCACGAGCCGCGGGCCTCGCGCATCGCCGTAGATGCGATCCACGCGGTGCGGCAGGCGGCCGCCCGGGCGGCAGGGGACTGACGGAGAGGCGGGGACGCACATGGAGGACGACGCGGCACGGGCCGGCGGCAGCGCACCGGTCACCAGCACAGCACCGGTCGACGAGATCCGGCTGACGGGTCTGTCCGTGCAGGGCCACCACGGGGTCTTCGACCACGAGAAGCGCGACGGACAGGAGTTCGTCATCGACGCCGTCCTGCGTCGCGACCTCAGCCGCCCCGCCGCCAGTGACGAGCTGGCGGACACCGTCGACTACGGCACGTTGGCGGACACGCTCGCCGCGATCGTCGCGGGACCCCCCTTCGACCTCATCGAGGCGCTCGCCGGTTCGCTCGTCGAGGCCTGCCTGGAGGTGTGCGACGACGCGGAGGTCACGGTCCACAAGCCCGAGGCCCCCATCACCCACGCGTTCGCGGACGTCGCCGTCACCCTCCGCCGCACCCGTGCCGGCACCGGCACGACGCTCCGCACCGCAGTCACGCAGGACCAGACCAGTGCAGTCCAGACCACCGTGGACCAGACTCGCGCGGACCAGACCGCGGCGGGCTCCACTCTGCGCGCCCTCATCTCCCTGGGCGCGAACCTGGGCGATGCCCTAGCGACTCTCCAAGACGCCGTCCACGCCCTCGACCTGCATCCGCGCATCACGGTGCTGGCCGGGTCTCCGATCTACGTGACCGCGCCGGTGGGCGGGGTCGAGCAGCCGGACTTCCACAACGCCGCCGTGCTGCTCGAGACATCTCTGCCGCCGCGCGAGCTGCTGGCCGTGTGCCAGGGCATCGAGGTGTCCGCCGGTCGCACCCGCGAGGTCCGCTGGGGCCCGCGCACCCTCGACCTCGACCTCATCGCCGCGCACGACGCGACCACCGGCGCGCCCCTGACCAGCACCGACCCGGTCCTCACCCTCCCGCACCCCCGCGCGCACGAGCGCGCCTTCGTCCTGGCCCCGTGGTCCGACCTCGACCCGGACGCGACGCTCGAGACCGCGGACGGACCGCAGCCGGTCCGCGCCCTGCTGGACCGGCTGCCGGACGCGGACGGGGTGCGGCGGACGGCGACGGACGTGCGGGGCCGGACCACGACCTCGGGCGCGGGATCCGCAGCGGGCGGTGACCGGGAATGAAGCGCACGCGACCGGGCCAGCTCTTCCTGTGGGGCGGGACGGGTCTGGTCGTCTCGCTGGGCTTCCACGCACTGTGGGAGCGGGCGGGCAACGCACTGCCGGACGTGCCGTGGCCCGCGATCGTGGGCATGCTGGTGCTGGCAGGCGCGCTGCTGGCACTGGGCTGGCCCGTGCGCGCGTGGCGCGACGGCGACCGCACCTCGCAGATCGACGTCATCCGCGCCGCCCGCATCGCGATGCTGGCCCGGGCCGCCGCGCTGGCCGGAGCGCTGCTGACCGCGTGGTACCTGGGCGGGGCGGTGTACCTGCTGGCCTCGGTCGTGGGACTGCGGACGGAGGCGGCGATGGGTATGCTCGCGGCGTCCGTGTCCGCCGCGATCCTCATGGCTGTGGGACTGATCGTCGAATCGTTCTGCTCCCTGCCGCCCGACGACCCCCGCGCCCTCGACGACGACCATCCGCGCGACTCGCGCCGGAACGACCCACCGGAGGCACCCGCATGACGCCGTTGAATCCCGTCAGCCCGAAGTACGCGGGCGTGCGCATCGTGAGGTCCGTCCTCCAGTGGGGCGCGTTCGTGCTCGTGTTCGCGGTGCTGGCGATCGTCGGACTCGTGATCGACGAGACGGTCGTCGTCATCATCTCCCTCGCCTTCATCGTCCCGTTCCTCGTGGGCATGATCATCGAGATCATCATCGTGTTCCGCCAGGTGAGAGCCCTGGGCTACCGGGAGCGCGAGCACGACCTGCTGCTGCAGCGCGGCATCATGTTCCGCTCCACGACCGTCATCCCCTACGGTCGCCTCCAGTACGTCGAGGTCACGGCGGGCCCGATCATGCGCGCGCTGGGCCTCGCGACGGTCACGATGCACACCGCCTCCGCCTCGACGGACGCCTCCCTGCCCGGTCTGCCGCGCGCCGAGGCCGAGGCCCTCCGCGACTCCATCGCCGCCCGCGGCGGCGCGCGTCTGGCGGGCCTGTGAGCATCCCGCCGCCTCCACCGCCTCCACCGCCTCAGCGGCCACCGCAGCCTCAGCAGTCGGGCGCTCCGTCTCAGACCGCCGGGCCGAAGGTCCAGCCGGACGGCTGGCGGCACGTGCACCGGCTCACCCCCGTGCTGCGGGGAGGCGCGGGCGTCGTCGCGGCGGTGGGTGTCGTCATCGCGATCCTCGTGCAGAACCTGCAGGCGCTGCTGGAGAACTTCTGGATCGAGCGGATGGGCGGCACCGGCCGCGGGGTGGGCATGCTGTTTCGCGCGCTCGTCGCCTTCGTGCGGGAACATCCGCTCATCTCCCTCGCGATCGTGGCGGGCCTCGTCGCGATCGTCGTCATCGTGCTGCTCATGCTGTGGCTGTCGTGGCGCAACATGCGGTTCCGGGTCGACGGGACGGGCGTGTACCTGCGTTCGGGCGTCCTCGCGAAGCACGAGAAGTCCGCCGCGCACGACCGCGTCCAGTCCGTCGACATCTCGCTGCCCTTCATCCCGCGCCTGTTCGGGCTCGCCTCCCTCGTCTTCGATGTGGCCGGCGGTTCGGACTCGAACATCACGATCTCCTATCTGTCCCGCGCGGACGCGGACGCCCTGCGCGAGGAGATCCTGGGCCACCTGCGCAGTCGCCGCGCCGCACGGGCGGGGGCGGCGGCAGGTGCGCAGCAGGGCGGGCCCGCCGGACACCCGACCGCGCCGGGTGGAGGGCCGGCAGCGGGAGTCGGGGCGGCCTCGGCGGCGGGGTCCGGACCCGCGGCCCCGGCGACCCGACTGACCGACGCGCCCACGGCACCGCTGGGTCAGCGGCTGCTGAGCCGGCACGCGACCATGCTCCAGCAGCACGCGGCGTCTGCGGCGGTCGACCTGACCGGCAGCCTGCGCGAGCTCCTGGCGCCGTACCGGCTGGCGCCCACGGCGGGCGAGGAGGGACGGCTGCTGCGCGTACCGCTGCATCGCCTCATCCTGTCCGCGCTCCTGTCGACCACGGTGCTGGTGTCCATCGTCGTCGCGATCGTCCTCATCGCGGGAGCCGTCGTCGTGGCGGTCCTCGTCTCGCCTGCGGCCCTCCTCACGAGCGTGTTCGCGATCATCCCCGGCCTCTTCGCGCTGATCGGGGTGCTGAGCAGCGAGCTGGGCCGGGCCAACTTCACTGTCGCGCTCACCCAGGACGGGCTGCGCGTGAGCTACGGGCTGGCCTCGACGACGAACCGGATCATCCCGCTGGACCGGATCCAGGCCGTCAAGATCACGCAGCCGCTGCTGTGGCGGCCGGCCGGCTGGTGGCGGGCCGAGTTCACGATCGCGTCCAATGCCGCCGAGGGCGAGACGCAGAACGTCCTGCTGCCGGTGGGCTCCGCCGATGACGTCATGCTCATGCTGGGTCTCTGCCTGCCGGACCCGCGGCCGGTGGGCACGGACGCCCGCTCGCTGGTGCTGGCCGGGATGCAGGGACCGTTCGGCGGGGGACCGGAGGCGCGCGCCGCGGAACCCTCCTACCGCGGCCGTCCGCGACAGAGCATGTGGTTCGACCTGTTCACGTGGAAGCGCAACGCGCACGCGCTCACCGGCACCCTCGCCCTCATCCGGTCCGGCCGGCTCGCCCGCACCCTGGAACTGGTGCCGCACGCCCGCGTGCAGGCGCTGAGTCTGCGGCAGGGTCCGCTCCAGCGGGCGCTGGGCCTGTCGACGATCGCGCTGCACATCTCCCACGGCCCTATCCGCCCCCACTTCGTGCATCTGCCGCAGGCCGAGGCGCACCACCTGTTCGACCACCACGTCGAGGTGACCAGGCGGTCGCGCGAGGAACTGGACGCGCACAGCCGTGGACCCGCCGCCGGGTCGCCCGGCGCATCAGGAAGGACGACCGCATGAACATGGACGAGCAGACCCGCCTGGGCGTGGGCATCATCGGGCTGGGCCGCGTGGGCGCCGTCATGGGCGCGGCGCTGCGCGAGGCCGGCCACGCGATCGTGGGTGTGACCGCCGGATCGGACGCCAGCCGGGACCGGGCGGAGGCGATGCTGCCGGACGTCCCGATCCTCGACATCGAGACGATCCTGGAGCGCGCGGAGCTGGTGCTGTTCACGGTGCCGGACGACTCGATCGAGGAACTGGTGTCCGGGCTGGCGTCACTGGGCCGCTTCAGCCCGGGACAGATCGTCCTCCACTGCGCGGGCCGGCACGGCCTGGGCGTCCTCCAGCCCGCGGCGGATGCGGGCGCGATCCCCATTGCCCTCCACCCGTCGCTGTCGTTCACCGGCACCAGCATGGACCTGCCGCGCCTGCGCCGGACCACGATCGGGGTGACCGCGCCCAAGCCCGTGCTGCCCATCGGACAGGCGCTGGTCGTGGAGATCGGTGCGGAGCCGGTCATCCTCGCAGAGGCGGACCGCGCGCTCTACCACGCGGCCATCACGCACGCCTCGAACCACACGATCGCGATCATCGCGCAGTCGATGGAGGTGCTGAGCTCGCTGGGCGTCGAGGATCCCTCCCGCGTGCTGTCCGCGCTGGTCGACGCGAGCGTGTCCAACGTGCTCCAGTCGGGACCGCGCGCGCTGACGGGACCGGTGAGCCGCGGGGACATCACGACGGTGACGGCGCACGTGCAGGCGCTCGCGGAGCACGCGGTGACGCAGGACTCCGCCGAGGTCGCGGACGCCTACCGCGCGATGGCCCGGGCGACGACGGCCCGGGCACTGGCGAACGGCACGATCGACGAGGCGACCGCGACGAGCCTGCTGGACGCGCTGAAGGCCTGAGCGGGCGCACTACTGGTGGCCGGCGCCGGCGTTACCATCCGGATCGGGGCGCGCGGTAGCCTTGGGGCCATGCCGCAGACCGATTCCCAGCCCCAGCCGCACGACGATCCGGAGCAGCTGCGCATCCGCAAGGACAAGCGCACCCAGATGCTCGCCGCCGGGCGTCCCCCGTACCCCGCCGCCGTCGCGCGGACCCACACCCTCGCACAGGTGCGGGAGGCCCACCCGGACCTGGAGCCGGGGGAGGAGACGGACACCGTCGTGGGCGTCGCCGGTCGCGTCGTGTTCCAGCGCAACACCGGCAAGCTGTGCTTCGTGACGCTGCAGGCCGGCGACGGCACGCGACTGCAGGGGATGCTGTCTCTGGCGGAAGTGGGTGCGGAGAGCCTGGAGCGCTGGAAGCACGACGTCGACCTGGGCGACCACGTCTTCCTGCACGGCCGCGTCATCATGTCGAAGCGCGGCGAGCTGTCGATCATGGCCGACGACTGGGCGATCGCGTCCAAGGCGCTGCGCCCCCTGCCCACGCTGCACACGGAGCTGACGGACGAGACCCGGATGCGCCAGCGGTACATCGACCTCATCACCCGCCAGGAGGCCCGGGACACCGTGCGCATGCGCGCGGAGGTCATGAAGTCCCTGCGCCGCACCTTCGATGCGCGCGGCTTCATGGAGATCGAGACGCCCATGCTCCAGACGATGCACGGCGGTGCGGCCGCGCGTCCGTTCTCCACGCATATCAATGCCTACGATATGGAGCTCTATCTGCGCATCGCGCCGGAGCTCTTCCTGAAGCGCGCATTGGTGGGCGGACTGGACGATATCTTCGAGATCAATAGGAATTTCAGGAATGAGGGTGCGGATTCGACGCACTCCCCGGAGTTCGCGATGCTCGAGGCCTATCAGGCCTATGGTGATTTCACCTCGATCGCTCATCTCACGAAGGAACTCGTGCAGAATGCCGCACTCGACGCGTTCGGTTCGCACACGGTGACGCTGGCTGATGGTGAGGAATACGACCTGGGCGGTGAATGGAGAACCATTCGCATGTATCCGTCCCTGTCGGAGAAGCTGGGCGTCGAGGTCACTCCGGAGACCACGGTCGAGGAATTGTCCGCATTGGCGGATCAGTACGGGATCGATCTGGACGGCGTCTTCCGCATCCACGGCAAGTACGTCGAGGAGATGTGGGAGCACTTCCATGCGGACGAGCTGCACGCGCCCACGTTCGTGACCGGCTTCCCGGTCGACACCTCGCCGCTCACCAAGAGCGACCGCGAGGCGCCCGGGATCGTCGAGAAGTGGGACCTGTACGTCCGCGGCTTCGAACTGGCCACGGGCTATTCGGAGTTGAACGACCCCGTCATCCAGCGCGAGCGCTTCGAGGCGCAGGCGCGCGACGCCGCTGCGGGCGACGACGAGGCGATGCGCGTCGACGAGGATTTCCTGACGGCGATGGAATACGGAATGCCGCCCGCCGGCGGTATGGGAATGGGAATCGATCGACTTCTCATGGCGCTCACAGGATTGGGAATCAGGGAGACTATTCTCTTCCCGCTCGTCAAGCCGATCGCTGAATGAGCCCCTCCTCACGCTGAAATCCACAGGAATCGCGTCGGGGCGTGCGTATTCCGCAGAAGAAAAGGTAGTGTAGTCATGGAGTACATCCAGGTCCTCCTCCCATCCATCGGTGTCGGATTGATCTTCTGGTATGTGATGCGAGGAATCCTTCGCTCGGATACGTCGGAGCGGGTGGAGATGGAGAGGTACTACCGGCAATTGGACGAGCAGAGCCCCGCGGAGGAACCCGCGGCCGGTGATGACGAGGAGAAGAGCACTCATGGCCCGCGAGATGAAAGTCGTCCTGACTGACGACATCGACGGAACCGAAGCTGCGGAGACGGTCCGTTTCGGACTGGATCAGGGCACCTACGAGATCGAACTGTCGGACGAGAACGCAGAGAAGCTGCGTGCGGTGCTGGCGCCCTACATCGCGAAGGCCCGCCGGGTCGCCGCGACGCAGCGCGCCGGATCCGCCCGTCCCCGCCGCAGCGGGGGCGCGCAGAACTCCAACCTCAACGCGAAGATCCGCGAGTGGGCGAAGGAGCAGGGCAAGAAGGTCTCGGAGCGCGGTCGCATCTCCCAGGCGATCATCGACGAGTACCACGAGGCGCACGCCTGAGCGGAGGTCCGCGCGCGGACGTCCCGGTCCGATCGCAGACCCGATCGCAGCACGCATGCCCCGGCCTCACGGTCGGGGCATGCGTGCGTCCGGACCCGTGCGCATCCGACGCGAAGAACTGCGTGATTCGCTGACAGCGAACATGTTTCGGCTGACCGCGAACACTGCAATGGATCCGCGCTCGCGGTGGTTACAGTGCTAGGAATCATCAGACGAGGAGGACCACCATGTTCGAACGGTTCACCGACCGGGCCAGGCGCGTCGTCGTGCTCGCACAGGAGGAGGCCAAGCTCCTCAAGCACAACTACATCGGGACCGAGCACATCCTGCTGGGCCTCATCCACGAGGGCGAGGGCGTCGCGGCGAAGGCGCTCGAGGGGATGGGCATCTCGCTCGAGCAGGTCCGCGATCAGGTCACGGAGATCATCGGCGAGGGCCAGCAGGCGCCCTCCGGTCACATCCCCTTCACGCCCCGGGCGAAGAAGGTCCTCGAGCTGAGCCTGCGCGAGGCGCTGCAGCTGGGCCACAGCTACATCGGCACGGAGCACATCCTGCTGGGCCTCATCCGCGAGGGCGAGGGCGTGGCCGCCCAGGTGCTCGTGAAGCTGGGCGCGGACCTGGCGCGCGTGCGCCAGGAAGTCATCAAGCTGCTGTCCGGATACCAGGGCAAGGAGCCGGCGTCGACCGGCGCGCGTGAGGAGGGCACCCCCTCCGGTTCGCTCGTCCTGGACCAGTTCGGTCGCAACCTCACCGCCGCGGCTCGCGAGGGCAACCTGGACCCGGTCGTGGGTCGCGAGCTGCAGATGCAGCGCGTCATGCAGGTCCTCTCCCGCCGCACCCGGTGCTCATCGGCGAACCCGGCGTGGGCAAGACGAGCGTCGTCGAGGGCCTGGCCCAGTCGATCGTCAACGGCGAGGTTCCGGAGACCCTCCAGGACAAGCAGCTGTACACGCTGGACCTGGGTTCGCTGGTCGCCGGCTCCCGCTATCGCGGTGACTTCGAGGAGCGCCTCAAGAAGGTGCTCAAGGAGATCCGCACGCGCGGCGACATCATCCTCTTCATCGACGAGATCCACACCCTCGTGGGTGCGGGTGCGGCCGAAGGCGCGATCGATGCCGCGAGCATCCTCAAGCCCATGCTGGCGCGCGGTGAGCTCCAGACGATCGGCGCGACGACGCTGGACGAGTACCGCAAGAACATCGAGAAGGACGCCGCGCTGGAGCGCCGGTTCCAGCCCATCCAGGTGCCGGAGCCCGCACTGGCGGACGCGGTCCTCATCATGAAGGGCCTGCGCGACAAGTACGAGGCGCACCACAAGGTCACGATCACCGACGGCGCACTGGCGGCCGCGGTGAACCTGTCCGACCGCTACATCAACGACCGCTTCCTCCCGGACAAGGCGATCGACCTGATCGACGAGGCCGGCGCGAAGCTGCGCATCACCCGCATGTCCTCTCCGCCGGAGGTCAAGGAGCTCGACGAGCAGATCCTGGCCGCCCGCCGGCGCAAGGAGGCGGCGATCGACGCGCAGGACTTCAACCTCGCGCAGTCCGAGCGCGACGCGGAGATGTCGCTGACGAAGCAGAAGGAGGAGCGCGAGCGCAGCTGGAAGTCCGGCGACCGCGGCGAGGCCATCGTCGATGAGGATCTCATCGCAGAGGTGCTGGCGCAGTCCACGGGCATCCCGGTCTTCAAGCTGACGGAGGAGGAGTCCTCCCGTCTGCTGCGCATGGAGGACGAGCTGCACAAGCGCGTCATCGGGCAGAACGAGGCGATCAAGTCCGTGTCCCGCGCGATCCGCAGGACGCGTGCGGGCCTCAAGGATCCCAAGCGGCCGTCCGGCTCGTTCATCTTCGCCGGCCCCACGGGCGTCGGAAAGACGGAGCTCGCGAAGGCTCTTGCGGAGTTCCTGTTCGGCGACGAGGGCTCGCTCATCACCCTCGACATGTCCGAGTACGCGGAGAAGCACACGGTGTCCCGCCTCTTCGGCTCGCCCCCGGGCTACGTGGGCTACGAGGAGGGCGGCCAGCTGACGGAGAAGGTCCGTCTCCGTCCGTTCTCCGTGGTGCTGTTCGACGAGGTGGAGAAGGCCCACCAGGACATCTTCAACTCGCTCCTGCAGATTCTGGAGGACGGTCGCCTGACCGACTCCCAGGGTCGTGAGGTGGACTTCAAGAACACCATCATCATCATGACGACGAACCTCGGCACCCGGGACATCGCGAAGACCCAGCAGATGGGCTTCCAGGTCGAGGGCGATCCGATCAACGACTACAAGCGGATGAAGCAGCGGGTGAACGAGGAGCTCAAGCAGCACTTCCGCCCGGAGTTCCTCAACCGCGTGGACGACACGATCGTGTTCCCGCAGCTGTCCCGCGACGAGATCCTCGAGATCGTCGACCTGTTCCTCGCCCGCCTGGACACGCGTCTGGCGGCGCAGGGCATGTCCGTCGAGCTCACGGATGCGGCCAAGGCGCTGCTGGCGGAGCGCGGCTACGATCCCGTGCTGGGCGCCCGTCCGCTGCGTCGGACGATCCAGAGCGAGATCGAGGACCAGCTGTCCGAGAAGATCCTGTTCGAGGAGATCAGCGCCGGGCAGATGGTGCACGTGGACGTCGAGGGCGAAGGGCTGGACGCCGTCTTCACCTTCCGCGGCGAGGAGGACCCGCGGGTCCTGGCCCGCGTGGGCGCGACGGACGGCGATGCCGAGTCGGACTCGACCGGCGCGATCCCGGAGGCCGGAGTGTCCAACGGTTCGGGTCCCATCACCGGTGACGGCGGCGGACTCGAGGCGGAGGCGCAGGCCAGCCTGGACTCCCCCTCCGGTTCGTAAGGACCGCACGGAGCCCCCACGGGACTCCGCACGCTGAAGCGGCGGATCGGACGATGGTCCGGCCCGCCGCTTCGTCATGTGCCCGGTTCGGTGTTGAATGGTGGGATGACTTCTGCAGCAGAGCGGGCCGCCGACCAGTACCGCGCCTACCCGGTGGGGGACGGGCTGATCCTCCGACGTGCGACCGCGGCGGACGTGCCGCTCATCGTCGAGCTCGTGGCGCCCATGGTCGAGGCACGCATCCTGGTCCCCAAGCAGCAGGTGGACTACTACGAGTCGATCCACGAGTTCTGGCTGGTGTTCGACCAGCACGAGGACGGCACCCAGTCCCTGGTCGGCTGCGCCGCCTGCCACCTCATCTGGTCCGACGTCGCCGAGGCCCGCACGATCGCGACCAGCCCCGCGTACCGCGGCCGCGGGATCGGCCGCCTGCTGGTCGAGCAGGTCATCGAGGACGCGCGGGTCCTGGGTGCCCGGCGCGTCTTCTGCCTCACCTTCGAGACGGACTTCTTCGGCTCCCTGGGCTTCGAGGTCATCGATGGCACCCCGGTGGCGCCGGAGGTGTACGTCGAACTCCTGCACTCGCGCGACGAGGGCACCGCGGAGTTCCTGGACCTGGCGCGGGTCAAACCCAACACACTGGGGAACTCACGGATGCTCCTGACCTTCTGAGCTGCCGGAGGTCCGGACTCCTGACCGTCCGAGCCCCGGATCGCCGCCGTGGGGAGGCGGTCGCAGGAGAGTTCTCCAGAAAGTACTTTCCATGACGGAAAGTATGTGCTTCAATGGACACATCGGGAAGCCCGCAGGGCGGAACGATCGATGAAGCCGAGGCTCGCTCAGCGGGCCGAGGACCGGAACCAGAAGCAGGAGAGATGATCATGGACAACGCAGGCAGCACGCACGACAGCACGCAGCAGGGTGCGGGATCGGACGTCACGGCGGACGAGGCGCGCAGGATGCTCGACCAGGCAGGGCGGATCGAGCGCCGCACGACGGACGCCATGCCTCCGGTCCTCATCACCTACGCGATCCTCTGCGTCCTGGGGACGATGACGACCCTGGGCCTCCACGTGGCCGACCGGATGGCTCCGGATGCGGAGTTCAACGCACGCCTGGCCGTCATCGTCTTCTCCCTGGCCTGGGTCCTCGCGGCGATCATCGTGCCGATGCTCTTCCGCCGCCCGTTCCGCCGGGGTCTGGCCACTCGCTGGTACGTCTACATGGGCATCTGGGCGGTGCTGTGGGCCGCGGCGATGTTCCTGGCCGGCGGGCTCACCGGCTTCTTCCTGGCGCCGCTGTTCGTGGTCCTCTTCGTGTCCGCCGCGGCGACCGAGGCGAAGGCCTACCGTGCGGCGGGCGGTGAGACGCGATGAGCGAGGCACGACACCCCCGCTTCGCCCTCGACACGACCCTCGTCCACCCCGTCCGCTTCTCCCTCGTGGCCGCGCTGGCCGCCGTCGAGAAGCTGTCGTTCAAGGAGCTGCGGGACGAGCTGGAGGTCAGCGACTCCGTCCTGTCGAAGCAGACCGCGGAACTGGAGCAGGCCGGGTTCCTCACGGCGACGAAGGGGTTCGTGGGGAAGCGCCCGCGCACCACGCTCTCCCTCACGTCGGAGGGCCTGAAGCGGTGGCGCGAGCACCTCAGCGCACTGCAGCGGATCGCGGGGACGGACGGCTGATCATCCGGTCCTCAGAGCTCGTGGTCGATGCGGTGGATGATCATCTCGAGGGCGACGAGGTTGTGGCCGCCGTCCGGGATGATGAGGTCGGCCTTCCGCTTGGACGGTTCGACGTGCAGCTCGTGCATGGGCTTGACCGTCTCCAGGTACTGCGCTTCGACGGACTCCAGCGAGCGGCCGCGCTCCACGACGTCGCGGCGGATGCGCCGCAGCAGGCGGACGTCCGCATCCGTGTCGACGAACAGACGGATGTCCAGCAGCTCGGAAATGCGGGGCTCCGCGAAGAGCAGGATGCCTTCGACGATGAGGACCGGGGTGGGTGTGATCGACAGCGTGTCCGTCGACCTGTTGTGGTCCGTGAAGTCGTAGACCGGGCTCTCGATGGGCTCGCCGGACTTGAGCATCTGGATGTGCTCGCGCAGCAGCTCGACGTCGAACGCCTCCGGGGCGTCGAAGTTCTGTGCGGCGCGCTGCGCGAACGTCTTGCCCACGTGTGCCTTGTAGTAGTTGTCCATGAAGAGGACGGTCGACCGGTTCCCGAAGCGCTCCAGCAGTGCGCGCGTCAGTGTCGTCTTCCCGCTGCCGGTCCCACCGGCGACCCCCACCGCGATCGCTCCCACGCCTCAGTCCTCCGTTCGCACTCCTGCTTTTCCAGCACCTCATCCTAGAGGAGGCACCGGGCGGCGCACGGGGTGTGCGGACGCTGCCGCGGGTGCGTCCGCAGGCGCGGCGGCATCGGGGTGCGTCAGGGGAGCCGCAGCCGCGCGCCCTCCAGGACGGCGAGGCCGTCGTCCACGAGGTCCTGCGCCAACCGGGCTGTCCGCTCGCCGCCCGCATCCAGCTCGCGCACCGCAGTGATCGCGCGCCGCACGGGTTCGTCGACGTCGGCCAGCAGGGCTGACTCGTCCGCCGTCAGCTGCGCGGTGGGTGCGGTCAGCAGCCGCAGCGGGATCGGTGGTGACGGGTGTCCCGCGCGCAGCGCCTTCATGATCGCGCCGCGCAGCTGGCGGTCGGTGCCGGCCCACGCCTGACCCCGCCGCTTAACTGCGGGGTCGACGGGTCTCCCGGCGGCGAGCCACGCGCACGTGTCCTGGAGCGGACACGTGTCGCACGCGGGGGAGGCGGCCGTGCAGACCAGCGCGCCCAGCTCCATCGCAGCGGCGTTCCACTCGACGTGGTGGGCGTCCGGGACGAGGTCCGCCGCCCACCGCCGCTCGCGGGTGGTCAGCGCAGCCGGTCGGTGCTGCACCCCGGCGAACACGCGCCCCAGGACCCTGCGCACGTTCACGTCCAGCACGGCGGTCCGGCGGCCGTGGGCGAAGCTCGTGACGGCCGCGGCCGTGTACGCGCCCACGCCGGGCAGCGCGAGGAGCGCCTCCTCGTCGTCGGGGACCTCCCCGTCGTGCCGCTCGACCAGCGCGGCCGCAGTCTCCTGCAGCCGCAGGGCACGGCGGGGGTAGCCCAGCGAGTCCCAGGCCAGTAGGACCTGGGACGCAGGTGCCTCCGCCAGATCCGCAGGAGTGGGCCAGGTCGCCATCCACGCCCGCCAGCGGGGCAGGACCCGGCTGATGGGGGTCTGCTGGCTCATGACCTCGCAGACGAGGATCGACCAGGCGGTGGCTCCCGGTTCGCGCCACGGCAGCGAACGGGCGTGTGCGCGGAACCAGTCGGTGACCCGGTCCTGGACGATGCTGAGTGTCTGCGGGTCGACGGCAGGCAGCGCGGTCGCCGGAGGAGGAGTGACCTCCCCCGCCTCGCGGTGTGTCATCGGGTCCTCCCTGCGGAATCGACCTAGGCTCGACGGGATGAGCAGCTCCGGTCGAGGTCCCCGTCAGGGTCGTCCCAGCCGCACGCCCGGGAAGTCTACGGGGTCGGCGCGGGCGACCGGCAGTCGCGTGCGCGCAGGAGCCGGCGGCGGCAGGAAGCGACCGGACCCGCGGAAGCAGGTGTACCGCCGCAGACGGATCACGGTGGGCATCCTCGCGATCATCGTCGCGGCGGTCCTGGTCCTGGGCATCGTCCTCATGGTCAAGGCCGTCCAGGGGATCCGGGAGGACATGGCCGCCCCCGCACCGGAGCCCACGACGACGGAGGCGGTCGCGCCGGGACCCGAGGCCAGCGAGGGCTCGGGCGCGTGCCCGCCGGATTCCGTCCGGGTCGCCGCCTCGACGGACGAGGACGAGTACGAGGACGGTGAGGAGCCGGAGCTCACGATCGAGGTGACGAACGGCCACGACGCGGACTGCATCATCGACGTGGGGGAGGCGCACCAGGAGTTCGTCATCGAACGCGACGGGGACACCGTCTGGTCGTCCCGCTACTGCGCCGCGACCGGCGAGGATGACGAGGCCGCCACTAATCCGCTGGTGTTCCCCGCGCAGTCGTCGAAGAAGGCGTCGCTCACGTGGCCGCGGATCCCGGTCGACGACGAGTGCCGGCAGACGGACGACTCGTTCCCCGACGGGGAGTACGCCCTGGTCGTGAAGCTGGGGGAGACGGAGAGCGAACCCGCCCGGTTCTCGCTGGTCGAGGAGGCCGGGCACGCGGAGAGCGAGTCCGCCCAGGACGAGGGGTCCGCCGGTGAGGACACGGCAGACGAGGATTCAGCCGACGAGGACACGGCTGATGCGGACACGGCTGGTGAGGGCGGTGCCGACGGGGACGGTGCCGACGAGGACACAGCGGAGGGGTGATCCCCGGCTCGCGGACGGATCAGTCCGTGGGGCGCGGGAGCTCGATCTTGGGCAGCGCGGTCGCGACCGCCTCCCGCACGCTCTCGCACTGCGCGATGCGCATCCCGTCCGGCACTGTCACGTTCTCCAGTGCGCCGGCCGCCACGACCGCGAGGTTGATGCCCTGCCGGGCGGCCTCCGACAGGCGCTGACCCAGGCCCGGCACCTGCCGGATCTCACCGGACAGGCTGATCTCTCCGATCGCGATGAGCCGCGAGTGCTGTGGGACGCGGTGGACGGCGGAGGCGACGGACAGGGCTACCGCCAGGTCGCTGGCGGGTTCCGACACCCGCATGCCGCCCACCGTCGACGCGAAGAAGTCCGCACTGGCCGTGGGTGCGAAGTTCGCGAGTACCGCGAGGATCATCGCGATCCGGTTCGAGTCCAGTCCGCCGACCGTGCGGCGCGGTGAGCTGTGCGCCTGGGCGACGAGGGATTGGATCTCCACGAGCATGGGCCGCCGTCCCTCGAGGGCGACGGTCAGGCACGATCCGGGCGCCTGCGTGGCCGAGCGGGTGAGGAACAGCCCGGACGGGTCCGGGAGGCTCTGGATGCCCTGCTCCGTCATATCGAAGCACCCCACCTCGTCCGTGGGGCCGTAGCGGTTCTTGATGGCCCGCAGCATGCGCAGCCGGGAGTGGCGATCGCCCTCGAAGGTGCACACGACGTCGACCAGGTGCTCGAGCGTGCGGGGGCCTGCGACGGTGCCGTCCTTCGTCACGTGTCCCACGAGCACGGTGGGGATCGCGTGGTCCTTGGCCGTGCGGATGATCGCCGCCGCGACCTCCCGCACCTGTGCGACGCCGCCGGGTGCGCCGTCCACGTCCGCGGAGGCGAGCGTCTGCACGGAGTCGATGACGAGCAGGTCCGGCTTCACCTGGTCGATCGTGCCCAGGACGACGCCCAGGTCCGTCTCCGCCGTCAGCAGCAGCTGGTCGCACAGTGCGTCGACGCGCTCCGCCCGCAGCCGGACCTGTGCCGCGGACTCCTCGCCCGTCACGTAGAGGACCGTCGTGCCCTGCCGGGCGGTCCACGAGCACACCTCCAGCAGCAGGGTCGATTTGCCCACGCCCGGTTCCCCGGACAGCAGGACGACGGCGCCGGGGACCAGCCCGCCGCCCAGCACGCGGTCGAACTCCGGGATGTGCGTGGAGCGGGCCTCCGCCAGGGTCCGGTCGACCTGGGTGATGGGCTGCGCCCCGCCGCCCTCGCGTGCCGGTCTGGCCTGCGTGCGCACGGTGCGCTGGGCGGGCTGGGACTCCTCGATCGTGCCCCACTCGCGGCACTGGGGGCAGCGCCCCAGCCACTTCGCGGTTCCGTGACCGCACGCGCTGCACAGGTACTGCATCGTCGACGCCATGGTTCCGAGTCTTCCATGTGCCACGGACACCGTCGTACGCTCAAGGGCATGAGCGGTCAGGGACAGGGCCACGACCAGGGACAGGACCAGACAACCACCGCCGGCATCCGTCGCATCGAGGAGGCCAGCGGCCTCGCGTGGGCGGAATTCGTCGCCGCGTTCCAGACCGTCGGGGGACCGGAGGCCGGGCATGCGGACCTGGCGCGCGCGATCCTGCCGGTGCTGGACGGCCGCGTCGACAATCCGGGCTGGTGGGCTCAGGGCGCCACCGTGGAGTACGAGAAGACGATCGGTCGCCGCGTGGAGGGGCAGTCGAGCGCGGGCGACTTCCAGATCGCCGCTTCCCGCACCGTGGCGGGCACCGCGGCGGATCTGCGGGACCGTGCGGGCGCACTGCTCCAGGCGGCCGGCACCGTCGCCGGGATGGCGGTCGGAACCCAGCCGCGGACCTCGGAGACCCCCAAACGGCACTACTGGCGCTCCGCGCTGGGCGAGGCGGCGAAGCTCGAAGCGGCGGTCGAGGCCGCGTCGCAGTCCCCGGACGGGGCGGACCCGCGCGTCAAGGTCACGCTCACGGCCACCGGCCTGGCGGATCAGGAGCAGCGCGACGCGGCGCGCGCGGACCTCAAGGCCGTCCTCGCGGACTTGGGCTGAGACTCGTCAGGGCAGGATGCCCAGGTGCGCGAGTCCCGCGCGCACGATGTGCTGCTGGCCGTGGCGCATCTCGGCGGTGATCTCCGGACTCACGGCCTCCTGCGGCGTGAGCCAGTCGAGGCTCAGCGCGTCCCCGCTGGGACTGCAGTCGCCGATGACCGGGAGGACGTAGCAGAGCGCGACGGCGTGCTGGCGGGGGTCGTGGTACGGGGACACGCCCTCCGTGGGGAAATACTCCGCCACGTGGAACGGGGTGAGCGACAGGGGAGCGGTGGGCAGTGCCAGCGTCCCCAGGTCCTTCTCCGCGTGGCGCAGCAGCGCCGTCCGGATCGACTCGTGGAACTTCACGCGGCCGCCCACGATCTCGCGCCCCAGCGCACCTGTGTCGAGGGTCCGCAGCAGGAGCCCCACCCGCTCCACCTCGCCGTCGTCGCCGCGCTGGACGGGCAGGCCGTGGACGTAGGTGAGGGGCAGGCGTCTGCGCATGTGGGCCAGTTCGTCCGGGTCCAGCCAGTTGTCGTCGTAGTCAAGGGCTGTGCGCGTCATGGTTCCACAGTACTGGTGGGAGCGTGCGAGGGGGAGTTGTGGACCACACGCGGGGTGAAGTATCTTGATGTCGAGATATGTGGTGCGACGGCTCACGCCGGGAGATCCACGGCACGTCGTCACCCCCGCCTCAGAGACCTGCTACCGCACAGATCAGAGCGGCCAGCGCTCACGACGAAGGAGAGCCAGTTGATCAATCACGAAGTCCGGACCTACAAGAGCTCGGAGAACCTGGCCCGCGAGGATCAGCTCGCCTGGAAGATCGCCGAGGTCGCCGCGGACGACGTCGCCGTCGACGCGGATGTCCAGGACATGGTCATCAACCGCATCATCGACAACGCGTCCGTCGCCGCCGCCTCCGTGCGCCGCGGTGCCCCCACCCACGCCCGCGAGCAGGCGCAGGGCCACCCCATGCAGCCGGGCGCTCCCGTCTTCGGCCTGCCGCTGACGGAGACCATCTCGCCGGAGTGGGCCGCCTGGGCCAACGGCGTCGCGGTCCGCGAGCTCGACTTCCACGACACCTTCCTGGCGAAGGAGTACTCGCACCCGGGCGACAACATCCCGGCGATCCTGGCCGTCGCCCAGCACAAGGGCATCGGCGGTAAGGACCTGGTCCGCGGCATCGCGACCGGCTACGAGATCCAGGTCGACCTCGTCAAGGGCATCTGCCTGCACGAGCACAAGATCGACCACGTCGCCCACCTGGGCCCGTCCGCGGCCGCCGGCATCGGCACGCTCCTGCACCTGCCCACGGAGGTCATCTACCAGGCCGTCCAGCAGGCGCTGCACGTCACGACCGCGACCCGCCAGTCCCGCAAGGGCGAGATCTCCACCTGGAAGGCGCACGCCCCCGCGTTCGCCGGCAAGATGGCCGTCGAGGCCGTGGACCGCGCGATGCGCGGCGAGGGCGCGCCGTCGCCCATCTACGAGGGCGAGGACGGCGTCATCGCGTGGATCCTGTCCGGTCCCGAGGCCCGCTACACCGTCCCGCTGCCGGCCGCCGGCGAGTCGAAGCGCGCGATCCTGGACACCTACACCAAGGAGCACTCCGCGGAGTACCAGGCGCAGGCCCTCATCGACCTGGCCCGCCGCATGGGCAAGCAGATCGACGACTTCTCGAAGATCACGCGGGTGACGATCCACACCTCGCACCACACCCACTACGTCATCGGCACGGGCGCCAACGACCCGCAGAAGATGGACCCCACGGCCTCGCGCGAGACGCTGGACCACTCGATCATGTACATGTTCACGGTGGCCCTGCAGGACCAGGCGTGGCACCACGAGAAGTCCTACGCGCCGGAGCGCGCGGGCCGTCCGGACACCGTGGAGCTGTGGCACAAGGTCGAGACCCGCGAGGATCCGGAGTGGACGCGCCGCTACCACTCGACGGACCCGGACGAGATGGCCTTCGGCGGCCGCGTCGAGATCGAGTTCGCGGACGGGACCACGATGGTCGACGAGATCGCCGTCGCGGATGCGCACCCCAACGGCGCTCGCCCGTTCGTCCGCGAGAACTACGTGCAGAAGTTCCGCACGCTGGCGGAGGGCATCGTGAGCGAGCAGGAGCAGAACCGTTTCCTGGACCTCGCCCAGAACGTCGCGGACCTGGACGGCGACGCCGTGCGCCAGCTCAGCTTCGCCGTCGACGGCCTCACGCACTCCGGCTCGAAGGGCATCTTCTGATGCTGGGCGCGACCACCACCGCCGCCCAGCGGCGCGTCCGCTTCCGGGAGCTGCTGAACGGATCGGAGATCGTCCAGTTCCCGGGCGCCATCAATCCGCTCACGGCGCTCATCATCCAGCAGTCCGGATTCGAGGGCGTCTACATCTCCGGCGGCGCGTTCTCCGCCGACCAGGGCCTGCCGGACATCGGCCTCACGACGCTCACGGAGGTCGTGGACCACGGCCGCGCGATCGCCCGGGTCACGGACCTGCCCACGTTCATCGACGCGGACACCGGCTGGGGCGAGGCGATGAACGTCGCCCGCACGGTGCAGGAGTTCGAGGACGCGGGCCTGTCCGGCATCCACCTCGAGGACCAGGTCAACCCCAAGCGGTGCGGCCACCTGGACGGCAAGGAGGTCGTGCCCACGGCGGAGATGGTCAAGCGCATCTCCGCCGCCGCCCAGGGCCGCCGGGACGAGAACTTCGTCCTGTGCGCCCGGACGGACGCCCGTGCGGGCGAGGGACTGGACGCGGCGATCGACCGGGCGAAGGCCTACGCGGACGCTGGCGCGGACATGATCTTCCCGGAGGCCATGCGCGATCTGGGCGAGTTCGAGACCTTCGCCAAGGCCCTCGACGTCCCGATCCTCGCGAACATGACGGAGTTCGGGAAGAGCGAGCTCTTCACGACGTCCCAGCTGGCGGACGCGGGCGTGCGCGTCGTCATCTACCCTGTCACCACGCTGCGACTGGCGATGGGTGCCATCACGGACGGCCTGCGGACCATCCGCGCGGAGGGCACCCAGGCCTCGGTCGTGGATCGCATGCAGACACGAGCGGATCTCTACGAGACCATCGACTACGAGGCGTACAACGCGTTCGACTCGGCAGTCTTCAATTTCTCCCAGGAGGGTCACCAGTGACGGATCAGGACATCAAGAAGGGGCTGGCCGGCGTCGTCGTCGACACCACCAGCGTCTCGAAGGTCGTGCAGGAGACGAACTCGCTCACCTACCGGGGCTATCCGGTGCAGGAGCTGGCGGCGAACTGCACGTTCGAGGAGGTCGCCTACCTCATCTGGAACGGCGAGCTGCCCACGCAGGACCAGCTGACGGAGTTCAACGAGCGCGAGCGCGGCCAGCGCGCCGTCTCCCAGGAGCTCATCGACATCATCCTGGGCCTGCCGAAGGACACGCACCCCATGCACGTCGTGCAGACGGCGGTCGCGTACCTGGGCGCCGTCGACCCGGAGGCCGAGGAGGAGGGCGAGGAGGCGAACCGTCGCAAGGCGGAGCGCCTGTACGCCCAGTTGCCCACGATCGTGGCCGTCGACCACCGTCGTCGCCACGGGCTGGATCCGATCGCCCCCACCACTGACCTGGGCTACGCAGCGAACTTCTTCAAGATGGTCTTCGACGAGGTGCCGGAGGACGAGGTCGTCCGCTGCTTCGACGTGTCGATGATCCTCTACGCGGAGCACTCCTTCAACGCCTCGACCTTCACCGGTCGCGTCATCACGTCGACGACCTCGGACATGTACTCCGCCGTCGCCGGTGCGGTGGGTGCGCTCAAGGGCGCGCTGCACGGCGGTGCGAACGAGGCCGTCATGGCGATGCTCGAGGAGGTCGGCACGGCGGACAGGGCTGCCGCGTGGATCGACGACGCGCTCGCGAAGAAGGCGAAGATCATGGGCTTCGGCCACCGCGTCTACAAGAACGGCGACTCCCGCGTGCCCACGATGCGCAAGGCCTTCGAGGACATGGTCCGGGTCAAGGGTGCGGACGACCTGCTGGCCCTGTACAACGCCTTCGAGGAGGACTTCGTGGGCCGGAAGGGGATCTACCCCAACCTCGACTACCCCTCGGGTCCGGCCTACCACCTCATGGGCTTCGACACCCCGCAGTTCACGCCGATCTTCGTGATGTCCCGCATCACCGGCTGGACCGCGCACATCATGGAGCAGCAGGCTTCGAACGCCCTCATCCGCCCGCTCAGCGCCTACGACGGCCCGGAGCAGCGCGAGGTCCCCACCCAGCGCTGATCCACCCCGCGCTGGTCCGCCCGGCGATCACCCGACACGGCCGGGGCACTGCGGTGCCCCGGCCGTGCCTCATGAGGAGACCCCTGTGACGACTGAGATTCCCCGGACCCCGATCCCGCTGGTCGAGGGGTTCCGATACGAGATCGACGGCGCGATCGCGACGCTCACGATCGACCGGCCCCAGAAGCTTGGCGCCCTCTCGCGCGAGATGTGGTTCGCACTGCCGGACATCCTGCACGCGATCGATGCGGCGCCGGAGGTCGACGTCCTCATCCTCCGCGGCACGGACGGCCACTTCTCCGCGGGCTCCGACATCAACGACCTCAGCGTGCCGCTGGCGGACTTCTGGGCGATGAACGAGGCGGCGGAGGACGCGCTCGCCACGTGCGACATCCCCACCATCGCGGCCATCGAG
>DHCFD07801__coassemble_1247_pt1 | contig 22512 bp, 17 predicted proteins | sample DHCFD07801__metabat2_low_PE_026 | metagenome-assembled genome bin DHCFD07801 | reverse complement strand
CGTGACCTGCGGGTTGTCCTCCGAGAAGCCGGGACGGGCGAAGTTGAAGATGGTCTCCGCCTCACCCATCGCGCCCTCGGGGTCCTCGAGGTCGCGGACCGGGAACGCGTCGTAGGCCCAGTGCGGGCGCCACAGGGTGACGGCGACGTTGTCGCCGGCATCCGTGGACGACTGGAGCTGCGCCAGCATCGCCGGGGTCGAGGAGATCGCGAACTCCCAGTCCTCGAGGCCGTAGGTCGGGATGGCCTCGTCCTCGGTGACGCGGGTCAGACCCGCGCCCGCCTCGATGCCGTACAGCGTGCCGCCGTACTCGTCCTGCATGTCCGCGAGGTCCGCGATGGACTGCGCCGGGGAGTCCTCGTTGACCGCGATCGTGAGCTTCGCGTTGTCGTACCAGCAGCCGGCCGTCTCCAGGTCGTCGCCGTACTGCTCGAGGTAGTCCTCGTGGGTGATCGGCATCCAGCCGTCCATGACGAAGTCGATGTCGCCGCCGGCCACGGCGGTGAACGCCGGGCCCGCGTCGAACGACTCGACGGCGACGGTGTAGCCGTCCTCCTCGAGGACGTGCTTCGTCAGGTGCGCGGCGGCGAAGGACTCGTCCCAGCCGTTGAACGCACCGATCGTGATGTCCGTGTTCTCGTCCGACGCCAGGTCGACCTCAGCCGATTCCCCGCCGGGCACGCACTCCGACCAGTCACCGCCGCCTGTGTCCTCCGAGGCCTCCGCCTCCGGAGTGTCGGCGTCCGTGGCACCGCACGCGGTGAGGGTGAGCAGGCCGGCGGCGAGAGCGCCGGTGAGCGGCATGAGTGTGGACTTCTTCATGTCTGGACTCCCTTTCTGTGTGACGTTGGATGTGTCGCTCAGGACGCGCGCTTGGCGCGCTCGAGCGGGGTCTTGCTGCCCAGACCCGCGGTGACGCGGTCCAGGTAGACGGCCAGGATGACGACCGCCAGTCCGGCCTCGACGCCGATGCCCACGTTCAGGCGGCTGATCGCACCCACGACCTCGCCGCCCAGACCGCCCGAGCCGGCCATGCCGGCGAGGACGACCATCGACAGCGCGAGCATGATGACCTGATTGATGCCGGCCATGATGGTCGCCATCGCCAGGGGCAGCTGCACCTTGAAGAGGATGTGGGCGGGGGTCGCGCCGAAAGCCTGTGCGGCCTCGACCTTGTCCTCCGCGACCTGGCGGATCGCCAGCTCCGTGAGGCGGACGCCCGGGGGCATCGCGAAGATGATGGTCGCGAAGGCGCCGGGGACGACGCCCACGCTGAACATGACGATCGCGGGCACCAGGTAGGCCAGTGCGGGCATCGCCTGCATGAAGTCGAGGATCGGCTTGAGGATCGTGGAGACGATCTGCGACTTCGCCGCCAGCACGCCCAGGGGCAGTGCCAGGATGAGCGCGACGATGACCGCCACGAGGACGAGCGCCAGCGTCGACATGGCGTTCTCCCACTGGGCCAGGGCCCAGATGGCGTAGAAGCCCAGGACGGTGAAGAGTGCGACCTTCCAGTTCGAGGCGATCCACGCGATGCCCGCGAAGACGAGGATCATCGCGAAGATGATGAGCGCGCGCAGGACGCTCGAATCCGCGATCGCACCGTTGTCGACGAGGATCTTGGGGAACGCGAGGATGTGGAAGAGGAGCTGGTACGTGCTCTGCATGAGCCACGTGAAGGCGTCCAGCAGCCAGCCGAAGACGTTGCCGAACCACGTGATGAAGCTGTCGGCCCAGTCGCCCAGCGGGATCCGGGGGTAGAGGAAGTCGAGGAGACTCAGAGCGACGGCGTTCATCGGTCGGCTCCCATCGTGTCGTCGGTCGGTCCTTCGGAGGCGTGGTCACCCGGCGGCGGCTCTTCGGCCTCGTGGATGTCCCCTGCCCCGGCCGCGGCGATGCCCGGCTTGGGCTCCGGTGCGTCGTCGTCCTGGGCGGTGAAGGCCTCGGCGTCGTCCTGCGGCTCGACGTTCGCCGGCAGCGGGGTGACGGCGGGCATCTCCCCTGTCGACGGACCGACCTGCGACATCGACGAGAGGACCGCGATGCGGGGGATGACGCCCAGCAGGCGGTTGTCCCCGTCGACGACGGCCAGCGGGACGCGGGCGGTCGACGAGGGCGCGAAGAGTTCGGACAGCGGGGTGTCCGGTCCCACGGTGAGGATGCCGTCCGTCTCGACGTAGTCGCTCAGGGCCGTGGCGCCCTCGCGGGCGGCGCGGACCGCGGCGCGGTCGTCGACCGTGCCCAGCAGGTGCCGGGTGCTGTCGATGACGAAGAGGCCGGAGACCCGCTCGCGCTCGAACAGGCGCATCGCGGTGCGGGGGCCGGCGGTGTGGCGGACCACCGCGGTCGTGTCCTGCATGATCGACGAGGCCGTCAGCACGCGTGTGCGGTCGACGTCCTGGACGAAGTTCGCGACGTAGTCGTCCGTGGGGCGCGTGAGGATGTCCTCCGAGGTGCCGATCTGGGCGATGCGGCCATCGCGCATGACCGCGATCCGGTCGCCCAGGTACATCGCCTCGTTGAGGTCGTGGGTGATGAAGACGATCGTCTTCGCCAGCGTGCTCTGGAGCTCCACCAGCTGGTCCTGCATCTCGCGGCGGATGAGCGGGTCGAGGGCGGAGAACGCCTCGTCCATGAGGAGGATGTCCGTCTCCGCGGCCAGGGCGCGGGCCAGGCCCACGCGCTGCTGCATGCCGCCGGACAGCTGGTTGGGGTACTTGTCGCCCCAGCCGCCCAGGCCCACGGTGTTGAGCCACTCGTCCGCGCGCTCCCGCGCCTCCTTGCGGGGGACGCCCTGCAGATCGAGGCTGTAGGCGGCGTTCTCTCGCACCGTCCGGTGGGGGAGGAGCGCGAAGTGCTGGAAGACCATCGAGATGCTGTCGCGGCGGACCTGGCGCAGCTGGGTGGGCCCCATCGCGCTGATGTCCTTGCCGGCGATCTCGATCGTGCCGTCCGACGGGGCCCAGAGGCCGTTGATCATGCGGATCAGGGTCGACTTGCCGGAGCCCGAGAGGCCCATGACCACGAAGATCTCACCACGGCTGACCTCGAAGCTCGCATCGATGACGGCGGCCGTTCCGAGGTCGGCGACCTCTGAACGGTCGGCGCCCGCTTTGATGCGCTTGACGACTTCCTTCTCGTTACGCCCGAAGACCTTCCAGACGTGCGAGGCGCGGACTGCTGACACGTGACCGCATCCTTCCAATCGGGGACAGTGGGCCCGGTGCACCGGCGAGGTCCTCCGGGGCGACCCGAAGGGCGGACTCGGCGGGTCGCCGTATTGCCACGATTTCCGTTGTCCCAGTCTAGACGCGGGTATGTGGAAAACCATGTGGAATCCGGGCCGGAACGTGGCTGAACATGCGACTGTGATGTGCGACACGCCATCTGACCTGCAAAAACACCCGAAAGTGCTTGTTACCCTATCGTTAGGGTGGTTGTAAGGATTCTTGCGGATCGTTGTCAGGAACCGGCAGAACGGGGGATGGGGGCCGCGCGAGATTCCCACGATGCGGGAGTCGGTGCCGCGGATTCCCCGCTGATCGGTCGGATCCTGAGTGCTGCCCGTGTCTGGGTAGAGTGCCCGCATGACGTCGCGCACCCCACTGAGCCCGCTCCCATTCTCCCCTGGGACCGGTCCCGCGATCATCGTCCCGATCCTCGCCCCGACCCCCGCCGAGGCCGCTGACCGGGCCCGTGCGGCCGCGGCCACCGCTGGGGTGGACGTCCTGGAGTGGCGGATCGACGAGCACGTGGCCGGGGGTCTGTTGGACGCCGGCGCGCGGGAGGACGCGGGCGCGTCAGAGGCCGGCGGGTCCGCGGAGCTGCGCACCGCCTACGACGGGATCGCAGCTCCCGGCGTTCCCGTGCTCGTGACCGTCCGCTCGCAGACGGAGGGCGGGCACTGCCCGGACGACCGCTACGCCGAGGCCGTCGAGGCCGCGATCGCGCTGCGGCCGGCCGCCGTCGATGTCGAGATGGGCCGGGAGGAGGCGGGACGGCTGCTGGCGGCGGCCTCGGACGCGGGGGTGTCGACCGTCGTGTCCGCGCACGCGTGGGAGGCGACGCCCACGGCGCAGGAGCTGGACGCGGCCTTCGCGGTCATGGCCGGCAGCGGTGCGGACGTCGTGAAGATCGCGGTGACGCCGCAGTCCACGGCGGACGTCCTCACGCTGCTGGGCGCGACGGCGCGGGCGGCGGAGAGCCTGGACGTGCCGGTCATCGGCATCGCGATGGGGGAGCTGGGGCGGGTCAGTCGGCTGTGCGGCGGCGAGTTCGGGTCCGCGGCGACGTTCGCGACGGTGGGCGAGGGGTCCGCGCCCGGACAGATGACAGCGGAGCAGGTCGCCGTCGTCCGGTCGTACCTGCCCCGCTGAGGGGTATGCGCGTGAGCGCTGGTGCTCAGGCCTCCAGCTTCGAGGCCTGCTTGCGCATGTTCTTGGGCAGCGCCTCGTCGCCGAAGCGGCTGCGGATGTTCTTCGCCGCGTAGCGCTGGATCGTCAGCTGGACGACCGCGACGCCCACACCGGAGACGATCGTCCAGGCGAGTGCTTCGCCCAGGCCGATCTCATCGTCGTTGGGGTTCATCGGGACTGCGCGCTTCGTGGACTTCTCCCACACGACTGTGAGCGCCTTGCGGGTTGCCATCGCGGCCAGGGCGGTTCCGCCCACACCGATGATCTGCCAAGCGACCTTGCCCATCTCGTCCTCCTGCTGGTGGTCGTGTCTGCGTGAGCCTGCGTGGCTCGTGGGAGCCTGCGGATTCAGCCTAGCGCCTCAGGCGGGCGGGCCGTGCCTCACGCCGCGCGGATCCAGTCGTGCAGCTGCGCGGTCAGGGGGCCGTCGACGGTGAGCTCCCGGCCGTCGAGGGAGAGGATCGGGACCGCCGTCCGCGTCGAGGACAGGAGCCACGCGCCGTCCGCGGCGAGGACGTCCTCGACGGTCAGGTCCGCGTACCGCACGGAGTGGCCTGCGGCCTCGGCGCCGGTGAAGGCGGCCCGCTGGGTGGTGCCGTGCAGCAGGCCGGCGCGGGGGTCCGGGGTGAGGAGCGCGTCGCCGCGGCGGATGACGAGGTTGGCGGTGGGGCCCTCGAGGACGAGGCCGTCCCGGGAGACGAAGAGCGCCTCGTCCGCTCCCTGGGCCTTGGCGTGGCGGGCGGCGGCCTGATTCACCGCGTAGGAGAGGGTCTTCGCGCCGATCAGCAGCCACGGCGCGCGTTCGCCCAGGTAGGCGTCGTATCCGCGATCCAGGGTGACGACGCGGACGCCGTCCGTGCGCTGGGCGGCCTGCACCGGCGTCACGGAGATCGGGAACGCCCAGCCGCGGGCGCCGGAGGGAGTGCCCACTGCCGCGTGTGCGGCGGTGTCCGCGTGGGCGTCGAGGCCGCGGGACAGGGCGTAGCGGACGGAGAATTCGGTGACGGAGTCGTCCAGGCCGGCGACGACCTGGTCGATGACGGCGGCGACGGCCTCGTCGAAGAGCGCCCGCGGCGGGTCCGGCAGCTCGAGCATCGCCGCGGACTGCTGGAACCGCTCGAAGTGCGCCTCCTCGCTGTGGATGCGGTGGGGGCGCGGGGCGGTGGATGCGGCGGCTGCCGGCCCCACGGAGACGAGGACCGTCTCGAAGATGCCCTCGCCGCGGTGGATCGCCAGGTCCTCGACCGGGAAGTGCGCCTCCTCCAGCCGGGCCGTCCTGACGGTCCCCGCCGTCACGTCGATGAGCGCGAGAGGTGTGTGCATGCGGCCCATCGTATGCGGGAGGCGGTCACTCCATGCTGCGCTCGCGTGCGAGGGCGATGAAGGGGTCGAGGGAGCCGGGGTCCTCGAGTGCGTGGACGCTCACGACGGTCGCGGGATCCGCGCCCTGCAGGATGCGCTTGAGCGGCACCTCCACCCGCTTCCCGGTCCTGGTCCGGGGGATCGTCGCGACGGGGATGACCTCGTCGGGGACGTGCCGGGCGGAGGCGTGCGTGCGGATCGCACTGCGGATGAGGTCGTCGAGGCCGGGGCCCGGTGCCGCGTCCGGCGACAGCGCCACGAAGAGGGGCATCCAGTATCCGCCGTCCTCCTGCTCCAGGCCGACGATCACGGAGTCCGCGACCTGATCGAGGGTCTCGACCGCCGCGTAGATCTCCGCGCTGCCCAACCGCACACCGTTCCGATTCAGGGTCGCGTCCGAGCGCCCGTGCATGAGGACGGTGCCCCGCGACGTCACCGTCACCCAGTCGCCGTGCCGCCAGACACCGGGGAAGTCCTCGAAGTAGGCCGCGCGCAGTCGCGAGCCGTCGGGGTCGTTCCAGAAGGCGACCGGCATGGACGGGAGTGGCTGGGTGAGGACCAGTTCGCCCACGGCGTCGATCCGGGCGTTCCCCTCTGCGTCCCACGACTCCATCGCGACCCCCAACGACCTCGCGCTGATCTCACCCGCCCAGACGGGTGTGGCCGGGGTGCTCCCGGCGAAGGCGATGAGCGCATCCGTCCCACCGGTGATCGAGTGCAGCTGGACCCGCGGGCCCACCGCGTCGTGCACCCAGTGGTAGACGGCGGCGGGCAGCGGAGATCCCGTGGAGCCCAGGATGCGCAGTGCGGAGAGGTCGAACTGCGCACCGGGTCTCAGGCCCTCCAGTTCTGAGGCGCGCAGATGCCCGGGGCTGGTGCCCATGAGCGTCGCGCGCTCGTCCGCGGCGATGCGCCAGAGGCGGGACGGATCCGGGTGGAGCGGGCTGCCGTCGTAGACGATGACGGTGGCTCCGGTCAGCAGTGAGGAGACGGAGGCGTTCCACATGACCCAGTTGGTGCTGGAGTACCAGAACATCCGGTCCCCGGGGCGGATGTCCAGGTGCAGCGACAGCGCCGGCAGGATGGAGACGACGGTGCCCCCGTGGCTGTGGACGATCCCCTTGGGCGTGCCGGTCGTGCCGGAGGAGAAGAGCACCCACAGCGGATGGTCGAAGGGCAGGGGCGCGAAGACGGGCTCCGTGTGACCCGCGACGAGGTCGTTCCACGCGAGCAGCCGGTCCGACGGGTGGTCCGGGCGCTCGCCCGGCCGGCCTGCGATGTTCCGGGCGGAGCCCGGGTCGACCAGGATCGTGGCGATGAGTGCCGAGGAGAGCCCCTGACGGACCTCGTCCATCGCGTCCGTCCTGTCGATGCGGACGCCCTTGTGCTGGGTCGCATCCACCCCGATGAGGACGCGGGGGCTCAGCTGTGCGAAGCGGTCCAGCACGGCCGGTGGGGACAGATCGGGGGCGCACTGCGCCCAGATCGCGCCGATCGATGCTGCGGCGAGCAGCCCGATCACCGCGTGCTGGCCGGCCGGCAGGCAGCCGACGACGCGGTCCCCGCGCCCCACCCCCAGATCCGTCAGCGCAGCGGCGAGGCTCGCGGTCCGGTGACGCAGCTGCGCCCAGGTGACGACCTCCCGGGTGCCGTCCTCCTGGAGGCAGACCAGGGCCTCGGCGTCGTCCTCGCCGTGCGACAGCGCGGCCTCCGCGTAGTTGAGCGTCGCGCCGGTGAACCAGCGGGCGCCCGGCATCGTCCGCTCCTCGAGCACGTGCTCCCACGGGGAGTGCGAGGCGATGTCGAAGAAGTCCCAGACCGCCTGCCAGTACTCCTCGATGCGCGTGGTCGACCAGCGCCAGAGGGCGTCGTGGTCCTCGGGACCCTGCAGTCCCAGCCCGTGCCGTTCCTCGACGAACCGGTGGAACGCGCCGTAGGGGGACTCGTCGACCTCGTCGGGGCGGGGGAGCCAGAGGGGCCGGGGATCGTCGGCGTGCGTCATCGCACTCCTTTCGGGACGGTGCTTCTGCCGCCCACGGTAGAGCGGGTGGTCACGGTGGGCGATAGCGGCGAGGACCACTTGTGCGAGGCTGCGGTGGCGGTTCTCGACACCCCTGCTGCACGGCGGAGTCCCGGCTGCGCGAGCGGGGCGCTGTTACGGTTCCGAGTGTGACGAGCGAGCAGAGCGGCGATCGCGACAGGACCGCCGGTGGTGCGGGTGCAGGGCACAGCGGTGAAGGCCACAGCAGGGTCCGTCGCGAACGGGAGCTGGCGAGCCTCTACGCGACGGCGCGTGCGATCACGGCACTCGACGAGGTCGACACCGTCCTCGCCTCGATCGTCCAGCACGCGCACGAGCTGCTGGGCGCGGACGTCACGTACCTGTCCGTCTACGACGAGACAGATGGGCATCTGCGCCTGCGCGGCGTCGAGGGAGCGGTCTCCGCCACATTCGCGCACGCGCATGTGCCGCCCGACATCGGCGTCGCGGGCCGGATCCTCGCGACCGGCGCGCCCTTCTGGGTGTCGGACTACCTGGGGGACGCGACACTGAAGCGGGATCCGGGCTTCGACGCGGCGGCGGCGGGTGAAGGGCTCGCCGCGATGCTGGGGGTTCCGCTGCGGGACAAGGCTGGGGTGTTCGGCGCACTCTTCGTCGCGGAGCGCTTCTCGAGGTCGTTCGCGGTCGAGGAGGTGGCCCTGCTGAGTGCCTTCGCGGATCATGCGGCGATCGCGATCGTGAATGCGCGCCTGTACGACGAGAGTCGTCGCGCGCTGGCGGAGGTGCGGCAGGCGTACGAGACGATGGAGCGGTCCTCGCAGGTGCACGAGGCGCTCACCCGCGTCGTCCTCCACGGCGGAGGTGCGGCGGAGGTCGCCGCACTCCTGGTCGAGGAGCTGGGCGGCCGGGTCACAGTGGTCGACCGGCAGGGCGAGCCCACTGTCGTGCGACAGGGTCAGCGGGGAGCCGCGCCGCTCGAGTCCGACCGGATGCGGCGGGCGATCCTGGACAGCCGGGCGAACGGCAGGTCGGTCATCGTCGAACCGGAGGCTGCGTCGGGGGCCGGGCAGGTCACGGGGCCGGAGGCCGGGCCTGGATTCGAACCCTCGACGTGGCACTGCGTGACCGCCCTGCTCGCGGGGGATTCGTCGCTGGGCGCACTCGTGCTGTCCCAGTCCGCGGAGCCGGCCACCTCCGCCCGTCAGACCCTGGAGCGCGCCGCGCAGATCCTCGCGCTGCTCACGCTCAAGCAGGACGCGGTGGTGGAGGCCGAGGAGCGGGTGCGAGGCGAGCTGGTGGCGGAGTTCATCTTGGCCTCCCGCCCCTATCCCGACGAACTGCTGGCGCGGGCGGAGGCGCGGGGACTGGACCCGCTCCGGCTCTCCGTCGTGCTGGTCGCCGAGTGCCCGTCGATCCGTGCCGCAGAGCTGGGGCGCAGGCTCGACCCGCTGGCGCGTGAGCGCGGCGGCATCGCTGGGGACTTCGAGGGGTCCGCGCTCATGCTGGTGAGCGCGGACGACGCGGATGCGGTCGCGCGGGAGGTGCACGCGACGCTGCAGGCCGCGCTCCGCAGTCCTGTCCTGGTGGTCGCCGCCCCCGTCGCCGAGGCCGCGGTCGGCTTCCGGGAGTCCCTCACCGTCGCGCAGCGGTGCGGTCGTGTGCTGCGCGCTCTGGGAGTCGAGGACCGAGGGACCTCGACCACCCGGTGGGGGATGTACTCACTCGTGTTCGATCCACACAGGAGCGGGGAGCTGCAGGATTTCATCTCCGACCGGTTGGGGCCCCTCATCGAGTATGACGCGCGTCGCCGGACGGACCTCGTCGCCACCGTGGATCGCTACTTCGACTGCGGGCGAGTGCTCACGCGCACGGCCGAAGAGCTGCACGTCCACATGAATACGCTGGTCAAGCGCCTGGACCGGGTGGACGCGATCCTGGGCGGGCAGTGGCGGGAGCAGCCTCGAGCCCTCGAGATCGAGGTCGCCGCGCGCCTGCACCGTCTGGCGCGTGAGGTGGTGTGACACTCTGACACCCCTGCTGCTCTGAGGGTGTGGGTGAGTGCCCTCTGTCGGGTCGAGCAGTGCCGCTAGCGTGTGCAGGGTGTGCCGGGTGCGCACGACGATGCAGGACTCACAGCGGCTCGCGCAGAGGCGCGCGGCTCGTGAAGGGTCCGGCGGACGGCCGCCCGGACTGGCCCGTGGACTCGACGAGGAGATCGCGATGAGAAGAAGGAGCCTGCCGTGGCGAACGGCAGTCGCAGGAGTCGCGCTGAGCGCTCTTGTGGGCGGATGCGGTGCGGCGGAGGCGGAATCAGACACCCGGGTCCTGCGGGTCTCCTCCGGACTCAGCAGCCTCAACCTCGCCTGGACCGCCGGGTCCGTCCCGTGGATGGAGGAGGTCGAGGAGAGGACGGACGGGCGCATCTCGTTCGAGACCTTCACCGGCGGCGAGCTGGTCGAACTGCGGAACGAGGAGCACGCGCTGACCTCCGACGTCATCGACATCGCGCTCATGCTGCCCACCTATCAGCCGGATCAGTATCCGATCGTCGAGGTCACGATGCTCCCCCTGAAGGACTCGGACACCCTCATCGGGTCGACCGCCTGGAAGACCCTGGTCGAGAGCGACGAGCCGGCCTTCGACGGGCAGACCTACCACGAATGGCAGTTCGGATCGAAGGGCCTCAAGGCGCTGCCGCTCCACACGACGCCCGAGTACTCGGTGTCGACGACCGGTGCGGCATTCGAATCCACCGAGGCGCTCCACTCCCTGCAGCTGCGCACAGCGTCGCGCGTGCAGAACATCACCGCGGAGCAGTTCGGTGCCAGCACCGTCTCGATCCCCAACGCGGAGGCCTACGACGCCCTGAGCCGCGGCACGATCGACGGCGGCTTCGCGGCGATCGCCGACTGGGCGAACTACGGCCTGCAGGATCTCTACAAGACCACGCTCACGGGGGTGAACTTCGGGCACTTCAACCTCAGCATGGTCATGACCGAGGAGACCTGGGACTCGCTGAGCGAGGAGGACCGGGACATCATGCAGCAGGCGATCGACGACACCTACGAGGACGGCGCGAACGCCTGGATCGACCGCATGGACGAGATCCGCACGTACAACAGCGAGGAGGCGGGCGGGCAGTTCGTGGACGTCGAGGACATCCCGGACGAGGTCCGCGCCCCGATCGAGGACTCTGCGAGCGGCACCTGGCACGCCTGGATCGACATGGTCGAGAAGGAGGGCACTCCGGGCCGGGCCGCCGCCCAGCAGTGGGCGAAGGCGATCCAGGACGCCGGCGGTCAGGTGCCGGACGGCGCACTGCCCGACGGCTCATCCTCGGACGGCGCCGCGAACGACGAGGGCGGTGAATGACGTGGGAGCTGAACTCGTCATCGGGATCACCCTGGTCCTCTTCCTCGCCGCGCTGGCGCTGGGCGTCCACATCCACACCGCACTGTTCGCGGTGGGAGTGCTGGGCATCCTGCTGCTCGAGGGGCCGGGCGCGGTGCTGGGGATCACCGGCCCGCAGCCGTTCAACAGGGTCGCCGCCTATTCGCTCACCACGATTCCCCTGTTCGTCCTCATGGCGCAGTTCGTGCTGCAGGCCGGGATCGTGAAGGACGTGTTCACCCTGGTGAGTCGCATCTCCCGAGGCCGTGCAGAACCCCTCAGCGCGCTCACGGTGACAGCCGGCGGGCTCCTGGGTGCCGTGTCCGGCTCGGGCTCCGCGACCTCGGCGGCGTTGGGTCGCGTCGCGATGCCGGAGCTGACCCGGTACGGAATGTCGCGGCCGCTGGCCGGCGCGACCGCCGCGGCGGCGGGGTCGCTGGCCGGGATCATCCCGCCCAGCATCATCCTCATCATCTACGGGGTGGCGACGGAGACGGCGATCGGCGATCTCTTCATGGGTGCGATCCTGCCCGGCATCGCCGTCATGATCGTGTACGTGATCGCCGTGATCGCCCTGTACGCGATCGACGAGAAGAAGCGCGGTGCTCCGCGGGCTGAGTACGTGCCCGAGCCGATCGGCGTCGGTCGCACGCTCGTCGCGCTGGTGACCGGCGGAGTGATCGTCCTCGTCGTCTTCGGCGGGATCTACTCCGGGATGGTGACCCCCACCGAGGCGGGCGCGGTCGGCTCGCTGGCCGGCTTCCTGTCCGCGCTGGCGCTGGGGAAGGTGAACCTGGGGTTCCTCAAGACGGCACTGACGGAGACGGTGAAGATCTCCTCGATGGTGCTGCTCATCATCATCGCGGCGCAGGTGTTCAGCAAGTTCGTGTCGCTGTCGCTCATCCCGCGTCGCCTCATCGACGCGATGGGCCCCCTCGTCGAGCGCCCCATGCTCCTGTTGGCGGTCCTCGCGGTCGTGTTCTTCGTGCTCTTCATGTTCCTGGAGGGGGCGGCAGTCATCCTCATGACCGTGCCGATCCTGCTGCCGGTCATCGCGGAGACGGACATCGACCTGCTGTGGTTCGGCGTCTTCATCTCACTGCTGTGCACCGTGGGCACGATCTCGCCGCCGGTGGGGCTGTCCGTGTTCGCGGTGTCCGGAGCCACGGGGGTCCCCTCGGGGCCCGTGTTCAAGTACGCCCTGTGGATCGCGGCCGCGGCCGCGGTCGTCGTCACCATCGGCATGATCATGTTCCCCGGCATGGTCACGTGGATCCCGTCGCTGGCCGGCTGAGGAGGACTGATCATGGAAGAGATGAATTCGTACACGCAGTTCAAGCGGATCACTACCGCGGGCGCGATCATCAGCGGTGTCGCGGTGTTCGTCCTCATGCTGTTCATCGTGCTGGACGTCGTGCTGCGCAACATGGGCGGCGCGTCGATCCCGGGCGGGTTCGAGATCGTGGAGAACTACCTGCTGCCGCTCATCGTGTTCCCGTCGCTCGCGTGGGTGTGCGGGTCCGGGATCATGCCGAACATGGATCTGCTGCTGCCACGGATGTCGCCCGCGACACGGAGGCGGACGGTGCAGGCGATCGTGGTCGTGGAGATCCTGGTGATCGGGGTCGTGTTCGTCGCGGCTGCCGTCTTCGCGGTCTGGCATGTCATGCATCAGACGTCGTTCCTCGCCGGTCTCACGATGCTGCCCAAGTGGCCGTCCCAGCTCCTGGCGCCCATCGGGCTGGGTCTGGTGGTCGTCGAGTGCTGCTTCGTGTTCGCCGCCAACCGCAGGCGCGAGGACCCGGGGTTCACCGTGGGCCGCGGCCCCGCCGAGGTCGTGCCGGACGGGACCTGATCCCCCACGTCATGCCCGGACCGTCGCGCGCCGCCCGGTGCGCCCCTCCCGTCACGCCACCGTGCCGCCGAACAGCAGGCCCAGCAGGTAGGTCGCGCCGGCCGCGCCGAAGCCGATCGCCAGCTGGCGCAGTGCGCGCGGCAGGGGAGCGCGGCCGGACAGCACGCCGACGATCGCGCCGGTGATGAGGAGTGCGGCGCCCACGAGTGCGGCCGCGAGGATCACGGCCGGCGTCCCGCTCATCCCGAACGCGAACGGCAGGATCGGGATGATCGCGCCGGAGGCGAAGAAGCAGAAGCTCGAGACGGCCGCGCCCATGCCGGTGCCCAGCTCCTCGTGCTCTTCCGCACCGCCCAGCGGCGAGGGCAGCTCGCGGCGGTGACCGGCCACCGGGCGCGGGTGGACGCGCGACTGCGCGGAGCGGATCTGCCGGTGCGCGGCTGCGTCGGCTTCGTCCGCCTCCATGCCGCGGGCCCGGTAGACGAGGGCCAGCTCGTTGGCGTCGAGGTCGAGGTGCGGGAGCGCTCGGGTGGACTCGGGATCCGGCGCCGAGGCCTCGAGCAGCTCCCGCTGCGACCGCACCGACACGTACTCGCCGGCTCCCATGGACAGGGCGCCGGCCAGCAGGCCGGAGACACCGGTGAGGAGGACGGCGCTGGGTGTCATGCCGGCGGCGGCGACGCCCAGGACCAGGGCGAGGTTCGAGACGAGGCCGTCGTTCGCGCCGAACACCGCGGCCCGGAAGCTGCCGGACAGACGTGCGCGGGACTGCTGGGCCAGGGCGCGGACGACCTCGGCGTGGATCGTCTCGTCCGCGGCCATGCGGGAGGTGGCCCAGCGGTCGGTCGCGTAGGGGGACTGGGACTCGGACTGCTGGGCGAGCGCCAGCACGAAGACGGAGCCGAAGATCCGGCCCAGGAATGCGAGGACGAGGGTGCCGAACGAGGGGCGGCGGCGCGTCTCCGCGTAGTCGCCCAGGAGCATGATCCAGTGCTCCTGGTGACGGGACTCGGCGTCTGCGAGGGCGGTGAGGATCTCCGCCTCCTCGCCCTCGCGGCGCTGCGCGAGGGTCCGGTAGAGACGCTCCTCCAACCGCTCGTTCGCCAGGTGCTTCTGCCAGCGGCGCACCAGGGCGCGGTCCGGTCCGGACAGGGTGTCGGACACCGTGTAGATGGGGCCGGTGATGGGTTCACGGTCTTCCGGGGACTCCGGGGGAGGCGCGGGGCTCGACCCGGTCGAAGTGTCATTCATGGGAAGTCGTCTCCTGGGGCCTGCTGCGAGGCGGGGGCGTCGTGCCGCAGTACCCGTGTGTCTGCTCTGTCGTCGGCACGAGTCTAGGAATCGCCGAGGTCGAATTCAATAGTTGCGCAAGAACTTAAATGTGGAGCCGATCACTCGCGGCGGGAGGTGCCGCTATTCGGGGGGGCGCCATTCATGCGACGTTCGCATCGAAATGGTGACGTGCGCGACATGTCGTTATCGTTCCGTGACCATCTGCCGTGACCATTCCGTTACTGTGGATCTCATGTGAGTGCGATCACAGGTCACTGGGCGTTCAGTGGGACAGCTGTGCGCCGTGGCACCGGGGAACTCCCCCGTCGCACACGGCATCGGAAGGATGACCATGGAATCTGCACACTGGAGTGCAGCGCCCCGACGGCGGGGCGCCGGAGAGACGCGAGCGGGCCGAAACGCGCTGCGCGGGACCATCGGGATCGCCGCGGCCGCGGCACTGGGGGTCGCCACGATGGCGCCGGCCCTTGCCGCACCGGAGGCTCCGGACGGGCCCACGGAGCACACGGACATGGGCGTGACCGGCGAGGATACGATGGCGCACCTGCAGCAGCTGTCGGACATCGCGCTGGCGCACGCGGACGAGGGCCACCGCGCGATGGGCACCCCCGGCTACGAGGCGTCATCGCAGTACGTTGAGGACACCCTCGAGGCCACGGGTGCCTACGACGTCACCCGGCAGATGTTCGAGGTCGACGACCAGACCTTCGGCGACGTGGAGCTCACGGTGGACGGCACGGCCTACGAGGTCGAGCCGCTCGCGTACACGGAGGCGGCGGATCCGCCGGTCGAGGGGGCGACGGTCACCCTCCCGGCGGATGACACATACGGTGACGGTGCCGGCGGCGAGCTGGGCTGCTCGGTCGACGACTTCGTCGACGTGGCGGACAAGGTCGTGCTCGTGCAGCGCGGCGAGTGCGCCTTCGGCGAGAAGACCGTGAACGCGACCGAGGCCGGCGCGGCCGGTGTCGTCATCTACAACAACGAGGCGGGTCCGCTCAACGGCACGCTGGGCGAGCGCTTCGAGGGCAGCGCGCCGTCGGTCGCACTGCTCCAGGAGGACGGCGAGCGGCTGCGCGACGAGCTCATCGCGGCCGCGGAGGAGGATCCGGCGGTCGAGCTGTCCGGCGACCTCACGCTCGAGACCGAGTTCGTGACCGTCGAGACCTGGAACGTCATGGCGGAGACGACCGCCGGCGACCCGGACAGCGTGCAGATGCTGGGCGCGCACCTGGACGGCGTGCCGGAGGGCCCCGGCGCCAACGACAACGGATCCGGTTCCGCCGCACTGCTCGCGGTCGCCGAGGCCCTGGCTGAGCAGCCGACCGAGGTCGACCACAAGGTCCGGTTCGGCTTCTGGGGTGCGGAGGAGGTGGGCCTCGTGGGGTCCACCCACTACGTGAACAACCTGTCCGAGGCGGAGCTGGGCCAGATCCAGTCGTATCTCAACTTCGACATGATCGCGTCGGAGAACTACATCGTCGGCACGCTCGACTCCGACGGCTCGGACGTCCCGATCCCGCCGGGCGTCAACGTTCCGGAGGGCTCCGCGGAGCTCGAAGCGATCTTCACCGACTTCTTCGACGGCAACGACCAGCCGCACGTCGGCACGGAGTTCTCCGGCCGGTCCGACTACCAGGCGTTCATCGACAACGGGATCCCGGCCTCGGGCCTGTTCTCCGGTGCGGACGGTGTCAAGACCGCCGAGGAGGTCGAGATGTTCGGCGGCACGGAGGGAGTCCAGCACGACCGGAACTACCACCAGGTCACGGACACGATCGAGAACCTGTCGGAGGAGTCGGTGGGGATCTTCACCCCGGCGATCGCCTTCGCCGCGCACACGGTGGCGTTCGACCTCACAGACGAGCCCACCGAGGAGCCCACGGACGACCCGACCGGCGACCCCACCGATGACCCGACGGGTGATCCCACGGACGATCCCACCGGCGAGCCGACCGATGATCCGACCGGCGAGCCCACGGATGATCCGACGGACCAGCCCACGGACGAGCCGGGCCTGACGATCACCCCGGAGGAGATCGAGCTCTCCGACTTCGTCGACGAGGAGAAGGGCGTCGAGCTCACCGTCACCGGCGCGCAGCCGGGTGACGAGGTGGACTTCGAGGTGACTCCGGCCTCGGGCCAGAACACCGAGGCCGCGGTCCTCACCGGGACCGCGGACGAGGACGGCGTGGCCAGCACGCGCGTCTACGGCACGAACGCCGGATCCGCGTCGGACTACCTGGGCGACTACGAGGTGACGGTCGAGGGTCTCGAGTCCGAGTCCGCGAACGCGGGTGCGGAGCAGGCCGGGACCCAGGCCTCGGCTGCGGTCGACCTGAGCGGCACCTTCTCCGTCGTGGCCGACGGCGGCGATGACGACGGCAACGGCGGCGGTGACGACGGGAACGGCGGTGACGACGGCGACTCCGGCGACGGTGACGACCTGCCGCGTACCGGCTCCGACCTGCTGCCGCTGGCCGCGGGCGCAGGTGCCCTGCTGGTGGGCGGTGCCGCACTGGTCCTCACCACGCGCAACCGTCGTCGCAGCTGAGTGACGGCGCCGACCGGACGCGGTGGCGGGGCCTGAGGGCCCCGCGGCCGTGACCGGCTGAACCGACCGGACCCCGGTGCTTCCGTGAGGAGGGCCGGGGTCCGGCCGTGCGTGGGAGGTGCTGCGGGTGGGTGCGGTGACCCTGGCTGGTGACCACGGGCTGAGCAGTGGATTCTCGCGATGCAGATCAAGAATGCGGCCGCGGTGGTGGGCGGGAACGATGGCGGGGTGACTCCGCAGCGCTTCTTCTCACTGTTCGCCATCGGCGAGGCCATCACGTGGGCCCTCCTGCTCATCGGCATGTTCCTCAAGTACGTGACGAAGACGACCGAGGTGATGGTGTCGATCGGCGGAAGCGTCCACGGATTCATGTTCATCGCGTTCTGCTTCGCGACCGTGTTCGTGGGGATCTCACAGAAGTGGGGCGCGGGTTGGATCCTGCTGGGCCTGGCGAGTGCCATTCCGCCGTTCGCCACGATCCCGTTCGAGATCAGCAGCGTGCGCCGCGGCAAGCTGGCCGGCGGATGGGGGCTGGGGCCCGAGGGCCGCGAGCCCCGCGGATTCGTGCAGCGGGTCATCGCGTGGGCGATCACGCGCCCGGTGCTCACCCTGGTGCTGGGGCTGGTCGTCGTCGCTGCCATCTTCACGGCGATGATGGTGGCCGGTCCGCCCGTGTGATCGCGACGTCGTTCGCACTGTGGGGGCGACGGAACCTTCGTGCGTCTGGCCTCTCATACTGTGGCGGCTCCATTGCCGGGCCACTCGGTTGCCGGACCTCTCATATGTCGTACCCCTCATACTGGTGGGACCGGTGCAGTCGCCCGCACTGACACCCGCGCGCTCCTGAGGAGGACACCCCGTGAACACGACCGGTCCGCTCGAGATCCTGGTGATGATCGTCCTGCTGCTGGTCGTGGTGGGTTGCGCGATCGTCTGTGTCGTGGCCGTGCGCTGGTTGCGGCGGATCGCCCTGCAGGTCGAGGAGGACCAGATCACGCGGCGTGAGCGCGACGCGGCCGCAGACGAGCGGGAGGCGGCTGTGGACGCTCGGGAAGCGGCGGCGCACGAGCGGGATGCCGCACGCCGACAGGCTGAGCACGATGCGGTCCTGGACCTGCGCCAGATCCAGCGTCGCGTGGCCCTCTTGGAGGAAGAGCTGGCGACGGTGAGGGTCGAATCTGCGAAGGCGCAGACGGCGACAGCGAAGGCTCAGGCCGAGGCGGCGCAGGCGCAGACCGAGGCGGCGAAGGCCCAGGCTGTCTCGGCGGAAGCGCAAGCAGCCGCGGCTCGGGCTCAGCAAGAGGCTGTGCAGGGCGGGGCGCGACGGGCGACAGCTCCGGCCGTTCCGGATCGGGGTGATAGCGACGAGGGCGGTAGCCTTCCTGCCATTGAGGACGCCGACCTGGTGCGCGATGTGCTGCGGCGTTTCGTCGGTGACGGCCTCGACGAGCGTCGTGACGACGGCCTCGGCGGTGTCGACGATCTCTCGTCGGGCGATCTGGCGGCGATCCTGCGTCGGCTGGGCCTACCGACCATGTGGGGTGACGGCAACGCTGCCGATGATGTGTCGGTGAAGGGGATCGACCCCCGTCTGCTGCGACGTCTGCACGATCTGATTCCGCCGGAGGTCATGCGTCGGCTCACCAGTGGGCGCGGACCGGGCGACATCGAATCGATCGGCGACTGGATCCGCAGTCAGATCGAGAAGTCGATGGACGAGGGACATGACAGCGCTGCGGGCGGTGGCTCTGGACGTGGCGGTGCTGGGCGCGGCAGCTCAGGCCGGCGTCCGGCCGGCTTCCAGCGAGACGACTCTTCTGTCGATCGGTCCGACGCGGTGAACGACTCCGAGGTCGAGTCGGGCGACCTGTCTGATGTCCTGCCCGACGCGCTGACCGACTCGGGAGACGTGCCCGAGGCTGACAGCGTTACGGCGTCGCCGGGAGGTCTCGATGTCTCCGCCCTCATCGAGGAGGCGCTGCGTGATCGCGCTCGCCGTCGCTCGGAGGAGACTCCGGACACGGACAGTGACGGTGAGCCCGGTGACAACGACACTCCACCGGAGCCCGACGAAGACTGAATCCCGGGGCGGGTCGGAGAAGGGTGGGTCGTCGTACGTCCCGACACCGGCCTCAGCGACCCCGGTCGTGCCGATCGTCGACGGCGAGCGGCTTCGCGGGCCGCCACGACTCAGCGCGTGATGTCGACCGTTCCCCGCGAGAACTTCTGCAGTCGCTCCGGGTCGATCGTGACGCCGAAGCCCGGGCCCTGAGGGACCCGGACCTCCCCGTCGCGCTGGACGATCTCCTGGGTGATGTCCTCGTGGAAGAACCGCTTCGACCCGGAGATGTCACCGGGCAGCGTGAACCCGGGCAGGGTCGCGAGCGCTGCGTTCGCCGCGCGCCCCAATCCCGTCTCCAGCATCCCGCCGTGCCACACCGCGACCCCGTGCGCCGAGGCCAGGTCGTGGATCCGCTTCGCCTCCAGGTACCCGCCCACACGGCCGGGCTTGATGTTGATGACCGCGGCGGCGCCCAGCGCGATCGCATCCGCTGCGGCCTCCGCGGACACGATCGACTCGTCGAGGCACATGGGCGTCGACATGAGCTTCGCCAGTTCGCTGTGCTGGCGGATGTCCGCCTCGCCCAGAGGCTGCTCGATGAGCAGCAGTCCGTACTCGTCGAGCTTCTTCAGGTGCGCCGCATCCACGAGCGTGTACGCCGCGTTCGCGTCGACCTGGAAGAGGAAGTCGTCGCCGAACTCACGCCGCAGTGCCGCGACGGGTTCGAGGTCCGCACCCGGCTTGATCTTGAGCTTGATGCGCGCGTACCCCTCGTCCAGGTAGCCGCCCACCGTCTCGATGAGCTCGCCGATCGTCGGGTGGATGCCCACGGAGACGCCCGACGGCACCGCGTCCACCACGCCGCCCACATAGTCCTTGAAGGACTGGCCGCGGCTCTTGAGCTGCGCCTCCAGCACCGCCATTTCCACGGCGGACTTCGCCATCGGATTCCCGATGATGTGGCGCAGATGCCAGCCCACGGTCTCCGCCGTGAGGTCCTCCACCTGGAACAGCGCTGGCGCCAGCCACTTCTGCGTCACCGTGATCCCGCCGTCCAGGAACTCCTCCGAGTACAGCGGCGCAGCCATCGCGACCGATTCGCCCCATCCGGTGACGGGTCCGGCATCCGTGTCGAACGACGCCTCGACCAGGTAGCAGTCCTTCTCCGTCTCCCGCATGAACGAGGTCTCGAACGGGGTGACCAGCGGCATGGACATACGGTGGAGGCGAAGCGATGTGAGCTGCATGACAGCACCCTAGCAAGGGGCGCGGACCCCGTTTACTCTCCCGTCTGGCCGTCGATCGACTCCCGCAGGAGATCGGCATGACCCACGTGCCGGCCGTACTCCTCAACCATGTGCACGAGGATCCAGCGCAACGACACCGTGTCGTCCCCGGACCAGGGACGATGCGGGGTGGCGAGAGCGGCCTCGGTGCCGTGCTCCTCGAGATGGCTGCGGAGGACCGCCCGCGACCGCGCGACGCTCGCCTCCCACAGTCCCCACAGGTCGTCCGCTCCCGAAGTCTCCACCAGATGCCAGTCCCAGTGCGGATCCGCGCCCCAATCCTTCGAGGCCCACGGCTCCGGCCAGTGGCCGCCGACGACACGGCTGAACCAGAAGTCCTCGACGTACGCCAGGTGGGCGAGCATGCCGCCCAGCGTCATAGGGGACGGCGGGAGGGCGCGCCGCAGCTGGGTGATGTCGAGCCCGCGGATCTTCCACGCCAGCGTCTGGCGCAGGAAGTCGATGTAGCCGACCACCGTGTCGTATTCATCGGCGATGCCGGGCGGGTCGGTGCGGTGCGACCCGTCGGTGGGCGGGCTGGTGTGCTTGAGCGGGTCCGTGTGTGCGGGAGCGTCATTGCTGTCCGTCGTCATGGTGGCCAGTGTGTCAGGTGGGACGGACGAAGACCGGCGCTCGCCCGCGCCGCAGAATCATCCGCATACACCGCAGACGACGAGATCTTGCAGACAGTGACATCCTGAGGAGCATGGTGGAGCGACCTCATGACGTGACGGACACGCGCAAGCGGCTGCGCACTTCGTTGGCAGACGAGACGCTCCGGCGTGTGTTCGACGACATCGTCGTGGAGCGGCCGACCGTCTGGGTGCGGGCGGTCGGCGGATCCCTGGCGAACACGGGGTCCCCGGACCGCACGTCCGCCGCCGAGGCCGCAGTCGGTGCGGCTAGTGGGTTGCCGGGCCGTGCTGAATCGTCGCTCCCGCCCGCAGCTGCTCTCACCCCCGCCCTCATCGACGCCGCCGAGGACCGCTTCCGCTGGTTCGCGCCCCTCTTCGAGGAGCTCTTCCCGGAGACGCGCCCCACCGGCGGCATCATCGAGTCGGCGTTCACGAAGGAGTCCGCGCTCGCCTCCGCACTGGCGGACGAGTTCGGACAGCCGTTCCCAGCGGACCTCTGGGTCAAGCGGGACGATGCGCTGGCCGTGAGCGGCTCCGTCAAGTCGCGCGGGGGCATCCACGAGGTCCTCGAGGTCGCGCTGGGCACCGCCCGTGACGTGGGCATCGACCTGAGCGAGGGTCCCACCGCGTTCCTGCGCGACGAGGTGCGCGCCCGGATTGCCCAGCGCCGCATCGTCGTGGGATCGACCGGGAACCTGGGGCTGTCGATCGGGCTCATGAGCGCGATCCTGGGCTTCTCCGTCACCGTCCACATGTCGCACGACGCGAAGCCGTGGAAGAAGTCGATGCTGCGCGAGTCCGGCGTCGACGTCGTCGAGCACGCGACGGACTTCACACAGGCGGTCCACGCCGGCCGCGCCGCGGCGGAGGCGGACCCGGCCGCCCACTTCATCGACGACGAGAACTCACTGAGCCTCTTCGCCGGCTACGCCGTCGCGGGGCGGAGGCTGGCTGGTCAACTGGCGGCGGCCTCGGTCGTCGTGGATGCGCAGCATCCGCTCACCGTCTACCTGCCGTGCGGGATCGGCGGGGCGCCCGGCGGTATCACGTACGGGCTCACCAGCGTCTTCGGTGACGCGGTGCGCTGCGTCTTCGTCGAGCCGGTCTCCATGCCCGCGTTCCTCCTGGGCCGGCTGACGGGGTTGGACGACGGGATCGGCGTCGCGGAGGTGGGCCTGGGCGCCCTCACCCTGGCCGACGGACTTGCCGTGGGCCGCCCGTCCGGCTTCGTGGGGAAGGCGGTGGGCGACCGGGTGGCCGGGTACGCGACCGTGACGGACGACGATCTGCTGCGGACCCTCGCCGTCGCCGAGGCCGCGGCCGGCCTCCGTCTGGAACCCTCCGCGTGCGCGGGGCTGAGAGCCGCGGGGCACGTGATGGCCGCGGGGGCCGGTGGGGCTGCCGGCACCCATGTCGCGTGGCTGACCGGCGGGTCGCTCATGCCGGACGAGGAGTATGCGCAGCTGCGGGACGCGGGCGGGCGCCTCAGCCGGCCAGCTGGTCCGCGATGAGCGCGGCGAGCAGGGCCGTGCGCGGGGCGATGTGCGCGGACAGCGCGTGCTCGTGGTCCGCGTGCGCGCCGTCGCCCACCGCGCCCAGGCCGTCGAGGGTGGGGATGCCGTCGCCGGCGGTGTAGTTGCCGTCGGAGGCGCCGC
>DHCFD07801__coassemble_1174_pt1 | contig 27896 bp, 24 predicted proteins | sample DHCFD07801__metabat2_low_PE_026 | metagenome-assembled genome bin DHCFD07801 | reverse complement strand
GGTCACGGGCATCGTCGCCGCCCAGGTGAATGCGGCCGGCGGCGCGCTGGCGATCCTGGGCATCGACCCGACGATCGGCGCGGTCGTCGCCGTCGTCCTGTTCATCGCCTACACGGTGTTCGCCGGGATGTGGGGCGTCGCCCTCACCGATGCCGCGCAGATCATGATCGTCGTCATCGGCGTCCCGATCGCCTCGCTCCTGGGACTGCGCGCGGCCGGCGGCTTCGAGGGCCTGCGCGTGTTCGCCCAGACCAGCGGTGATGTGGTCGCCTCCGACTACTTCTCGCCCGTGGGCATGGGCGTGGGCGCGATGCTGGGCATCATCACCCCCGTCATCATGTACGACCTCATCGGCCAGGACTTCTACCAGCGGCTGTTCTCCGCCCGCAGCGCGGCGGTGGCGCGCGGCTCCGCGATCGGTGCGGGCCTGCTCCTGCTGGCCTTCGCGTTCTTCCCCGTGGTGGGCGGGATGAGCGCGCACGTGCTGTTCCCGGATCTGGAGAACACGTCGTCCGCGCTGCCGACCCTCATCTCCGAGGTGCTGCCAGTGGGCATCGCCGCCGTCATCGTCGCCGCGATCCTGGCCGCCGTCATGTCGACCGCTGATTCGCTGCTGATCGCCGGCAGCACGCACGTGACGAACGACTTCTACCAGGAGATCATGGGCCGCGATCCTCAGGGCGACAGCCCCCGCACGCTGCGGGTGGCGCGCGTGTGGACGCTGCTGCTGGGTATTGCCGCGCTCGTGTTCGCACTGACCGTCCCGGGCATCATCACCGTCCTGTCGCTCGCGTACACGATGTACGCTTCCGGCGTCTTCGTCCCGGTGATGGGCGGGCTGCTGTGGAAGCGGGCCACCCGCGAAGGCGCGCTGGCCGCGATCATCGCGGGGTCCGCGGGCGGACTGGCCGGCGTCTTCGGACTGCTGGACTACGGCGGCGTTCCCGAGGTCGTGGTGGGCGGTGCGTGCTCGCTTATCGCCTTCGTGATCGTGTCCCTGCTGACGCGACCGGAGCCGGCCGAGACCGTCGCCCGGCGCCTCACCCCGGACTCCGCCACCGTCTGAGGCCGCAGAGGCCGGGGAGACGCAGAGGCCGGGGAGACGCAGAGGCCCCCGCAGTGATCGCTGCGGGGGCCTCTGCGGTTGAGGACGGATCAGAGAGTCACATCATCTCCGTGACGTTGCCGGCGGTGATCGCGGCGGAGCAGCCACCGGAGATCATGCCCAGGACGATGAGGACGATGGTGACGATGCGGGTGACCTTCTTGTGCTCCTCGAAGCCGTCCAGCGGGCGGCCCTCCTTGTCCGTGGTGTTGCCGGTGAGGACGAGGATGAGGTCGATGAGGGCCCAGATGCCGAAGCCGCCGGCGGTGATGAGCTTGAGAATGCCGGTGCCGATCTTGCCCAGGTAGAAGCGGTCGATGCCGAGGGTGCCCAGGAACTGTGCGAGGGCCCAGGTGACGAGGTATGACTTGTTCATGCGGACAGCGTACGACGCTGAGGGGCGTCTGCGTATGGCCCGCATGTGTCGATTCTGCGACGATGCGGGGCTGGATTCCTGAGGGCTGCTCGTCGAGACCGTGCTGAATGGTTCGAGGGGCACCTGCACGCAGGTGCCCCTCGAACCATTCACCCTCACGTGGGCGGATGCGCCTGGCGATCCGGTGATCGGGTCACCGGGCACATTCGTCGATCAGGCCTTGCGGCGACGCGAGGCGACGAGTGCGGCGATGCCCGCACCCAGCAGGGTCACGCCCGCACCCAGACCGGCCAGGGTCGCACCGGTCCGCGGCAGCTTCCCGTCATCCGAGTCGTCGTCACGGCCGTTGTCCGAGTCGTCGTCGCGGCGGTCGTCGTCCTGGTCGTCCCGGTTGTCGTCCGAGTCGCCGTCATCGCCCGGGTCGTCCGTGGGCTCCGTCGAGGGGTCCTCGGAGGGATCGGTCGACGGGTCGTCGGTCGGGCCATCCGTAGGAGCGTCCGTCGGATCATCCGTGGGCTCGCCCGTCGGCTGATCAGTGGGCTGGTCCGTCGGGTCCCCTGTGGGGTCGTCCGTCGGATCATCCGTGGGATCATCCGTCGGCTGGTCGGTGGGGTCGTCGGTGGGCTGATCCGTGGGATCGTCGGTCGGGTCCTCCGTGGGCTCCGGCGAGGGAGCCTCAGCGACCGTGATCGTGCGGGACGCCGTCGCCGTGTTCCCGGCGACGTCCGTCGCCGAGTAAGCGAGGTCGTAGGTGCCCGGCGTCGACGTGTCGACGGTGCCCTCGACCGTGATGCCGTCCTCATTCAGCTCACCGCACGCGTCGGTCGCGTCCACGCCCTCGAGCGGATCGAACTCGGAGCCCACCTCGACGGTCGCATCGCCCGGCGTCGCGATCTCCGGCGCCGTCTTGTCCTTGACCAGTTCGACCTTGTCGATCTGCTCGCCGTTGTCCACGCGGACGGTCGTCGTCGTGATCGAGCACTCGCCCACCTTGACGTTCGAAGTGGTGGGGGTCTCCGACTGATCACGCACTGCGGCCCACGGCGTGAACAGCTCCGGCGCCATGCTGTAGTACTTGCTGCCGGACGACGAGTTCGCGGTGATGTAGAGGAGCTCGTTGCCCTCCGGGTGCAGCTGGTCGTGACCCTCGGGCGCCGTCGTCGTCTCCTCGCTGGCGACGTCCGTCCCGTCCATCAGGTGCGTGCGGGCGTACGAGTGGTCGTGGCCGGCCAGCACCATGTCGAGGTCATCGATTTCCGCCAGGATCGGCGCGAGTCCGTTCCGGATCGAGACGCTGCCGGACTGCGAGTGCGGTCCGACGCTGTAGAGCGAGCGGTGGAGGGTGAGGATCGTCCAGGTGGTCTCGTCGCCCTGCTCTGCGATCGTCTGCTCGATGAACTTCCGGTGCGACTCGAAGTCGCGGTTCTCCGTGGAGATGTTGAGGTGGAGCACGTCGTTCTGCTTGAACCAGTAGTTGCCCCCGGTGGGGTCCTCCTCCCACTGGTTGGGCAGGCTGAAGTGCTGGTTGAACAGCGCCTGCGGCTCCGAGCGGTTGTAGTCGTGGTTGCCCAGCGTCTGCGCGGACGTCTGCGTGCGCATCTGCTGCGGTCCGATGTACGCGGCGTACTCCGCGGGGTCACCCGCGTAGTCGTTGATCTGGTCGCCGGCCGACAGGAGGAAGTGGGAGTCCGGGAACATCTCGTTCGTGCGGTCGAGCGTGGTCTGCCAGCCAGCCGCGTCGCTCTCGAGGTTGCCGGACGAGCCCAGCTGCGCGTCGCCGATGAACGTGAACTCGTGCTCCAGGTCCGTGTCGTGGTTCTGGAACTGCTGGATCTCCGACCAGCCGCCCTCCTCGCTGCCCACACGGTAGGAGTAGGTGGTGCTGGGCTCGAGGCCGGTGACGGATGCGTGGACGTAGTCGTTGGTGCCGTCGGCGGAGGCGCCGCGGTCCATCGGCTCGACGGTCTGCGCGTCCGCGGGCATCGTCTCGTGTGCTCCGGCTGCGATCTGCACGGCCTCGTCCACACCGGAATCCGTGAACCAGGTGATGCGGCGCTCGCTCTGGTCGGAGCCCACGCCCAGGAGGATGGACGACTGCCCCTGGGGCTCCGGTGCCTGCTCGAGGGTCAGGTCCTCGAAGTCGAAGTACAGGTCCGAGCTGGTCGCGCGACCCTGGTGCAACTGGACGGCGATCGTGTTCTCGCCCTCGACCAGGACCTCCGGGTCCAGGGAGAAGGTGCCCTCGCGCGGTGCCGAGCTGTTCGACCCGCCGTACTGCATGTTGCGTCGCTCGCCGGTCTCCGGGTACTCGATGTCGTCGTCGTGGAAGCCCGCGACCTTCTCGCCGTTGACGAAGACCGTCGCGGCGTCGTCGTAGCGGACGGTGCCGGACAGCTGCTCGCCGTCGGCCAGCTGCTCCGCATCGACGGACACGTCCGTGCGGAAGAAGAACGCCTCGGCGTTGGTGCTGGGCTCGTCCTCCTTGTACTGAGTCAGGAGGTTGTCCGGCAGGAACCCGCCGTTGAGCTCCTCGCGCTCACCGCGGAGAGCGCCGAAGGAGCCGGCCGCCGTCTCCCACTGCGCATCGTCGAAGGAGGGAGTGGTCCAATCGGTCCGGTTTTCCAGCCCGTCGGCCGGATCCGTATCCGTGTCGAGGTAGGACCACGTCGTCTCGCCGCTCTCCACGAGCGAGACAGGATCGACGGTGTCGGAGGGGGCGGCCATGGCGGGCGTGGCGACTGCGGGACTCAGCAGCGTCAGTGCGGCACTCGCGGCGAAGAGCCTGGTGAGGCGGGGCATGGGAAACCTTTCATGCGGTCGGAGCAACGCGCACGAGGCTACGGACTGACGACCTACTGAGGGTTTCCTGCGAGTGAACTGGGTGTGATGAAACCGTGCGGTTCCGACTCAGGCGGTGGGCTGCTTCTTCTTCATGCGGATGCCCAGGACGATCTCTGCGATCCCGTCGACGATCGCGAAGATGCCCAGCACCCAGGCGAGGCTCACCAGTGCGCCGGCCGGGCTCACGACGAACACGATTCCCACGAGGACGCCCACGATGCCGTTGATGAGCATCGTCCACCAGTACTTCGCGCCCATCTTCCGCAGCGAGAACGACGAGACGATCCCTGTGACGCCGGCGACCAGAGCCCAGAATCCCACGACGAGGGCCAGCGCCAGCGTCGCCGCTCCGGGCAGGACGAACGCGACGATGCCCGCGATGATCGAGAGGATGGCACCGGCCAGAGTCCACCCACTGCGGTGCTCCTTGTCCCGGGAGAAGTGGCCGATGAGCGACATGACACCGCCGGCGGCGATCCAGATGGCGAACATCATGCCGAAGACGATCGCGGTGACGCCCGGCATCGCGAGGAACAGGACGCCCATGATGATGCTGAGGACGCCCTGGATGATGAGTGCTGTCCGCGCGCCGCGTCGCAGGTCGTCGTAGCTGCGCCCGAAGACGGCGCCCGGACCGAAGGGGGCCTGGCCCGGTGGAGTCTGTCCCGGTGTCGTGGGCTGCTCGGGAGCCGAATCCCGACCCGGTGCCGGGGTTTCGGGTCCTTCGGGCGAGCCCTGCGGGGCCGGGTTCTGGGATCCGTGGGGTGGTGTGGTCATGGCTCCTCCGCATCTGCTCGTCGTCGTGCTGGCGCTGAAGGGCATGCCACGCGCTGACGAGGGGCGGTGCCCTTCACTCAGTACAAGTCCCGCGGATCACGAAGCATTCCGGGATGTGAAGAGGGCCACTATGCGGCCCGAGTGGCTCAGACCTCTTCGCCGGGGATGACGTCGTCATCCGGGCCGCGGCGCGGCGGCATGGACGGACCGCGGAACCCCGGGCCTCCGGAACCGGGTCCGCCGGATCCCGGGCCACCGAAGCCGGGGCCACCCGGCCCCGCCATCCCCGGACCGCCGAACGACGCACCGCCGAACGTCGCGCCGCCGACGGGGTCGATCGACATCGTGCCGATCTTCCAGCCCAGCACCATGATGACGGCACCGATGACGACGAGCAGGACGCCCAGCGCCCACAGCAGCCCGGTCAGGGCCGCGGCCGGATTGAAGAGTGCGAGGAAGCCGTAGCCCACCGCCAGGACGCCCGCGATGAGCGTGAGCCACCAGGCGGAGAATCCGATCCGGCGCAGACTCAGCGACAGCGCGACCGCGAGGCCTCCCACCAGCAGGGAGGCGAAGGCGACGAGGAAGACGAGCGCGGAACCGGCCGCCTCCGGGATGAAGAGCAGCAGGAGCCCCAGGATGCCCGGCACCAGCGTCCCCAGCAGACTGCCCTGCTTCCGCACGACGGACAGGATGGCGGAGAGGATCGCTGAGGCCAGCAGCCATGCGGCGAACACGAGGACGAACGCGGTCGCGGACTGGAACGGCCACACGAGGAACAGGATGCCGGCGACGATCGAGAAGCCGCCCTGCACCATGAAGGACACCCGCAGCCGCTTGAACATGCGGGTGAAGGGGTCGGGGCCGCCCGCACCGGGAAGCCCGCTGTTCACGGGGGTCTGGCTCATTCCATCTCGCTCTCTTCGTCCGCCGTCTGCTCCAGGTCCAGGAGTCGGCGTCCGACCGGGTACTCGTTCAACACGGCGGGCAGGCGTCCTGATTCCCCGGACTGGTAGACCGCGAGGATCCGACCCCGGCGGGTCGGACGCGCCGCGAGCTCATGGCCTGTGCCCGCGCCCCCGCTGACCGCCTGTCCTGCCTCGCCGCCGGCATCCGCATGGACGCGGCGCAGCGTCTGCGCGGCGACGGCGGCGGGGGAGTCGAACAGCGTGACCTCGCGGATCCCCCGGGCCTCCAGCGCCCGCACGATCCGGTCCGCGACGAGTCCGTAGTGGGTGCAGCCCAGGACCACGGAGGCGACGTCGGGCGGGGTGGCGTCCGCGGCCTCGGCGATGGCGGCCTCGATGCGGGCCGGTGAGCCGGCCTCGATCGCCTCTGCCAGGCCCGAGGCCGCGATCCGGGCGACCGGGACGTCCGCGGCGAACGCGTCGATGAGCTTGCGCTGGTAGTCGCTGGCCGTCGTCGCGTCCGTCGCCCAGACCGCGAACGGTCGGCCGGTCGCCGCGGCCGGCTTGATCGCGGGGACGGTCCCGATGATGGGGATCCGGGGCTCCAGCTCCGCCCGCAGGGTGCCCAGCGTGTGGACGCTGGCGGTGTTGCAGGCGACGACGATGGCGTCGGGCTCCCATGCGGCCAGGGCTCGGGCGGAGCGGAGCACGACCTCCGTGAGGCGGGCGGCGGTGAGCGCGCCGTAGGGCATGTTCTGCGGATCCATCGCGAGGATCAGGTCCGCGTGCGGTGCGCGCGAGGCGACGGCGTCCGCGAAGCCCACGAGGCCCAGGCCGGAGTCCAGGAGGCCGATGCGGAGGCGCGTCATGGCGTGTCCTCCGAGGCCGTGGGACTCAGCAGTCGGGCCCGCTTGGCGGCGCGTCGCTCACGCCTGTTGCGGCGGTCGAGGAACGCACGGATCTCGCGCAGCTGCGCGATCGTGAGGCCGTCGTGGAACTCCGGAGCGACCATGAGGAGCCGGTGGTCGTCGTAGTCGTGCGCGAAGCGCGCGTGCGTCGCGGGTGCGGCGAGGTCGTCGTCGACCCACACGGCGCGGCGGTCCGGATCCTCGTCCAGCCACGCCCGCATGTGCAGAGCCTTCCACCACTTGTCCGGGTCCGCCGCGTACCGGTTGAACGTGTTGTCCGGCATGGGGACGACGTCGAACGTGTGGCGGAACCCCAGCGCGGGCTCCAACTCCTCCGTGCACCGGTGCGACCAGGTGGACAGCCACACGATGTCGACGTCATGGGTCTCGACGAGGCGATCGAGGAGGCGGATGATCCGCGGCCGGTAGTGGAGCTCGAACATCCACGCCCGCGCCTTCCGCCGCCGCTCCCGGTAGTAGCGCAGGCCGCGGACGGGGAACGAGTTGAGGACGCCGTCCACGTCGAGGAACAGGGTCGCAGGCCCGTGGGACGACCGCGAGTCCCGCGGGCCCTCGCCCCGGTCCTCCGCGCGCACAGTCGTCCCACTCACGCGTGCAAGCCTACCGGCCCGGATTGGTCAGAACCGGAATCGTCAGAACAGGAGCAGCGGCGGCACGATCCAGAGGGCCAGCAGGACGATGAGCGTGATGATCATCGTCCACGGCAGTCCCACGGACTTCATCCCGTGGCGCGTGATGAGGTCGTCCAGCCGCTTCTCCTGCTCCGCCGTGGGCCACAGGACGACGATCCGCCAGATGGAGTACGCCGCAGCCACAAGTCCCAGCACCCACGCGAGCTGGAACCAGCCCGGCAGTACGAACAATAGCCGGACGGCGACGAACGCGACGACGACGGTGACGGCGGCACCCAGCAGACCGTTGCGAGTGCGGCCCCGGGCGGCTCGGGCCCGGGCGAGGGAGGCGAGGGCCGGGTCGCGGGACTCACCGACGTCCGCTTTCGCGGGACGCAGTGCCCACACGGTGGAGCCGGTCCAGTAGAGCAGGAGCAACGCGCCGATGATGGGCAGGATGAGGGTCTGGAGCATGGTCAGTCCTCCGTCTGGTCGCTGGGGCCGTCCGTCTGCCCGTCCGACTGGTCGCCGGTCTCCGCGAGGTACCCCAGGCCCGCGTCCACCCAGGTCTGGGTGTCGCTCAGGACGACGAGCGCGCGGCCGTCGGGGGTGAAGCCCGCGACACTCCGGTACCCGCCGGTGCCTCCGTTGTGCCAGGTGACGGCGGCAGCGGACGGGTCTGCGGCCTCGGCGTCCTCGCCCATCGGGGTCGTCATCCAGGCGTAGCCGATGTCGTCTCCGTCCTCCAGCTCCGTCCGCGGTTCGACCGCGTCCACACCGGGTGCGCTGCCGTCTGCGACCGCACCCATCCAGATCGCCATGTCGTGGGCGGTCGAGCGGATGGAGCCGGCCGGCGCCTCCGCCCCCAGCGTCCACGGGCCGGTGGGGACGCCGGAGTCCGTGTGGCCGGCCGGGGCGCCCGCGGGCAGGTCGGCGTAGGTCTGGGGCACGATCGTCTCGTTCATCCCCAGCGGATCCAGCAGTCGCTCCTGGACCAGCTGCGGATACGGGACGCCGGCGGCCTCCGCGACCGCGTGCCCCAGCAGGGCGAAGCCCGTGTTCGAGTACACGTACGTGCCCGGATCGGTCTCCAGCCCCGCGGTGCGCTCGAGCATCTGCGGCAGCGTCTCGACGTAGCCGTCCATCCGCAGGAAGAGCCGCCACCGCTGTCCCAGTGGGACCATGTCCGCCGACTTCGGCAGGCCCGTGTGCTGCGTCGCCAGCTGCTCCATCGTGAGATCCCCCGCCGAGGTCCCGGCCAGCTCGTCGAACACCTCACCCAGGGTGGTCCCCGCCGTGAGCTCGCCTCGTTCGATCGCATCCGCGAGGAGTGCGGCCGTGAAGGTCTTCGTGATCGAGCCGATCTCGAACTGGTCGTGCTCCTCCGCGTGCCACCCGGCGAAGAGGACGGTCCCGTCCGTCTCGACCGAGGCCGCGGAGACACTGCGGAGGTATCCGGCATCCAGGTGCGGGGCGAGGGCGGCGGCGAACTGCGCGTCTCCCGTGGGCGCGCCCGTGAGGCCGCGCTGCCAGGGGACGAAAGCGGCGCCGGCGACCAGTGTCGCTGCGGCGAGGGCGCCGGCGAGGATGCGGCGGCCTCGAGTCGTCCGGTGACGAGTCGTTCGGTCGGGAGAGGGGTGGTTCATGGTGGGGTCCGTCCCGGAGGGGTGTGCGGTCATGACGTCGCCGCCATGACGAGGGCCAGCAGCGGGATGGTGCGCTCGCCGGGGACCTCCCAGCGGCCTCGGCGGGGGGAGCGCAGCCAGCCGGCGGCGGCAAGCTGGTTCAGGTGGTGGTAGACCTGCCCGCTGGTGCCCAGGCCGGGCAGGGCGGACAGCTCCGCGGTCTGGTGGGTGCCGGCCAGCACCGCCTGCAGCAGGGTGAGGCGGACCGGGTGTGCCAGGGCGGAGAGGGCGGGAGCGCCGTCCGCGAAGTCGCCGTCCAGGATCGTCGCGGTGGGCAGCCCGTACTGCCAGCGGTAGCCACCGTCTCCGGTCGCGAACGTGCCGGCGTAGAGGACGACGTCGTCGTCGGGGTAGCGCTCGCGCATGCCGGTGAGGACCCAATAGGGATCGTCGGGGGAGTGGGGTGCGGCGGCCGCGGCGGCTCCCGTGGTTTCGGTGGTGGCTCCGCTGTTCTGGGCGTCGGTGGGTGCCTCGGAGCCGGTGGGCTCGGTGTCGACGGGTGCCTTGTCCCCGGTGCCCGTGACCGCCTCGAGGCGGTCTAGGCGCGCTTCGATCCGCGCCAGCACAGTGGCCAGCGCGTCGGGAGAGTGTCCGTCGCCGGTGGTTCCGGCATGGACGGGAGGCGTCATGGTCATGAATGTACGGAAGTACGTAAGAGCGTGTCAAGAAGGAAATGCGCCCGGATGCGCCCGCCTCGCGACGCACTGGGTTGATGTTCGAGGGGGCCCCGCCCGCGGGGGTGCGGCGAACACTCATGCGGTGCGTCGACCGTGGCGTTCGAGCGGGCGCCTCGGCGCAACGAAATCCGTCCCACCTCGGCTATGATCAAGCCGTTCCATCGATCCCGATCCTGAGGAGAGCCGCAGCGCCGGCCGTCACCCGCGGATCCCCGGCCCCTCAGAGGTCTCCATGCTCCTGTCCTCCGCTGCCCGCGCCCGATTCCTGACCGCGCTGGTCGCCGTCCTCGCGCTCGTCGCCCCGATGCTGCTGTCCGCAACGCCGGCGCAGGCGGCGGTGAAGAAGCCGCTCGACATCGTGAAGGTCTACTACAACCCGCCCGGGGCGGACCACGCGCGCAACAGCCTGCGCAACAAGGAATACATCCGGGTGAAGAACACCTCGTCCTCCACCCTCACTCTCACGGGCTACACGATCCGCGACAGCGGTCCGTGGAAGTTCACGTTCCCCAAGGGCACGAAGCTGAAGAAGGGCAAGACCCTCACGATCCGCTCCGGCACCGGGAAGAAGAGCTCGACGACGCTGTACTGGGGCAAGCCCAGCTACATCTGGAACAACACCGGAGACACCGCCAGCCTGTACAACGCGAAGGGCAAGCGCCTGGAGACCTGCAAGTACAAGGGCACCCGGAAGAAGGCCACGAAGACGTACGTCCGCTCGACGTCGACGACCGCCTACTGCTGATCGGCCGCGGGGCGAGGTCGGTAGCTCTCCGCTGGCCTCACATGAGCGGCGCGGCCCCGTCCTCGTCATCGGGGTCCTGCGCTGGCGGCTTCGTCGCCCGCAGCGCGAAGTAGTACGCGACGGACAGGGCGAGCAGCAGGATCAGCACGAACAGGATCAGGCGCAGGGGGTCCATGTCCTGCTGCATGCCCCACCCGAACGCACACGCGAGGATCACGGGGATCGCAAGACCGGACCATCGGACCCACCCCGGTCGTTTGCTTCTGGATTCCGACATACTGCTCTCCTGCTCCTGCTGTGGTGGGAGGCGGGATGGCGGGGCAATCCGGCGTCGGTCGTGGCGCCCCGGTTCCGACTGAGCCGGACGTTGGTGAGGCTCCCGTGTGCCACAGTACGGCGGGCCGCGCGGACGAGGGCCGGTCACCTGCGGACGTCGACCGATATTCACCGGCGCGCTCCCTGCGCGTCGCCTCGGCCGATCGCGGTTGGAATGACAGCGGCGAGGGCACGGGGCCGTCCCACTACGATGGCGCCATGAGCGCCCGGCCCACCAGCGACCTCGACGCCGTCATTGTGGGGTCAGGCCCCAACGGGCTGGCCGCCGCGGTCACCCTGGCACGTGCGGGCCTGCGAGTCCTCGTCCTCGAAGCGGAGTCCACCCCCGGCGGCGGCGCCCGCACCCTCGACCTGGGCCTGGCCCCCGGCCTCACCCACGACCTGTGCGCCGCCGTCCACCCACTGGCCGTCGCGAGTCCCTTCTTCCGCGCCTTCGACCTGCCCGCCCGCGGCGTCGACCTCGTCACCCCGCCCGTGTCCTACGCGCAGCCGCTGGACGACGCCCCCGCAGTACTCGCCCACCGCGACCTCGAGCGCACGGCTGCAGAACTGGGCGTTGACGGTCCCACCTGGCGCCGCCTGTTCGCTCCACTCGCCGCCGCTCCCCACGCCGTCGTCGAGCTGGCCCTGGGCGACAAGCGCTCCCTCCCGCACCTGCGCAGTCCGGCCGATCTGCACGCCGCCGCCCGCTTCGCCATCGGTGCCGCCGTCGACGGCACGCCCGCCTGGAACCTCCCCTGGCGCACCCAGGCCGCCCGCGCCCTGCTCACCGGCGTCGCGACCCACGCGATCGGCCGCCAGCCCTCACTCACGACCGCCGGCACCGGCCTCTTGCTGGCCGCGCTCGCCCACGCGGACGGCTGGCCGATCCCCGTGGGCGGCTCCCAGACGATCACCGACGCGCTGCTGGCCGACCTGCTCGCTCACGGCGGCGAGGTCCGCGCCGGCACCCGGGTGCGCTCGCTCGCGGACCTGCCCCCGGCCTCGGCGGTCCTGTTCGACACCACCGCCGAGGCCGCCGCCACCATCCTGGGCGACTCCCTTCCCAGCGGGGTCGCCCGCGGCCTGCGGCGCCTGGGCCACGGCCCCGGCGCGGCGAAGGTCGACCTCGTCCTGGACGGCCCGATCCCGTGGGCGGACCCGCGCGTGGGGCAGGCGGGCACGGTCCATGTAGGCGGGACGCGTGCGCAGATGGCCGCCGCCGAGGCCCGGGTCCGGTCCGGCCGCATGCCCACCCGACCGGTCGTGCTCGTGAGCGACCCCGGCGGGTTCGACGACTCGCGGATCGTGGGCGGCCTGCGTCCGGTCTGGGCGTACGCGCACGTCCCGGCGGACTGTCCGATCGACCCCACCCGGTTCGTGCTCGCCCAGCTCGAGCGGTTCGCGCCCGGTATCCGGGACCGCGTCGTCGCCGTCCGTGGCACGCCCGCCAGCAGGATGGCCGAGCACAACGCGAACCTGGTGGGCGGAGACATCAGCGGCGGGACGATGAACCTGGGTCGCCTGGTGGCTCGGCCGCGGTACGCGTGGAGCACGCACCGGTTGGCGGGTGCGGATGCGGGTCCCGCGCACCGGCTGTCGAGTGGGGACGCGGGGCGTGCGGGGGACGGGCCAGCGGGGACCGGCCGGGCAGGTGCAGCACTGGCCGCCTACCTCTGCTCCTCCGCGACGACGCCCGGGCCGGGGGTGCACGGGATGGCGGGCCTGTATGCGGCGCGTGCCGTGCTGGCGGACCAGTTCGGGAGTGCGGACCTGCCGGATCTGGGCCCGGAGGGGACCGCGGGGGCAGGCGTCGGTCGGGTCTCGTAGGCTGGTGTCCACGCGAGGTCGAAGGAGACGAGCATGGAGAAGCGGCTGGCCACCTGGATGACACCGGAGTCGAACCGGTGGTCGTTCACGCACGTGCGGGAGGTCATCCCCACCGCGCGGATCGCACGCGGGGAGCAGGCCCTGGACCTGGGGGAGTCCACGGACGGAGCGCTCGGTCCGCAGGCGCAGTTGCCCGAGTCCGGGACCTCGATCGAGCAGTACCTGGCGGACACGCACACGGACTCGATCGTCGTGCTGTCCGACGGTCAGGTGCGCTTCGAGCACTACCGCGAGGGCAAAGCGGCCGAGGATCTCCACCTCAACTTCAGCGTCTCGAAGTCACTGACCGGTCTGGTGGCCTGGGCGCTCGCGTCTGAGGGCGCCTTCTCCTTCACCGACCGCGTGGCGGACCACGTGCCGGAGGTGGCGGGGTCCGCCTACGACGTCCAGGTCCAGTCCCTCTTCGACATGGCGGTCCCCCTCGACTTCTCTGAGGACTATGCGATGGGCGACCCGCGGATGCTCGACTACCGCCGCTCGACCGGGTGGATCCCGGGGGAGAGCGACGGGCTCCACGCGTTCTTGCCCACGCTGCAGCGCAGGGCGGACGAGGGCACCCAGTTCCACTACGCCTCACCCACGACGGACATGGCCGGCTGGTTGCTGGAGCGCGTGAGCGGACGCCGCTTGGCGGAGCTCTACTCGACGTACGTCTGGCAGCCCATCGGCGCCGCGTCGGACGCCGACCTCACCGTCGACGCCTACGGGGCGGGTCGGGCGGCCGGCGGCGTCTCCTGCACGACCCGCGATCTGGCGCGCGTCGGCCACCACCTGACGGACGGCGGTGGGGTGTTCGGGGAAGCCCTCCTCCGCGACCTGCATTCCGGTGATGCGGCACGGTGGCAGGCGTACGCGAACATCACGGATTTCCCGCGCGGCTCCTACCGGAACTTCTGGTACGTGCCGGACACGGATGCCGCGGTCCTCTACGGCGTGGGCATCCACGGGCAGGGGCTCTACATCGACGTGGAGCGGCGGATCGTCATCGCGAAGCACAGCTCCTGGCCCGTCCCCATCACGGACGCGCTGCACACCGCTCAGTACCGCGGATTCCGGGACCTCACGGCCCTCGTCAGAGACTGACGCGGTTCACCGCTTGAGCTGGGTCACCGGGTGACCAGGTGCACCGCTCGAACCAGGTCCACCGCTCGAACCAGGTCCACCGCGTGGACTCTGCTCACCGCTTGAACTCGACCTCGACGAACGAGCACTCCTCATCGCTTTCGTTCACGACATCGTGGGTGCTGCCCACGGGCCGGGTGTAGGACGCGCCCGGCGTCAGGACATTGTCGACGACGCCGTCGGCGGTATGGACCCGCAGAGTGCCGGAGCTCGTGGGGACGACGACGTAGGGCAGCTCGTGGGTGTGCATCCCCGTGCGGGTGCCGGGCGGAAAACGCCACTCCGTCACCCGAGTGCGGTCATCGTCGATCTGCACCGTCGCGATCGCCGTCGTCTGCTGCGCGTCCATGTCGCGATGCTAGCAACGCGGCAACCCCGCCCAGCTCAGCCCTGCGCGGCGGGTGCCGGGGCCGCGGTCAGGTCCAGGACGTGCGCCGGGTCGAAGGTGCCGAACTGCGAGAGGAACTCCCGGTCCGCATCCGGGATCCGGGTGGGGCGCTGCGTTGCGGGATCGAGGACCACCAGGACGTTGAGGCCGTCGAAGACGACCGCGTCGTCCTGGATGCCGCGGCAGGTGATCGTGAACGAGGAGCCGCCCACGCGACCGATCCCCAGTTCGATCGCGAGCTCCGTGCCGTAGAGGACGGGCGTGCGGTAGTTGAGCTCGACACGCGCCACCAGCTTGGGTGCGGCGATCGCCTCGCGGTCCCGCATCGTGTTGAGCCAGTCGATCCGCGCCTGTTCGACGAGCGTGAGCATGCGGGCATTGTTCACGTGTCCCAGGATGTCCAGGTCGGACCACCGGATCTGCGGGGTGGCGACGTAGGCGGGGTACTGGGTCATGGTGTCTCCTGGGGTCGAGGGCGGTGGAGCCCGCATGTCGGGGAAGCGGCGTTCGGTCGAGCGGGACCGTGTTGCCCGAGGCGCGGGTCACGTCTAGGGTCCAACTTAGCAATCGTTCGACAGTCGGGCGTGCGGAGGCCCCGCGCGCGCCGGTCACGACACAGGAGTCGTCATGTCATCTCCGTCCCCGTCAGATGCCCAGCGGCCCACCGAACAGCACGGCGCGCACACGCTCCGCGCCGCGGCAGACGGCCCGCCCCGTCCGCTGACCGGTGTGCGGATCATCGACCTGGGCGGGATCGGTCCCGGACCCTTCGCCAGCATGGTGCTGGCGGACCTGGGGGCGGAGCTCATCCGCGTCCACCGCCCGCAGGAGGCCGCGCAGGGCACCACCGGGACCGGGATGAGTCCGGTCAACCCGGTGCTTGATCGCGGCAAGCGCTCCGTCGTGCTCGACCTCAAGTCCGCCCAGGGCGTGGCCGCGGCCCGTCGCCTGGTGGCCACCGCGGACGCCGTCTTCGAGGGCTTCCGCCCCGGCGTCGCCGAACGCATGGGCCTGGGACCGGCCGACCTCATGGGCGAGAACCCGCAGCTGGTCTACGGTCGCATCACCGGCTGGGGGCAGACCGGACCGGACTCGCACCGCGCGGGTCACGACATGAACTACATCGCCGGTTCCGGCGTCCTCTCGCAGCTGGGCCGTGCCGGCGAGGCCCCGCAGTTCCCCACGAACCTCGTCGCGGACTTCGGCGGAGGAGGCATGCAGCTGGCACTGGGCATCGTCGCGGCACTGCTGCGCGCGAAGACGGGCGGCCCCGGCGCGGTCGTCGACGCGACGATGGGCGACGGCGCCAACCTGCTGTGGTCGATGCAGTTCGGCATGGAGGCCCAGGGCGTCTGGAAGGAGGGGCGCGGCACCAACATGCTGGACTCCGGCGCACCGTTCTACGACGTGTACCGGACCTCCGACGACCAGTACGTGAGCGTGGGCTGCATCGAACCGCAGTTCTACGCGGAGTTCGTGGAGAAGCTGGGGCTGGCCGACGCACTGGGCGGCCTGCAGCCGGGCCATCACCTCAAGCGGGAGAACTGGGACCTCCAGCGGACCGTGTACACGGAGGCGATCGCCTCCCGCACGCAGGCGGAGATCGACGAGCTGTTCGCCGGATCGGACGCCTGCACGATCGGCATCCGCTCCTTCGAGCAGGCGGAGGCCGATCCCCACAACACCGCTCGCGAGCTCTTCTTCCGCGACGAGGCGGGTATCCGCCACCCTGCCCCGGCTCCGCGGTTCGCGGATCTGGGCGGTGCCACCTGGGCCGGTGGTCAGCAGACCGCCGCCGAGGTCGGGGCCGGCTCTGCAGGCTCCGCACCTGCCGCTGGTGCGGCTGAGGGTCCGGCGAGCGGGTCCGCCACCGCGGTGCGTGGTGGCGGCGAACCCTACGTCCAGCCCGGCGCGGCACCCCAGGTGGGCGCGGACACGGATGAACTGCTGGCCTCGGCAGGGCTGAGCGCGGACGAGATCACCGCACTGCGGGAGGCTGGCGCCGCGGTCTGAGCACGGCTGAGGAGCTGGCCTCCCCGGACCGGCTCGTGCCGGGGACCGGTTGAGCCGAGGACTGCGGCTGGACGAACCTCCGTCAGTCGCCGGGTGCCACGGTGACCCGACAGACGTGCGTGCGAGACGCGCCGACCTCCAGATGCCGGAGGTCGGCACGCTGCGCGTCCGGGGTCGTCGACCCGGTCTCCTGCGGGCGACCGGCCCACGGCTCCAGGCAGACGAAGTCCCCGCCGGGCGCGGACCAGAGGGTGAGGGTGTCGAACCCCTCCCACGCGATCCGAATGCGCGGACCGTCCCCGTCCAGTCGCCGGTAGACGATCGCCGTGTCCGCGACGTCGGGGAACAGGACCGCGTTCTCATCGAAGTGCGACCGCCGCAGCGGGACGAGTGAGCCCGCTGCTCCCAGTTCGTCGACCGTGCTGTGCGGTTGCGGCAGCAGCAGGTCATCGGTCAGCCGGTGGAAGACCTGCGGGGTGGGCGACTCGAACTCGACCACGTGCACGGGCGCGTCCTGTGCGATCGGATCCTGCGCGGTCGGGGGCGCGGTCACCGTGGCGGACGACGGCAGGCTCTCGTCCTCGGGACCCGCGGTGGCGGAGTCGCCCGCGGCGCCCGGCAGGGGCCACGCGAAGGCGGGGTGCCAGCCCAGGGCGTAGGGCATGGTCGTGCCCGCGCCGTGATCGTCGGTCGTCGTGTTCGTGACGGTGAAGCGCAGGGTGGCGGTCGCGTCCTCGAGCGCGTACTCGACGCGCAGGGTGAAGTCCCAGGGGTAGGCGGCCAGAGTCGTGGGCGAGGAGACCAGCTCGAGGACCGCGCGCGTCTCGTCATGCTCGATCACCGTGAAGCCGAGGTCGCGGGCCAGCCCGTGCTTGGGCATCGGCCAGGAGCCGGTGGTCCCGGTCGCGTCCTCCGCGCGGATCACGTCGTCCGTGTGACGACAGATCGCGGGGAAGAGCAGGCACGCGCTGCGGTTCCAGGGGTCGCCGGCCTGCCAGAGGAGTTCGCGACCGTGCGCGTCACGGAGCGAACGCGGCTCCGCGCCGTGCGAGGAGACGCCCAGGGTGAGCTGCGGGGTGCTGAGGGTGATCACGCGGACTCCTGTCGGGTGGCCGGAACTCCCATTCTGCCTGCACTGCCCATCACCCGGTGCGCGTCCATGTGAGGAACTGTTCCGCGGTGAGGATCGGCTTGTCCCACCGGGCGGCGTTCTTCGCCTTCGTCGATTGGGAGCCGGCCTCCGCGACGACCAGTACGTCGGTCTTCGTCTTCGTGAGGGTGGGAACCGCCACGAGCCCGCGGTCCTCCGCCAAGCGGTGAAGCTCCTCCTTTTCCCACCGGCCCAGCGACGGGGTGTCGACCGTGCCGGAGAAGCACACACGCGCACCGTGTACCAGCACGTCGTCCGCCTGTGCGGGGCCGGCGGCCTCGAAGTCGTGCGGCAGTACGGATACCCCGAAGTGCTGCTCAACGTCCCTCAGTCGCTCGACAACCTGCTGGTCGGGGGCGAGGAGGCGCTGCCAGGTGGACGCGAGCAGGTTCGCGAGGATCTGGGCGGAGTCGTCGTCGGGACTCAGGTTGCCGCCCACGACGAACGCGGTGGGTGCGGTCGTTCCCGACGGCCCGGTCGTGCGGGACAGCAGGTAGCCGTGACCCGTGACCGTCTGGCGGAATGACGTGCCGGACCCGGCCAGGGGTGTGCCTGCCGTACGCAGGCGGGCGGAGGCGTCGCGGATCGTGCGGGCGCGCTCCAGAGCCGTGGGTGCGGTGAGGCGGCGGGCCTCGTCGGGCAGCAACAAGTGGGCGGGGATGTCGATCCCCAGCGGCATCTGCTCCACCACGTCGTTGCGCTTGAGTTCGAAGTCGACGAGCGACAACTGATCGTCGATGCCCACGCCCACCGGTACGCGTCCGGCCAGCAGTCCGCTGAGGGCGGGCCATGCCTGCGCCAGCAGCGGCGCCAGCTGGACGTCCTGCGTCGTGAGGGCGAACTCCGTCCCTGCCTGGAAGAGGTCCTGCGTGGGGTTGATGACGGTGCTGACCTCATCGCCGTCGTCGGTCACGACCGCGATCTCGACGGGTCGGGGCCGATAGCGGTCACCCTCGTTGCCGACCGTCAGCACGGACACGAATGCTTCGCCCAGGGCCTCATCCGTGACGGATCCCGTCGACAGGTAGCGGCGCACGCGCTGGTCGGTTTTGAGGTCGCGGGGGATCACATCGCGCTTGAGGACGAGGCCGTCGAGGCTGGTGCATCGCGACAGCGCCACGTACAGCTGCCCGTTGGCGAACGTGCCGCCGGTCAGGTCGACGACGACCCGGTCCAGGGTCTGGCCCTGTGACTTGTGGATCGTGATCGCCCACGCGAGCTTCATCGGCAGCTGCTCGAACGTGCCGACGACATCATGGACGAGGGAGCCGCCCTCCACCCGAGGGCGCGTGATCTCCCAGACGTGGGTGCGGACGTGTTCGGTGCGCCCGCCGCGCATCTGCACGGAGACGGCACGACCGTCTTCGTCCTCCACGATCGCGGTGACCCGGCCCAGCGTTCCATTGACCCAGCGGCCCGTCTGCTCATTCGTGAGCATCATGACCTGCGCACCCACGGCGAGGCGGAGTGATTCGTCCGTGGGGAACTCGAAGCCGTCCGTGTCCCCGGTGATCGTCGCGTCGAAGGTCTCGATCGGATCGGGAAGACGTTCGAGCATCCTCCTGTTCCTGCTGCCCACGATCCGATTGGTCGTGGCGAGGGTCAGCCAGAACTCGTCGAGCGGCGGTTCGAAGTCCGGGTCGGTCCGACGATTGAGCGCCGCACGCGCGTCGGTGAGCAGCGTGCCCTCCCGGACCGCATTGAGGAGCTCGACCATCCGGTCGTCGCCCTGTTGGCGGAACACGTTCGTCAGTTCGACGAGCGGGAACGTCTCCGTGTCGAAGGAGTGGGCGGAGAAGAAGAACGGAGTGCCGAAGTTCGTCTCGATCCAACCGGCCTCCGCATCCGTCACGACGGGCGGCAGCTGATAGAGATCACCCACCAGCACCAGCTGCACGCCACCGAACGGTGTGCCCGGCCGAGGTCCGAACCGTTCGAGTGCGGCCGTGAGCGCGTCGAACAGGTCCGCCCGCACCATTGATGCCTCATCGATGATGAGGGTGTCGAGGTCACCCAGCGCCTGGGCGAAGCGCCGAGGGTAGTACGCGCCGCTGCGGACGTGTTCCACTGTGACGCCCAGGGGGAACGAGAACAGTCGGTGGATCGTGTACCCGTCCACGTTGAGAGCCGCGATTCCCGTGGGCGCGACGGTGATCGTGCTCCGGTCAGTCTGCGACAGGAAATGCCTGATCAGAGTCGACTTGCCGGTGCCGGCCCTGCCCGTGAGGAAGAGATGGTGGCCCGCGTGCAAGTGATCGAGGGCCTCCCGGAAATCCGGTGTGATCGTGATTGCTCCGGACGTGGCCGGCGACGAAGCGGGCGCGGGACACTGCGAGGGCGGAGCAGGAGAGGGTGCCGGAGCAGGCTCCGGGGGAGGTGCTGGAGCGGAGACAGCGGGTATCGGCTCTGATGGAGCGGGTGGGGCAGGGCACGGAGGAGGCGCTGGTGCCTGCAGTCCCATCGCCTCGCGGTACTGGTCGACGATCTGAGCCTTCAGCCGACCCCGTTCGCCCACGGCGATCCCGTTCTGTCGCGCCCATGCGCGGATCGCGCCGGGCGACTCATCAACGAGGCTGGAGGGAGTGGATGTGGAGTGACCTGCAGATGACGGTGCGGATGGAGCAGGAGCCGGCACAGGGACAGACATCGATGCCGGAGCAGGGGCCGGGGTGGCGGACTGCACCGGTTCTGGGGCAGGAGGTGATGCGGGTGCGGGAGCTGCGAGGTCCGGCTTCGTTCGAACTGATATCTGCGCTGGTGCGTGTACCGGTGGGTGGGCTGGACCCGACGGCACAGCCTGCAGTGCGTGCGTCGCCGATCCCTTCGGTGCGTGTCCCGTGCGCTGGTCCTCCGCGAGGTACGCCTGCAGGATCTGCACGACCGCAGTCGCATCCCCCAGCGCGCTGTGCGCCTTCCTGTTCCTGATGCGCAGAGCCCGGCAGCAATCCTCGAGCTTCCGTCTCCTGAGCTGTGGCAGGTACAGGTGGCTGGCCTCGAACGTGCAGTACGCGGAGCAGCGAGGGAACGGCATGGACGCGCGAGCGAACTCGGCGCGCAGGAACGCTTCGTCGAACTCGGCATGGTGGGCGACGACGACCAGGCCGTTCAGCAATGACCCGATCGCCTGCGCGACGTGGGCGAACAGTGGAGCGTGCGCGACGTCCCGGTCCGTGATGCCGTGGACGTGCGTGGCACCCACCGGCTGCTCCGGGTTGATCCGGGTGGACCAGGAATCGACCTGCGCGCCGGTCTCGTCCGTGCGGATGATCGCGATCTCGACGATACGCTGGGTCTGCGGGTGGAGGCCCGTGGTCTCCACATCGATGACGGCGAACTGTGGGTGACGGGACGCCGCGGCCGACGCACGGTGCGTGCCCTTCGAACGGAACAGGTCGAACAGTCCCACAGCGTTCCTTCCGCACAGGTGACGAGCAGTGCTCCGATCTTCGCAGATTGCACGGACACGGCCTGGGACTGCCCGGCTGTCAGGCCGGGCGTTCGGATTGTGCGGCTCGCAGCACCTTCACCAACTGTTCTTCGGTCAGCACCGTGAAGTCGACGTCTTCGCCACCAGAATCACTGTGCGCTGCGATCGCACGACGGACCCGTTCCGAGCAGAAGGCGGCGATCGTCGGGAAGTCGGGTGCGGCCTCGGCGGCCGTGTCGTCCACATCCGCGGAGGCGGGCAGGCTGCGGCCGCCCGTCGACGAGTACTCCGTGCGCAACGGCTCCGGCAGCTGCGCCAGCAGGAAGCGGCGGCGGCCGCCGTCGCGCAGGTTCGACCGCAGCACGGCCTCCGCCGTCGTGCCGGACCCGGCGAAGAAGTCGAGGACCAGCGCGTCCGGATCGTCCCAGGTCTGGGACTCGATGAGGATGCGCAGCAGCTCGACGGGCTTGGGGTAGCCGAAGATCCCGCCCAGGTTCAGCCGCTCCAGGTCCGTGCTGCCATCCGCGTTCATGACCCGGATGATCGAGTAGAGCTTCGAGGTGGCGTCCCGGGCGGGGATGAGGCGGACGACCGCGTGCCTGCGCTCGCCCGTGGCGGGATCCGGCTGGCCCCACGGCTGCAGGCGGTACTCGCCGGTCGCGAGCTTCGCGTCGACCTCCGCGAGCTTCGCCTCCCCGCGGACCCGGGCGATGTCCTCGTACATGAGGCGGCGCTCCTCGCCCCGCCGGTAGCGGCCGAAGCTCACCCGCAGGAAGTCGTCCTCGACGAGCATGCGCTCGCCGTCGATCACCTCGTAGCGGGCCGGCGGCTTCTTCTCCGTCACGAACGGCCCTACCTTCGCGGCGTCCTTCCCCCAGACGTGGATGTAGTCGTGCCCGCGGACGAACGTGCGCGCGTTCCCGCCGCCCTTCGCCCGCTGGTGGATGAGCGTGCCCAGGCTGTTGGCCTCGCCGAACACGTCGTGGCCCAGGATCTGCGCGTAGGCGGATTCGCGGTCGTCGATGTGGAGGAAGAGGACCCCGTCCTCGCGCAGCAGGTCGCGGGCCAGCTCCAGGCGCGGGCGCATGAAGTCCAGCCAGTCCGCGTGCCCCGCGGCGCCACGAGTCAGTCCGGTCGTGCCGAACCGGTCGTGGTACGCGTGCGCGTTGCCCGTGTTGTAGGGCGGATCGATGTAGATGACCTTGACCGTGCCGCGCAGCCGGGGGAGCAGCGCGCGGAGGATCGGAAGGTTGTCTCCCTCGACCAGCAGGCCGGAGGGAGAGTCGGCGAACAGGAGCGGTGCGAGGGGATCGGAGGCGGAGGGGGTCAGCACCGCTCCAGTATCCCGGAGCGCCGGGTCCCCTCGCTCACCGCCCCGTCAGTCGGGCAGGTCTGCCGCCTCGGACGGATCGTCGCCGTCGGCGACCATCTCGTCGCCCGGTCGGTGGCCCTGTTCGGCGGCAGGCTGCAGGTCGGCCGCCAGGTCGCTCTCGCTTCCCGAGGCATCCCCGATCTCCCCGGCGTCGTCGGACGACTCGACGAGCGCGTCATCCGCGTCCTCGATCCCGGATCCCGGGGGTCCTTCCGCGCCGGGCTCGACGCTGCCCATCTGCTGGGCGATGTCGCGGTCCGCGAGCTCCTCGGCGATCAGAGGCAGGTCTCCGGCCTCCGCCGCGGCGTCCCGGATGTCCTCGGCCGTGGGGTCCAGGCTCGTCGGATCGTCGACGATGCGTTCCTCATCCGGTGTGGTCGGTACGGGATCGGTCTGGTCGCTCATGGCACCTCCTCGTCTCGTCCATCTGGTCCTCCCATCGTCGCACCCACGTCCGCTCGACGACAGGGGTGCGCCGCCGTCGTCTCCGCGCGGCAGGGTGGCACCGGACGTCTGAGACACTGGTCACATGAGAACCTCTCCGCAGCGCATCGCCGTCGTGGGCGGTGGGATCATCGGCACCGCTGTCGCCCGCGAGCTCGCCCTCCGCTTCGACGACGCCACCGTCACCCTGTTCGAGAAGGAATCGACGCTCGCCGCCCACCAGACCGGGCACAACTCCGGTGTCGTCCACGCGGGCCTCTACTACGAGCCGGGATCGCTCAAGGCGCGACTGTGCCGCGAGGGCGTCGAGAAGCTCGTCCGCTACGCCGTGGAGAACGGCATCCCCTACGACGAGTGCGGCAAGCTGGTCGTCGCCCAGGACACGGACGAGGTCGACCGTCTCGAGGCGATCTTCGAGCGTGCCAAGGCCAACGGCGTGCCCAACGTCCGGCTGCTGGACCGCCACGAGATGCGCGAGGTCGAGCCGGGCGTCCGCGGCGTCCTCGCCCTCCACTCGCCGCACACCGCGATCATCGACTACGCGACGCTCACGGAGTCCCTGGGCCGCGACCTGGAGGCCGCCGGCGGCCAGATCCGCTACAACACGGAGGTCGCCCGCCTGGACACACTGTCCTCCGAGGTCCGCGTCATGCTCGCACTCCCCGGCGCCCAGGGCTCGAAGATCACGGAGCCGGCCGGCACGTTCGACCTCGCGATCACGTGCGCGGGTCTCCAGGCGGACCGACTGGCCGTCGCCAGCGGCCTCGAGGAGGACCCGCGGATCGTTCCGTTCTACGGCGACTACTTCGTGGCCTCGGGCCCGGCCGCCCAGGTGGTCAAGGGCCTCATCTACCCCGTGCCGGACCCCGCCTACCCGTTCCTGGGCGTCCACCTGACCCGCAGCATCGACGGCTCGCTGCTGCTGGGCCCCAACGCGTTCCTGTCGCTGGGCCGCGAGAAGTACGAGCGGAAGATGGGTCCCATCGGTGGCCTGGACTTCGGCGATCTGGGTCGGACCCTGGGGTACAAGGGCTTCTGGAAGTTCGCCTCGCAGAACGTGAAGGCGGCCGCCCGCGAGGCCCGCACCGCGCTCAGCCCGCAGGCCTTCCTCGCGGAGGCGCAGAAGTTCGTGCCGGACCTCGACACGTCCGCTGTCAGCCCCGGCCCCCGCGGAGTCCGGGCCCAGGCCCTGAACCCGGACGGCACCCTGGTCGACGACTTCGTCATCACCAGCCGAGGCCGCCTCACCCAGGTGCGCAACGCACCCTCGCCCGGGGCCACCAGTTCGCTGGCGATCGCCCGCCACGTCGTCGACGAGGCGCTCGCCGCGTTGGACTGACGTGAGGGCGGCTGGTGAGAGCGCGTCTGGCGTGACGCGGGCTGACGTATTGCGGGCCGGGCGGCGCTTCCACGAACCCGTTGAGGTGCGACTGCACGCCCAGGAGCTCATTGAGGTGCGACTACACGCCTGAGATCTCGCGATTTCAGGCGTGTAGTCGCACCTCAGTGCGTGGGGGAGCGCGGGCGACCGTACTGACGGACCCCGTCCCCGCACAGACAGGACCCCCGCACGGCCTCGCACCGTCCGGGGGTCCCGCTGCACTCGCCTGACGCGGGCTGGGCTTGCCGTCAGCCCAGGTCCAGTTCGTCCTTGTCCAGGCCGGGGAACTGCAACTCGTACTTGAACAGTTCGCCCTCGTCCTGCTCGACGATGACCGATCCGTAGTACGTGCGCTCGTCCGTCTCCAGATCGCAGATCCCGGAGCCGCGGCCCTGGTACATCGACACGTCGTGGGCGCAGATGACCTCGGTGACAGGGACGTCGAACTTGTTGACGAACAGGTCCTTGATGTCCGCCTCCAGCGCCTCCGCCGGGAACGTCCCGGTGCCGTCCTCGTCCAGCTCGACGGAGGAGTCGCCGGCCAGCGATTCGGTCGAGATCCAGTCCTCCTCTTCCTCACCGGCCCCACTAGAGCTACCTGCCCCGTCCGCGCCGTCAGTCCCGCCGGACCCTTCAGCCTCGCCGGCACCACCCGTCCCGGCCTCCGTGGTCACCCCGGTCTCCGGGGAGTCGGCGGTGGGCTGGGTCGTGGGCTCGCCCGCACCCTCCGTCCCCTCTGTCGAGGGATCGACCTGCACGCAGCCGGCCTGGCCCGAGCCGCACGGTTCGTCTGTGCCCTGGCCGAAGGGCAGGAGGCCGCAGCCGCTCAGCGTGAGGGCGCCGGCGACACCGGCCGCCGCGAGGAGTCCCCGCGCGGAGCGGGCCAGTGGCATCGCTGCTGCGCGCATCGACTCACCGTTGTCCCGCGCGACGGCGGAGTGGTCGTGGTGGGGTCCCATGTCATGTCCTTCCAGTGGTCCGCGCGGGTGATGCGCGGTCCGCGCGGGGGCCGCGCGGCGGATGAGGTGGGGTCCGGTGACCGGACGATCAGAATTCGAGCTCGTAGTACACGTTCTGGCCCTCGACGCTCGTCACCTTGACGACGCCGTAGTGCTCTTCGCCGCCGGACGTGACCGTGCACGACTGCGATCCGGTGTTCCGGTAGATGCTCATGTCGCCCGAGCACTCGACGGAGCCGACCGTGGTCCCCTGCTCCGCGTACGCGTCCGCGATGTCACCTTCGAGGGTGGCCTGCGGGATCGTGCCGTTGCCGTTGTGGTCGATCGTGAAGTCCGCGGTCTGCTCCGAGGTGCCGTCGCCTCCGGTGCCGCTGTCGCCTCCGGTGCCGGTATCGGTTCCGGTGTCGCCGGTGTCGGTGCCCGCGCCGTCCCCGGTGCCCGCGTCGTCCCCCGTGCCGGTGTCCGTCCCGGTCCCCGTGTCCGTTCCGGCGTCGCCACCGGTGCCCTGGTCGGGAGCCGTCGTCTCGCCCGTCCCGCCTTCGGGGTCCTGCGGTGCCTCGCTGGCCGGTGCCTGACCGCCGTCCTCGCCGAAGTTGATGGTCACGCCGTCGCAGGCGGACAGGGACACGGCTGCGGCGAGGCCGCTCACGGCGACAGCGGTGCGGAGAAGGATCGTGGAGCGCATGGTGTGTTCCTCACGTCTGGTGTCTGAGTACGCACTCAGCCTCTCAGCGCGGAACCCCCGGCGGACGCCCGTTCGTGTACGGGTTCCGTGTCCCGTGTTGCTGTCCCGCAACACCCGGTGCACACCCCGTCACCGCGGCAGCCGCCACGCCTGCTCCACCGCCGAGGCCGCCCCCACCACCGAGGCCGCCCCACCTGCGACGACGCCCCGCCGCCCGCCGTCACTCGCCCTCGCGCGCTCCCGGCCGCCAGTACCCCATGAACGAGCACGACTTCCGGTCGAGTCCCTGCTCCTTCAGCAGCACCCGCCGCAGGCCGCGGACGGTCGTCGCGTCCGCGGCGACCCAGACGCGCAGGCCGCCGCCCTCCGCGCCCTCCTCCCAGAGGATGCCGGTCTCCGTCGTGCTCACGTTCTCGTCGTCCTCGACCGCGCCCGAGGCCCCGGTCGCCACCGCGTCCCCGCCCGCCTCCGCGGTCCAGGCCGTGGCCCAGTCGCGCACCGCGGCGGTGAGGCGCTCGCCACGGGCGTGCTCCTCCCCGGCCCCGTCGCCGGGGGAGCGGGGCAGGTAGGTGACCGCGACCTCGGCGGCGGTGTCGATGTCCATCGCGTCCGCGGGCGCCGGCACTTCGAGGAATGCGGCCCCGGTCACATGCGCGGGCAGACTGCGGAGGATGTTCGCGATGGCGGGCTGGGCGGTCTCATCGCCGACCAGCAGCACGGTGGAGGCGCCGCTTCGACGCCAGGCCAGGCCCTGCGTGTCCGCCTCCGGGTGGTCCGCGTACGCGCCCACGAGGAGTGCTCGGTCGCCCACCTGTGCCTCGAGTGCGAAGCGGCTGGCGGGACCGCTGGTCCCGTGCGTCACGAAGTCGACGTCGACCTCCGCCTGCTCCCGGCGCACGAAGCGGGCGGTGTAGGTGCGCATGGTCGGGCGCTCGTCGTCGGGCTGGTCGCGCCACCAGTCCATCCACGACGGGGCCGCGCCGGCCGAAGACAGCTGCGCATCCGTGCCCAGGACCAGCTTGATGCGCTGGTCCAGGCACGTGTCCGCGAACTCCGCCAGATCGGGGCCCGCGAAGGTGAGGCGGACGAAGTTCTCGCTGAGCTGCCGCCTCCCCGCGAGCGTGACGGCGAAGGGGCGGTAGGCGGAACGAGGTGCCATGGGCGGGGGTCTCCTGGGATGGCGGGGGAGTGGGAGCGCACTCCACACTAAGGTACGCCTCACCACCGTGGCCAGGGGTGCGGGTGAAGGCACCCGGCGAAAGTGGGCGCTGGTACGTGGCGACAGCGGATGCGCCGCTGTGTGACAGATCGTGACGGAACATGACGTTCGTGGGCGCGGCAGTCGTGCGGGCCGGGCACCCTTGTGAATCGACACCCCCGCGGGCCGCTGCGCTCGCGAGCCGATACATCCTGCACGACCGCCCTCGGAGGCTCCCCATGACGACCACTGCGCACACGTCCGCCGCGCACCCGCCCACGCCCGGCGATGCTGCGCGCGAGGCGCGCCGCACCCAGCGCAAGTCCTTCGCCGCGAGCATCGTGGGCCAGCTCCTCGAGTGGTACGAGTGGAGCGCCTACGCGGTCTTCGCCCCCTACATCGCGGCCGCCCTGTTCAATCCGGCGGACACGGTCTCCGGTCTGCTCGCGACCTTCGGCGTCTTCGCGATCGGCTTCCTCTTCCGTCCGCTGGGCGGCATCGTCTTCGGTCGCATCGCCGACCGTCGCGGGCGTCGCTTCGTGCTGGTGACGACGATGCTGCTCATGGCCTCGGCGTCCGTGCTCATCGGCCTGCTGCCCACGTTCACGTCGATCGGCATCGCCGCATCGCTCCTGCTGCTCCTGGCCCGCATCGTCCAGGGCTTCGCCCACGGCGGCGAGTCCGCGACCGCGAACTCCTACATCGCAGAGATCGCGCCGGCCCGCAGCCGCGGCCTGTGGGGCTCCGCCGTCTTCATGACGATCTTCGGCGGTGCCTTCCTGGCCTTCATCCTGGGCGGCGTCATCACGGGCGTCCTCACCGAGCCCGAGGTCCAGTCGTGGGGCTGGCGCATCCCGTTCCTCCTGGGTGCGGTGCTGGCCGTCGTGGCCCTGTGGCT
>DHCFD07801__coassemble_1158_pt1 | contig 29606 bp, 21 predicted proteins | sample DHCFD07801__metabat2_low_PE_026 | metagenome-assembled genome bin DHCFD07801 | reverse complement strand
CTCGATCGTCAACTTCGGTGCGTTCGTGGACCTGGGCGGCGTCGACGGACTGGTGCACGTGTCCGAGCTGTCCTGGAAGCACATCGACCACCCGAGCGAGGTCGTCGAGGTCGGCCAGGAGGTCACGGTTGAGGTCCTCGACGTCGACATGGACCGCGAGCGCGTCTCCCTGTCGCTCAAGGCGACGCAGGAGGATCCGTGGCAGCACTTCGCCCGGACCCACGTCATCGGCCAGATCGTGCCCGGCAAGGTCACGAAGCTCGTCCCGTTCGGTGCGTTCGTGCGCGTCGAGGACGGCATCGAGGGCCTCGTCCACATCTCCGAGCTCGCGGTGCGCCACATCGACCTGCCGGAGCAGGTCGTGGGCGTCGACGAGACGATCTACGTCAAGGTCATCGACATCGACCTGGACCGCCGCCGCATCTCGCTCTCCCTCAAGCAGGCGAACGAGGGCGTGGACCCGGAGGCGGAGGAGTTCCTCGACCCGGCGCTCTACGGCATGCTCCAGGAGTACGACGAGGACGGGAACTACAAGTACCCGGAGGGCTTCGACCCGGAGACCAACGAGTGGCTCGAGGGCTTCGACGCCCAGCGCGAGGAGTGGGAGCAGCAGTACGCCACCGCTCAGCACCACTGGGAGGAGCACAAGAAGCAGGTCGCGAAGGCGATCTCCGCAGACGCGGAGGCCGCTGCGTCCGGCGCCGTCAGCTCGGAGACCCCGGCTGCCGCCAGCTCGTACGCCAGCGAGGCGCCCGCGGACTCCGGCACCCTCGCCAGCGACGAGGCCCTGGCCGCGCTGCGCGAGAAGCTCGCCGGCAGCTGATCGTCGTACGCTGACGTCGCATCTGTGAGCAGACGCTCTGAGGACCCCCGGACGCATGTCCGGGGGTCCTCCGCATTCCGTCCCTGGCTGGTCTTCGCACTCCTCGCCCTGGCACTCTCGCTCGTGACGTTCCGCGGTCTCCTGGGGGATCCCGGCGGGCGCGTGTACGCGCACAACGACGACGCGTCCCTCTTCATCTGGTGGTTCGCCAACGGCGCGGACGCCCTCGCGTCCGCGCTGGGATTCGGCACCGGCACGACGGGCTTCCTCGAGACCTCGGCAATGAACTGGCCGGACGGCGTCAACGGGGCGTGGAACACGAGCGCGCTGGGCCTCGCGCTGCCGCTGGCGCCCCTCACGTGGCTGGCGGGGCCGGTCGTCGCCTACACGACGGCGATCGTCCTCTCGCCGGTCGCCGCCTCCCTGGCGGCCGCGGTGCTGCTCACCCGCTTCGCGGACCGCACCCCCGCTTTCGCCGGCGCCCTCCTCTACGGCTTCTCCCCGTACCTCATCGCCCAGGCCGGCGGCCACCTCAACCTGAGTTTCGCAGTGCTGCCGCCCCTCGTGGGCGCCTTCCTGTGGCGCTGCGCGACCGCGCCGGCCGGAGGTGATCTGCGGACCCGCGTGCGCGAAGCGGTGCCGTGGGGCATCCTGCTGGGCGGTGTCCTGGGCTGGCAGTTCTACATGTCGACGGAACTGCTGGCCGGCACGTTCCTGGCCGCGGTCGTCGCCGTCGCCGCGATCGCCGTCTGCCTGCGCGGACGTCTGCGGCCGCGTCTGCTGCCGTTCCTCGCGGCTTCGGGCGCCGCCGTCGTGACGGCGCTGCTGCTGGCCGCGCCGCTGCTCGTCACGATGCTGACCGGTCCGGGTGCGCCCCGGGAGGCGATCCGGCCGCACGGGGTCTGGAACAACGACCTCGCGGACCTCGTGACCCCGTCGCAGCACACCCTGTTCGCGGATGCGGGTCCGGAGATCCCCCGCGTCATCGGACTCGACCCGGCGGAGGTGGGCGGCTACGTCTCACTCGTCTGGCTGGTCGTGGGCGGCTGGGCCGTGGTGCGCCGGTGGCGGTCGCCGCGGCACGGCCTGCTCGTGCGCGTGCTGGCGCTCACCGGTGCGACGGTCTGGCTGCTGTCGATGGGCTCGCCCCTGCGCATCCTGGGCCAGGAGATCCCGGTGCCCGGACCGTTCCGTCTCGTCGAGCACCTGCCGGTGCTCGAGAACATCCTGCCGATGCGCCTGTCCGTCCACGTCGTGCTGGTCCTCAGCGCCCTCACCGCGGTGCTCCTCCACCACGCGCTGCGGGCGGGCCGGCGCGCAGCGGTCGCGCCCGTGGGCGCCGTCGCGGCGGTTGCCGTGCTCATCGCTCCCGCCGCGGTGGAGACCCGGGTCCTGCACATCCCCACCGCGATCGCGTCCGGGGCCCTCGAAGAGGCCGTTCCACAGGGCGCGGTCGTCAAGGCGCAGCCCACCCCCCGGGCCGTCGCAGAGCCGGACCACGCCCAGGCGATGGCGTGGCAGGCGGAGTCCGGGATGCACTACCGTGAGACCGGCGGCTACTTCATCGGCAGCACCGACGACCACGACGTCATCTACCAGTCGCTGCTGGACCCGCTGGACGTCCTCCTGCGGGAGGCGGAGGGGCCCGGAGGATCCGCGGCCCTCGAACAGGACCGTGTTGACCAGTCCGTCCGCGACATCCGGGCGCGCGGGACCGAATTCGTCCTCGTCCCGGAGGATGCGCCCCTGCTGCCCCGGCCGGCGGATGAGCTGGCGGAGTCGCTCGCGCGGACGCCGGGGGCGCACGCGGAGCTCATCGAGGACACGTGGGTCGTCGACCTGCGCGGAGTAGAGTGACGGGCATGACAGAGACGAGTGCGACCACCTCACCGCTGCTGCTGGGGCTCACCGGGGGGATCGGCGCCGGCAAGTCGACCGTCGCGGCACTGCTGGCCGACCGCGGAGCCGGGATCGTCGACGCAGACCGCATCGCACGCGAGGTCGTGGAACCCGGCGAACCCGCGCTCGAGGCACTGCGGCGGGAGTTCGGGGACGCGGTCCTGTCAGACGACGGCACACTCGACCGTGCGGCATTGGCGGGCCTCGCGTTCGCAACACCGGAGCGGACCGCAGCACTCAACGCGATCATGCACCCCGCGATCGCCCAGCGGACCGCCGCGCGACTGACGGAGCACGCGCATCTGCCGGTCGTCGTCCACGACGTCCCGCTGCTCGTGGAGAACGGGATGACGGGGAACTACCACCTGAGCCTCCTCGTCGACGTGCCGGAGGAGACGCGGCTCGACCGGCTCACGACCTCGCGCGGTCTCGACCGGGAGGATGCGCAGCGCCGCATCCGGGCGCAGGCGACGGACGACCAGCGGCACCTCGCCTGCGACGCGGCCCTCGACAACGCGGGGACGCAGGAGCACCTGCGGGAGCAGGTCGTGGAGCTGTGGGAGAACCGGATCGAACCGTTCCGGCGGAACCGTGCGGCGGGCACGCCGGCCCAGCCGCTGCCGCTCACGCAAGTGGAGGCGGGGGAGGAGGCCCAGCGCGCCGCGGGTGCGCGCCTCACCGCCCGTCTCGAGCGGACGGCGAGCCGCGCAGGGCTGCCGGCCACGGCCTCGGCGTCACCGTCCGTGGACGGGGTCGCGATCGACCTGCGCGTCCCGGACGGGACGGACCCGGCGGCCGTGGCCGCCGTCCTGCGCGAGACGGGCTACGCGCCGCGGGACGACCGGTGGCTCACGACGGATCCCGGCCGCCCTGCGGCGGTGACGGTCAGCGCAGGGACGCGCTGAGCTCGATCGACACGCCCTTGAGGGCGCGGGAGACGGGGCAGTCCTTCTTCGCGCGCTCGGCGATCGTCCGGAAGTCCGGCTCGCTGAGGTCCGGGACGGATCCCACGACGTAGAGGTGCACGCCGGTGATCCCGTCGGAGGGGGAGAAGCTCACGTCCGCACCCGTCGAGAGCTCCTCGGGCGGCGTGCCGTTCGAGGTGAGCGCGTTCGACAGGGCCATCGAGAAGCACGCGGAGTGGGCGGCGCCCAGCAGCTCCTCCGGCGTCGTCGCCGCCCCGGTGCCCTCCGCGCGCGCCTCCCACGAGACCGCCAGCGCGCCCGCCCCCGAGCTGTCGAGCGAGACCGTGCCGCTGCCCTCCGGGAGCGTGCCCTTCCACACCGTGTGGGCCTTCGAGATCGTCTCTGCCATCATCGTCCCTTCCTGCGTTCGGATCGTCCGATTCGAGTCTAGGCCCGCAGGACCTCCTGCGGGGCGGTTCCCGTGTCCGTCCTCCGCGCTATCGTGAGAGACATGGATCCGCACCCCCGGGACACCCGCCCACAGGACGCCCCCAGCCGGCCCGTGCCGCTGGCGGGCCACCGTCCGGACATCGTCCGGTCCGTCGCCCCGTTCCAGGTGGTGTCGGACTACTCGCCGTCGGGGGACCAGCCCACCGCGATCGCGGACATGTCCGCGCGCCTGGACCGGGGGGAGAAGGACATCGTCCTGCTGGGCGCCACCGGCACCGGCAAGTCCGCGACGACCGCGTGGCTCATCGAGCAGGTGCAGCGGCCCACGCTCGTCATGGCCCACAACAAGACGCTCGCCGCCCAGCTGGCGAACGAGTTCCGGCAGCTGCTGCCGCACAACGCGGTCGAGTACTTCGTGTCCTACTACGACTACTACCAGCCGGAGGCGTACGTCCCGCAGACGGACACCTTCATCGAGAAGGACTCGTCGATCAACGACGAGGTCGAGCGCCTGCGGCACTCCGCCACGAACGCGCTGCTGACCCGCCGTGACGTCGTCGTCGTCTCGACCGTCAGCTGCATCTACGGCCTGGGCACCCCGGAGGAGTACGTCGACCGGATGGTGTCACTGTCCGTGGGCGACGAGCTGGACCGGGACGAGCTCCTCAAACGATTCGTCTCGATGCAGTACACGCGCAACGACGTCGCCTTCACGCGGGGCACGTTCCGCGTGCGGGGGGACACGGTCGAGATCATCCCGCAGTACGAGGAGCTGGCGCTGCGGATCGAGTTCTTCGGCGACGAGATCGAGTCGCTCTACACCCTCCACCCGCTCACCGGCGAGATCGTGCGGGAGGAGGAGGTCGTCCACATCTTCCCCGCCAGCCACTACGTCGCCGGCGACCAGCGGATGGGGCGGGCGATCGCGGACATCGAGCAGGAGCTGCAGGAGCGCCTGGAGGAGCTCGAGGGGCAGAACAAGCTGCTGGAGGCGCAGCGGCTCAAGATGCGCACCACCTACGATCTCGAGATGATGCGGTCGATGGGCTTCACCTCGGGCATCGAGAACTACTCGCGCCACATCGACGGGCGTGCCGCGGGCACGGCGCCCAACTGCCTCCTCGACTACTTCCCGGAGGACTTCCTCCTCGTCATCGACGAGTCCCATGTGACGGTCCCGCAGATCGGCGGGATGTACGAGGGCGACATGTCGCGCAAGCGCACGCTCGTGGACCACGGGTTCCGCCTGCCCAGCGCGCTCGACAACCGGCCCCTGCGCTTCGGGGAGTTCCTCGACCGGATCGGACAGACCGTCTACCTGTCCGCGACCCCGGGGGACTTCGAGCTGGAGCGGGCGAACGGGACGGTCGAGCAGATCATCCGCCCCACCGGACTCGTCGACCCCCGCATCGAGGTCAAACCCACGCGCGGGCAGATCGACGACCTGCTGGAACAGATCCGGGTCCGGGTCGAGCGGAACGAGCGCGTGCTCGTCACGACGCTCACGAAGAAGATGGCGGAGGACCTCACGGACTATCTGCTGGAGCACGAGGTGCGCGTCGAGTACCTGCACTCGGACGTCGACACGCTGCGCCGCGTCGAGCTGCTGAGCGAGCTGCGGGCCGGCGACTTCGACGTGCTCGTGGGCATCAACCTGCTGCGCGAGGGCCTCGACCTGCCGGAGGTGTCGCTCGTGTCGATCCTCGACGCGGACAAGGAGGGCTTCCTGCGGTCCGCCACCTCCCTCATCCAGACGATCGGCCGTGCGGCCCGCAACGTGCGCGGCGAGGTCCACATGTACGCGGACACGATCACGCGGTCGATGCGCGAGGCGATCGACGAGACGGACCGCCGTCGCGCGGTGCAGATCGCCCACAACGAGGAGCACGGCATCGACCCGCAGCCGCTCGTCAAGAAGCTGTCCGACATCACGGAGCGCCTGCGCCGCGAGGACGAGGACACGAAGGAGATCCTCGCGGAGTTCGACTACGGCAAGGGCAAGCGCGGGTTCAACGCGACGATCACGGACGAGCAGCGGGAGGCGTTCGACAGGACCCGGGGTCCGGGCGCGCCGCTGGCCCCGCCGGCGGAGGACCTCGTCGAGCTCATCGCGACGCTCACGGACCAGATGCACGCGGCCGCGGCGGACCTCCAGTTCGAGCTCGCGGCGCGCCTGCGGGACGAGCTGGGCGACCTCAAACGCGAGCTGCGGCAGATGAAGGAGGCGGGACACGTCTGATCGGTGTACGATGAACCGTCGTTGAAGGGGAGTATCCCGACACCTTCCGCATTCGTCACCACGATCGCAGCCATCCTGCGGATCCGGATGCGGAGCGGCCGCCGGCCGTGGGAGAGACTTTCGACCGCGTGCAGCGACCACTCTCCTCTGAAAGGCACTCATGCAAGAGTTCTTCCAGGATCCCTACCACGTGTTCGAGGTCGTCTCGAGCATCGTGATCGTGCTGATCCTCGTCGCGGACCTCCTCCTGGTCATCAAGCGGCCCCACACGCCCTCCATGAAGGAGGCCTCGCTGTGGGTCGCCTTCTACGTCACCCTCGCCCTCATCTTCGCGGGCGTCCTCTTCGCGATGGGCGATGCGGAGCACGGCGGACAGTTCCTCGCCGGCTGGCTGACGGAGTACAGCCTCAGCATCGACAACCTGTTCGTCTTCGTCATCATCATGACCGGCTTCTCCGTGCCGAAGAAGTACCAGCAGCAGGTGCTCATGGTGGGCATCATCCTCGCCCTCATCTTCCGCGGCATCTTCATCGTCGCGGGTTCCGCGATCATCGAGCGCTTCATCGAGGTGTTCTTCCTCTTCGGCGTGTTCCTCCTGTGGACCGCGTGGCGCCAGGCGTTCAGCGGCGGTGACGACGAGGACGCGGAGAACGGCTTCATCCGCTTCCTGCGCAAGCGCATCAACATCACGGACGAGTACCACGAGAACAAGCTGCGCGTCACGATCGACGGGAAGAAGTTCTTCACCCCCATGCTCATCGTGTTCATCGCGATCGGCACGACGGACATCATGTTCGCGCTCGACTCGATCCCCGCGATCTTCGGCATCACGCAGGACCCGTTCCTCGTCTTCACGGCGAACGTGTTCGCGCTCATGGGTCTGCGCCAGCTGTACTTCCTGCTGGGCGGGCTGCTCGACAAGCTCCCGTACCTGCACTACGGCATCGCCGCGATCCTCGCCTTCATCGGCGTGAAGCTGTTCCTGCACGCGCTGCACGAGACGGACTGGCTGCCGGAGTCCTTCACCTCGCAGGTGCCGGTCATCACGACGTGGCAGTCGCTGGGCTTCATCGTCCTCGCGATGCTCGTCGCGACGGTCGCGAGCCTCATCGCGATGAAGCGGACCCAGGAGGCGCCGCTGCGCCGCGACTGATCCGCTGTCCCCACCCGGCCGTACGCCGAGGCCCCGGTCACCTGCACAGGTGACCGGGGCCTCGGCGGTGGTGGGGTCGGATCAGGCCTCGAAGGGGCCGAACACGGGGTTCCACGCACGGATCGTCGTGTCGTCGATGACGCCCGCGTCCGCGTACGGGTCCTGCGCCAGCAGGCTCGCGATCTCCTCCTTGTCCGCACCGCGGAGGATCAGCAGACCGCCCGGCGTCAGCTCGTCCTCGAGAGGTCCGGACGCCAGCAGACGACCCGCGTCGAGCTGCGCTGCCTGCCACTCGCGGTGGGCCGGGCGGACCTCCATCCGCTTGTCCGTATCGGGGCCGTAGGTGTAGGTGACGGCGAAGACTGCCATGGCTCTCCTGTGTGTCGGTCGGATGCGAGTGCGATACTCGTCTCGGAGCACGGGTGCGCCCCGTGCACAGACACTATCCCCTCGAGACCAGGAGCCCCCGCGTGTCCCGACTCCCGCAGATCCCCGACGACTTCGCGGACGCCGACACCGTCTGGGAGACGTTCGAGACGCATGTGCGGGAGAGCGGGATGAGCCTGTACCCCGCGCAGGAGGAGGCGATCCTCTCCGTGCTCGCGGGCGACAACACGATCGTCGCGACCCCCACCGGCTCCGGCAAGTCGATGGTGGCGCTCGCAGCGCTGTACTACGCGGTGTCGACGGGCCGGACCGCCTACTACACCGCGCCGCTCAAGGCACTCGTGAGCGAGAAGTTCTTCTCGCTCGTCGAGGCGCTGGGACGCGAGAACGTGGGCATGGTGACCGGCGACAGCTCCGTGAACCCGGAGGCGCCGGTCATCTGCGCGACCGCGGAGATCCTCGCGAACCACGCCCTGCGCGAGGGTGCTCAGCTGGACGTCGCGCTCGTCGTCATGGACGAGTTCCACTACTTCGGGGACCCCCAGCGCGGCTGGGCGTGGCAGGTGCCGCTGCTCGAGATGCCGCAGGCCCAGTTCGTCCTCATGTCCGCCACGCTGGGCGACACGACGGACATCTCGCAGCGGCTCACGGACCTGACCGGCCGGGACACCGCGCACATCGGGTCCGCGCAGCGACCGGTCCCGCTCGAGTACGAGTACTCGAGCTCGCCTCTGCTCGAGAAGCTCGCCGCCCTCGTCGCGGAGGACCGCGCTCCCGTCTACGTCGTCTCGTTCGTCCAGGCCCGCTCCGTGGAGCTCGCGCAGTCGATCCTCGCGGCGAACCTCACGACGCGCGCACAGCGGGACGCGATCGCCCAGGAGGTGCGCGGCTTCCGCTTCGGCAAGGGCTTCGGGGTCACCCTCCGGCGACTGGTCCTGGGCGGCGTGGGCGTGCACCACGCCGGCATGCTGCCCCGGTACCGGCGGCTCGTCGAGCACCTGGCGCTCACGGGTCTGCTGAGCGTCGTGTGCGGGACGGACACGCTGGGCGTGGGCATCAATGTGCCCATCCGGACGGTGCTCTTCACCTCGCTGGCCAAGTTCGACGGCCGCCGGGTCCGGCAGCTGCAGGTGCGGGAGTTCCAGCAGATCGCCGGCCGCGCCGGCCGTGCGGGCTTCGACTCCGTGGGCTACGTCGTCGCGCAGGCCCCGGAGCACGAGATCGAGAACGCGGTCGCGCTCGCGAAGGCAGGGTCCGATCCGAAGAAGCAGAAGAAGGTCAAGCGGAAGAAGGCGCCCGAGGGCCACGTGGGCTGGTCGCAGCAGACGTTCGAGAACCTGGAGGCGGGCACACCGGAGCAGCTGCGGTCCCACATGCGGATCACCCACTCGATGATCGTGAACCTGCTGGCGCGACCGCACGCGGGGGTCCACACGATCCGCGACTTCCTCGAGCGCACCCACGAATCCCGCGAGCGGATCCTCGACCTCATGCTGCGGGCGCTGCGGATCGGCCGCAGCCTGCTGGCCGGCGGCGTCATCGAGCGGACCGTGACGGACGACGGGCGCGTCGAGTACGCGCTCAGTGCAGACCTGGGCCCGGACTTCGCCCTGAACCAGCCGCTCAGCCCGTTCGCGCTGGCGGCCCTCGACCTCTTCGACGAGCAGTCGGAGACCTGGGCGCTCGATGCGCTGAGCGTCATCGAGGCGACGACGCAGATCCAGCACCACATCATCCGGGGCCAGCTGGACCGCATCAAGGGCGACGAGGTGGCGGCGCTCAAGGCGGAGGGCGTCGAGTACGCGGAGCGGATGGAGGTCCTCGACTCCCTCGATGTGCCCCGGCCCAACGGCGAGGTCCTCGAGGCCGCGTTCGACGCGTACGCGGAGACCGCACCGTGGGTGCGCGAGATCGGGATCGAACCCAAGGCGATCGTCGCGGACATGATCGAGCAGTCGATGAACTTCTCGCAGTTCGTCGCCTACTACGGCATCGCCCGCGTGGAGGGCGGCCTCCTGCGCTACCTCCTCGACGTGTGGCGCGCCCTCGTCCAGACGGTCCCGGTCGACCGCCGCGGCGAGGAGCTCGAGGACATCATCACGTGGCTGGGCGACCTGGTCGTGCGCGTCGACTCGAGCCTCGTCGAGGAGTGGGCGGCCCTCGCGGAGCCGGGGGAGGAGCTGCCCGACGTCGCACTCCACGCGCTGGAGCGGACGTTCACCTCCGACGAGCGCCGGTTCACGGCCGCCGTGCGCAACGCGCTCTTCCACCGCGTCCTGCTGGCCGAGCGCGCGGCCTACCGCGAGCTGGGCGCGCTCGACGGGGAGTCCGGCTGGGGCGCCCGCGAGTGGGACGACGCGATTGAGTCCTTCTACGACGAGTACGACGACCTGGGCATCGACGCGGACGCACGGTCCGCACGGATGGTGCACATCGAGCGGGGGACGGACACCTGGAGCGTGCGGCAGGTGCTGGCGGACCCGCAGGGCGACGGCGACTGGTCCATCCGGGCGACCGTCGACCTGCCCGCCAGCGACGAGGCGGGCGAGGTCGTCCTCCGCATCGACGGGGTGGGACCCCTCACAGACGAGTGAGCGTGTCCGTCCCGGTCGATACAGTGGGGGAGTGAAGATGCAGAGTTCCACGGACCAGATCCCGCGCACCGCACCGGACGGCCGCACGCACGACGACGCCCCCGTCATCCGGGTGCAGGGCGCCCGCGCCCACAACCTCAAGAGCGCCTCCGTCACGATCCCGCGCGACTCGATGGTCGTGTTCACGGGGCTCAGCGGCTCGGGCAAGTCCTCGCTGGCCTTCGACACGATCTTCGCGGAGGGCCAGCGCCGCTACGTGGAGTCCCTGTCCTCCTACGCCCGGCAGTTCCTGGGGCAGGTCGACAAGCCGGACGTCGATTTCATCGAGGGTCTGTCGCCGGCGGTCTCGATCGATCAGAAGTCGACGTCGAAGAACCCCCGCTCCACCGTGGGCACGATCACGGAGGTCCACGACTTCCTGCGCCTCCTCTGGGCCCGGATCGGGATCCCGCACTGCCCCACGTGCGGGGAGGAGATCGAGAAGCAGTCGCCGCAGCAGATCGTCGACCGCCTCCTCGAGCTGCCGGAGCGCACGAAGCTCGTCATCGCCGCCCCTCTGGTCCGCGATCGGAAGGGCGAGTTCAAGGACCTGTTCCCGCAGCTGCTGGCACAGGGCTACTCCCGCGCCGTCGTCGACGGCGAGCAGATCCGCCTGGACGATCCGCCGGAGCTGAAGAAGCAGTACAAGCACACGATCTCCGTCATCGTCGACCGCGTCGTCGTGCGCGAGGGAATCCGACAGCGGCTCGCGGACTCCGTCGAGACCGGCCTGGGACTGGCGGAGGGGCGGATCGACGTCGACCTGGTCGACGAGGGGACGGTGCGGACGTTCTCGGAGAACCTCCGCTGCCCCAATGACCACCCCCTCGTCCTCGACGAGATCGAGCCCCGCACCTTCTCGTTCAACGCGCCCTTCGGCGCGTGCCCGGCGTGCGACGGCATCGGTTCGCGTCTGAGCGTCGACGAGTCGCTCGTCGTCCCGGACGAGGATCTCACGCTCACGGAGGGCGCGATCGCGCCGTGGGCCACCGGGAAGACGACCTCCCAGTACTTCCTCCGCATCGTCAAGGGCCTGGGCGACGACCTGGGCTTCGACCTCGTCACCCCGTGGAAGGATCTGCCCGCGGCGGCGCGTCGCGCGCTGCTGAACGGCAAGGACCACAAGGTGCAGGTCCGCTACCGCAACCGGTTCGGCCGCGAGCGCACCTACTCGACGGGCTTCGAAGGGGTCGTCCAGTACATCCTCCGCAAACACGAGGAGACGGAGTCGGAGTCCTCCCGCGAGCGGTACGAGGAGTACATGCGGGAGATCCCGTGCACGGTCTGCGAGGGCGCGCGCCTGCGCCCGGAGGTCCTCGCCGTCACCGTGGGCGGGATCTCGATCGCGGAGCTGTCGCGCAAGCCCATCGACGAGGCGGCTGAGTTCCTGGCCGGGCTCACCCTCTCCGACCGGGACGCCCAGGTCGCCGCGCAGGTCATGAAGGAGATCAACGCTCGCCTGCGGTTCCTCCTGGACGTGGGGCTCGACTACCTGAGTCTCGATCGGACGGCCGGGACGCTCTCCGGCGGCGAGGCGCAGCGGATCCGCCTCGCCACGCAGATCGGCTCCGGCCTCGTGGGCGTCCTCTACGTGCTCGACGAGCCCAGCATCGGTCTGCACCAGCGGGACAACCGGCGCCTCATCGGCACCCTCGCGAAGCTGCGCGACCTGGGCAACACCCTCATCGTCGTCGAGCACGACGAGGAGACGATCGACGCGGCGGACTGGATCGTCGACATCGGTCCGCGCGCCGGCGAACACGGGGGCGAGATCGTCTACTCCGGCCCGGTGGCGGGTCTGGTCGACGCTCCGCGCTCGCTCACGGGCGACTACCTGTCCGGGCGGCGCAGCATCGCGGTGCCCCAGCAGCGGCGGGCGACGGACCCGGAGCGCACCCTCCGCGTCGAGCGCGCCCGCGAGAACAACCTCAAGGACGTGACGGTCGAGTTCCCGCTGGGCGTCCTCACCGCGGTCACCGGCGTGTCCGGCTCCGGCAAGTCGACCCTCGTGAACGACATCCTCTACACGGAGCTGGCGAACAAGCTCAACCGCGCCAAGCGCGTTCCGGGCCGTCACAAGCGCGTGACCGGTCTCGAGCACCTCGACAAGGTCATCCACGTCGACCAGTCGCCCATCGGCCGGACACCGCGGTCCAACCCCGCCACCTACACCGGCGTCTTCGACCACGTGCGCCGCCTCTTCTCGGAGACGGAGGTGTCCCGGATCCGCGGGTACCAGCCGGGCCGATTCTCGTTCAACGTCAAGGGCGGGCGCTGCGAGAACTGCAAGGGCGACGGCACGATCAAGATCGAGATGAACTTCCTGCCGGACGTGTACGTCCCATGCGAGGTCTGCGACGGCGCCCGCTACAACCGGGAGACGCTCGAGGCGACCTTCAAGGGCAAGTCGATCGCCGAGGTGCTCGACATGCCCATCGAGGAGGCCGCCCGCTTCTTCGAGGCCGTGCCCGCGATCGCACGCCACCTCGTCACCCTCGTCGATGTGGGCCTGGGCTACGTGCGCCTGGGCCAGCCCGCGACGACCCTGTCCGGCGGAGAGGCGCAGCGCGTCAAGCTCGCCGCAGAGCTGCAGAAGCGCACCCGCGGGCGCACCGTCTACGTCCTGGACGAGCCCACGACGGGCCTGCACTTCGAGGACATCTCGCGCCTGCTGAGCGTTCTCCAGAACCTCGTCGACAAGGGCAACACGGTCCTCGTCATCGAGCACAACCTCGATGTCATCGCCAGCGCGGACCACATCATCGACCTGGGGCCGGAGGGCGGCCGCGGCGGCGGCACCGTCGTCGCGCAGGGCACGCCGGAGGAGGTCGCGCAGATCCCCGGCAGCCACACGGGCGCGTACCTCGCAGAGGTGCTGGCGCGGAGGGGGGTCCGTGGACCCCAGTGAGTACCGTCCCGCGTCGGGGGAGATCCCCACGTCCCCCGGCGTCTACCGCTTCCGTGACGAGGACCGGCGGATCCTCTACGTGGGCAAGGCGAAGAACCTGCGCCAGCGGCTCAACTCCTACTTCGCGGACCCGGCCGGACTCCACCCCCGCACCTTCCGCATGGTGCACTCCGCCGCCTCCGTCGAGTGGACCGTCGTGGGCACTGAGGTCGAGGCACTCCAGTTGGAATGGACGTGGATCCGCGAGTTCAGTCCGCGCTTCAACGTCATGTTCCGGGACGACAAGTCCTACCCTTACCTCGCGATCACGACGAAGGACCGCATCCCGCGCGTGTACGTGACCCGGGGCAAGCGGAAGAAGGGCATCACGTACTACGGGCCGTTCGGCCAGGCCTGGGCGATCCGCGAGTCCCTCGACCTGCTGCTCCAGGTGTTCCCGGTCCGCACGTGCACGGCCGGCGTCCTCCAGCGCGCACAGCGCAGCGGCCGCCCCTGCCTGCTGGGCTACATCGACAAGTGCTCCGCCCCCTGCGTGGGGCGGGTGTCGGAGGACGAGCACCGCGAGCTGGTCCGGGGGATCGGGGACTTCATGTCCGGCTCCACCGGCACGCTCATCTCCCAGCGGCGCAAGGAGATGGCGACCGCTGCGGAGGAGCTCGACTACGAGCGCGCCGCCCGCCTGCGCGACGAGATCCAGGCGCTGGAGAAGGTCCTGGCGAAGAACGCCGTCGTGCTCTCGATGAACGCGGACTGCGATGTCTTCGCCGTCCACTACGACGAGCTCGAGGCCGCGGTCCAGGTCTTCCACGTGCGCGGCGGGCGGATCCGCGGTGAGCGTGGCTGGATCGTCGAGCGCCTCGAGCACGCGACGCCTGAGCAGCTGGCCGCGGACTACCTCCGGCAGGCGTACGGGGAGGTCGATCCGCAGGCGGTGCCCGCAGAGGTGCTCGTCGACGTGCTGCCGGAGGACGCGGACACCGTCGAGCAGTGGCTGCGCGAACGCCGCGGCGGTCGCCGGGTGACGCTGCGGGTGCCGGAGCGCGGGGAGAAGGCCGCGCTGCTCGAGACGGTCCGGCAGAACGCCCAGCAGTCGCTCGTGCTGCACCGCACGCGCCGCGCCTCCGACCTCACGACCCGCAGCGAGGCCCTGCGCGAGGTGCACGAGGTCCTGGGACTCGACGAACCGCCCATGCGGATCGAGTGCATCGACAACTCGCACACGCAGGGGCAGAACGTCGTGGGCTCGCTCGTCGTCTTCGAGGACGGGCTGCCGCTCAAGCGCGACTACCGGCACTTCTCCGTGCGCGGGGAGGCCGCGCGCGACGACACGTCCGCGATGTACGACGTCGTGTCCCGGCGCTTCACGCGCTATCTCGAGAGCCTCGCGGCGGAGGAGCCCGACGAGCGGTTCGGCTACCGCCCCTCGCTGCTGCTGGTCGACGGCGGACCGCCGCAGGTGGCGGCCGCGCGGCGCGCCCTCGACGACCTGGGGCTCGCGCAGATCGCCGTCGCGGGACTCGCGAAGCGTCTCGAGGAGGTCTGGCTGCCCGGCGAGGAGTACCCCACGGTCTTCCCGCGCAGCTCGGAGGGCCTCTACCTGCTCCAGCGCCTCCGCGACGAGGCGCACCGGTTCGCGATCACGTACCACCGGAAGAAGCGGGCCGCGACCGCGACGGCGTCCGCCCTCGACGGGATCCCCGGCCTGGGACCCGCGCGGCAGAAGGCGCTGCTGGCACGGTTCGGCTCCGTCGCCCGTGTGCGCGCGGCGACGGTCGAGCAGCTGCAGGAGGTCCAGGGCGTGGGACCCGCCCTTGCGGCTACGATTCACGCAGGACTCGCAGAAGGGACGACCACTGATGACAGCTGACACCTCCGTTCGCGCTCAGCTGCCCGAAGTCGTGCTCGTGACCGGCATGTCCGGCGCGGGGAAGTCGACGGCCGCGCGGGTGCTCGAGGACCTCGACTGGTACGTCGTCGACAACCTGCCCGCCGCGATGATCGCGCCGCTCCTCGAGCTGGTGGGCCGTGCGGAGGGAGCTCTGCCCCGGGTCGCGATCGTGACGGACATCCGCGGCCGCGGCGCGCAGCGCGCGGATCTGGCCTCCGCGGTCGACGAGTACCTCCACCAGGGCATCGCCCTGCGCGTGCTCTTCCTCGAGGCCGCGGACGACATCCTGGTCCGCAGGTTCGAATCCGTCCGGCGGCCGCACCCCCTGCAGGGCGACGGGACGCTGCTGGACGGCATCACCGCGGAGCGCGCGGCGCTGGAGAACATCAAGCACCGCTCGGACGTTGTCATCGACACCTCGACGCTCAACATCCACGAGCTGGCGAAGGAGGTCCGCCAGGCGTTCGCGACGGAGGCCGGGGACACCCTCCGGCTGACCGTCATGAGCTTCGGCTTCAAGCACGGCATCCCCACGGACGCGGACCACGTCGCGGACGTGCGCTTCCTCCCCAACCCGCACTGGGTGCCGCACCTGCGCCCGTTCGACGGGACGGACTCGGAGGTCGCGGACTACGTCTTCCAGAAGCCGATCGCCTCGCAGTTCCTCGACGAGTACACCCAGGCGCTCGCGACGGTGGTGCGCGGCTACCTCGAGGACGGGCGCTCCTCCGCGACCGTCGCCGTGGGCTGCACGGGCGGTCGCCACCGCTCCGTCGCGATGTCCGAGGAGCTCGCCCGTCGACTGCGGCAGGCGACCGGTCTGCGCGTCTCCGTCCGCCACCGCGATCTGGAGAAGTCGTGAGCGGCGGTCGGGTGCCGGACATGGGTCGGGCCCCCAGCACGGAGGAGCTGCCGCTGCTGCTGGGCGGCCTCCTGGGCAGCTCGCCGCAGGACAGCGAGGCTGGCGACGAGCCCCGGGTCGTGAGCTTCGGCGGCGGCCACGGGCTCTACGCCGCGCTGCGCGCCTTCCGGCTCATCACGGAGAACCTCACCGCCGTCGTGACCGTCGCGGACGACGGAGGGTCATCCGGACGTCTGCGCGCGGAGATGGGCGGCCTGCCGCCGGGCGACCTGCGCATGGCGCTGGCCGCACTCTGCGACGACGGCGAATGGGGACGCGTGTGGCGCGGGGTCATGCAGCACCGCTTCGTGTCGCGGGGCGCCCTCGACGGGCACGCGGTGGGCAACCTCCTCATCGCCGCGCTGTGGCAGATCCACGAGGACCACGTCGTGGGACTCGACTGGATCGCCCGCCTGCTGCGCGCGCACGGTCGTGTCCTGCCCATGTCGTCCGTCCCCCTCACGATCGAAGCGGACGTCGTGACGCCCGCGGCCGGTGCGTCGGAGGTCATCCGCGGCCAGTCCGTGCTGGCCGCGACCCCGGGCCTGGTCGAGGAGGTCCGGCTCGACCCGGCCTCGCCCCCGGCCCGCAGCGAGACGATCGCGGCGGTCGAGGCGGCGGACGTGCTCAACCTGGGGCCCGGCTCCTGGTACACGTCGGTCATGCCGCACCTGCTCGTGCCCCAGCTGGCGGACGCGATCGTCCGCTCGCAGGCCCTCAAGACGCTCACGCTCAATCTGGGGGCGGCGCCGGGGGAGACGGTCGACCTCTCCCTCGTCGACCACCTCCAGTCGCTGCACCGGCACGCGCCGGACCTCCGCCTCGACGTCGTGCTCGTCGACGCCGCCGCGGCGGCGAAGGAGTCCGCCCTCGTCGGGATCGCCTCGGAGCTCTTCGGTGCGGAGGTCCGCACACACCCGCTCACGTCCCGCCGCCCGCGCCAGCATGACAGCCTCAAGCTCGCGGCCTGCTACCGTGATCTGCTGCTCGACCGCGGACTCCTGACGGAGGACTCGTGGTGAGGACTGTCGGTCGGAAGGAGAAGGAGTGCCCATGGCGCTGACCGCCCAGGTGAAGGACGAGCTCGCCCGCTTCGAGGTGACGCGGGTGTCCGCGCGCAAGGCGGAGGTGACGTCGATCCTCCGGTTCTCGTCCGCCCTCCACCTCTCCGGCGGCGCCGTCCTCATCGAATCGGAACTGGACACGGCCGCGGCGGCGCGCCGTCTGCGCGCGGAGACCCGCGGGCTCTTCGGCCACACGGCGGAGATCGTCGCGATCACCGGCGGAGGCCTGCGCCGCGGCAGCAGGTACCTCGTCCGCATCGCGCAGGACGCCGCGTCGCTCGCCCGGCAGACGGGCCTCCTGGACGCGCGCGGCCGTCCCGTCCGCGGACTGCCCTCGACGATCGTCAACGGGGCGGTCGCGGACTGCGAGGCGGCCTGGCGCGGCGCGTTCCTGGCGCACGGCTCGCTCACGGAACCCGGCCGCTCCGCCGCACTCGAGGTCACCTGCCCCGGTCCCGAGGCCGCCCTCGCCCTCGTGGGTGCTGCCCGCAGGCTCGACATCGCCGCGAAGGCCCGTGAGGTCCGCGGCACGGACCGCGTCGTCATCCGCGACGGGGACGCGATCGCCGCGCTGCTGACCCGGATGGGCGCCCACGATGCGGTGCTCGTGTGGGAGGAGCGCCGGATGCGGCGCGAGGTGCGGGCGACCGCCAACCGGCTGGCGAACTTCGACGATGCGAACCTCCGCCGCTCGGCCCGCGCCGCGGTGGCCGCCGGCGCCCGTGTCGAACGGGCGCTCGAGATCCTGGGCGACGAGGTGCCGGAGCACCTCCGGTACGCGGGCAGGCTGCGGCTCACCCACAAGCAGGCCTCGCTCGAGGAGCTGGGCCAGCTGGCGGATCCGGTCATGACGAAGGACGCGGTCGCCGGCCGTATCCGCCGCCTGCTCGCGACGGCGGACAAGCGCGCGGAGGAGCTGGGGATCCCGGGCACGGACGCCAACATCACGGCGGACATGCTCGAGGACGAATGACCGCCCCGCAGTCGATAGGATGGGATCACCCCACGATCTGAGGAGCGCCTCTCCATGACCACTCGCATCGGAATCAACGGCTTCGGACGCATCGGACGGTCCTTCCTCCGCCAGACGCTCACCCACCCGGACGTGGAGGTCGTCGCGATCAACGACCTCACGGACAACGCCTCGCTGGCCCATCTCCTCACCTACGATTCCGTGTGGCGGCGCCTCGACGCCGTCGTCGACCACGACGAGGACTCGCTCTTCGTCGACGGCCGCAGCATCCGCGCGACCGCCCACTCCACGCCCGCGGAGATCCCGTGGCGCGAATACGGGGTCGACATCGTCATCGAGGCCACCGGTCGGTTCCGCAGCGCGGACCAGGCGCGCGGCCACCTGGACGCCGGTGCCCGCACCGTCGTCATGTCCTCGCCCGGCAAGGGCGTCGACGGCATGTTCGTCATGGGCGTCAACCACACCGACTTCGACCCGCAGCGCCACACGATCGTCTCGAACGCCTCGTGCACGACGAACTGCCTCGCCCCGGTCGCGAAGGTCCTCCACGAGGGCATCGGCATCCGGTCCGGTCTCATGACGACGATCCACGCGTACACGGGGGATCAGCGCCTGGTCGACGGCAACCACAAGGACCTGCGCCGCGCCCGGGCCGCGGCCGTCAACGTCGTGCCGACGACGACGGGGGCCGCCGCTGCGGTGGGGAAGGTCCTGCCGGCCCTCGACGGTCGACTCAGCGGGCTGGCCGTGCGCGTGCCCGTCCCCACCGGCTCGCTCGTCGACCTCGTGTTCACCCCGGAGCGGGACACGGACGTCGACGAGGTCAACCGCCTCCTGCGCGAGGCCGCCGCGGGCCCCCTCGCAGGGATCCTCGCGTACACGGAGGACCCGATCGTCTCCTCCGACATCGTCATGGACGAGCACTCCGCGATCGTCGACGGGCTCCTGACGGAGCAGGTGGGCGATCAGCTCAAGGTGATCGCCTGGTACGACAACGAGTGGGGCTACTCGCACCGCCTCCTCGACCTCACCGCCCACATCGCGACTCAGCTGGACTGAGACGCCCCTCCCCACCGGAAAGGCCCTCCATGCAGATCCTCACTCCCGCCGTCGACGTCGCAGGCAGGCGCGTCCTCGTCCGCAGCGACCTCAACGTCCCGCTGCGGGACGGCGAGATCACCGACCGGGGCAGGATCACCGCGTCCGTGCCGACCATCCGGGCCCTCGCCGAGGCCGGGGCCCGGGTCGTCGTCATGGCGCACCTGGGACGCCCCCAGGGCGAGCGGGTGCCCGAGCTGTCGCTGGCACCCGTCGCCGTCGCGCTGGCGGAGGAGCTGGGTCGTCCCGTCGCCTTCGCCTCCGACACCGTGGGCGACAGCGCCCGGGAGACGGTCGAGGCGCTGGCCGACGGCCAGGTCGCCCTGCTGGAGAACCTGCGGTTCGACCCGCGGGAGACCTCGAAGGACCCGGGGGAGCGGGGTGCGTTCGCGGACAGCCTCGCGGAGCTCGCGGATCTGTACGTGTCCGACGGCTTCGGCGTCGTGCACCGCGAGCAGGCGAGCGTCGTGGACATCGCGCGTCGTCTGCCGGCCTACGCGGGTGGCCTCGTCGCGGCGGAGGTCGAGGTCTCGCGACGCCTGCTCGAGGACCCCGCGCGGCCGTACGCCGTCATCCTGGGCGGCTCGAAGGTCTCGGACAAGCTGGGCGTCATCCACAGCCTCCTCGAGCGCGCGGACGTCCTCATGATCGGCGGAGGCATGGTCTTCAGTTTCCTCAAGGCGCAGGGGCACGCGATCGGTGCGAGCCTCGTCGAGGAGGACCAGCTGGAGACGGTGCGCGGCTACCTGCGGAAGGCTCAGGAGACGGGCGTCGAGATCCTCCTGCCGCAGGACATCGTCATGGCGGAGTCCTTCGACCGCGAGGCGGCGCACTGGACCGCTGCGGTCGACGCACTCGAGCAGACGCCCGGCGGTGCCTCCGCCCTGGGCCTCGACATCGGTCCCGAGGCCGCGCGGGCGTTCGCGGAGCGCGCGGCGCAGGCGCAGACGGTCTTCTGGAACGGTCCCATGGGCGTCTTCGAACTCCCCGCCTTCGCCGAGGGGACCCGCGCGGTCGCGCAGGCGCTCACGACGGCCCACGGCGGGCGCGACGCCGGTCGGCTCACGGTGGTGGGCGGCGGCGACTCCGCCGCGGCCGTGCGCGCCCTGGGCTTCGCGGACGAGGACTTCGGACACATCTCGACCGGCGGCGGCGCCTCGCTCGAGTTCCTCGAGGGGCGCGTCCTGCCGGGCCTCGCGGTGCTGGAGGGGTGAGCACGATGGTGGAGACGAACCGGACCCCGCTCATCGCGGGCAACTGGAAGATGAACCTCGATCACTTCGAGGCGCTCACGCTCATCCAGAAGCTGTCGTGGGCGCTGCGCGACCTGTCCGTCGACCTCGACCGGATCGATGTCGCGGTGATCCCGCCGTTCACGGACCTCCGCTCCGCGCAGACGCTCATCCAGGGCGAGCGGATGGATCTGACGTACGGTGCGCAGGATCTGTCGCCCCACGATGCCGGCGCCTACACCGGTGAGGTGTCCGGGGCCTTCCTGTCGCGCCTGGGCTGCACGTACGCGCTCGTGGGCCACAGCGAGCGTCGGGAGCACCACGGCGAGGACGACGTGCTCGTGGGCGCGAAGCTGCGCGCCGCGCTGCGACACGACCTCACCCCCGTCCTCTGCGTGGGCGAGCCCAGCGAGGTCCGCGACACGGGCGACCACGTCGCCCACGTCCTGGGGCAGCTGGACGGTGCCCTCGACGGGGTTCCCACCGACGACCTCGGCGGACTCGTCGTCGCCTACGAGCCGGTGTGGGCGATCGGGACGGGGGAGACCGCCGGTCCCGCGGACGCGCAGGAGATGGCCGCGGCGATCCGGGCCCGCCTCGCGGAGGTCCACGGCGATGCCGTGGCACGGACCGCCCGCGTGCTCTACGGCGGCAGCGTCACGGCGGACAACGCGGCGGAGATCGTCGCGGGTCCGGACGTCGACGGAGCCCTGGTGGGAGGCGCCAGTCTGCACCCCACGGGTTTCGCTGAACTCATCCGCGCCGTGCACCGAGTAGACTGAGGCCACTATGGAGATCCTCAACTGGACGCTCATCGCAGTCCTCATCCTGACCAGTGTCTTCCTCACGATGCTCATCCTCATGCACAAGGGGAAGGGCGGAGGCATGTCGGACATGTTCGGCGGCGGCATGAGCTCGTCGCTGGGTTCGTCGGGAGTCGCGGAGCGCAACCTCAATCGTTTCACCGCACTCGTCGCGATCATCTGGGTCGCGAGCATCATCCTCATCGGAGTCGTCGTCCGCTTCCAGTGAACGAGGCGGCCGTTCTGCGGAGCGGCCGGTCAGCGGCACGGCACCGACAGCACGGGGCCCGGAGGAGAACCAGTCTCCTCCGGGCCCCGTGCTGCGTCCTCGGATGCAGGAGGTCCAGGTCCTCTGACGCGGAACGTCCGGCGACCTGGCGGCCGGGCCTCAGCCCCTGCGGTCGTCGGCGTCGTGCGTGGCGGCCTCATGGCTGTCAGCCTCGGGCCCGCCGGCCTCGGATTCGCCGGCCGCGGGAGTGGCGGCTGTGGGTGACTCCTCCTCGGCTGCACCGGCCTCAACCACGTCCTCCGTGACCGTCTGATCCGCTGTGCCGGAGTCCGCTTCGTCCAGGGCAACCTCCCGGGCCTCCCGATCGTCGGCCGGATCGTCGGTCACCGCGTCCTCGGTCGCCGTGTCCTCGGTGTTCTGGCTCTGGGACGCCCCGGCGTCGGTGGCACCGACCTCGGCGGTCTCAGCACCGGACTCCGCTGCCTCTGACGCAACCGCATCAGACGCGACCGCCTCAGGCTCAGCCCCCTCAGACCCAGTCCCCTCAGGCTCAGCCCCATCAGACTCAGCCGGATCGGGCTCCACCTCGTCGACGGCCGGGGCCTCGTCCGGGAGGCGCGACGGCGCGTCCGGCAGAGTCTCGACGATCTCGAGCAGACGGCCGATCCCGGCGCTGCGGTCCGCGAGCGCCAGCGTGACGACCGGCCGTCCCAGGTCCCGGATCACGGCGGCATCGCCCTCAGCCTGCGCCACCTGCAGCTGCGCGAACGTGAAGCCCGCCTGCGGGATCTCGAGCGACGGAGCCGCCTCCGGCTCGCCCGTGAGGAAGAGGAAGGCGCCGGTCGGACGCCCGCCCTTGTGGAATTGGCCGGTCGAGTGCAGGTACTGCGGACCCCACCCGAACGCCACGGTGCCACCGGACTTCCGGGCCAGGAGATTCCGCAGACGCGCGACGTCCCCGTCGTGCTGCGGGCTCAGGAACGCCTGGACCGCCAGGTACTGGTCCTCGTCCTGGGGGTCGGGCAGCAGCGCGGCGAGGACCTCGGCGATCGTCGTGCCCTCGATCCCGTCGCTCAGCTGGGCCGTCAGGGGGTCGTCCTCGACCCGTGCGAGTGCGTCCGTAGGCGCCTGGTCCTGGGCCTCGGTGTCATCGACGGCCGCGGTGGTGTCGACGGCCTCGGCGTCGGTGTCCGCGTCCGGCTCGAGGAGTGCGCGGGTGCGCTGCTTCGCGGACTCGACATCGGGCTGGTCGAAGGGATTCACACCGATCTGAGCGCACACGAGCGCGACGGCGGTCTCCCAGATGAGCAGCTGGGCGCCCAGTGGTGCGTCCACGGACACGGCGATGCCGGAGATGGGCTGGTGATCGCCCTGCGCGGGCCCCGCGAAGACGAGCGCGGTCGCGGCGTGGGCGTCGCGGAACCCGTGCACCTCGATGCCCTCGCACGTGACGGGCAGGAAGCCCAGTCCGGCCTTGCCCGTCGACTCGGCGATGAGCTGCTCGAGCCACGCGGGCAGGGTCACGAGCACGGGATCCGTCGCCGCGAGCGCGAGCGTCCGGACATCGCGCGCGTGCGCGGCGACGAGCAGGGCACCCAGCTGCAGGGCGGGATTGTCCGTGTCGTCGGTCCGGACCGCGGCGGCGACCCCGGCGGCCTCGTCGACGACCTGCTGGACATCGGCCCCCGCCAGACCGGCGGGGACGAGACCGAACGCGGACAGAGCGCTGAACCGACCGCCCACGCTGGGATCGGCGAGGAACACCCGCCGCCAGCGCTCCTCGACCGCCTGCTCCGCGAGCGTCGTTCCGGGATCCGTCACCGCGACGAGACGGCTCCGCGGATCGATGTCCCGGGACAGCAGCGCCTGCGCGAACGCCGAGGCCGCCGAGATCGTCTCGATCGTGGTCCCGGACTTCGTCGCGACGACGAGCGCGGACCGCTCCAGATCGTCGCTCTCGCACAGGGCGGCGATGTCATGCGGGTCGGTCGTGTCGACGATGGTGAGGGGAGCGCCGTGCGCGGAGGCGATCACACCTGCACCCAGCGACGACCCGCCCATCCCCGCGAGGACGAACCGATCGACGCCGTCGGCCGCGAACTCCGCGCGCAGGGCCTCGACCTGCTCGACGAGGCCGGCCGCGCGCGTGTGCAGATCCGTCCAGCCCAGGCGCGTCGCGGCGGTCTCCTGCGCGTCCTCGCCCCAGAGCGTCGCATCGCGCTCGGCGATCCGCGACGCGAGGGCCGCGTCCGCCATCTGCTGGAGCCGGGAGGTGGTCTCCTCCGGCTCCGGGAACCCGATCTCGACACTCATGTGCGACCTCCCTGCGCCTCCTGCCCGCCCCGTGCCTGGGCGAGACGGGCCGTCACCTCCGCGACCAGCTCGTCCCAGCTGGCGGAGAACTTCTCGAGGCCCTCCCGCTGGAGGGTGTCCATGACGTCCGCGTAGTCGATCCCCAGTCGCGCGAGGGCGTCGAAGTGCCGGTCCGCGGCGTCGTACGAGTCGACCATCGTGTCCGGTCCCACCTCGCCGTGGTCCGCGAACGCCTCGAGCGTCTTCTCCGGCATCGTGTTGACGGTGTCCGGGGTGACGAGATCGCTCACGTAGAGGGTATCCGGGTAGGCGGGGTCCTTCGTCCCGGTCGACGCCCACAGCAGCCGCTGGCGGCGGGCGCCCGCGGCCTCGAGGACCCGGAAACGCTCGGAGTCGAAGAGCTGACCGGCGATGCGGTGGGTGAGGCGGCAGTTCGCCAGTCCCGCCCGACCCCGCAGGTCACGGGCCTCGTCCGTGTCCAGAGCGTCCAGTCGGGCGTCGATCTCCGTGTCGATGCGCGAGACGAAGACCGAGGCGACGGAGTGGAGGGTCGAGAGGTCGACCCCCGCCTCCCGCGCGCGCTCGAGGCCGCTCAGGTAGCCCTCGACGACGCCGCGGTACTGGTTGAGGCTGAAGATGAGGGTGACGTTCACGCTGATCCCGCGCTCCAGCACGCGGGGGATCGCGAAGACGCCCTCCTCCGTCGCCGGGATCTTGATGAGCACGTTGGGGCGATCGACCGCGCGGGCCAGCCGGGTGGCCGCCTCGATGGTCGCGTCGCCCTCGTGCGCCAGGCCGGGGGAGACCTCGAGCGAGACACGACCGTCCGCACCGCTCGTCCGCTCCCACACGGGCAGGAGCAGATCGCACGCGTCGCGCACGTCTGCGACCGTGAGCGCGTCGATCGTCGTCTCCGCATCCGCATCGGAGCGTGCCAGCTCCGTCAGCTGCGCGGTGTACGCGTCATCGGAGGCGATCGCCTGGGCGAAGATCGTGGGGTTCGTCGTGACGCCCACGACGGAGCGGGTGGCGACGAGCTCCGCGAGCGAGCCGGACTCCAGCCGCGTCCGCGACAGATCGTCGAGCCAGACGGAGACGCCGGCGGCGGACAGCCGGGCCAGGGGTTCGTTCTGGACGGAGGCGGTCATCGGATCTCCTCTGCGACGGCGGCGAGCGACTCCTGTGCGGCGGCGACCACGGCCTCGGCGGTAATGCCGAACTTCTCGAAGAGCAGGGCGCCGGGGGCCGAGGCCCCGTAGTGCTCGAGCGAGACGGCCCGGCCGTGCTCGCCCAGGTAGCGGTGCCAGCTCTGGGCGATGCCGGCCTCGACGCTCACCCGGGCGCGGACGGACCGGGGGAGGACGGACTCGCGGTACTGGGCGGACTCCTGCTCGAACCACTCGAGGCAGGGCACGGACACGACGCGCGCCGCAACACCCTGCGCGGCGAGCTCCGTGCGCGCCGCCAGAGCCAGCTGGACCTCCGAACCGGACGCCAGCAGCAGCACCTCCGGCTCGCCGTCCGCGTCGGCCAGGACGTACGCGCCGCGGCGGGCCTCCTGGGCCGGCGCCAGCTCCTCGCGGTCGAGGACCGGGACGCCCTGACGGGTGAGGACCAGGCCGGACGGGCCGTCCGACCGCTCGAGGATGCGCAGCCACGCGACCGCGGTCTCCGTCGCATCCGCGGGCCGCACGACGTCGAGGCCCGGGATCGCGCGCAGCGCGCTCAGGTGCTCGACGGGCTGGTGGGTGGGTCCGTCCTCGCCCACGCCGATCGAGTCGTGCGTCCACACGAACACCGTGGGCAGCTGCTGGAGTGCGGCCAGCCTCACGGCCGGACGCTGGTAGTCGCTGAAGACGAGGAACGTCCCGTTGTACGGGCGCGTGGGACCGTGCAGTGCGATGCCGTTGCTCACAAGTCCCGCGGCGAACTCACGGATGCCGAAGTGGAGGTTGCGGCCGTAGGGCTCGCCCTGGAACATCGCCGAGGACCGCTCGACCGGCAGGAAGGACGGCTCGCCCTTGATGAGGGTGTTGTTCGAACCCGCGAGGTCGGAGGATCCGCCCCACAGCTCCGGCATGAGCGGCGCGAGCGCGTTCAGCACCGTGCCCGAGGCCGCACGGGTCGCCAGCGACGCGCCCGCCTCGAACGAGGGGAGGGCCTCGGCCAGTCCGTCGGGCAGCCGGCCCGCCTGCAGCCGGTCGAACAGCTCCGCCCGCTGCGGGTTCGCCTCCCGCCACGCCTCGAAGCGCTCCTGCCACTGCGCGTGCGCCGCCGCACCGCGCTCACGCACCGCACGGGTGTGGGCGAGGACCTCGTCCTCGACGACGAAGGACTGCGCGGGGTCGAAGCCCAGGATCTCCTTCGTCGCGGCGATCTCGTCCGCTCCCAGCGCCGCGCCGTGGGCGCCGCCCGTGTTCTGGGCGTGGGGTGCGGGCCAGCCGATGATCGTCGAGAGGCGGATGAACGAGGGGCGCGGATCTTCCTGCGCCGCGCGGAACGCCGCGTCGAGCGCCGCGACGTTCTCACGGTACTCCGCGCCGCCGTTCGTGAAGTCGACGTGCTGGACGTGCCAGCCGTAGGCCGCGTACCGGGCCTCGACGTCCTCCGTGAACGCGATCGAGGTGTCGTCCTCGATCGAGATCCGGTTGTCGTCCCAGATGACCGTGAGGGTCCCCAGCTGCTGGGTGCCGGCCAGGGAGGAGGCCTCGCCGGACACGCCCTCCTGCAGGTCGCCGTCCCCGGCGATGACGACGACGCGGTGGTCGAAGACGGATTCCCCGGCCGGGGCCTCGGGATCGAAGAGGCCGCGCTCGCGGCGCTGCGCCATCGCCATGCCCACCGCCGAGGCCAGACCGGATCCCAGCGGACCGGTCGTGATCTCGACGCCGTCCGTGTGGCCCACCTCCGGGTGGCCCGGTGTCAGAGAGCCCCACGTCCGCAGCGCCTGGAGGTCCTCGAGCTCCAGTCCGGTGCCGGACAGGTAGAGCTGGACGTACTGCGTCAGGCTCGAGTGCCCGGCCGACAGCACGAAGCGGTCGCGGCCGATCCAGGTCGTGTCGGCGGGATCGTGGACGAGACCGTGCTGGTAGAGGTAGTACGCGGCCGGAGCGAGGCTCATGGCGGTGCCGGGGTGGCCGTTGCCCGTCTTCTCGACCGCGTCCGCGGCCAGGAGTCGTGCGGTGTCGACAGCCCGGCTGTCGAGGGAGGACCAAGAGAAGGTGCTCGTGCTGGTCATGCGCGCGGTTCGATCCTTCGGGACGAGGGCTTGCCCGCCGTCGCGGGGCGGGCACTGACGACTTCCACTCTACCGGGACGCGCGGTGTGACCGGTCCCTGCATGCGCAACTCTTCTACGGGGGATAGAATCACCGGGACGATCCCGACCAGGAAGGCGCAGCCGACACCGTGTCTCTCCCCCCGCAGTCCGCACATCATCCCTCTGCAGACGAGAAGCCGCTGCAGCGGACCCTCGACGAACGGCGCCAGGGCGCACGCGGACGGGGCACCCTCAAGGGCACGATCCTCGCGTACATCGCCCTCACGAAGCCGCGCGTCATCGAGCTGCTGCTCGTGACGACCGCGCCGGTCATGTTCCTGGCCGCGCGCGGGCTGCCGGACCTGTGGCTGGTCGTCGCCACACTCATCGGCGGTGCCGCCGCCGCGGCGTCCGCGTCCGTCTTCAACTGCATCGCGGACCGCGACATCGACGCGAAGATGCAGCGGACGGAGAACCGCCCGCTGGTGACGGGCGAGATCACACCGCGCGCCGCGACGATCTTCGCCTTCGCGCTGGGCTTCGGCTCGATCTTCTGGCTGGGCGGCTTCACGAACTGGGTCGCCGCCGGCCTCACCGCCGTCGCGATCCTCCTGTACGCGGTCTTCTACACCCTCGTGCTCAAGCGCCGCACCACGCAGAACATCGTGTGGGGCGGCGCCGCCGGCTGCATGCCGGTCCTCATCGGCTGGTCGGCCGTGACGGGCTCACTCAGCTGGGAGCCGCTGCTGCTGTTCCTCGTCGTCTTCTTCTGGACGCCCCCGCACTACTGGCCGCTGGCCATCAAGTACAAGGCGGACTACGAGGCCGCCGGCGTGCCGATGCTGCCCAACAAGGTGCCGCCCACGAACGTCGCCCGGCAGATGATCTGGTACACGATCGCGATGATCGCGGCGTCGCTGGCGCTCATCCCCCTCGCCCCGATGGGCCCGCTCTACATCGCCGTGGCCGCGGCCGCCGGCGGCTGGTTCCTGTGGGAGTGCATCGCCTTCATCCGGCGCGCGCAGGCGGGGCTCTCCGGCACCCGCCTGCGCGCCATGCGCGTCTTCCACGGGTCGATCACCTATCTGTCGGTGCTCTTCCTCGCAGTCGCGATCGACCCGTTCCTCAACCCCTGGCTGTGACCGGGGCGGCGGTCGACTCCGCCGCCTCGTCCGCACGGAACTCCACGCCGTTGTCCTGAGCCAGGGCGGCCTCGAGCTCGCGCACGCGGGGGATGATCTCCTCGCCGAAGTGCGTGAGCTCCTCCTGGAAGTGCAGGTATGCCGTCAGCAGCAGGTTGACGCCCTGCTTCTTGAACTCGATGATCCGGTGGGCGATCTCGTCGTCCGTGCCGATCAGTCCGGTCTTGAACCCGTCGTTGTACTGGACGAGGTCCTCGATCGACGAGTCCGCCCACATGCCCTTGCGGTCGCCGGTCGACGACCCGGCCTGCTGGACGGAGTTGCGGAAGCCGTCGACGGCCGGACGGTGGGCGTTCTCCACGATGTCGCGCAGCTGCGCGTGCGCCTCCTCCGTCGACTCGCGGGCGATGACGAAGCCGTTGATGCCGAAGCGCGGCGGACGGGACGCGGAGCGGTCCCCGGAGGCCGCTGAAGCGGCGACGCCGGCCACGTTGTCCGCGTAGTTCTCCAGGGTGCGCCCGTTCGAGAAGTACCAGTCCGCGACGCGTCCCGCGGTCGCCTGCGCCGCCGTCGAGTTGCCGCCGAAGAAGATGTCCGGGTGGGCGCGCTCCGGCACGTCGACGGGCCCGGGCCGCAGGGTCACCCCGTCGATCGCGTAGTGACGGCCGAACTGCTGGTAGTCGGCCTCCGTCCACAGGCCGCGCAGAGCGCGGATGAACTCCTCCGTGCGGACGTAGCGCTCATCGTGCTCGAGCCACGGGAGGCCGAAGCCCGTGAACTCGTCCTTGAGCCAGCCGGAGACGATGTTGACGGCGGCGCGACCGCCGGACAGCTGGTCGGCGGTGTTGATGAACTTCGCGAGCACGCCGGGGTGCCACATGCCCGGGTGGACGGCGGAGATGACCTTGAGGCGCTCCGTGGCCAGGAGCAGGGCGAGGGAGAAGCTCGTCGCCTCGTGCTGCTGGGAGGCTCCGTAGCTGGCCTGGTACCGGGTCTGGGTGAGCGCGTACTCGAAGCCCAGCGATTCCGCGGTGCGGGCGAGGGTCCGGTTGTAGTCGATGCCCCAGTCCGTGCGCTGCTCGACGGTCGAGATGACGAGGCCGCCGGAGACGTTGGGGACCCAGTAGGCGAACTTCAGCGGGGTCGCGAGGTCGGCCAGGGGGGAGACGGGTGTGCTCACGAGCGTCCTTCCGATGGGGTGTGGTGATCACCCTTCAGCTTCGGACGGATCGAGCGGTGACGCCCGCGCGAGTGTCACATGTGCGTCATGAGACGTCACACTCCGTCACGCAGCGTGCTGCGGTGCCG
>DHCFD07801__coassemble_1137_pt1 | contig 33252 bp, 26 predicted proteins | sample DHCFD07801__metabat2_low_PE_026 | metagenome-assembled genome bin DHCFD07801 | reverse complement strand
CGCGCTGCGGGAACCCTCCCGCGACGTCACCTGGGTGTTCTACGACCATGAAGAGGTCGACGCGTCGCTCAACGGGCTGGGCCGCCTGGCTCGGAACCACCCGGAGCTGCTGGCCGCGGACCTCGCGATCCTGGGCGAGCCGTCCAACGCGGGCATCGAGGGCGGCTGCAACGGCACGATCCGCGTCGAGGTCACGACGACCGGCGTCCGCGCCCACTCCGCCCGCGCCTTCATGGGCGTCAACGCGATCCACGCCGCCGCCCCCATCCTCAGCACGCTCGCGGAGTATCAGCCGCAGACGGTCACGGTCGACGGCCTCGACTACCGCGAGTCCCTGTCGGCCGTGGGCATCAGCGGGGGAGTGGCCGGCAACGTCGTCCCGGATGAGTGCACCGTCCTCGTCAACTACCGCTTCGCCCCCTCGACGACGGGCCGGCAGGCGGAGGAGCACCTGCGCGGCCTCTTCCCCGGCCACGAGCTGCGCGTCGTCGATCTGTCCGAGGGCGCCCGCCCGGGCCTCGACCGCCCCATCGCCGCCCAGTTCGCGGCCGCGGTGGGCGGGACGGTCGCCCCCAAGCTGGGGTGGACGGACGTCGCCCGCTTCAGTGCGCTGGGCATCCCCGCCCTCAACTTCGGACCCGGCGACCCGCTGTACGCGCACCGCGCGGACGAGCACGTCCCCACCGCCGAGGTCGTGGCCGCCACCCGCGCCCTCCTCGCCTTCCTGCAGCCGGCAGCGGCGGGCACCCCGGCATGAGTCCGGACGCGCGGCCGGACAGCCGCATCAAGGGCGCCGTCACACTGCGCGGGGCGCAGGTCCCGGACTGGACGTCGGATCAGAAGCTGCTCAACCGCGACACCGGCACGGACTGGGTGCACTCGGACCCGTGGCGGGTCCTGCGGATCCAGGCGGAGTTCGTCGAGGGATTCGGCACGCTCGCGGAGCTGGGGCCGGCCGTCGCGGTGTTCGGCTCCGCCCGGCTGGGGGAGGGGACGGCCGAGCACGCTCTGGCCGTCGAGATCGCCCGGGGGATCGCCGCCCGTGGCGTGGCCGTCATCACCGGCGGTGGACCGGGCATCATGGAGGCCGGCAACCGGGGTGCGGTCGCCGCCGACGGCGCGTCCGTGGGTCTGGGCATCGAGCTGCCGTTCGAGGCCGGCCTCAACGAGCACGTGAATCTGGGCATCGAGTTCCGCTACTTCTTCGTCCGCAAGACGATGTTCGTCAAGTACTCGCAGGGCTTCGTCGTCATGCCCGGCGGCTTCGGCACCCTCGACGAGCTCTTCGAGGCGCTCACCCTCGTCCAGACGGGCACGATCACCCGGTTCCCGATCGTCCTCGTGGGCAGCGCGTTCTGGGGCGGGCTCCTCGAGTGGATCCGCACGACGCTCGTGGAGCGCGGGGTCATCGCGCCCGCGGACGTCGACCTCTTCACGGTCGTCGACACGGCCGACGAGGCGCTCGCCGCACTGGGCGACTGCCTGCCGCAGGGAGCCTCTGCATGACCTCTCAGGCGGCAGGGCCGCCTGAGCCGCTGCGGATCGGGCCGGTGGAGGCCCGTGCGGGCCGACCCGTCGTCATGGCGGTCATCAACCGGTCCGTCGATTCCTTCCACGTCTCCGAGCCCACCGCGGACTCCGCGGTCCGCGCCGCAGCCCGCGCGCAGGAGGCGGGTGCCGCGATCGTCGACATCGGCGGCGTGCGCGCCGGCCGCGGCCCCCACGTGGGCGTGGAGGAGGAGATCGACCTCGTCTGCCCCGTCATCGCGGCGATCCACGCACAGCTGCCGGGCCTCGTCATCTCCGCGGACACGTACCGCGCGCCGGTCGCCCGCGCTGCCGTCGCCGCGGGCGCCCGGATCGTGAATGACACGTGGGCGGGCGCGGACCCGGATCTGCCGGGCGTCGCCGCCGAGGCCGGGGCCGGCCTGGTCTGTTCGCACACCGGCGGACTGGACCCGCGGACGGACGCGCACCGGAACAGCTACGGCCTGCTGCCGCACCACGTGGTGGACCACGCTCTGACCGGCGTCCTCGACCTGGCCCAGCGCGCACGGGAGGCGGGCATCCCCGCCGATCGGATCCTCCTGGACCCCACACCGGACTTCGGGAAGAACACCCGCCAGTCGCTCCTGCTGCTGCGGAACATCGCGCGCTTCGCCGGAGCGGGGATGCCGGTGCTGCTGGCGATCTCCCGGAAGGACTTCATCGGCGAGTCCGTCGATGCGACGACACCGGCCGCCCGACTGCCGGCGACCCTGGCGGCGACGGCGTACGCGGTCGAGCACGGCGTGTCCGTCATCCGCGCGCACGATGTCGCGGAGACCGTCGACACGATCCGCATGATCGGGGCCATCACCGGGGAGGCGGAGCCGCTGCGCAGCGTGCGCGGCCTGCGCTGAGAGCACCGCGCGCTGTGAGACGATGAACCCATGCCGGTGTGGATCATCCTCGGAGTGTGTGCAGCTGTCTTCGTCCTCGTCGTGGCGGTCGCGGGTTCCCGCGGCGTCTTCGACGGCGCGATGGAGCAGGACGAGACCGACCTCCCGCGCGTGGACCGCGCACCCGCGGACGCCGGCGCGACGGACCTGCGGGCGATCCGCTTCACCCCGGTCCTGTGGGGATACCGCCCCGCAGAGGTCGATCGGGCGATGAGCGTCCTGACGGCCCGCATCGCGGAGCTCGAGAAGGCGGCCCCGAGTCCGTCGACCTCGGGACCGTCGACCACGAGAGCGTCGACCTCGAGCCCGTCGGCCCCGAGCTCCTCGGCTCCGGACTCCCCGACCTCCAGCCCCGCACCCGGCCCGCACGCCGACTCGTGACGGCGGCCGCCTCCACGCAGCCGCCCCGCACCGGCCGCCGGCAGGCGCCCCTGCCTCCGGGAGAGGTCGCTCCGGTCGTGCTGCCGCGCCTCTTCGACCGCACGCACCTGATCCGCGCCTCCCGCGCCGTCCTCTCCCTGCCGGTGTGGCTGCAGGCGCTGGCGGTCTACTTCGTGTCCCGGCTCGTGGCGCTGGGCATCATGGCGATGGTCGTGCGCACACAGCCGGATTCGCCGTGGACGACCGGCACGCGGACCTCGCTCAACGACTTCCTCAACTTCTGGGACGGCGGCTGGTACCGGCGGATCGCGGAGGAGGGCTATCCGTCAGCGCTGCCGGTCTACGAGACCGGCGAGATCGCGCAGAACCAGTGGGCGTTCTACCCGCTGCACCCCCTCATCGTCCGTGACATCTCCTCCCTCACCGGAGCGGACTTCGACACGGTCGCCCCCGTCCTCTCGACCGTCATGGCCGCGGCGGCGGCGATCGTGATCCTCGTCCTCTTCCGCTCTGTCACGACCCACGGCCGGGCGCTCATGGGGCTGGCGCTCGTCCTCTTCTTCCCGGCCTCGCCCATCCTCAGCACCGCGTACGCGGAATCCCTGGCGCTGCTGCTGCAGGCGGTGGTGCTCCTGCTGATCGTGCGCCGCCAGTACCTGTGGGCGATCGGCCCCGTGTTCCTCCTGGCGCTCTCACGGCCGATCGGCGTGGCCGTCGCGTTCTTCCTCCTCCTCCACCTCATCAGCCGCTTCCGCCGCAGGGACGCGGAGCCGTATCCGCTCCGCGAGGTCGTCACGTCGTGGACCCTGGGGGTCCTCTCCTGCGTCGCCGCGCTCGCTCACCCGATCCACGCGTGGATCCGGACCGGGTCGCTCACCGCGTACACGGACACGGAGGCGGCGTGGCACACCGGGGAGACGCACATCCTCACGCAGTGGGTGACCGCCGGGGAGCGGTGGCTGGGTCCGCTCAGCGTCGTGGGCCTCCTCGTCCTGGTGGTCGGGATGATCGCGCTGCTCGTGTCGCCGGCCGGGCGGACGATGGGGTCGACGATGCAGCAGTTCTGCTGGGGCTACGGGATCTACCTGCTCCTCTTCTTCACCCCGCAGACCTCGACGCTGCGACTCCTGCTGCCCCTGTTCCCGCTGGCCCTGGCGCTCGCGGTCCCGCGGTCGTGGGCGGCCCGGACCTTCGTGCTGAGTGCCTTCACGATCCTCCAGGTCGTCTGGGTGGGGTGGCTGTGGCACTTCACCCCACCCGGCGATCTGCCGCCGTGACGCGCTCGTATGACGGCGGAACAGGCGGATTCCGTGCGGATGGTGGATAATCGTGTACGACAGCTTTTCGATGTGAAGGGATGCTCCCATGGCAGCACAGAAGCCCCGCACGGGCGATGGACCTCTCGAGGTGACCAAGGAGGGCCGCAGCATGGTGCTGCGGCTGCCCGTCGAAGGAGGCGGACGTCTCGTCATCGAGATCAGCCCGGATGAGGCGACGGCGCTCCGCGACACCCTCGCAGAGGCGCTCGGGGGCTGAGCCCCACGGCCCAGGCGCATCCCGGCCCCCGTACGCGTGAGCGTGCGGGGGCCGGTGTCGTCTGCGGCGGTGTCAGTGCTTCCGCAGCACCAGCATCCCGTCGTCGATGGGCAGGAGCAGGCGGGTGAGGTCTCCTCGCCGTGCCAGACCCTGCAGCAGCTCCCGCAGCGCGCGGACGCGGGGCGTGCGGACCGTCGGGTCCGCGACGGCGCCGCCCAGCAGCGCCTGATCGAGGATGAGGACGCCACCGGGCTCCAGCCGCTCGAGGGCCAGCGGTACGACCGCCGGTGCGTGGAGGGGGCCCGCGTCGACGTGGACGAGGTCGTAGGCGGCCACGGACAGTCGCGCCAGCACGTCTTCCGCCCGTCCCGTGATCATCCGCACCCGGTGACCGGCCAGTTCCGCGTGGACGATGAGCTCGCGGGCGACCGCCTGCGCCTCCGCGTCCGTGTCGATCGACGTGAGGATGCCCGAGCGGCTCATCCCGCGCAGCAGCGCCAGGGTGCCCGCGCCCGTGCCGGTGCCCACCTCGATCGCGGCGGCGGGGTTGAGCAGGGACGTGAGGAACGTGAGCGTCGCGCTGGAGGTGGGCGGCAGCGGCCGGCGCCGGTGCTCCTGCGCGATCGAACGCGCGGCATCGTCCACGGCGTCGGTGCCGTTGTACTGCTCAGCCATCCGCGCATTGGCGGCCCAATCGCGGGACATGCGTGACTCCTCTCGGTGCGGTCAGTCTAGTCCCGGCCGGCGGCCCGGGCCGTGCTCTGCGGTCCCGCGTCCTCCGGATCCGCGTCCGTGTTCTTCCGGACCGACAGCCGTGTCCGCCGGACCGGCCGACGCGTCCGCCTGACCGGCTGGCGTGTCCTCCGGATCCGCGGCCATGTCCTCCAGGTCCGCGAGCGCGATGTCGACGCTCCGGACGTACTCATCCGGGTGGGGTGCGGCGAGGCGCAGGTCGATCCGGCCGTCCTCCCGCAGGGGCGTGTCCTCCTCCCGCAGGTGGGGCCGGGCGCGCGCTCGCAGCGGGGGAGGGAAATCCCCGCGGGCGTTCGGCACCCGCCACCAGGCTACGGCGGATCCGTGGACGCTCATGACACGCCCCACGAAGCGTGCGGACGCGCCGGCCGCACGGCCCACCCGCCCGTAGGGCAGGGCGCTGCCGGCGGGGATGGACTCGACGGCCCGCAGCACGCGCTCCACCTGCAATTCGTCCATGCGCGGCATCCTCTCATGCGCCCGTGGTGGGGACCGGGAGACACAGGCCCGATTGGTAGGATCGAGTCCATGTTCGGCATCAATGGATTCGAGATCGTCATCCTCATCATTGTTGCCCTCTTCGTCATCGGCCCCCAGCGTCTGCCGGAGTACGCCGCGAAGCTCCGGGACTTCGTCCGCAGCTTCCGGCGGATGGCGGAAGGGGCGAAGGAGACCGTCAAGAAGGACTTCGGGGCGGACCTGGACGAGTACGACTGGAAGTCCCTGGATCCGCGCCAGTACGACCCGCGTCGCATCGTCCGCGAGGCCCTCGCGGAGGAGGACCGCGCGATCCGCGAGGAGCGCCGTCGCTCCGGCACCACGACCTCGGGATCCACGACGTCCGGCACCGCCTCGGGGTCCGCGGCCGGATCGACCGGAACGGCAGGCACCACCGGTGGTGCCGCAGCGGGTGCGACTGCTGCTGCCGGAGGGACGGCGGCCGCGATGCCCAGCGTCGAGGACCTGCCGGGTCTCACCCCGCTGGAGCGCCACCGCGCGCAGATGCTGCTGCGCCGGGACGGCGGGTCGGCGCCCTTCGACCCCGAAGCGACCTGACGACACCTGACCTCCGGGCCTGCACGCCAGGAACCACGCGACCGTTTCTCTGCAATCGCGGGAGCACCCTCGCTCACTCCTGCGGACTGAGCCCCAGGTTCCGCCCCACCAGCGACTGACGGCTCTGCACCAGCGAGTCCGCGATCGTCCGCAGCGCGGCCGGTCCCGGCTCGTCCGGATGCGACAGCACGGCCGGGACGCCCGCATCCGCACCGGCCCGCACGACCGGGTCCAGGGGGATCTGCCCCAGTAGCGGGACGTGTGCCTGACCGCCGGCCGCGGACAGCCGGTCGGAGAGCCTCTCCGCGACCTGCCGTCCGCCGCCCTCGCCGAAGATCGGGTTGTGGCTGCCGTCCGGCATGACCATCCACGACATGTTCTCGATCACGCCCGCGATCCGCTGCTTCGTGCTCGTGGCCAGCGCGCCGGCCCGCTCCGCGACCTGCGCGGCCGCGTGCTGCGGGGTCGTGACGATGAGCAGCTCCGAGTCCGGCAGCAGCTGCCCCACGGAGATCGCGACGTCGCCCGTGCCCGGCGGCAGATCCAGCAGCAGGACGTCCAGGTCGCCCCAGAACACGTCCGTGAGGAACTGCTCGATGGCCCGGTGGAGCATGGGGCCGCGCCACACGACGGCCTGGCCGGGATCGACGAACATCCCGATGCTCATGACCGCCACGCCGTGGCCCGGCTGGGGGAGGATCATGTCCTCGAGCTTCGTGGGCTTCCCGCCCACGCCCAGCATGGGCGGGATCGAGAAGCCGTGGATGTCCGCGTCGAGGATGCCCACGCTCAGGCCCCGCGCCTGCAGGGAGGCGGCCAGGTTGGCCGTCACGGAGGACTTGCCCACCCCTCCCTTGCCCGAGGCCACGGCCAGCACCCGGGTCAGGTTCCCCGGCTGCACGAACGGGTTCACATGCCCGTCGCCGCGCAGCCGCTCCCGCAGCGCCTTCCGCTGCTCCGGGGTCATGACCCCCAGGTCCAGGTCGACGTCGGTGACGCCCGGGACCCGCAGTCCTGCCTCCCGCACGTCGTCTGTGATCGTCTGGCGCATGGGGCAGCCGGCGATCGTGAGGAGGACGCGCACGCGGGCGATCCGGTCGTCGCCCACGACGGCGGACTCGACCATGCCCAGGTCCGTGATCGGACGTCGCAGCTCCGGGTCGATGACCCGGTCCAGCTCCGTCCACAGTGCGGCGTCGGCACTGCCGGGCTCCGGTCGCGGGGTGCTCTCCTGTGCGGCGTCCTGCTGCGGGGTGCTCTCCTGTGGGGCGACCCCGTGCGACTCGTGTTCGTACGACTCGTGCTCCTGGGGGGCGGTCATCCGCGGGTCCTCTCCTCCTCTTCGTCGGACCGGTCCGCGGCGGGAGTCTCCTGCTCCTCGCGGGTCCGGTGGGCCTCGGCGTCCTTCGCCTCCTCCATCTCCTCCAGCAGCGACTTGAGCTCGGAGCGGATGAAGTCGCGGGTCGCGACCTCGCGCATCGCCACGCGCAGGCTGGCGACCTCGCGGGCCAGGAACTCCGTGTCCGCCAGGTTGCGCTCCGCGCGCTGGCGGTCGGCCTCGAACTCGACGCGGTCGCGGTCCGCGGACCGGTTGTCCGCCAGCAGCAGCAGGGGAGCGGCGTAGGACGCCTGCAGCGACAGGATGAGGGTGAGCAGCGTGAAGTTGAGGCTGCGCGGATCGAACTGCAGGTGGACCGGGGCCAGCGTGTTCCATGCGAGCCACACGGCGCAGATGACCGTCATCCACACGAGGAACATGGGAGTGCCCATGAAGCGGGCGATGCCTTCCGCGATCCGTCCGAACGAGTCCGGGGGCATGCCCACCTGGGGGAGGCGCCTGCGGGCGCTGCGGGGGGTGTCGAGTCCCGGTGTGTCAGAGCGGGCCATCGGCCGCCTCCTCCCGTGGTTCGTCGCGCTGCTCGCGCCAGTCGTCCGGCAGCAGGGCGTCCAGTACGTCATCGACCGTCACGACGCCCACCAGCCGGTCCGCTTCGTCCGCGATCGGGACGGACACCAGATTGTAGGCCGCCAGCAGGGCCGCGACCTCTCCGGTGGGGGCCTCCGGCGACAGCGGCTCGACCTCCGTGTCCAGGAGGGTGCCCACGGACTCGTGCGGCGGGTGACGCAGCATCTCCTGGATGTGGACGAGCCCCAGGTACTTGCCGGTGGGAGGCTCCAGCGGCTGTCGGCACACGAAGACGGCGGCGGCCAGTGCGGCCGGCAACTCGGAGCGGCGCACGTGGGCCAGGGCCTCGGCGATCGATGTCTCCGGTGAGAGGATGACCGGCTCCGTCGTCATGAGACCGCCGGCGGTGTCCTCGTCGTAGGACAGCAGGGTGCGGACGTCCTCCGCCTCCTCGTCGTCCATCGCCTGCAGGAGTCGCTCCGCGCGGTCCTCGGACAGCTCGCCCAGGAGGTCCGCCGCGTCGTCCGGCTGCATCGTCTCCAGCAGGATCGCGGACCGCTCGATGCCCACCGCGTCGAGGATCTCGATCGCGTCGTCCTCCGGCAGCTCCTCGAGCACGTCGGCCAAGCGCTCGTCCGACAGCTCGCGCACGACCTCGAGACGGCGCTTGAGGTCCAGTTCGCGCAGCATGTCCGCCAGGTCCGCGGGCTTCGTGTCGTGGTAGGCGGCGATGAGCTGGGTCGCCCGCTGGAGGGTGGAGGAGTCCGCCGGGAACTCGGCCTCCGACCAGTCGATCTGCATCGTCTCGCCGCGGCGGCGCAGCGCGTCGAACGGGGTGCGCTGCTCTTTGACCCGCCGCACGAACAGGCGGGTGACCTCCCAGTCGCGGTTGCGCTGCTGCTCGATCGCGACGTCCTCGATGACGACGGGGGAGCGGTCCGGGCCCGCGAGCAGTCGCTGATCCAGGAGGTCGCCCATGACGAGCGTCTCCGAGGCCCGCTTGACGAAGCGGCGCATGTTCACGAGGCCCGTCGTGATGACGGCACCCACGTCGATGCTCGTGACGCGGCCGATCGGGACGAACACGCGCCGGCGACCGGGCACCTCGACGACGAAGCCGATGACCTTGGGCTGGCGTCTGAGCGTGCTGCGGTACACGATGACGGCGTCGCGCACCCGGCCCACCTGGTCCCCCAGGGGATCGAGGACGTTGGTCCCGGCCAGGCGCGCGATGAAGATCCGATCGGTGGCGACGCTCATGGTCCCCATCGTACGGGTCAGGACGCGGTGGTCAGCGCCTCCCACTTCTCCACCAGATCCGGGGCGACCTCGCGCAGCGCCGCAGGTCGGGGGGCTTGCGCGCTCACGTCTGCACCGCGCGGATGTGCCTCCGCCGCGACCACCGCGTCGACGATCGCGAGCGACAGCGCGTCGGCCGCCGCCGCGTTGATCGCCACGAGCTCGTGCGAGGGGACGTCGGTCTGCGCACCCCCGGTCGCCAGTGCGAACACGGCATCGCCGTCGTAGAGCGTGTGCGAGGGGTGGATCGCGCGCGCCAGGCCGGCCTGCGCGGACTGCGCCACCCGGGTCGCCTGGGCGGCGTCCAGCCGCGCGTCCGTCACGATCGCGGCGATCGTCGTGTTCCGGGGCGAGAGGACCGCGTCGCGGGCCGTCCCGTCCAGGGCGAGGGCCTGCTCGATCCAGTCCGCGGGCGCCGGCGGCACCGTGAGTCCCACCTGTTCCAGCACATTGTCCGCGTGGGGGCGGCCGGAGGGCGCCAGCACATCGCCCATGGGGTTCGCGACGACGAGGGCCGCGACCAGGTGCCCGCCGCGGGTGCGCAGGCACACGGATCCCTGACCTCCGCGCAGCAGCCCGCGACCGGTGAATGCCCCGGTGCCGCCGCCCACGCTGCCGCGCACCGGTGCTCTGCCGCCCAGGACGCCGGCGCGGTCGCCGCCCTCCTCCCGGGCGCTGCGGTAGGCCGCGAGCCCCAGCTCCGGGCCGGGGTGGTGGAGCGTCCCGTCGCCGCGGCCCAGGTCGTAGACGGCGGCCGCGGGCACGATCGGGACGTAGGCTCCGGGCAGCTGCGGGGCGGGGAACCCGCGCCCATCGGCGGCCAGGCCCTGCTGGACGCCCAGCGCGGCGGACAGTCCCCACGCGCTGCCGCCGGTCAGTACGATCGCGTCCGCACCGGGGGAATGGGTGCCGGGGGTGAGGACGTCGGTCTCATGGGTGGCCGGTCCGCCGCCAGCCACGTCGACGCCCGTGACCGTGCCGTGAGGCGGCAGCAGGACGGTCGTGCCGGTCAGCCAGCCGTCCGCGGTCGCCTGGGCTGCACCCACCCGCACACCGGGCACGCTCACGACGGAGCCGCCGGGCACCAGCCGGCCGAACGGCTCCCGGTACGGTCCCGGCCGGGCCGGGTCCACCCCCGCCGTCACCGCAGGTCCCGAGGACGGCGGCCCGCCGCCGCCCGCAAAGGTGGCCCCCATCAGTCGGCCCTCCCCGGTGCCAGGCGCTGGGTCCAGGCCTCGACCTCGGCGCGGGTGCGGGGGAACCCGGCGGACAGGTTCTCCACCCCGTCCTCGGTCACGAGGACGTCGTCCTCGATGCGGACACCGATCCCGCGGAACTCCTCCGGGACCAGCTGATCCGCGGCCTTGAAGTAGAGGCCGGGCTCGATCGTGAAGACCATGCCGGGCTCCAGCAGACCGTCCAGGTACATGTCGCGGCGGGCCTGCGCGCAGTCGTGGACGTCGAGGCCCAGGTGGTGGCTGGTCCCGTGGACCATCCAGCGGCGGTGCTGCTGCCCGGCGTCCGACAGGGACTCCTCGACGCTCACCGGCAGCAGGCCGAAGTCGTGCAGCCGCTGCGCGATGACCTCCATCGCGGCGGCGTGGACGTCGCGGAAGCGGACGGGACCGTGCACATGGGAGGCGGCTGTCGCGAACGCGGCGTCCGCAGCCTCGAGCACGGCGTCGTAGATGCGGGCCTGGACCGGCGTGAAGGTGCCGTCGACGGGCAGGGTGCGGGTGATGTCCGCCGTGTAGAGGGAGTCCGCCTCCGCTCCCGCGTCCAGGAGGACGAGGTCGCCGGGCCGGACCGTGCCGTCGTTGCGGATCCAGTGCAGCGTGCACGCGTGGTCGCCGGCCGCGGCGATCGTGTCGTAGCCCACCCCGTAGCCGTCCAGGCGGGCGGCGGATTCGAAGCTCGTCTCGATGACGCGTTCGCCGCGCGGGTGCGCGACGGCGTCCTGCAGGGAGGCGACCGCCCGGTCGAAGCCCGCGCGGGTGATCTCGATCGCCCGGCGCAGCTGGCCCACCTCGTGGTCGTCCTTGGTGAGGCGCAGCTCGGAGAGGAACTCGGCCAGCTCGTCGTCGCCGGCGACCGAGGCGTCCTGGTCCGCACCCACCTGGGCGCGGGCCGCATCGATCGCCTGCTCGACGGACTGGTCCGCGCCCCGGACCACGCGCACGGACACGGAGCCCAGATCCTTCGTGATCGCGTCCATGGCGGTCGAGGAGTCCGCGGTGCGGATCCCCGTGCGCACCCCCATCGTCTCGAGGTCGTCGCGGGGGCCCACCCAGTACTCGCCGTAGCGGGCGTCGGAGAAGAACTCCTCCGTGTCCGCACCCGCCCGCGGACGGAACCACAGGGTGACGGAGTGGCCCTCCGGCTCCGGCGAGTCGGCAGCGGGGCCTGCGGCGGCCTCAGCGGCGGTCTCCGGTTCGAAGACCAGCAGCGCGTCCGGCTCCGACTCCGTCTCCAGCCCGGTCAGGTGGATGAACGCGGAGTGCGCGCGGAAGCGGTAGTCCGTGTCGTTCGAGCGGACCTTGAGGGGGCCGGCGGGCACGACGACGCGCTCGCCGGGGAAGCGGCGGGAGACGGCCGCACGGCGGGCCGGCGTCCACGCGGCGGCCGGCAGCGGAGCAACGTTGGCGAGCGGCGTGCGATCCCAGCCGGAGGCGACGAAGTCCCGGAAGGCCGTCGACGAGGGGCGGTGGGAGCGGTTGTTGACGCGGTCGGACAGGTCGGCATCTGCATCGGAGCTCATGCCGCCATCCTAGCCACGGCGGGCGAGCGGACTCCGGGGTGGCGGCGGGCTCTACGATGGGGTCATGCGCGCTGACCTGCACACCCACTCACGCTTCTCCGACGGGACGCAGACGCCTGCGGAGCTGGTGGCCGAGGCCGCAGCCGTGGACCTGGACGTCATCGCCCTGACAGACCACGACACGACGCGCGGGTGGCCGGACGCGGTCGAGGCCGCGCAGCGGGCCGGAGTGGGACTGGTGCGCGGCATGGAGGTCTCCTGCCGCTGGGACGGGATCAGCGTCCACATCCTCTGCTACCTGCACGACCCGGTGGGGGCGGAGATCACCCACACCGTCGAGCAGGCGCGTCACGACCGACTCACCCGCAGCCGCATCATGGTCGAGCGGCTGGCGGAGGACTTCCCCATCACGTGGGAGGACGTCCAGCGGATCGCGGGACCGGACGCGACGATCGGGCGCCCGCACATCGCGGACGCGCTCGTGGCCGCCGGGGTCGTCGAGGACCGGTCGGAGGCGTTCGTGCGTCTGCTGGCCGGCAGCGGTCCCTACTACGTCGCGCTGCCGGTCGTCTCGCCCGTCGAGGCGATCGGGATGATCCACGACGCCGGGGGAGCCGCGGTCTTCGCACACCCCTTGGCCGCCGCGCGGGGCCGGGTCGTGCCGGACGCGGGCATGCGCGCGATCATCGCGGCGGGCCTGGACGGGCTGGAGATCGACCACCGCGACAACCCGCCGGCCGGCCGCGAGCGACTGCGGGTGCTGGCCGCACGGCACGACCTGCTGACGACCGGCTCCAGCGACTACCACGGGACGGGCAAGCCCAACCGCCTGGGCGAGCACACGACGGAGCGCTCGCAGCTGGCCGCGCTGCTGGACCGCACGACGGGTGCGGAGCCGATCGGGATCGACTGACCGGACGCGAACGGCGCCCGTCGGGATCTCCGGAAGGGATCCCGACGGGCGCCGTCGTCACGTTGCTGCGTGCGCTGTCAGCCGTGCGTGACCGGGGTGATCACTCCGCCGCGGTGCCCGCGCCGCGGGCGTCGCCCGACGGGGCCGCCGAGGCCTGAGCTCCGGACTCCTGGTTGCCTCGCCCGCTGCCGCCGCGACGACGACGCCGGCGACGCGGACGTCCCTCGCCGCCACTCGAGGCGGTGCCGTTCGACGAGGAGCTGTGCGAGTCCGCGCTGTCGGAGGCGCCGCCGGTCGACGGGGCGCCATTCGAGGACCCGTCCTGCGCGCTGTTCTGCTCGTCGCGGCCGCCGCGCGTGCGGCGACGGGAACGGTTGCGACCGCCGGAGCGCTCGCGGCCATCACCGCGACCGGAGTCGCCGTCGCGGCCCCCACGATTGCGGCGGTCCGAGGCACCGGTGTCCTGCGCCTCCTCGCCGGCTGCGGGGCGACGGCGCTTGAGTCGGCCCTTCGTCCCCTTCGGGATGCCCAGGGCCTCGAACAGGTGCGGGGAGGTCGAGTACGTCTCCTCCGGCTCGCCCAGCTTCAGGTCGAGCGCACGGTCGATGAGGCTCCAGCGGGGCAGATCGTCCCAGTCGACGAGCGTGATCGCGGTGCCGGTGCGGCCGGCACGACCGGTGCGACCGATCCGGTGCACGTAGGTCTTCTCGTCGTCCGGGCACTGGTAGTTGATGACGTGGGTGATGTCGTCGATGTCGATGCCGCGCGCCGCGACGTCCGTGGCGACGAGGACGGTCGTGCGACCGTCGCGGAAGGAGGCCAGCGCCTTCTCGCGCATCTGCTGGTTGAGGTCGCCGTGCAGCGCGCGCGCCTCGAAGCCGCGGTCACGCAGCTCCTCGCCCAGCCGGTCGGCCGTGCGCTTGGTGCGGGCGAAGATGATCGTCTGCCCGCGGCCCTCCGCCTGGAGGATGCGCGCGACCATCTCCGACTTGTCCATCGCGTGCGCGCGGAAGACGAACTGGCGGGTCGACGCGTTCAGCTGCGACTCGTCGGACGGGTCGTGCGCACGGATGTGCGTGGGCCGCGACATGTAGCGGCGGGCCAGGGCGATGACGGCGCCGGGCATCGTCGCGGAGAACAGCATGGTCTGGCGCGCGGTGGGCAGAGCGGCGACGATGCGCTCGACATCGGGCAGGAAGCCCAGGTCCAGCATCTCGTCCGCCTCGTCGAAGACGGCGGTGCGCACGTCGTTCAGACGCAGCACGCGACGGCCGTAGAGGTCCAGGAGTCGACCGGGCGTGCCCACGACGACGTCGACGCCGGCGGCCAGCGCGTCGATCTGGGGCTCGAAGGCCTTGCCGCCGTAGATCGTGATGATCTTCAGGCCCGTACGCTTCCGGCTGGCGATGATGAGGTCCTCGGCGACCTGCTGCGCCAGCTCGCGGGTGGGGACGACGACGAGTGCCTGGGGCGCGCGGCCCTGCGACTGGGGCGCATCCGGCTCACCGGGCGCGATGACGCGCTGCAGCAGCGGGATGCCGAAGCCCAGCGTCTTGCCGGTGCCGGTCTTGGCCTGACCGATGATGTCCGCGCCGCTCAGGGCGACGGGCAGGGTCATGGCCTGGATGGGGAAGGGGCTGGTGATCCCCGCGTCGGACAGGGCCTCGACGATGGGGTCTGCGACGCCGAAATCGGCGAAGGTCTGCTGGGTGTCGGTCACTGGTTCTCCTCACGGCGCCCCGTGAAGAGCACCTCCGAATCATGTGCGCCACCGGCGTGCCCGAAGGTCTCAGTACTGGATCGGGTCGCGCTCGTGGGCGGGAGAGCGGCGCTCACAAGCGCTGCTCGGGGCCGCAGTCGACCGCACACGGGCCGCTCATCCGTTCCCACGACCGGACGGACCGATCGGGAGGGAGGGGCCTGACCCGGAAGCGTGTCCGGGCGGAAGGAACCGTGCGGGCACTGCCGCAGCCTGGTGACGATGATACACGCACGCGGCGGCAGTGCCCGATTCCCGGCGGTGGGTCAGGCGATGCCGAAGCCCACGCGGCGGACGGTCTCCTCGCCCACCTCGACGTATGCGAGCGCGTCGACGGGCACGATGACCCGACGGCCCTTCTCGTCGTCGAGGGTGAGCGCGCCGCCGTCGCCCAGTGCCTTCGACACGGCGGCGGTGATGTCGTCCCGGGTCTGCTCGGACTCGAGCACGATCTCCCGGTTGGTCTGGCGCATGCCGATCTTAATCTGAGCGCGAGTCGGGGCAGGTCGGTCTCAGCCTAGTCCCGGACCGCGCGGGCGCGAATCGTGACTGTGTCCGTGCCCCGTGATCGAATGTGGGAAGACGGGACGGCGGGGCAGTGGCGATGAGCGGCGACGTGTGGCGAAGGGAGAACCGGATGACCGGCGGAGCGGATGCGGGGGCACAGGGAGACGCACAGGACGCCGTCCCACAGACTGCGGAGGCACAAGGGGCTGTCGCGCAGGAGACGGCGCGCCTGCTGGCGGAAGGCCGGGCTGTCTCGGTCGTGGCCGCGCCGGGCGCCGGTCTCACCCGCTCGCTCGTCGAGGCGCAGGGGAGACTGCTGACGACGCACGGACTCGCGCCCTCCGACGTGCTCGTCCTCACGCCCACACGTGCGCATGCGGACGTGCTGCGCGACCGGCTCTCCGCCGGCAGCAGCGCCGTGCGCGTGGGCGGGGCCGGCGCCCGCAGCGTCCAGTCGTTCGCCTTCGGCCTCGTCGCGGCGGACAGCGCCGTGCGGCTGGGCGAGCCCCTGCGCTTCCTGTCCGGCGCGGACCAGGACGCGGTGCTCGCCTCCCTGCTGGAGGGGTACGCGACGGGACGGGCACCGGACCCCGGGTGGCCGGAGTCATTCACTCCGGCGATGACCGGGACCGTCGCGTTCCGCGATCAGCTGCGCGATGCCCTCGACCGGGTGCTGGAACGGGGCGCGGAGCCCACGGACATCGACGCGGCGGCGACACGGGCGGGCCGGCCGGAGTGGGCGGCGCTCGCCCGCATCCTGCAGGACTATCGGGATGTGACGCGGTCCTTCGCCGGCTACGGCGGCATCGACACGTCAGGTGTCCTCGATGCGGCGCTGGACCTCATCCGGGACGAGCGGGCGACGGGCACGGTGGCCGGGCGCCCCTGGTCGTTCGCCCCGGACCCGGTGCCCCGGTGCGTGCTGGTGGATGCTGCGCAGGACGTCTCGGACGCTGCGCTGGGACTGCTGGAGGGTTTCCGGTCGCTGGGCTGCGGGGTCGCGGTCTTCGGCAGCCCGGACTCGTCCACGCAGGGATTCCGCGGGGCCGGGGGCGGCCTCGTCGCGGACTGGGCGGCATCCGTCCGCACCTCCCAGGCTGGCACGGGACTCCTCGTGCTGCCGGCCCGCTCCGATCAGGCGCGGGGGACCGGTGCGGCGCGGGACCTGTCACTCGCGCTCTCGCGCAGGATCTCCGCCCACCTGGAGCTGGGGCACATACCGCGCCGCGACGACGCTGCGCTGGGTGACAATGACGCGGCAGCGAGCCACGACGACGAGGGACCGCGCCACGATGACGCGACGCTGGGCCACGACCGGGAGACCGGTTCCCGTGTCCGCGTGCTCACGCACCGATCGGCCGCGGACCGGTCACGGCACGTCGCCTCGATCGTGCGCGGCTGGTACCACGATGAGGGAGTCGCGTTCGACGACATCGCGGTCATCGCCCGGACCAGCGGCACCGCGGTCGCGCTGCGCGCGGAACTGGGCGCGCTGGGACTGCCGGTCGAATCGACGGACCTGCCCCTGTCCGCGGACCCGGCCACGCTGCCCCTCCTCACCCTCCTGACGGGGGACCTGGACGACCCCGACCTGCGCTCCGCACTGCTGCGGGACCTGCTCACCGGCGTGTACGGCGATGTCGATGCCCTGGCGCTGCGCGGACTCGAGCGGCAGGCCCTGCGCGCGGAGGCGCTGCAGGCCGAAGCGCAGGACGGACCGGCCGCGGGTCACGGATCCGCCGACACATCCGCCGCCGCAACCGCCGCCGTGGACGGCCCGGCCGCGGATCCGCTGGTCGCGTGGATCGAGAGGGCGGCGGTGCAGGACCTTCCCGCACCGCTGGCCCGTGCCGCCACCCTGCTGGAGCACGGGGCTTCCCTGCGGGAGGACAGTGCGCATGGCGCGCTGTGGACGCTCTGGGAAGCGACGGGGGTCGCGACCGCGTGGCGCGACGACGTCCTGCGGGACCCGCGCTCGCCGCTGCGGGAGAGGCTCGACGCGGTCGTGCGCCTCTTCGCCCTGGCGATGAAGACGGAGGAATCGCAGGGGCTGAGCGCATCCGCGTTCGCCCAGCGCGTCCTCGACCAGGTGTATGCGCAGGACTCTCTGGGAGTGCGGGACTCGCTGCCGCTCGTCACCGTCGACTCCCCGGCCGGGACCGCGCATCGCGACTTCTCCCGCGTCATTGTCGTCGACGTGGACGAGGGCCGCTGGCCCAACCCCCGCATCCGCCGCAACGCCTTCCACCCTGACGAGCTCCTGACGGAGCTGCTGGACCCGCAGGCCGCCGCGACCGTCGACGCCGCGGGTGAGGACACCCGGCGCAGACGGCGGCGCACGATCCGCGACGAGGCGAGCCTGTTCCTGGCCGCCGCCAGCCGGGCGCGCGACGAACTGGTCGTCTGCGCGGTCGACGACGGGGATTCCAGCCCCAGTGCCCTGCACCACCTGTGCCGTGACTTCGACACCGTGGCCTCCGCAGCGCAGCACGAGGACCCGCACGCACAGGCTGCGGACGCGCAGGCGGGGATCGACGTGCCGACCGCGGAGGGACCGGACGGGGAGCTGCCGGCCCGTCTGCGTGACATCGTGGGACTGGCCCGGCGGCGGCTGCTCGAGGCGGAGGACCCCGCGGACTGGGCCCGTCTCGTCGCGGCACTGGCGGCGATGGGTCTGCGTGAGGCCCATCCGCGCACGTGGAGCACCTGGTTCCAGGTCTCCTCCGACGCGCCGGCCCACGCCGCGGACGAGCCGGTCCGCATCCGTCCCTCGCAGGTCGAGCGGTTCGCGACCTGCCCGCTCCAGTGGTTCCTCGTCGACGCCGGCGGTGGCCGCGGCGACACCACCGCGGCGACGATGGGCACCGCCGTCCATGCGATCGCAGAGCACCACACGGCCCCCGACCGCGCGGCGATGATGCAGGAGTTCCTCGACACGTTCGATCTGGAGCAGGTGCCGTCCGCCTGGGAGAGGGAGGCGCTGCTGCGGGACGTCGAAGGCATGATCGACACGCTCTGCGCCTACCTCGCCAGCAGTCGGGATGAACTCGACGCCCTGGCCGCGGCTGGCCACGACACCCGGGTCCTGCGGGAGGTCCGCGTGCGCGCGTCGTCACCGCCGGGGTCCCCGGGTGGACCCTGGACCGTCACGGGTCGCATCGACCGACTGGAGGTGCTGGGCGACACGGCCCGGACCGTCGACTTCAAGACCGGCAAGAATGTGCCCAGTGCCGCGGAGATCGCCGAGGACCCGCAGCTGCTCGTCTACCAGCTGGCGGTCACGGACGGCCGGCTCCTGACGGAGGACCCTGACGACGCGCTGCCGCCGCTGTCGTCTGCGGGCGCTCAGATCGTCAAGCTGCGCGGGTCGACCCAGGTGCGCAGCGGGGTCCCGGGCTACCTCCGGCAGCAGCCGGCGATGGAGGCCGGCGACCCGGCGCACCGCCTGGCCGCAGAGCTGGTGGAGACGACCGCCCAGGGCATGCGACAGTCCGCGTTCACCGCGGTCACAGGCCCGCACTGCACGTTCTGCCCTGTTCGCGCCTCGTGTCCCGCCGTCGCCGCGGTGGCACCGGAAGGAGCTTCGCTGTGACCGCCCCGCATCTGAGTGCCCTGGACCTCGCGACCCTGCTGGGGGTCGATCCGCCCACGGAGGAACAGGTGCGGATCATCGAGAGTCCACACGATCGGTCCGCAGCCGTCATCGCGGGTGCCGGTTCCGGCAAGACCGCGGTCATCTCGCTGCGCGTCGTCTGGCTCGTGGCCAACGGTCTGGTGGATGCCGACCGCATCCTGGGCCTCACCTTCACCCGCAAGGCGGTGGGAGAGCTCAACAGCCGTGTGCGCGACTACCTGGGGCGCTACCGACGCACCCCGGAGGGCAGCGCGCAAGTCCGCGAGGAGGGCCTGCCCGGCCTCGACCTGCCCACCGTTTCGACGTACAACTCGTACGCCGCGGCGCTGGTGGGCGACCACGGGATCGGGATCGGGCTGGAGGGCAGCGAGGAGGTCCTCGATGCGGCCGCCCGCGCCCAGCTCATCGAGCGCATCCTCGACAGCGCGGCACCGGACGAGGTCCTCGACAGGAGCCGGTCGACGATGGCGTCGTGGGTGTCGGGACTCCTGTCGGAGATGGGGGACCATCTCGTCTCGTTCGAGCAGGTCGAATCGCACCTGGACGAATGCCTCGATGCGCTCTGCACAGGGACCTACGTGCGTGGGCTCGCGCAGACCCTGGTCCGCAAGCGGTCCGGCGCATTTGCCGACAAGGCGTTCAAGACGATGGTCGTCGAGCAGCTGCGCTCCCTGGCGGACGAGTACGACGCGGCTGACCGCGCGGGGCGCACCGCCCTGCGCCCGCAGATCCGCCCGCTCCTCGAGGAGCACGACCCCGTCGCCGACCGGCTGCTGGCCAAGCGCCGCCTGGTGGGGCTGGCACGGCAGTACGCGGAGGCGAAGGCGGAGCGCGGCGGAGTCGAGTTCTCCGATCAGGTGGCGCTCGCCCACCGGATCATGGAGACCAGTCCCGCCGCGCTCCAGGCGGAGCGGGCGCGCTGGGACGTCGTCCTCCTGGACGAGTTCCAGGACACCTCCTACGCGCAGTTCCTCATGCTCCAGCAGATCTTCGGTCGGCATGCGGTCATGGCGGTGGGCGACCCGCGCCAGGCCATCTACGGCTGGCGCGGCGCCAGTGCGGACAACATCGAGTCGTTCCCCGCAGCGTTCCGCGGGCCGCACGACGAGGCCGCCCGGAAGTTCGGCCTCACCATCTCCTGGCGCAACGACGCAGCGGTCCTCGACGCGGCGAACTGCATCGCCCGCGGATTGCCCACCGTCGACGAACGTGTGGGACTTCGAGCCCGCCCCGGAGCCCCGGAGGGTGCCGTCGCCGTGTCGCTCACCCACAGCGCACTGCCGGACCCCGCCCACCCGGAGGAACCCGCGCAGCTGCCGGAGCTGGTCGCCTGGATGCTCCGTGCGCGAGACGATCTGTTCGACCGGCACAGTCGGAAGGAGGAGGAGAAGCGGGAGGCCGCCCGGGCCTCGGGACAGAGACCGCCCCGCCCGTCCCCGCTGCCCACGTTCGCGGTGCTGTGCCGGGCGCGATCCGGGTTCGGGCCGATCGCCGCGGCACTCCAGGACGCGGACCTGCCCGTCGAGGTCGCCGGGTCGCACGGACTGCTGGACGATCCGTTCGTCGCAGATGCGCTGGCGATCCTCGAGGTGCTGGAGGATCCGGACGCGGGCGATGTCCTCATGCGCCTGCTGTCGGGACGCACCATCCGCCTGGGAGCGGCGGACCTCACCGCTTTCTCCGCATTCGTGCGTGCCAGCTCGATCCGTCTGCCGGACGCGCAGGAGCCGGACGGGTTCCGCGAGGAGCGGATCGGCATCGTCGAGGGACTGGATGAACTGCTGACACTCGAGCAGTCGCGCGGTGCGCGGAGGTCGGACGACGGCAGGCAGTCGACCACAGCACAACGGACCGGTGACGTCCCCGCGGGGACGCCCGCCGCTGCGATACCGGAGCAGACGGAGGCACTCGCATCCCTCACCGATGAGGGGCGGCGCAGGCTCGCACTGCTCGCCCGAACGCTGCGCAGGCTCCGCAGCGGCACCCTCACCCTGCCGGGCCTGGTCCGGGCCGTCATCCGTGAAGCCGGGATCGACACGGAGGTCGCGGCGCTGGCGCCCGCGTACGCGGACATCCACACCCGTGCACTCGACAGTCTCCTGTCGCTGGTCGCCCGCTTCGCCGGAGAGGCGCCCGCGGACGGACCGCGGGAGTTCCTGCGGTGGGCCCGCCTGCTGGAGGAATCCGCAGAGATCGACGACGTGCCGGTCGATCCGGTCCCGGGCGCCGTCACGATCATGACCGTCCACGCGTCCAAGGGGCTCGAGTTCGACGCCGTCGCCGTGCCGTTCCTCCACGACGAGGGCCTGCCCAGCAAGCGCACGCCCGGTGAGGGGTGGCTGGCTCAGGGTGGACTGCCCCACGCGCTGCGCGGCGATCGGTCCGGGCTGCCCGCCTACGACCTGCGCGACATGGACCTCGAGGGGCCCAAGGACTTCGACGACCGCGTGAAGACGGGTGGCCCGCTGGCGACCGCGCTGGATCGCCACCACCTCGACGCGGAGCGCCGCCTGGCCTACGTCGCGCTGACCCGGGCGCGCTCGCACCTCTTCGTCTCCGCCTCCCGGTTCACCCACACACGGAAGAAGCCGGTCACGACGGGACCGTTCCTCATCGAGGTTGCCCAGCAGCGGGGCATCGAGCTGCCGGAGCTGCCCCAGGTTGAGGAACTGGACACGAGTCGTCAGGACCAGGCCCAGTGGCCGGTCGTCGATCCGGAGCAGGTGGTGAGCCGCCGCGCGGAGCTCATCCGGGCGGTCACCGATCAGCTGCGCGCGGAGCCCCGCCTGGAGGACATCGCCGCCACGGCCGCGGATCCCACGGTGAGCGCGCTGGCACGGCGAGCCCTGCATCTGACGGAGGCGACGACGGGAGGACTCGAGGACCGGCGACTGCCCGGCAGACTCTCTGCGACGTCCCTCGTGGGACTGCGCGCAGATGCCGACGACTGGTGGAGCGGACTGCGGCGACCCATGCCCCAGCCGCCCAGCACCGCCGCGGATCTGGGCACCGCATTCCACGCCTGGGTCGAGCAGCACTACGGTCAGTCGGCACTGCTGGACGTCGAACCGGAGACGTCCGGATTCCGTGGGGGCGCAGCGCTGGCCCAGCGGATGGAGGAGCTCCAGCGGACGTTCCTGGACTCCCGCTACGCCCTGCAGTCACCCGCAGCCGTCGAGCTGTCGTTCGAACTGGTGCTGGAGGTGGGGGAGTCGACCCCCGACCGGTCGGGCACCGCGGTGCACGTGCCGGGCAAGATCGATGCGGTCTTCCAGGAGGCGGACGGAGGGCTGCTGGTCGTCGACTGGAAGACGGGACGGCTGCCCCAGGACCGCGAGCGTCTCGACGCGATGGCGGTCCAGCTGGCGATGTACCGCCTGGCGATCGCCAAGATGCCGCAGTATGCGCGTGCACCGCGCATCGAGGCCGAGTTCTTCTTCGTGGGGTCGGACGACGTCTGGCGACCGGAGGAACTGCCCGATGAGACGGCGATCGTCGACTGGCTCGCGTCGACCCAGACGACGGCGGTCTGAGTGAGCCGGACGATGGCGGGCTGAGTCAGCCGCGGTCGGGCTCGTCACCTTCACGGGGGTCCAGCGCGTGGAGCTCGGAGGTGTCCAGACGTTCGGTCGAGATGCCGTCCTCGTCCACACCGGCCTCGATCCGAGCCGACGGCCGGAATGCGTCCGGGTCCGGGTCCGCGGCGGTGCGGGTGGACGGAGTGGTGCGCGCGGCCTCGGCGTCGTCCGACCCGGGTGCGGCGGACTCCGCCGCCGACTCCTGGGACTCGTCCGGATCAGCCGGTTCACCGGACTCGTCCCGGTCGGTGACATCCGCATCCCCGGTGTCCTCCGCATCCCCGGTGACCTCCGCGAGGGCCTGCAGCAGGTCCGCGGCGTCGTCGATCGCGGCATCGTCCTGCGCGGCGACCGCCGCCAGCAGCCACTCGAGGACCGTGATCTCCGCGTGGAAGCCCACGCGACGGCGCAGGCCGGGATCATCCGGGTCGCGGTGGGCGCGGTACGAGCGGAAGAAGCGCTCGAAGTCCTCCGGGGTCAGCATCGAGGACACCGCGGCCAGGTCCGCGGCGGGATCGCCTACGCGCAGGCGGGCCAGATCGGAGACGGCCACGACATCCCCGTCGATCGTCCACAGGGCGTCGGGTCCCAGGCTCGCGTGGATGGGGACGGGGAGGAAGCGCCACGCGGTGACCTCCTCGAGCGCGGCCTCCCAGCGGCTCAGCAGGAGGGCGGGGACCCGACCGGTCGCGGCCGCGGAGTCCAGATCCGCCAGGAGACGATCGCGGGTCTCCGCCGACTCCTCGACCGTCAGGCCCGCATCCGCGATGGGTCCCGGGTCCGCGGAGTGGAGGAGGGCGACCGTGCGCGCCAGGGACTCGACGAGTGCGGGGTGCTGCTCGAACATCGCAGTGGAGAGGGGGACGCCCGGCATCGGGTCGGCGATCGTGAGCGTCACATCCGTGTCCCGGCCCACGGCCTCGCCGTCGACCGTCCGTGCGGCGAGGATCCGGGGGATCGTGGGCGCATCCGCCGGCAGCAGCGGGGCCAGGGTGTTCGCGGCGATGTGCTCGGCATGGGCTGCGGCCGCCCGGTCGTGCGCTGCGAGCGTGACGACGAGGCTGCGGTCGCCGTCGGTCATGAGGATCCGGTCCGTGTCGGAATCGGGCAGACGCGTCCACGAGCTCGGCTCGAAATCGTCCAGCATGGTGGCTGCGACGGCGGTGATCCTCATCCCTGCGGTGTCCACGTCCCCAACCTACCTGCTGGCCCTCGCACGGACCCCGAGCCCGCCGGGTGTGTCCGCGGTCTTCGGTATCGTGACGCCCATGAGACCGTTGCCGATGCTGCCGCCCGCAAGCCTGTCCCGGACCGCCCTCGATCGGAACCACAGCCTGCGCTCCGCGGGCATCGACGCGGTGTGGGAGACCGGCCGTGCGCGTGCGGTCGTGGGACACCGGGGGAACCTCCTCATCTCGCGCGGAGGACTGCACCTGCTCACGCGCGAGCAGGTGCCCCGGAACACCTTCCTGTTCTACCTGGGCACGGACGCGGCCGGCGACCACTTCATCGGCGCGGCGCTGCACGACGAGGGCCGTGCGGAGCTGGACCAGTGGGTGGGCGCGCAGCAGGCCCGGGACGCGGAGGCGTGGCTGACGGATCCGATCGGCGGACTCGATGCGACGGAGCCCACGTGGATGTCGCTGCGCGATCTGGGGGAGCAGCTGGACGACCGTGACGTCGCTCTGGCGACCTCGCTCACCGCCCTGGCCAACTGGCACTTCGCGCACACGCACTCGCCGCGCAGCGGGCGTCCCACGGAACCCGTGCTGTCCGGATGGGTCCGCCGCGATCCGGAGGCCGGCAGCGAGCACTTCCCGCGCACGGACCCCGCGGTCATCATGGCCGTGGTCCACACGGACGAGGAGGGTGAGGAGCACCTGCTGCTGGGCTCCAACGCGATGTGGCCGGCGGACCGGTACTCCCTGCTGGCGGGCTTCGTGGAGCCGGGGGAGACCCTGGAATCCGCGGTCATCCGCGAGGTGCAGGAGGAGGCGGGCATCACGGTCCGCGCACCGCGGTACGTGGGCTCGCAGCCGTGGCCGTTCCCGGCCTCCCTCATGCTGGGCTTCACCGCGGAGGCTGATTCGATGGCCGCCCGCGCGGACGACGACGAGATCACCGCGCTGCGCTGGTTCACCCGCACAGAGCTGCGGGACGCGATCGCGGCGCAGGAGGTGGCCGTGCCCACCACCGTGTCGATCGCGGGGCAGATCCTGTACAGCTGGTTGGACAACGACTCCGACACGGCCTCCGCTCGACCGTGACCGGTGCGGATCATCCCCTGCTGGAGGGCCTCGACCCAGAGCAGCGGGCGGTCGCGACGCACACGGGCGGGCCCCTCGTCGTGCTCGCGGGTGCGGGCACGGGCAAGACCCGCGCGATCACGCACCGCATCGCCCACCAGGCCGCTATCGGCGCGACGGACCCCCGCCACGTCCTGGCCCTGACCTTCACGACCAAGGCGGCCGGGGAGATGCGCTCCCGGCTGCGGTCGCTGGGCACGCCGTCGGTGCAGGCGCGCACCTTCCACTCGGCAGCGCTGCGGCAGCTGCGGTTCTTCTGGCCCCGCATCTCCGACGGCCCGTTCCCGGAGCTCCTGCCGCAGAAGGCGACCCTCGTGGGGCACGCGATGCAGGCGGTGGGGATCGCCCCGGAGCGGGAGACGATCCGTGACGTCGCCGCAGAGATCGAGCACGCCGCAGTCTCGCTCCTGGGGGTCGAGGACTACGTGGAGCGCGCGGGCGCGCGACCGCTGCCGGACGGGATCGACCTGGACGCGATGGCGCAGATCATGCAGCGCTACGGGGACCTCAAGACGGAACGGCGGGTCCTCGACTTCGAGGACGTGCTGCTGGTGCTCGTGGGAGCCCTGGGCACCCACGAGGACATCGCGGCGCAGGTGCACAGCCAGTACCGCAGCTTCGTCGTCGACGAGTTCCAGGACGTGAGCCCGCTCCAGCACGACCTGCTCATGCGGTGGCTGGGCCGGCGCGACGACCTGTGCGTCGTGGGCGATCCCGCGCAGACCATCTACACGTTCGCGGGTGCGACGGATCGCTTCCTGCGGCGGATGTCCGTCGACTTCCCGTCGTCGCAGGAGGTACGGCTGGTCCGCAACTACCGGTCTGCGGAGCCGGTCATCGGCATCGCGAACGCCGTGCTGCGCCGCACCGGCCGCACTCCGATCCAACTGATCGGGACGCAGCGTACGGGACCGCCTCCGGCCTTCACGGAGTACGCCGACGACGCGGCGGAGGCGGAGGCGATCGCTGCCCGCATCGCCGGTGAGATCGAATCGGGACGGCGCCCCGCAGACATCGCGATCCTCTTCCGGACCAATTCGCAGAGCCGGGCCTTCGAGGAGGCGCTGGGTGCCCGTGGCGTCTCCTACGTGCTGCGCGGCGGTGAGCGCTTCTTCGCCCGCCGCGAGGTGAAAGAGGCCCTGGCCGTCATGCGCGCCAGTTCGCACCGCGAGGGATCCGATCCCCTGGACGTCCAGGTGAAGGACATCCTCTCCTCGATCGGCTGGTCTCCCACGGCGCCGCAGGCCCAGGGGGCTGTGCGCGAGCGATGGGAGTCGCTGTCCGCCCTCGTGGGACTCGCGCAGGACAGCCAGTCGGAATCGCAGCTGCCGGTGCCGTTGGCCGCCTTCATCGCGGATCTGGACGACCGTGCGGAGCACCAGTTCGCTCCCACGATCGACGGCGTGACCCTGGCATCCGTGCACGCCGCGAAGGGCCTCGAGTGGGAGAGCGTCCATCTGGCCGGGGTCTCCGAGGGACTCCTGCCCATCGGCTATGCGGAGACGGCGGAGGCGATCGACGAGGAGCGTCGGCTCTTCTACGTGGCCGTCACCCGCGCCCGCACCGCGCTGTCGCTCAGCTGGTCGAAGGGGCGCCGGGGCAGCCCGGCGAAGGGCAGACGGCCGTCCCGGTTCGTGGGCGAGGTCCAGGCGGGTCGCCCTGCCAGGCCCGAGGCCCCGGCCCGCACCGCGGTCGCCGCGGCTCCCGTGCGCTGCCGGGTGTGCTCGTCCCTGCTCCTCACCCGGGCGGACCGGAACCGGGGGCGCTGCGCGCAGTGCCCGGCGGACGTCGACGGGGCGGTCCTCGAAGCGCTCATCCACTGGCGCGGTGACCGGTCGACGCAGCTGAACATGCCGGTCTTCCTGGTCCTCAGCATGCCCACGATGCGGGAGATCGCGGAGCGGGTGCCGGATTCGCTCGACGACCTGGGTCGGGTGAGCGGGATGGGCCCCGTCAAGCTGGAGCAGTTCGGACACGAACTGCTGGCACTGATCCGGGCTCACCGCTCGGGCTGAGCGGGATCCGGCAGTCGCAGTCGGGGTGGAACCGCGCCGGTGACTGCGATCGCTCGCCCGAGCGGGCGCTGATGCGCAGCAGCGGACCGAACTCCGCCAGTCCCGCCGCCCACGCGCGCAGGACGCGGGCCGTCTCCGTCGCAGCGGAGAGCAGCAGCAGGGGGTCGACGAGGGCGTGCGCGGATCGGGCGGACAGCTGCTGCCAGCCGGTGAACCAGCCCTCGTCCTCGTCACGTGTGTGCAGCACGGCGCACGTGAGGCACGGTGTGATGCCGGGGCGCACCGGGGTCAGATCAGCCTGCTGGTCGCCGATCCGCACGGACAGGTGGGCGGCCTCCTCCGCGAACAGTCGCGAGGCGTCCCCCACGTTCGCCGTCCAGCGATCGACCAGGACGGTGGTCGACTGCACGGCGCCCTGTGCCAGGGCCGCGTCGACGTCCGCGACCGGCCGCGGGGCGAAGCCCACCGCCGCCAGCGCGTCCGCGATCACCGAGGAGTCCCTTCCCACTACGAAGACGGGGCGCTCACCCACCGCCCGGGCCGCCTCGACGGGTCCCAGGCCGTGCAAGGCTGCGAACGGTTCGACGTGGTCGCGGACCACAGGACCGCCGGCCGCGGCCTCGGGCGGTGCGAGCACACCGGCCTCGGTCAGCAGGTCCAGCAGGGAGAGTGCGCGGGTGCGGTTGACGCCGCGCCGGTGCGCGACCTCCAGGTAGTCGTCCGGGTCGCAGCCGCGGCACAGGCGGTCGATGAGGGCGAAGTCCCCGTCCGTGAGTCCGTCGATGAGGACGGGGTCGTCGACTCCGAACTGGACGCTCGACTCCGTTCTGCGCACCAGTGCGACGCTTCTGTGGAACTGCAGCATGGGCTCCTCCTCACGGCCACCGTACGGAGTGGACCGCTCGTGCGGGAGCCCCCGGAGCCTACTGTGGACAAGCCTGTGGAAACAGCGCACCGGAAGGTGAGCGCGGCGGGATGCGATAGCACAGGGCAACCACGGCCGCGCACCTTCCGGTGCGTCTGACCCCCAGCCTCGCGCGGAGCCCGTGAGCCTTCCCCCAGCCCACGAACCCCGGGTTTTCCGGGGGTATGACACACAAACCTAGAAGTCGCGGACCGGCGCGTCAACGCGGGAGTTCACACTTACGCGCATGTGAGTGTGGATAACGTGTTGACGACACGCGGCGCCCTGTGTGCTGGCATGTGGACGAGGTGTGCGGTAAGCGACCGGCAACCGCGGATGTGAGCGGATTCCGCTGTGGACGTGACCGCGATCGGAAATGTGTCGAAGAATTTTCGGATCCATCCGGCGCGCGGTCGTGTCCGTGGGTGTCGCTACCGTGTGACCCATGACGACATCGGACGCGCAGCAGACCGGCAGGCCCGTCACGCGCACCGCCGCGCAGGTGCTGGAGGAGATCGCAGACGGCTCGGTGGTCCTCCGGCGGTCTGCGCGCAGGCGCAAGACGGTCGCGGTCACACGGGAGGGGGAGAGGTGGGTGTTGGCCGTGCCGCAGAACTTCCGTCCCGCGCAGCACGCGGACATGATCGCCTCACTGCTCACCCGGGCAGAGAAGCGGGCGGCCCGTGTCCCGGCCAGCGATGAACAGCTGCTGCAGCGGGCGCTGGCGCTCAACGCGCAGTACTTCGCGGACGGGATCGAACCGGCTTCCGTCACGTGGGTCGACAACCAGAACTCGCGCTACGCCTCCACGACCTCGTCCAGTCGGACGATCCGGGTGTCGTCGCGCATCGCACGTGTGCCGGACTGGGTCCTGGACTCCGTGCTGGTCCACGAACTGGCGCATCTGCGTCGACCGGACCACTCACGGGAGTTCCACGCGCTGACGCAGCGCTACCCGCACACCGCGAAGGCGGACGTCTTCCTCGAGGGCTTCAGCTACGGTCAGCGTGCCGGTGAGGGGTGACGTCCGTGGGCGCACTGCTCCGCCCGATCCGGCTCAGCAGCTGCGGCAGGTCACGTCGGAGGTCCGGCGCGGTGCCATCCGGCAGAGTGGAGACGGACCACCACTCGATGCGTGCGATCCCCGCATCGAGAGTCTGCAGTGCGACGCGCTCCGGGACGTGGGCGGCGAACAGCACGTCGACATGCGTCGCGCAGTCGCGGGTGCACACCGTGAACTCCCGGACCGTGATGGGCGCGGGGGAGAGGACTGCGTCGCGACTGTCGACCGCCTCGTCCTCGTCGTCCGACCCATCTCCGTCGCACGCCTCGATGCCTGACTCCTCGCGCACCTCACGGACGACGGCTGCTCGAAGGCTCGCATCGTCCGCTTCCAGGTGGCCGCCCACCTGTCGCCACTGACCTGACTTCGTATGCAGGCCCAGGGCCACGAACGGGCTCCGGTCGTCGCCTGCGACCAGGAGGCAACTGACGGTCAGGTGCCGAACACCGTCCGCGCGCAGCACGGTGAGGGCACCGGAGCGCAGATCGTCCTGAGCGACTGAGGCGACGGACGCGTCCGCATCGCCGGCCGTCCTGCGGATCCGGTCGGGATCCAGCTCGCTCATCAGCCCGCGCAGTCGCTCACTCATCGGAGTCGACCCGCATCACTGTGAGCGACCGCGACCCCGTGCGACCGGCACGGATCGGTCTCCACTGCGGTCATGGGACTCCGCTGCCGTCAGGAGTCCCGGGAGCCGTCGTCACCGGACGACTTCCCGTCGCCGTGTGCGTCCTCGTCGGTCGAGGCGTCCGCATCATCGGCTTCCCGGAGGATCCGCTCCAGCGCCTCGTCCAGCGAGGAATCCGACGCCCACGTCTCCTGCCGGCGCTCGTCGTAGCCCAGCGGATCGTCCAGATCCTGGGTGGTGGGCAGGGTGTCCGGGTGGTCGAACACCGCGTCGCGGGCCTCCGGGCCGTTCTTCTGCTCGAGGAACGTGAAGAGGGCGGCCGCGTCGCGCAGACGCCGCGGCCGCAGCGAGAAGCCGATGTGGGAGGCGAAGGCGGCCTCGGCCTCGGACTCGGAGGCGTGGCGGCCGCGCAGTGCCTCGCGGATCGCATCGCGGTCCTCGAGCGCCTCGCAGGCGCGGTGGACGACGACGTCGGACCAGCCGGCGATGACGGACAGCAGATTCTCCAGCGCGGTGAGCGCCTCCTTCTGCTCGTCGGTGGTCGCCGGAGCGAGCAGGCCGGAGCGCAGCTCCTCCGCCATCCGCTGCATCTCCGCGGGGTCCGTGCCGGCCGAGAGGTCCTGGACGCGGCTGAGGTCGACCTCGACACCGGCGGCGTACTTCGCGAGCGCGGTCTCCACGTGGCCCCGCAGCCAGGGGTACTTCGCGAACAGCCACAGGTGGGCCAGCTCGCGGGTAGCCAGCCAGATGCGCAGCTGCGTGGCATCGACGTCCATCTCCGCCGCCGCGCCGGGCAGGTTCGCCTCGACGAGGACCGGGGTCGTGTCGAAGAGGGGCAGACCGAACTCCGTGCCGCTCAGGACGGCGCCGGACAGTGCGGCGACGGCCTCGCCGATCTGGACGGAGAACATCGACTGGCTCATCGAGGACAGCATCTGACCGGCGCCCGCCATGAGCTGCGCCAACTCCGGCGGCGCCTGCTCCTTGAGGTTCTCGACCATCGAGTCGGACATGTTCTTCCGGATCGGATCGGCCAGGCGACGCCACTCGTCCAGGGAGCCCTTCGCCCAGGCCGCACGGTTGAGCGCGCGCGGTTCCCCCACGCCGGCCACCGGATCGATGACGCGCTCCAGCCACAGCTCGGCCAAGCGGAACGCGTCCGTGGAGTTCCGCTCCAGGTCGGGGCTGATCGTGGGGTCCGGGGTCGGGACGGACTGATCGATCACCTTCTGCGCCGCGGCGGAGGAGTCGCCGCCGGACAGCAGTCCCTGCAACTGCCCCATCATGCCCTGCAGCATCGACGGGTCCAGCGGCATGCCTCCGGCCTGCCCTCCCGCCGCGGGGAAGCCCTGGCCGCCGGAACCGAACATCATCCCGAACATCTGCTCGAACGGGTTCTGGCCCTTGTCGTCGTCGTCCGGTGTCCGGTCGTCGTTCTTGTCGCTCATGGCTGTTCCTCGTGGGTCGTCGCGCGGTCGTTCCGGCAACCCTAACGTTCGGCGCTGTGCGAATCCTTCCCGTCACGCCGGTGCGGATCCAGTTCCCAGCTCGATCCGGGACCGTCCGGAGGGCGCATCCGATTTCTGAGCCGCACATCGCTCGACTACACTGATCGGGACTCGATGACTCTGGAGGACCCCCACGTGAGCGATGCCGCGCCCGCAGACGGAGGCCGGTCCGTCACCGACGCCGGACGCGGGAGGTCGCGGTTCCTGGGGTCGTCCGGACTCTCCGGATTCTTCCTCTACGCACTGGTGTTCGTGCTGGCGCTCACTCCCGTCCCGTACCTCCTGCAGACGCCCGGTCCCGTCGTCAACACGCTGGAGCCCTACGAGGGCGTCGACCTCGTCTCGATCAGCGGGACGGAGACGTACGAGGCGGAGGGCACCCTCGACATGCTGACGGTCGCGGTCGCCGGCGGACCGGGGCGCGACATCTTCGCCGCACAGGCGGTCACCTCACTGGTCAACGGGGTCGAGACCGTCGTGCCCTCCGAGGCCTTCTACCCGCTCAGCACGACGCGCGACGAGGTCGAGACCGCCAACAGCACGGAGATGATCTCCTCGCAGGACGAGGCGACGGCCGCGGCGCTCACGGAGCTGGACATCGACTACGACTCCGTCATCGGCGTCAGTCAGATCGTCGAGGGATCCCCGGCCCAGGGCATCCTGCAGCCGGGCGACCACATCCTCTCCGTCGACGGGGAGGACGTGCCCGGCACGGACGAGGGGATGAGCGGCGTCCGCCAGGCCGTGCTCGACTCGACGGGGCCCGTCGAGTTCACCCTCGAACGCGACGGGGAGACCGTGGAGGAGACCGTCGAGCCGGTCGAGACCGACGGGACGCGGTCGATCGGCGTCGTCATGTCCCGCGCCTACAGCTTCCCGTTCGACGTCGATTTCGCCGTCGAGGGGATCGGCGGGCCGTCCGCCGGCACGATCTTCGCGCTCACCATCATCGACCTGCTGACCGAGGGCAACCTGACGGGCGGGGAGGCCATCGCGGGAACCGGCGCCATCGACGCCGCCGGCGAGGTGTCTCCCATCGGCGGGGCGAGGCAGAAGGTCGCGGCGGCCGCGGCCTCGGGAGCGGACTGGTTCCTGTCACCGGCGGACAACTGCGCCGAGGTGCTGGGAGCCCGCGGCGTCGACGAGATGACCGTCGTGCGCGTGGACGACCTGTCCGGCGCGCACCAGGCCGTCACGGACATCGCGGCAGGCGACACGGCCGACCTGCCGTCCTGCACGGACACCCCGTGATGAGGCCACCACGAACCACCCGCGCCCGCGGCGCGGACCACCAGGCAGACCGGCTGGACACCCACAGCCGCACCACAGACAGGAAAGGGCGACTGTGAGCTTCACCGCCAGACCCCCGCAGACACCCCCCAGTTCGGGAAGCAGGCGTCCGTCGCCGCTGCTCCTCACGCTCATCGCGGTCCTCGCGCTCGTCGCGCTCTTCGTGGTCTTCGCGCAGATCTTCACCGAGGTCCTGTGGTTCCAGCAGCTGGACCGCGTCGACGTGTTCGCGACCGAATGGATCGCCCGTGCGGCACTGTTCGCGCTGGGCTTCCTCCTCATGGCGGTGCCGGTCTGGTACATGCTGTGGTCCGCGCACCGCGGCCGGCCCACGAACCTGCCCTCGAGCCCGCGCGAGGAGAACCTGGACCGCTACCGCGAGGCCGTCGAGCCGCTGCGCCGCACGCTCACCTACGCGATCCCCGCGGTGCTGGGCCTGCTGGGCGGCATCGCGCTGACCGCCTCGTGGCAGCAGGCGCTGCTGTTCCTCAACTCCGAGTCGTTCGGTCAGGCCGACCCGCAGTACCAGAACGACATCGGCTTCTACATCTTCCAGCTGCCGATCATCACGACGATCGTCGACTTCCTGGGCATGGTCGCCCTGCTGGCCGTCGTCGCCGGCCTTGTGGCCCACTACCTGTTCGGCGGCCTGCGGCCGCGTGAGACCCGCGGGTTCGAACTGACCCGCAGCGCGCGCATCCACCTGGCGGTGGCGCTGAGCGCCCTCGTGCTGGTCCAGGCGGTCCGCCTGTTCCTCTGGCGCTTCAGCAAGCTGACGGACAACAGCGGTCTGGTGACGGGTGCGACCTACACGGATGCGAACGCCGCACTGCCGGCGATCCTCATCGTGTCGATCGCCGCTCTGCTGGTGGCGGTGCTCGTGTTCTCCACCGCATTCGTCAAGACGTTCCGGCTGACGGCGATCTCGCTGGGCATGCTGGTGGTGCTGGGCGCCGTCGCGATCATCGGCTTCCCGGCCGCGATGCAGCAGTTCCAGGTCAATCCCTCGGAGCAGAG